>ENA-OOXJ01001075-OOXJ01001075.1-human-gut-metagenome-genome-assembly--contig:-NODE-1075-length-19324-cov-2.817946_pt1 | contig 19324 bp, 7 predicted proteins | sample MGYA00241587_ERZ501343 | MGnify/ENA primary metagenome ERZ501343 (study PRJEB25962, sample SAMEA2042918) | human gut metagenome | biome: human gut; feature: human-associated habitat; material: faeces... | reverse complement strand
TTACTTCATTTTTATTATAAGCCAGATTAGCACTTACATTAAAATTCAGCCCATTAAAATTATCTTTATAACCTACCAGCACTTCAACACCCTTGTTCTCCACATCACCACCATTAATCAACGGAGCGCTTGCACCAGCCGTAGCAAGTACGGGAGCTGTTACTAACCAGTCCTTGGTACGTTTGATGTAATAATCAAAGTTAAAGTTCACTTTATTAAACAACAATACATCAACACCCAAATCCAACTGTTCGGAAATCTCCCACTTTACATCCGGATTAGCAAGTTTATTAGGATAAGAAGCAACTGCCGATTTATCATCAGCACCAAAGAAATAATTTTCATCAGATGCAATCGTAGCCAAATAAGCATCCTGAGTTACTTTTTCGTTACCATTCTGTCCCCAACTAGCTCTTAGTTTCAAAAACGAAATAGTATTTGCAACTGATTCCATGAAAGGTTCGTTACTAATAGTCCATCCTGCGGATACAGAAGGGAAGTATCCCCAGCGATTAGATTTAGCAAACTTCGAAGAACCATCAGCACGGAAAGTCGCATTCAACATATAAGTTTCCTTGAAATTATATTGTACACGTCCAAAATAAGAAAGCAATGAATTTTTTCGCCATGGAGAACCATTCGCATAAAAATTCGCATTCATATCAATATTAGTAGCATTATCCAACCAACCATGTTCCAGATCATTAAAAATAAGATCTATATTTCTTCCGCTTTGGCTAGAGCCAGACGATCTACTGGCAGATGTACCAACCAATACATCAAAGAAACTCTTTCCAACATTAAAATTATAGCTAGCTGTATTTTCCCATAACCAACCGATACCACGATTAGAACTTTGAGAAGCATAAGAATAATCATTCTTGGCATACAAAGAATATTCATATGCAGGAGTAAAATCATGATATGAATAGCTACTTATGTTCAGACCTAAACTACTCTTGATTTTCAAATTCTTATAAGGTTCCAATATCAAATAGAAGTCAGGCAGCAACAAATCATTCTGCGAGTTATTCTGTGCTCTTATATGCATAGCTGCCACAGGATTTGTTTCTTCAACATTCCAATTGTAAGGTTTCCCATTAACAATACCACCATTTGCATTCAAATAATTACCCTCATCATCATAAACCGGACGGAATGGACTAACAGAGTAAATAGCTGCCAGTGTATTATCATAACCATTACCAGTACCTACCGCTCTAGATGATGTATGCGAGAAAGACAAGTGTTGACCTACTGTCAAATACTTCTTCACTTTAAATTCTGTATTAATACGGAAATTAAAACGCTCATAGTTTGAAATATCGTGTCCACCTATCAAACCATCTTGTGCGGTATAACCAGCCGAAACTGCATATACAGCTTTGTCACTACCACCAGAAATAGACAGATTGTGGTTGGTTGTCATGGCGTTCTTTACAGTAAGCTCATCAAACCAATCTGTACCCTTGCCTATTTTTGAAAGGTCTATGTTATAGTCGTTCAAGAAATCAATAGCCTTACCACCAGCATTGATATTCATTTCATTCATAATGACAGCATACTGCTGTGCATCAAGCATGTCTATCTTCTTATAGACGTTCTGTACACCATAATATCCGTCATAACTGATAACGGCATCGCCCGAACGCCCCTGCTTGGTTGTGATAAGTACCACACCATTGGCTGCACGGTTACCGTAGATGGCGGCCGAAGCGGCATCCTTCAGCACATCCAACGACTCGATATCCGCACTGTTCAGGAAAGAGATATCATCCAACTGGACACCATCCACAATATACAATGGAGAAGAGTTTCCTGTCGTACCAAGTCCACGGATAACTACCTTAAAGTTATCACCCGGCTTACCGGAATTGGAAGTAATGCGCACACCAGGAGCCTGTCCTTGCAAAGCACCTAACGTCGATACCGTATTCATTTTAGCCAATTCCTGACCTTTTACCTGAGCAGTAGCACCGGTAGACAATTTTTTCTTCTGCACACCATAGCCTACCACTACTACTTCTTCAAGCACTTTACTGTTTTCTTTCAAAACAACTTTAATCAAAGATTCACTGCCAACCGTAATTTCCTGTGTAACATAGCCCACATAAGATACCTGTAGAACGGAATTCTTAGGGGCATTAAGACGGAAATTCCCATCAATGTCACTAATCACACCGTTTGATGTCCCTTTGACCAGAACGCTGGCTCCAATAATACTGTTTCCACTTTCATCAGAAACATTTCCCTGTATGTTTATATTCTGAGCTATAATGGACGTATTCAATCCACAGCAGAATAAAAACATCATAAGTACATGTAATAATTTTGCATTATTCATAACTTGATAAATTAAGATTAAAAAAAGATTATATCAACATACCTATTTTATTACTGAGTAAACCCATTGGTGGAATTACCCGTTGCATTGCTCCGGCCAAATTCTGCCGATATCCATTCCCGGCTTACACAAGATGGCAACTTAGGCTGCTTAAGATGCCATCTTATACTGTTCAAGATGGTATCTTGTGCATGCCTGCCACATGCTGAAATTCTCTATTCCACCAACGGAACTATACCAATATTTACTTATTACTTATGAATCGCATTGGTCACAAAATGCCTCGTCCGTATTTCAAGGAGAAGCCCGTCCAAGCCTTACCAAGATCTCCAACAAAAGGAGAATGCAGGCTGTACCTTTTTCCCAAAGAGGGAAATTGTAGTAATTGTTTTTCATAATTTCAAATTAGATTATATCAAAGTGTTATCCGAGGAAGGCATCCTACGAAACGAGTCCTTACATAATAATATTTCAGAATGCTATTTTTCAATTTGCAAAGATCATCTCATCTCATTCACAACATCATCAGCCACTTCCGTCCACGTGCGTCGGATAAGCGTTTTGGAATACAACGAAGGACAAGTTTGTGGATGTTCTTGCAACAAAAGATTCAAATTATTCCAAGCATCGTCATACTCGGCTAGATAGGATGACTTGTGTTCGGATGCAAAACCTTGACGGATGGAAGCCAAATGAAACAATGCACGATAGATTCGGTACATTTCAAGTCCGTAACGGCAAGTCACTTTCATGGTTTCATCCACATGGGCATCAGGAACACTGATTTGTTCCGACAAGTCTACAATTTGTTGCCAATAAGTAACGGCAGTATCTTTTTCGGCCAAAAGCTGAGCTACTTTATCCTTGTCGTCGGGCAAGACGGGAAAAGTAATATATTCGTCACGTACCCACATACTGAAAATATCATCCGGATAAGCAGCACTACGCATGCCCAATAACGTAGCTTTTTCAGAAAGCAAAGCCAACTCTCTGAAACGGGCTACATCTTTTTTTGAAAGTTTCAAACGTTCTTTTGCATAGCGATTGAAAATAGTTTCTTCACTCTGTTTAGGCGAACGTGCCCATTGTGCCATCACCCATGCATTCAAATCACACCATAACTCGTGTTTGGGGTAGGGACCTTCCCATCCCCCTCCACGAGTCCAGGTCCACATACCCACCAGTTTACCTGTGTTGTAAATATCACGTAAGCACCAATATTTTCCTTCCTCTTTTTTGTGAAAATCCTCTTCAAACCCTTCAATCACACCCCGGGCAATGTAATTAGGATATGTTCCCTTGCCTTCATACTCACGGGCGCATTGTACTTCGACTAACTGTTGGTGGCGTCCGAGACCCAGTACTTTGCTAAAAGGATTTCCTCGATGGAAATCACCCTCGCAATGCTTCACCGCAATCACTAAATTAGGATGCGGTTCCACATGATCGCTTACGTACTGGTATCTCTCCGCGTCGGTATCGAACGACCACCATGTCCTGAAAACAACTTTTTTATTGAGCTTTTCGCACACTTCTTCACGCAACAAATTCATCAAAGGAATAATACATTTGTCTGGATTATCCTTATTCTCAATATGCCCCATATGATAAGGAGCGTCTTCCAAATAAGTTTCGCCTATTCGTACCACTATACCATCCATTTGTGGAAACTGGGTAAAAAATGCATTAAGTTGATAACGCAAAATACATTGCACCAATGAATCCTGTGGATTGCCAAAAGTTTTTTCAATACCGTACTTCTGTACCAAGCGTTTAGGCAACAAAATAAGGTCACTCATAGCATATACCTCCATATCATTGCGCTTGCAATCATTAAAAAGCATATGCAACCGAGCCGCCTTTTTATCGACCCATTCACGGTCAGGAGTTCCCAATGGAAGAATATCTTTATCAAAATCATCCCAGTTAATAGCCAATGTAGGCGAATCAAACAGGAAATAGCATTTGCTATTATACCCCATTTGCTTCAAAACATCAGGACGATTGTACATACTTTCAAAAAGAGGTTCACCCGGATTATGGTGTACCATATCCATTATATAAGTCAAACCTGGCTGCCGATTACATGCCATTAAAACCATCAGAAACGGTAATATCAGAACAAGGCTCTTATATTTAAATAAAAAAACTGGTGTATGTACAATGTTCTTCATAAATACAGTTACTTTAATTAAGGATAAACAAAATCTTATTTTTTCATTTGCAAATAACGTAAACCATCCAGTGCGAAAAGGGTATTAAATAAAAACAAAAGTGGGCGCTTTTCATAATTGGAAACTTAAACATACCTATTAGACAACACGCATATCAACCCACTTATTAAATCAAAAAAGAAAAAAAGCTCGTGTTATTATAAGCACGACTATTTTTCTCATTCATTATTAATCTAGGAGACAAGTAATTGAAGAATAATTTTTAAGGAATCCTTATTCCAATGCGAATAAGCCATTCTCCCAAAGCAGAAGCCTATAAGTTTTCCAGCACCCTGTTATCAAAACCACCTATTTTTTTATCATTTATAACCATTCATTCTCAATGCCATCTGTTACCTTTGAGACATCATACCAATATATATAACACACCATGAAACTACTTTTATTACTTTCTACTCTCTTCATGGCTTCATGCCAAAGTATACACTTTGATTACAACAAAACAGACAATGGGATACAATGCTTTGTTAACCAAGACACCTTGTGTATCGACTTTATTACAGAAAATATCATTCAAGTATCATGCCTGGGATATAAACACAGCGACACAATACACCAAATTCCATTTGTGCATCCTCAACAAAAACAGATACCATTTTCCATAACAGAAAAAGATGGAACAATTTGTATGCAGACCTCCTCCGCTCAGGTCTGTGTCAGGCCAAACGGAGGCATAGACTTCCGTGACAAAAATGGAAAAACATTGCTATCAGCTCCAACCTTTTCTTGCAAAGACAAGCAAGTATTCCAACATCCCGGACAGGCACTCTATGGTTTAGGACAATTCCAAAATGGGCTATTTAACCTAAAAGGTGTACCTCTAAGATTACAGCAATACAACCAAGAGATTGCCAATCCGTTTGTTGTATCGACCAACGGATACGGATTATTATGGGAAAATACCTCAATAACCGATGTAAACTATCCACAACAACAAATTGATTTGCCTTTTATAGCGGATTCTGTAAAAAACATCCGCTACGCCACCTTTACCCCGCAACAAAGCGGACGTTACACTTTTGCCGTTGAAAACATTTATGAAGGAAACCGACTTGAAGGGCCTGTTGTGTTGACTATTGGAAATGATACCATTATCCATTACAATACACCTTGGGTGCCCGAATTTCATAGTGGAGAAATAACACTTAAAGCAGGAAAAACTTACGAAATAAAACTTCAAGATACAGGCGCCAGCAAAACACACCCATCACGAGTGCTTTACAATGAACCCGACTACGATAGCCTGACCTTTCAAAGCCGTTACGGTAATACAATTCGCTACTACATGATTGTAGGTTCACCAGCTGAAGCTATTTCCGGCTATCGCCAGCTCACTGGCAAAGCCCCTCTTTTTGAAAAATGGGTTTTCGGATTTTGGCAATGCCGAGAAAGATACCATAACCAGAAAGAACTCTTAGACAATGCGATAGAATATCGCAAGAGAAAAATTCCAGTAGACAATATTGTACAAGACTGGAATTACTGGCCAGCCGGTACTTGGGGACCTGAATGGGATCGAAAGTTATATCCAAATCCACAACTCTTGGGTGAAACATTACGAAAACATAATTTCCATTGGATGGTGTCTGTGTGGCCACGCATTGACAACCCAGACATAGAACAAACTTACGGACTAAAGAAATACCAGTTGGACGGTTCCAAAAATCTGGATTTCTTCAACCCGGCAGTAGGCGACATTTTCTACCGTATCCTATCAGATTCAATCTATGCGATGGGAGTAAACAGCATTTGGCTGGACGGTACTGAACCGGAAGCATTTCCTGAACATGCACGTACCTACTTAGGAGACATGAACCATAACGCATTAGCCTATTCTTATATGGTAACCAAGTCTGTTTTCGAACACAGAAAACAATTACATCCCGAACAGCGCGTGTTTAATCTCACCCGTTCAGGCTTTGCCGGGCAACAGGCATTTGGAGCCGCTGTATGGTCAGGCGATGTACTCGCCTCATGGGAACAGTTCCGCGAACAGATTACCGCCGGGCTCAATTTAGCCATGTCGGGAATCCCTTACTGGACTACCGACATAGGAGGCTTCTTCAGAGACCAACAATCCATGAATTCTCTATACGACAACCAACACACCAACCCACGTTACATCGAATTATTAACTCGCTGGTTCCAGTTTGGGACATTCTGTCCATTGTTCCGCATCCATGGTTATTGTTCCGATACCGAAGTATGGCGATACGGTGCCGACTTTGAGGCTATGGCCAGAAAGTTTATCAACTTACGATATCTTTTACTACCTTATATTTATTCCGAAGCGGCCAAAGTAACCTTAAATGACGAGTTATTAATGCGTCCTCTTCCCTACGAATACCCCACAGATACGTATTGCCAAAACATCACAGACCAGTTCTTATTCGGCAGTTCTATTCTAGTGTGTCCCGTTACCCATGAGAATGTTGCAAAACGCGAAGTATACCTTCCTGAAGGACAATGGATAGATTTTTGGACAGGGAAGCAATTTGAAGGAAACAACCAGATATTGGCCGACGCGCCGTTGGAACGCTTGCCGCTCTTTATCAAGGCTGGAGCCATCATTCCCGTAGGCCCTCAAGTTCAGTACGCTGCACAACAGTCGACCGAAAGCCTTAAAATAGTCATCTATCCCGGCGCGAACGGCAATTATGTACTCTATGAAGACGAAGGAATTTCCTACCGGTACGAAAACGGAGCTTTCTCACTCATCCGTTTCGAGTGGGACGATACTCAAAAACAACTGACCATCCACAAACGGCAAGGCGAATATCCTGGCATGTTGCAAGAACGCCAATTTGAGGTGATACTAATGAAAAACGGCCAGACTTTTGACCAATTGGATGGGAAAGAAATTATTTATACAGGAAAGGAAATGACCGTGAATATTGACTGAAAATCAAAAGTAGCAAGCTAAAGAAACATAAGCCATTCTGCCAATCGGCCATATCACATAAAAGAGGGATTCAGCCATTAAACATTTCTAGCTGAATCCCTCTTATAGTTTATAGCAATACCTCAGATGAAAACTTACAACATTACAAACGTATAAAAACGGTAGTAGCACCGGCAAATTCTTGACTAACTTACCGTGCCGTACGATTCTCAGCTTCCTTATCTAACTTTACTACCGATTTTTCGCGATACTCCATATAACTTTCCGTATTGAGCGGCGGGAAACCGTATGTACGCAAATGCTTGCCCACCTCTTTCAATGTCCGAATATTCTCTTCCAGAATTGTTCCGTCGGGCCGTGGGCCAATGTTCAATAACAGATTAGCATTCATCTGCGCACAATGCTCCAAAAGTTCCATCACCTCATCCTTTGTTTTTTGATGTTGGCGCGGATCAGTATGATACGACCATCCCAAGGTTTGGATAGGAATATTCAGTTCAGCCGGTTTGCCACGGTTGCTCTCCCATGCACGGTCGGCAGCATCCTGCACAGCTTGCGGAAGACCTGCACTTTTGAATATCGGAGCCAGCGACCCCATCTCACGCTCACCGGTAATAAAATCCTCATTACCGTTAACGCCCGTCTTGAACACAACAAGAGCATGAGGTTGAATAGCATGAATCATATCGTAAACATCTTGGATACGGAACAATTCAGGATGTTGATAGACACCGCCTGATGTGTCGAACCAGAATCCGGCTATCGGGCCATACTGGGTGCACAGTTCCATAATTTGTGTTTTGGCAAAGTTAAGATAGTGCCTGAAATCTTCCGGGCTACGGTATTTATACACCTCCGGTTCTTCTGCATAGTGTGGACGGGCAGGATCATAAACTGATGACGGCAGAAAATAAGGATGATGCCAGTCTATCCCTATTGAATAATATATGAACAGCCCCAGACCGCTCTTACGACACGCTTCGGACAATTCTTTCAGGAAATCACGGCCTGCCGGATAGTCCAAGCTATTGTAATCAGTAGCTTTACTTCCCCACAGGACAAATCCATCATGATGTTTTACCACAAAGGTAATGTATTTCATATTGGCACTAAGTGCCAAGTTTACATAGTCCTGCGCACAAAACTTCTCACCCCTGAACTTACGGGCAGCCTGCTCATATTCTTCTACCGGAATCTTATCATAATACATTACCCACTCGCCTTTCCCATAAAGCGAAGCAGGCCCCCAATGCACAAACAAACCGAAACGGGCGTCTTTGAACCAGGCTAACGAGGCTTCGCGAGGAGACTTGGCATATTCCCGTTCATAACCTTTCAAGAAATAAGGGATTTCTCTCCATGCGTTCTCCTGGGCCGATACGCCTATTACAATCATGCCCAGAAAAATAAAACATGCTATTTTTATTACCCAATGCTTCATACTAACAACTATCAAGTAATATCATTATTCATATACAAGCCAAGCCGTAGCCTTAGTATCGGTATCGGACACAAAACGAATCCAACGAGCCTGGAAATCCGCAGGAAAATCTACACATTTCTGCTCACCCGGCTGCACTTGCACGGCATTATACACCATCCAGTCACCGTTGCCACTAGAATCTACCTCAAGGGTAAAAACGACCGGTTTACCTGAAGTGTGTGACAATGTGAGCCGTTTCTGATTGTAGAAACCTATCAAATAAGGATCGGAAGGAACACCTGTCCTTACTTCGGTTTCTTTCCACGGGCCACCCTGACCGACCGGACGTCCCATTGTCCACAAGTCGTCAATAGCACCTACCCAAACTGCTGCCTCGCCATCATCCGAAACAACCACATGCGGATTATTACCAGCTTCGGACGGATCAATACCGGTCATCACCAGCATTCCCCGATAGGAGGCATAGTCATTGATATGGAAAGGATGCGTAGCCACAGGACGTATCTTGGCATAACCGTCGGCATTCTCGGCTGGCAATTCGTAAAAAGTGCCCATGCACGAGAAAAGATCGCGCTCCGTCGCCACCTCACGGCAAACACGCAATTGCCCTCCGTCGGTTTCGGCGCGGTATTCATCGGCGCCTAGCGGCAAACGCCAACGCCGTCCTTTGTCATCCACTATAAGTACGGAACTATGGTCAATTTTTACTACCGAACGGGGAATGGCAAACTTAGCACGGATAAAATCCTCAGTTTGCGGATCGTCCTTCTTTACAAGACAAAAGGTATCGGCCATTTCATAGTAACCGGTTGCCACGGGGCTACCGTCTATCATTTTATGGGCCACCACCCCAAGCGCCCTGCGATTGTCACCCAGGCCATACAACAATCCGCCCAGATAGGTTTCCGAATCCTTCGTTGCTAGTCCGTTAAAGATAGCAGACGGGGTATCTGCCCGATTATCTTCCGATGTATAAGAGAAGCTCAATGTAACACGTGTCCGATTACCGACCTTGACACGTATCCATTCACCCTGTTCGGCTTCATCGAAAGGGAAATAAGCCGACTGTCCGGCAGCTACGTTGACCGAAGCCAATTGCTCCCAGTGGTTATCCCCTTTACGATCCACCTCGAATACAAAGTCGGCAGATGCATTGCCACTATTCTTTATCCAAGCACAACGCCGGTTCCAGCCTGCAAAAAGGAAAGGTTCAGAACAGCTACCGGCTTCCAGCTCCTCCTCTGCCCATACAGCACCTTCGGCGCTGGAGGGACCCAGTTCGTCGGGTGTAGTTAGGGAGGTAAACCACAAATTGGAATTCGATTGTCCTGGTCCTTCAATACCGCCTTTAGCCTTACGTTTGTTCAGGAACTCCTTCTGCGCAGAATCGTCGCATCCAAACACCAGCCGGTCGTTCCAACGGGCAAAGTCTCCAATCACCTTCAGATAAGCCGAACGCGGGCGTATTCCTGCCGTATTATCGGCCGTAAAGGTGGCCGGGAAACGCCAAAACATACCGTGCATGGTCATCAGATAGTCAGGTTGTTGTGCAGTACCCACATTACGTATGCGAGGCCACTCCGTATTCCATCCGTGGGCTCCGTCGTAGCTATGGCTTGCTTTGGGCAAGCGGTAGAAGCTCCAGCCCCGTACGGCATCGCGCACACCCAGCAACACCGATTTATGGTCCCATCCGGTAGCCCAAATAGGATCGGTCGCGGGGTTTGGATTGCCATAAATTCCTCCCGGACCGGTAACCTCGACAAACTGGTTGCGACGAACAATTGTCCACGTTTTACCGTTCCATTCGGCCAAAGCACCCGATTCGGCATCAAATTTCACAAGCGCTTCTTCGGAAGCCTCCCCATTATTGCTGTATACGGCAACCCCTTGACCGGAATAGAATCCTTTTCCATGCGCACCAGGCAACAAGGCATTATATTGCAACATCTCACCGTTGTCTTTACGGATACAGTTCCCGTCCAGATAAAGCGTATCCACTTCAAGCGTCTTTACATCCACACTGTAAAACCCCTCCTCCATGGTAGCATAATACAACTTGTGCGCAGGATCTTGCAGATGCCGTGCATTGCCTGTATGCCGCCCCGGCATGGAAGTGTAAGGAATGGCCCGTACATTGCCCGCAGAATCGATGGCATAAGGACCAATAAACAATTGGTTGCTTTCCCGATGCACCATGCGATTAGCAGGCGTACCACCAATACTTTCATCGCGTACAATTTGCCGATAGTCGGGGGTCACTTCATAGAGTTTGTCTGAAGACCCAAAAGGCGAATGAGGCGCATACGTCACTACCCACAAGCGTCCAGCCCAAGGCACCACAGCCCCCGTGCCACATTCTCCCTCGTTATTGTAGTAAGCCAGCCGAGGATAAATGCCCGAGATAGAAATCTTTCCTTCCCCCACATTTTGCTTCGATGTACAGCCCAGCAAAGTACAGGCTACACATAAACCTATGATCTTGTTAAGTTTCATTGTATATGAAGAATTTAATTAAATACCTGGCGCAATTCTCTTTCTTGCAAAATTCGGAAACGAACGCCATTTATACGGGTGTAAAATCGAAACGGTTACAGTCGTTTTTCATAAGCCAACGACTTGCCATGCATTTCCGAAAGCGTAAACGTGTATCTACCATCTTTTTGCTATACAAAAAAGCAATCAGCTTACACCGCCTTTTTCAATAAAACCTTATCTAGGGGAAAATTGCCGGAACTTATTGCATAGGTATGCAAAAGAACGGGCCAATCAATGCATATATTTTCTTTTGGCCGAGAAAATATACAATTAAAAGGTTGGTTCCAACCTGTAAGAAGTGAAATTCAAACAGGTTAGAAGCGTGCTTCTAACCTGTTGCAAACAAACTTCCGACCTGTTACGTACAAAACGGCAACTCACTTTTGCCTCCAACAAGAACATTTTAGAGCTTCAAAAGAGATTGCTCGCTCCCGTTTAAATGTAAAGATTTCGATATATATTTATAGCACAGCAATTTATCGCATTCCTCTTTCAAAAAAATCAATTGTCCCAATTACCGGAGAAAAACAAGCCAAGCATATCGAGTTTAAAATACAAAATGTCAAAACGTCACATCCATAACAAGCAGTTATCAAAAACACCCCCTCTTGTTATGATTTACAACGGCCTAAGTTAAAAGACACACGCTACCTTTGACAAGCAATCAATTGCCTCCACGAACTTGGAAAGCAAACAATAATAGAACACATCTTATTAATAACATTTTTTATGGTAAAACTAGGTATATCACAAAAAGTCCTGCTGATCCTTTGTGCTATCATCGCACTGGGTTCATGCAAAGAGGAAACAATCGAACTGCCCGGTACTCACACCATGCGGTTATGGTACGACGAACCCGCCGAATATTTCATCAACGCTCACTAGGTAACGGACGTGTAGGAGCAATGATTTACGGTCGTCCAACCGAAGAGTTGATTCATCTTAATGAAGGTTCTTTCTGGAGTGGAGGCCCGGCGACATTAAGTCCCAATCCCGAAGCTTATAAATTCCTGCCTCAAGTACGCAAAGCACTGGATGAAAAGAACTACGCGGAAGCCGACAAGTTGATTCGTAACATGCAAGGACTATTCAGCCAGTCGTACGCGCCCATTGGCGACCTATTAGTGAAACAAAAATTCGACGGCACAGTAACCGGCTATTCCCGCGACCTGAATCTGGAAGATGCCATAGCCACTACGTGTTTCACCGCCAACGATGTAACCTATACACGAGAAGCTTTTGTGTCACATCCCGACCAGGCTCTGATTATCCGGTTCACGGCATCCCGCCCCGGCGCCCTAGAACTGAATTTTTCTACTCAAACCAAAATGCACGCCGCTGCCTCAGTCGAAGGACATGACCTCGTTCTAAGCGGCCGTGCACCTTCGCATGCCGACCCAACATACATCAATACCAGCGACACACCGGTACAATGGGATGACCCATGTAAAGGCATGCGTTTCCAAACACGCATACGCACATTGAAGAACGATGGCAATGAAGTTGTAGAAAATTGCCGCATCCACATTGACGGAGCATCGGAAGTTGTTCTCGCCGTATCCATCGCAACAAGTTTCAATGGTTTCGACAAATGCCCCGTAACCGAAGGAAAAGATGAAAAGAAACTGGCCAAAGGTTATCTGGATGCCTTGAAAGGAAAATCATTCGATGACTTAAAACAAGCCCATAAGGCAGACTATGCCAACTACTTCGAACGTACACGCCTCTATCTGTCCGGTAATCCGGAAAAAGAAAAACTACCCACCGACGAACGTCTGCAACGCTATCAAGAGAACAATGACGATCACGGTCTGGAAGCCCTGCTCTACCAATATGGACGCTACTTGCTCATTGCCTCATCGCGCCCGGGAGGTATTGCCGCCAACCTGCAAGGAATATGGAACATAGACGTACGTCCTGCCTGGAGCAGCAACTACACCACCAACATTAACGTAGAAATGAATTACTGGGCTTCTGAGAAGACCGGTTTGGGCGACATGAACCTGCCTCTGATACAACAAATCGCCAACATGTCGCAAACGGGTAAACACGTGGCAACAGACTACTATAACTGCCGGGGATGGGCTGCCGGACACAATTCGGACATCTGGGCTATGACCAACCCGGTAGGACACTTGGGACTAGGCGATCCACAATGGGCCAACTGGACTATGGCTTCCCCCTGGCTTTCACAACACCTGTGGGAGAAATTTGCCTACAACGGAGATATGGATTATTTGCGCAACACTGCTTATCCGATTATGAAGTCAGCAGCAGAATTCTGTTTTGACTGGCTAATTGACGACGGGCAGGGACATCTCATAACATCGCCTTCTACCTCACCCGAACACCGTTTCATTGGTGAAGACGGAAAAGCATGGGCCGTAACCCGCGGGGCTACAATGGACCTGGCCCTTATCCGTAATCTATTTGAAAATACGATTCAGGCCATCGACACACTCCAGATAGATCAAGACTTCGGCAAATCACTGGCCAATGCCCTAGATAAAATGTTGCCTTACCAGATCGGAGCCGAAGGTGACTTAAATGAATGGATGGAAGATTACGCAGATGCAGAGCCGGGACATCGGCATGTTTCGCACTTGTTCTGCCTCCACCCGGGAAATGATATCTCTGCCAACCAAACGCCCGAATTATTCGAAGCCTGCAAAAAAACATTGCTGAAAAGAGGCGACAATGGTACCGGTTGGTCACTGGCCTGGAAAGTATGTTTCTGGGCACGTTTACTCGACGGTGAACACGCCTATAAGTTAGTAAACAACTACCTCAATTATACAACCGAACGCGGCTTCTCAGAGAACGGAGGAACATATCCTAACTTGTTCAACGCTTGTCCACCTTTCCAGATTGACGGAAATTTTGGTATTGTTGAAGGAATTAGTGAAATGCTTTTACAAAGTCATTTGCACGAAATCCATCTGTTACCGGCTCTCCCTGCGGCCTGGCAACAAGGAGCAATCACCGGTCTGAAAGCCCGTGGCGGATATGATATAGACATGACTTGGAATCAAGGACAATTGGCAAAAGCTATCATACATAGCCGCAATACCACCACCTGTCACCTGCGCACCAACCAACCAGTCAAGATTGAAGGCGTCAACGTACAGACCATCGAACAAAAAAGCCCTGCCGGCACTACTTACCTCAACATTTTTAATGTGGAAGGTGGGAAGCAATACACTGTAAAAGCCCAATGATATGAAAATTTTACTTATATGTCTATTCACCCTCTGCTGCTCGCTACATGTAAGCGGGCAGCAGTGCCAAAAAAGTAGTATGATGTATAGCGACAGCAGTCGCATCGGACGTCCGTTTGCAAAAGATCCTTTTGTATTGAAGCTGAACGGGCGCTATTTAATGTACTACTCAATCCCTGAATCTACCGACCATAGTATGGGATGGGGTATTGGCATTGCTTGCAGCAAAGACCTCAATAACTGGCAAAAAATAGGCGAAATAAACCCATTGCCCAATTCTTCTATCGAGAAAAAAGGAATTTGTGCCCCATGTGCTATTATACGCAATGACACAATACACCTGTTCTATCAAACTTATGGAAACGGAGCATCAGACGCAATCTGCCATGCCTGGTCGGTCGATGGTATTCACTTCAAACGGAACGACAGTAATCCTGTATTCCGACCTACAGGCAAATGGAATTGTGGGAGAGCAATTGATGCGGAAGTATTCCTGTACAAAAACACATACTTCCTATACTTTGCCACGCGCGATAAGTCCTATCAAAAACAACTATTGGGTGTAGCCACCACTCCTGCCGGATCATCTTTTTCCCGAGACAGCTGGGAACAGGCTTGCTCCGAACCAATTCTGTCTCCAGAACTTCCATGGGAAGGAAATTGTATCGAAGCCGCCTCTATCATCCAACGCAACGAACGGCTTTATATGTTCTATGCGGGTAACTATAACAATGCTCCCCAACAAATCGGAGTAGCCGAAAGCACTGATGGCATTCACTGGCAGCGATGTTCTAATATTCCCTTCCTGCCAATGGGGAAAGCCGGAGACTGGAACAGTAGCGAATCTGGACATCCCGGCATTTTCGATGATGGGAAACAAAGTTACCTTTTCTTTCAAGGAAACAATGATCACGGACAGACTTGGTTTCTGTCGAATATTATGGTTCGATGGAATAAAAAAGGGCCTTTCTTGAAGTAAACCCATACAATAAAAACAAACCGCTACCGTAAAATACCGAATACTTGCAGCTACTTAAAAACTTATTACCTATATTTGCATATCACATGGAACGTAACAGATTCTGTATACCAACTACAGAATCTCGGTGCTACTATATGACTATGAGAAACAAGGATATACACCACATCAGATATTATGTCATAGGGATGCTTCTATCGTTATTTGTAACAGGTGTCTCTGCAAAACAATATTATTTTAGAAATATCAACTCCAATCAAGGGCTCTCCAGTAATTCAGTCAATGCCATTTACCGTGACTCAAAAGGTTTTCTATGGATTGGAACCAATCAGGGATTAAACTGTTACGACGGATATCAAATAAAGACCTTCAAAGCTAACCCAATAGACACCAAAAGTATAGCCAACAATTACATTAATAACATTAATGAAGACCCGGAAGGGTTTCTTTGGATAGAAAACCGTTCAGGATATTCTGTGTTCGACTTTCACAATGAAAGTTTCTATAATGATTATGCTTTTCTTTTAAAAGACAGAGGAATAAACGATTCCCATATCCGCCGTTTTATTGGAGGCAACGAACTGAGTGCATATATATTAAGCAATAGTTCGGTCGTAATTTACCATCATAAAAAAAAGTTATCAGTTCCTGTAAAAGTTCCAGCTAATACTGTTCTTACTGCCGGTTGTTTTGACTCCAAAAGATACCTTTGGCTACTTGACAAAAATCTCAATTTATACAAAATAAATGCAGATTCAGGAGATATAACAGGCAGTTCGGATTTCTTAACAAAAAAGACAGCCAATAAAGTTACTATCTTTATAGATAGTCGCAACAATGTGTGGATAATATATAATGAAAGTAATTTAGTACAATACAACACGGCAACAGACCAATGGAAAGAATTTCCAGATGAGACATTTGCGTCATACTCTATCCGATCTATCACACAGAATGAGACTGACATATGTATTGGTACAGATCATGGTGGACTGTATTTCATTGACGTCAATACTCTGACAACAAGAAACCTTCTTAAAAGCGACAATGAATATTCGTTATCAGACAATACCGTAAGTGCCTTATATTCTGATACAGACAATATTCTATGGGCCGGTACTTATAAGTACGGAGTAGATTGTTATCACCCATCTTTCAGTTCATTTCATACCTACAAAATAAACAAATCAAATTTATTCAACGATATTAACTGTTTTACAGAAGACATAAATGGTAACCTATGGATTGGGACCAACGGTAATGGGTTATACCGGAAAGAAAAAGATGGCTATAAAAAAATAGCCTACAATACAACAAATTGCGATAAAGGTACTATTGTTTCTTTATATTCTGACAGTAAAGGACGCATTTGGATAGGTACATTCATGGATGGACTCTATTGTTACGAAAACAATCGCTTTATACATTTTTCCAAAAAAGAAATAGAAGATAACTCAGTTTGGTGCATTAATGAAGATAACAAAGGAAATATTTGGATTGGAACTTTAAATAAAGGCATCCACCGTTTTATCAACGCCAATAATAGCTTTACAGCCTCATCATGTAATACCGAAAAGAAAAATATTACCGTAGAATGTATTTTCAGAAAAGACAAAGATCTATGGTTTGGAACTTCTACTGGAATTATTATACTCACAAATGAAGATAAGTTCGTAAAACATTTTACATTCAATAAGGCAGAAGATAAGATCCCTGAAAAGAATTACATTAATAAAATTGTCCAAGACCAAAAAGGGTATTATTGGATTTGCACACAAGGAGGATTAGCTATACTGGACAGTAATATGAAAAATTACCATTTTTTTACCAACAAAGAAGGTATTGAACAAAACTCTGTCTATATGGCTATTGTAGATAGCAACAATGATATATGGATAAGCACACCTAAAGGATTGTTTCGAATCCAAGTCTTAAATTATAGAAACCTAACAGATATTGAAGTGCAAATCTCTAAATATGGTAAAGAAGATGGACTACAAGATAATATATTCAATGCCAAAGCAGGTATCTTGACTAAAGACAATAAGATTATTTTTGGCGGAGTAAACGGATACAACATGTTTACATCACATGAAATTATCCGTAAGGAACAAATAAAAAGGCTGAAGTTTACCAACTTGTATATTAATAATAAATATATAGCAGTTGATGAAAATAATAACGGAAGAATTTTGTTAGAACAAACGCTATCCGACAACAAAAAAATAGTGCTCAAACACAATGAAAACAATATCCGAATAGAATTCTCGACATTAGATCTCTTATATCCACAAAAATACAAATATGAATACAAACTAGAAGGGATGGATCCAGGCTGGCAAAGCATACAAAGTACCATACCATATGCCTCATATAGTAATTTACCAGCAGGAAACTATCAACTATATGTAAGAGCTATTGACCAGTCAGGAATAGGTGATATACAGGAAATTCAAATGGGATTTCATATTCTTCCTCCATTTTGGCTTAGCTGGCAAGCTTATATGCTATATGCCATTATAATATCAATAGTTATATACTACATAATACGTAACATAATGTTACGAACTGCTTTAAAATATAAATTGCAACAACAACAATTAGAACAGAAACACATGGAAGAAATGAATGACATGAAAATCAATTTCTTCACCAATTTGAGCCATGAATTAAGAACACCAGTATCACTCATTATATTACCCATCGAAAACCTACTAGTCCAAGAAAAGAACTGGGCTATAAAAAATAACTTGAACATGGTATTAAGAAATGCCAAACGCCTGCTATTCTTAGTTAATCAATTATTAGACTTCCGAAAACTTGAAGCAGGTGAAACATCTTATAATCCAATGATGGGTGACTTAGTATCATTCGTTCGAAATGCCACAACAGCCTTTGCTGATATGTCAGAAAGCAAAGATATAAAATTAGCATTCATTAGTAATGTGGAGGAACTTTACACTCAATTCGACCCAACAAAAATGGAGCGTATCGTATTCAATCTATTATCAAATGCTTTTAAATTTACTCCACATGGCGGACGTATCGAAGTCGCTGTCAGCTACAATAAGGATGCTATATTGCCAATAAGGATAGAAGTATCAGATACAGGCATAGGGATTGAACAAAAAGAATTAACAAACATTTTTAAACCATTCTACCAAGTCGAATCAAACGGACGTACAGTCAACATCGGTACTGGAATCGGTCTTTCAGTCATTCATGATTTTGTACAATTGCATCACGGAAATATATATGTAGAAAGTGAAATAGGTAATGGCAGTACCTTCATCATCGAACTACCATTAGACATGGGAGAAGAAGAAGCCCCCAAAATTGAACTTTCAGAAGTTGCTCTACAAGTACAAACTTCCAAAACAGTCTCAGCTAATTCTTTTTCACCAAAAGATCAAACTATTTTAATAGTCGATGACAACGAAGACTTCAGATCATATTTAGTAGAGAATCTCCGAAACGATTACAATATCCTAGAAGCAGAAAATGGTAAGGCAGCTTTTGAAAAGGCTTGTATACACATACCTGACCTCATTCTGTCGGATGTCATGATGCCAGTGGTTGACGGATTACAACTTTGCGAACAATTAAAAATAGAGAAGAAAACGGCATCCATACCAGTAATTCTACTTACTGCGAGTGTTTCGGAA
>ENA-OOXJ01001070-OOXJ01001070.1-human-gut-metagenome-genome-assembly--contig:-NODE-1070-length-19397-cov-3.071192_pt1 | contig 19397 bp, 19 predicted proteins | sample MGYA00241587_ERZ501343 | MGnify/ENA primary metagenome ERZ501343 (study PRJEB25962, sample SAMEA2042918) | human gut metagenome | biome: human gut; feature: human-associated habitat; material: faeces... | reverse complement strand
TACAGGGGATTGGGGGCTGGGCCACCAACAAGCAAAGTGCAAAAAGTAAAACGTTTGCCCAGCTTGCTACAATATGTTTGCCCCCAAGAACAGATAACTCGGTTTTGGTGCCTATTTGCTTTGGCGTCGTTCTCTTGATGGGCGTTGGCGGAGACGACAGCTGGGGTGCCCGGACGCACGAGGAATATCTGATCGATATTTCGCCGTGCGGTTCATGAGCGTTGCTTTAGGCTGATGTACGATTTGAGATAGAAAATCTTTCTGCGAAAACTGCCAGCATTCTTGATATAGCTGAAATGATCATTCCTGCACAACAAGCATAAAATAGACTCTCACAACGTATTAATATCAAAACAGTTGCCAAAGCCAGTTCTAAGATGGCAAAGGACCGCGATCTTCGAATGAAATATTTCGAGCGATTTTCCAAATATCGTTTATTCTGATGAAGCGTGAGAGGAAAAAAAAGCAGAAGAACGGCTGATGCTGCCGATAGAGAATACATTACCCCATCGGGAACAGGAAAAGAAATAAGGGCAAGCGAAGAGGTAACGAATAACGCTGTAATGCAAAAGCAACGGAAATGTGTTGACGCATGAACCCCTCCGCCAATGGTTTGATTGATATAATAGACAGCAATGACAACCAAGCATTCCATTGGCTTGTTCCAGAAAAAACCAATCAAAATTAAACACATTGTACTAAGTAGGGTAAACAATAGTTGATTCAATCCATAAAGATAAACTTCCCGTTTCTCTGATTGAATCCGATAGTGCTTCTCCAAGATGCCCAACAGGAAACAGGCCATTTGATTTATCAAGAGTTTTCTGCCTCCTTCTCAAATGGCAACGTGATTTCGACGCGAAAAGTTAAGGGCGTAACAATATAATCACATTTCCCATTTGCTTGTTCTACGATGGTCTTCACATTCTGTGTTCCCAAACCATGCATATTTGCATTGCCTTTGGAAGATAGAAACCTTGAACCCATTTTACGAACTGTTTTTGAATTGACATCGTTCTCGCAAGCAATGAAGAATACATCCCACGACCTGCCAAACGACAATCGAATCGTATGTTTTTTCACGGGAGTGTCAATGCGCAAAGTACCTTCAATCGCATTGTCCAATATGTTGGAAAGAATGGCACAGAATTTGCTTTCCATAATGGGCAGGGATCGAAGCGGATATGGCTTGAAACCAAATTCTATATGATGCCGATCCATAACGAGCTTCTTTACAATTAGCAAAGCATCTACTGCGATGCAACCCGTAACAAATTCATAGTGAATGGCTTTGGGAATCTGCTGTTCGAAAAGCAGTTTCTTACTTTCTACCGTATGGCCATCTTCAATCAGACGTTGAATCAAATTAAACTGATGCTTCACATCATGTTCATGGGCGACCATGAAGGTATACATGTCTTTTATTTCCTCATAGTGTTGTTGGGAGAGTCTTGCTGTCGCCAGTTCTGCTTCAACCATCTTTTGCTTTGCCACGCTTGCTGACATGATTTCATAGAGAACCAAGGTAAGTATAGCACAACCAAGCATACAAAACGAGGCGGCCGTAAAAGAGGCATCATCCAATTGAAAATGTGCACGTAACGTATACAAGAGTTCAACGACAACTAATTCCATTACAAGAATTGCCAAAAAAACAACGAGCGCGCTTAAAGAGAGGGCATCTATGCGTTGTCGCCCTAAACGTGTTAGAATGAAAACGGTTAAAAGCATTCCAACATTTGTGCTTACAACGAACAAAGCACGAAGCGAGGTTTCGGACAAAATCTGCTCCATTGTGGCATCTGCAAAAGACAGGTAAAGATTAAGCATAAGATTGGCAACACAACTGAGAGCTATGGATAAGGCGATATTCCAAAAGATTTTTACATACCATTGATCGTCTGAAGCAAAAAAAGTATATATAAGGGGAAAAATAAATATGTATGTGTCAAGAATCTGAAATGGAACAAAAAGATGGATGGTCAGACACATCCATATTGCAAAAGTGCACAAGGCTGCAAAGAGCATATTAGGTCGAACAATATGGAAACGGTGGCGAACAAAGTAGGTAATCAAAGTGGCCTGAAAGAGATTAATAATAATTTCAAAAAACAACCATCCATTCATAATGATGTACCTTGATAATATCGTTTGAAGCTTTCAAAAACATAATTCTCATACTTTGTACCCAGCGGAATTTGAATGTTTCCAGCAAGTATCAGCAGCGTTTTTGTCAGGTTTCTAACGTAAAGTAAATTAACGACAAACCCGCGGTGACATCGCACAAACAATTCACTAGGCAACTTTTGCAAAATATCACTGACTCTACATCTTATTTCAACGGAATCGCCATTTGTCCGATAGATTGTAAGATAGTGCGCACGCGCCTCGATGTAAACAATTTGCTTAAATGGAAGCGCGATCTTTTGTTTCCTAATATCAATAAAAATAGAAGATGCTTGTGCAAATTCCCACTGGCGATACGCAATATCCAAACATTCAAAGACTTGTAAATCATCAACAGGTTTTTTAAGGTAGCGAAGGGCGTTGACGCTATACCCATCACACGCAAATTCCGCATAATTTGTTACAAAAACGATTGGGATTTGGCTATCTGTTTCCCGAATTTTCTTCGCCAGAGCAAGTCCACTCAACTCTCCGGGAATTTGAATGTCTAAAAAAACAACATCCATTACAAGCCCGTTTTTCCATGCTTTCAATAGTTCTTCTGTAGAGAAAAAGCAATGGGTCACAACTGTAAGCGCGAAGCGACAAGCGTCCGTCCAACGATGGACGGAATCATTCAGTGCATTTCGATAATAGCCATCATCATCGCAAATGATAACGTTCATGCCTCATCCTCCTTTCGATCTTCGTTTTAATATAGCTTAGCATATGATGCCACGGATTACAATCTTACACTTCCCAAAAGCTCAAAAGGCAGCTTACTTCTGACTTTTCAAATCATTCATAACCATGTTGGTATAATATTGTACCAGTCCTCGAATGTACCTTTGCTCTTTAACCGGAAGCTGGTCGACATAAATTGGCTCTCGTTTTTCAAGTCCGGCTAGATAATCCAAACTGACGCAAAACAATTTTGCAATCTCGATCGCATTATCAAATGAGGGCTTTGAGCTCCCACCTTCCCAGTTCTTAATGGCTTTATCTGTAACCCCTAAATGCTTCGCCAGATTTGCTTGCGTCCATCCGAGATCTTCGCGGAGTTCCCTGATGGTTTTATCAATCATATTTCTCACCCCGTCTTATCGTAGAGCATTGGGGTGGAAGTATAATTACCGAAGGTAAGAAGTTTTATTCATAAAAACGCCTAAAATAAAGAATATATGCCTGTACAGAGATATTTCGTGCCCAGTTCAAAAAATACGGTGGTTTTCATGCATAATACATACAGACAGGAGGTGAACATAATGGCTTTCATTTGGAATTGGCTTGCAGCGCTCGTGTACCAATATGGTGTCTATGGTGCCGGACAACCCAGCTATCATAGCAGCTATGAAGCGGATGTGCCGGAAGTGCTTCGGAATAGTGTAAAGTAATAGAAGGCACCGGTACTTCGTTCGGTTTGACGGCGGCATGCGTAGATCAATCGCAGGGAGGTGGTTATATGGTTGCATGCACAAAGGCTTTGCAATCGGGTATACGCCTCAGATGAGAAAAAAGTCCTTATAAAACGTGCTGGTACACACATCGTTTTCACGATGACTGTTCTACAAGGACACTTCTATTGTATCATACTTCAAATAGGAAGGCTAGCCCAAAATCTATCGTTTTTAGCCATAGGGGCTAACACTCTACCACCCTTCTACTCAAGTAAAAATGAGAAGGAGCGAAAATAATGAAAAGGCTGATTAGTTTATTGATTTTGGCTATGCTTGCTATGAGCGTCATGACCTCTACCGCTTTGGCTGGTGGCGATGAATCGAACAGGGCGTTCGGTTTTACTGCTTATACCGATGGGAGTACGCTTAATCACAATCCCAACCGCTTCCAATGGAAAGATGGAAATGAAAATTACATTGAGGTGCGACACGAAGTTACTGGCAACGGTTCGGGTGCTGGACATTCAAATTATATGTATGCTTATGTTCAGGCAGAAGAATATTATGGAGCCAAGTGGCATGTTCCAGACATGCTCTATTACAAATGTACGTCCAGCAGATTGGTTAAGAATACGATCGTCACGCCTGGAGGACGCGCAAACACCAAGTATGAGGAACAGCAAGGTTTGGATAGAATCATGATCGAAGGACAGTTCAGACCTCATTGATGACACCAACCATGGTCAATGCGCTTACGTAGCCTTCGGGCTGCGTAAGCGCCGATATTCATTATAGGAATTTCATCTATGGCTGTATGCCAGACGGGCACTACTTCCAAACTGTGTATTACGCGCCATCAGCTTATGTCTCAAGGAAACCGGATCATTGATGGAAAGGTGGAGAGGTATGACAAAAAGATTACTTGCGTTCTTTATCATGGTTTTGCTGATATGTGCACCGATCATTGGCATGGCTCAAGGCTACACGTCTATCATTGACCTGAGAGAAGTGATTCCTGAACGCTGGATGCAGACATATGAAACAAACTGGAGAACGATCGTGATTGATGTGGAACCCATCGTCCCATCCGTAGCAGAAGTTCCGATTCTCAAAGTTTCTCCCGATCATCACGTTCCAAATACCTCTGTTATGGGAGATGATCTGGAAGCATCCTTAAACTCAGCAAGCGCCCTAGTTAACTTGAATTCTAAGCGATTTGAGCAGTTCAGCCAGGATATCACCGATGCACAAAAGAAGCTGGATGCCAAGACGATCTCTTCCGAATACTACCCTCCCTTTGATCTCAACAAAATATATGCTGAGAATACAGGACTTACGCTGGGGGATGCCATTCAGGTGTTCAAAGATGCAATGACTGCTCTTGGCGAGGAGCCTGAAGAGTGGGACTATGCGCGCCCCATACGTGTTCTTTGCAACAAAACAATTACCCAAACTGGCGATTATGTTACTTCTGGTAGCTATTCTCTGCGGTTGAATCAAAAACTCGCTGGTATTCCTTTGTATATTCGTCCATATGGTAAGGAACAGGAAATGAGTCTATGGACATTCCTTAATTACCGTATTGTTACAGTGGATACATATGATATGGGCTGGCAAAAGGTGAAAATTGACGATGTAGTGGTTGAAGATGTACCATTATGTACGTTTTCTACCATTCAAACAGCCATCGAGGAAGAAGTATATGCCGGGCACCTTCGAAAAATATTTGATCTCGAATTTGGTTATGCCTTATTTAATGAACCTGATAGCACTCGTGGAAAAATAGGTTCCGAATCTACGACTTACTATGCTTATCCAGTATGGAAGATTGCTTGTCTGTATAATGAAAATGCAAAACAAGAATTACAAGACAACTCAGATGATGGGGTGAATGAACGCTCCGGGAAAGATTTTTCTACGATTCTTTTTGATGCCCAAACGGGAGAAATGCTCGATCACCAAACCAAACAAAAAGGTAGCGGCTCTTACAAAGGGTTTATTTCGTGGGGCGACATAGGTGGCAAACAATGAAGAACGAACTGAAACGTTCCATCGCTTCTCCCTTGTTTTTCCTCTCGATGACGGTATTCTTTTTATGCCTACAAGGATTTGCACTTCCAAACTATATTCATGGCTGCTTAACAGAGCCGCTAGAATATCGAGAGAGTGCATTAGCATTAACGTTGGGTGGAATATTCTTCGGAGGCGTTTTGCTGCTACTACCCTTCTGTGCGCCTATGACCTATGCAACGGTTCAAGTCGATGAGCTTCGCTCCAGCATGATGCAATGGAGTGTTTTGCGGGGCGGGATTTTTAGATATGCCATCAATAAAATCACAGTATCTTTTTTGGCTTCTGCGGTAAGCATCGGCGTAGCATTTTCCATACACGCTGCTTTATGGCATGTCTTGGCTGTTCCCTACGACCCCACCGTATACCCCGTACACGAAATTGGATTTTGGGATCAAAGTTATTTTTTAGAGTGGTCAACAATTCATCACGGTTTACCCATTATTATAAATATATGTTTGGGATTGGCGTTTTCAGCAGGTGTATGGTCGGTTGTAGCGCTCGCAACGGCAGTTTGGATACCAGATAAATTACTGGTAGTTACGATTCCCGCTTGTATCTATAAGCTTTGGGGATCAGCTCTATCATACTATATTTTTGGTGTTTGGCTTCCAAGCCCAGATACACTTTTCAATGATGCTCAAACTATTTCGAGCGTTAAAGGAGCCTTGATTGCATATGGGGTACTGCTGACCATAAGCATCTTATGTTACTACTTTGGCTTGAGAAGGAGGGCTTGTCATGTATAAAAATGCCAGAGCCATGGTCGCTCTCCTGCGCGGGCAGATGATAGATTGGATTCACTCCCCTCGAACATTGATAATGGGAATCATTATACTCCTTTTGACATTGCTCTACGCAAACGGATATAAAGTGATGTTGCAAAGCAGCGATCTTTTCTCATATTTCGGAGAGTCTTTCTATGTTTATCTATCTTCCGGATTTGGCAACATCACTTTAACAAGTGCAATGTTTCTAATAATGGTTTCAGAAATTCCAAGGCGAATCGCCTTTCAAAACGATATGCTTATTCGTTGCTCACGTGGCAAATGGCTCAGATCGCAGATTCTTTTCTGTTTTTTAATCGTATCACTAATGTTGATACTTATGACTGCCTTTTGCATGATCCTCACCCTCCCATCCTTGACGAGTGGTAGAGGATGGAGCGATTTAGATCGTATTGCAGCCGATCCAGACGCTGCGTTTCAAATGCAATTAGTTCCAGAGTACATCCGTAGCATTCCTCCTTGGCAAGCTAGTCTCCTTGCTGGAGCTAATCTTTTCGCTTTTTGGTTTGTTATGGTATTGGTAATTCTTGCGCTTTCACTCGCAGGCAAACCAAACTTTGGATTGATTTTATATGTATTTCTTTTGGTGTTGCATGTGACGGTTATGTGGGAGCGTATACCAGGATTTCGTTCGCCAGCGAATTACGCCACCTTATCTGCCGTAGCCTCTATGTATCCAGAACATGAGTTGGAGATGTTTCCAATTGTGCTGGCCGTCTATGCCTGTATTATACTTTTGATGATTGGCATTATGCATTTAGAAGTTCGACATATGGACATGTGTTTCGACAGGAAGGAAAGATAGCCATGATCGAAATAATTAACTTAAGTAAGACATACGGTAAATCTTATGTTTTGCGTGATATCAACGTAACGTTTGATTCGGGGCATATATATGGTTTGGTAGGTGAAAACGGATGTGGAAAAACCACGTTGATGCGCTGTATATGCGGGTTTACTCACCCAACCACTGGACAAGTAAAGGTACTTGGGAATGTCATCGGAAAAGATGCTGATTTTGCGCCATCCACAGGAATCATCATTGAGAATCCGGGCTTCTTATATCACTATAATGCAAAAAAGAATTTAGCTTTACTTGCTGCACTCAGTGGCAATGTATCGAAAGAACGTATTGATGAAGTGATTCGTATTGTTGGGTTGGAGCCCAACGACAAAAAACACGTCGGAAAATATTCTCTTGGCATGTGTCAACGTCTTGGCATTGCGCAAGCTATCATGGAAGATCCCCAGATATTGATTCTTGATGAACCATTTAACGGACTGGACAAACAGGGTATTGCTGACACGCATGCTCTCCTGCAAGCATTGAAAGCGCAAGGTAAGACTATTTTGCTTGCCTGTCATAGCGCCGCCGATATCGAAAAAGCCTGCGACATAGTTTACAAGATGGAAAACGGTGGATTGACGATGATAAAGGGGTAATAACACAGTTCAAGAAACTTAAAAGATGGAGGAGAAATTATGTTTTATCTTACCATTGCTTATGCTGATTGCTATTGCTGTGTTTCCATGTAGCGCCAATGCCGCCCAGAACTATTATTTATGGTTTGATTCACAATGTGGATCAACGCCCGCACGTGGTTATTTTCAGCAATATCAGAAGACTGATTCTGATAAGACCAGCACGGAAATACGCCATAACGTCGTAGGCAACGGTGCAAGCGCGGGATTTACGAATCTCTTAGGAATACATGAATACGGGAGCACCAGTAATCTTCTCATGGGTTCAAAATGGTGTGCACCAAATGGAATATACTATTCTTTCAGCATGAGGCTTCAAAAGGATCATCTCTACGCTCCTTACGGACGAGCAAACACTAGATACTATAACATGCACGGCTTGTCAACCGTTAGTATTGAAGGCCAGTCGAGAGTGAACTAGCTACCGCAAAACATAGGAGGTATCCTTAATGAAAAGAATCATGCCCCTTATTCTGACCGTTGCCATGCTTTTCATGCTGTGCCAGTACGCTACGGCAGAAGTAGCTGCCGTAGGCACAACTACGCTCAATCTAGGCAACGGCCAGACCTATGAAACTGCATCCTCCCTCTGCTGGATCGGCGACGATCTTTACATCCTTGGAACCAACGCTGTCTATTATTGGACGAATGGAATGGAAGCCCCCGAAGCGTTCCACGATCTCTCCGCGTCGGCGACGTACCAATATGCCGAACAGCCGCCGGAGGACAAGGACGGTGCAGCAGCGTGGGCGAGTGCCATCCGTCATATGTTTACAGACGGCAAAACGCTCTATGGTTTGCACCCGTATAGTGGAGAGATTCTTGAAATAACGCGCGAAGATATGCGCCCGGTGGCTCAGCTTCCCGGCGAGCTGATAAAGGCTGAAATGGAGGATTCCTCTTTCTTCCGGGAGATTAAGAGCGTCGCCTATGGGGATGAGCAACTCTTTCTGCTGCTGGATACTAATGATTACGAAGATTATGCCAAAACCCAAATGTATAGTTTCAACCTTGCGAATCAGAGCTGGAAGTCCTGTGCACCTACGGGGATTCAGGCGATAACGGCGGGTGCGGCCGGAAAGCTAGCTCTGTTGGTGGTTCAAGAAGAGGAAAGTGCTCTCTGGCAGTATGATATTGCTTCCGATGGATTGGACGCGCAGTTGGCAGTCATTCAGCCGGAGGAACTGGCAAGCGGTTTGACATGGTATGCGAAAAAAGGTGGACTTGCCTATTACACCTCCAAGCAGGTCAAGCTGATAGACAGCGCAGGTATTGCCCAAACCAAGGCATATCTTCCCGTATCCTATGCAAACGCCAATGCCCCCGCCGCCTGCTCAGCAAGCGGCATATACGCCTACCCATATCTCAACTATGTTTTCCTGCGGGACATCAGTCTTGAGGGCGAAACAGACCAAACGGTGCTGAAACTTTTGGGTACGCTCTCGTCTAACCTGATTGTGAATTTCTCTATTGAGAATCCCGACATCGCCATTGTGACCATGGAAGCGGGAACAGGGGATTACTTGAAGCAAACGGTTATTTCCGGTGATGAGAGCGTGGATTTGTTCGTTGCATCCGCGCCCGGAGACTTTGCTGCCATGAAAAAGAAAGGATTTGCAGCGCCTTTGAATAGCGATAGCTATCTGTTGGAAAAATCCAAACAATTGTATCCCACCTTGCAGGATATGGTTTTTGAGGGCGAAAGCCTGTTGGCTTATCCGATAGCCATTCAGCCTCATTCATGGACGGTCAATGAGACCCGCTGGAAGGCGTTGGGCCTTGGGGAATACCCCACGACCTATTATCAGTTGCTTGAGGCAGTCAGCCTTTGGCTGGATATGTACGCCGAGGACAATATGGACTATACTCTCTCAGACATCCAGCAATCCCCTGTGGATGCGTTAGTATCCATGATTGTGAAGGAATACATCTTCCAAAACGAGGCACCGGGGGAACGCCTTACCTTTGATACGCCCTCATTCCGTGAACTGATGAGAGGCGTAAGCGAGAACGCCTATCTGCTTTCGGAGAAAAATGAACAGTGGGGAACGCCGCTTCTATCCTCATATTATCAGTGCTTTGGTTGTGGCTACAACGACAATGATATGACGCGAATGCTGATGCCACCGACCCTTGACGAGCAGAGGACGCAAATGCTCAACGCCAGCGTGGAGGTCTTATTTGTGAACGCGGCCTCCCGGCAGCAGGAAGCTGCTACGCGGTTTGTATCCTTCTGTGCGCAAAACTTGGATATGTCTACGCAATACATGCTGAACCCCGGCATGAATGACCCGTACCCAAACCCGGCGTATGAATCCCGGCTGGAAACGTTGAATACGGAGTTGGAGACCCTTCGAAGCAAACTGAAAGGCGCGGAGGACTCCCAAGTAGCCATACTTCGAGACGAAATCGCCCAAAAGGAGAGGATGATTGAGAGCGTCGCCGAAAGTCGGTGGATGATCTCGCCAGAAAGTATTTCCATCTACCGTTCGGTGGCCGGAAACCTTCGTGTTCCCTTTGATTCGCCTTATTTGTCCGAGGATGAAAGCGGCGGCTATAACGCGATTTCAGCGATAATTGTTCAATATTGCTCCGATGGACTGGAGGCCGCTGAAATAGATGCTTTTATCAAGGAGTTGGATCGGGTGACTTATCTGGTCTACATGGAGGGGCAATAGTCGGTGACAGAAATGTGGTGATGCAGTGGCAAGCAAGGGCCAGAGCATCTATTACGCAGCTTTTTCTTTCGTTAACAATGCGGTTTCCGAACAGACTACATGGCTTCCCTTTATAATGGCAAAATGATAGGCGACAATGGCCTTGACGAGCTGTTTGCTGGCTAGATGCCATAAGAGACCGCTTTGAAGATGAACCCTAACGGAGTTTCGAGAGATGACAGTATTGGTAGATTATAGAATTTTGCTTGTGCCTTTTGCTAGTTTTTTGATCGTGAGCAAGAGAATTTTAATATACACTCTCATAAGCAAATATATTCTTGAAGAAAGGAGGTACTCGTATGAAGCTAACATATGAATCTCCTGAAATGACCTACGTCGAAGAATCGGACATCATTGAAACTAATGCACCTGTAGTTGTAGGGATCGTTGTTGTGGTTGTTGGCGTCGTTATTCCTACTGTAGCTAGCTGATAGCCATCCGAGTCGCGTATTAAATTAAACCTCGTTGCATTTTGAAATATTAAAATTCTCTTGCTCTCTCAATTTGTTAATTATATCATGCATGCATAGGCAGCCTGATATAATTACCGCATACGTGATGACTGAATCGACAACATACGATGATCTCATAATGCGAAGAGTTTTGGAGAAATTTAATCAGTTTGGTTACCACATAAATAGTCCTATTTGCTTTCTTTTCGCCTTTTGAAGTAATATGAAAAAGCGGAAATTCTGCGGCACTGCTTTTTCCTCCACAAGGATCGGCTACCGCACCGACATGAGGGGCTATGCAAAACGATTATGCACAGTTTATACCGTGGAAAAGAACTTCCATGTATAAAACCGATGAGGAAACTGGAAAACTGTATGTTGCAAGCATAAAAGGAGAAGGTATATTTTGTATTTCGGGTATTGGCGCATTTGTTTGGAACTTTGTTAATGGAATCAATACCATTGAAGTGATATGTAACGAGATCATGTCAGCATATGAAGGCTGTACATACGAACAAGTTTTTAATGATGTTAAAAGGATTCTTGATGAAATGCAAAAGAAAGATCTTGTCATCTATAATTGGGATGCGCTTGCGTAAGATACTTCTGAAAGGGTGATATTGTGAATAAACACTACAATGTTCTTTTAATCGCTGCACCTTCTCCCTCTCCATTAGCTGTTATTTCAAATCGAGTGAACAATTATCCACCCTTAGGACTTTGTAGCATTGCAACTTATATCGAGCCTTATGGTTTTAAGACCAAAATACTTGACTTACAATTGGAATGTAACAATCTACAAACGGCGTTGGACTTTATTGAGCTATATCATCCCCAGATTATAGGAATTTCTACGACAACTGAGTCGTATAACTGTGGACTAAGAATTGCCAAAGCGTGCAAAGAAAAAGATTCTAATGCCACCATTGTTATGGGTGGTGCTCATGTTACTTTTGAATATGAAGATGCCCTAAAGCACACATACGTTGATATTGTTTCTCTGCGCGAGGGAGAAATTACATTTGTTGATCTGTGTAATGTACTAATCAACAAAACAGATACATTAGCCAGTATATTGGGAATCGCATACAGAGAAAATGGGCAAGTGATTCGGACAAAAAACAGACCGCTGATTAGTGACTTGAATAGTATTCCTTATCCCGATCGAGGCTATCTTGAAATCACGCAATACAAACGGGCTGGTACTGTTTCGTCCAGTCGGGGCTGCCCTGGAAAATGTATTTTCTGCGCTGCTGGAGCAATGGGTGGTGGAATGTATAGAAGCAGAAGTGCAGAAAGTGTATTGCAAGAGATAGACTATTTGATTTCTTTAGGAATCCATTATATTCATTTTGTTGATGATACTGTTACAGCCAATGTTGATCGCTTTGAAGCTTTGGTGAAAGGGCTTTATGAAAGAAAAGTGAAATACCCTGACTTTACATGGGCCTGCGAATCACGAGTAGACATTGTAACAGAAGATTTGATTAGGTGGTTAAAGATAAGCGGTTGTATTTCTATTCAGTTTGGTGTTGAAAGCGGTTCACAAAAAATGCTCGACAGCATGAGAAAGGGAATAACGCTTGAAGAAATTCGATATGCTTTCCGACTAGCTCAGAAGCATGAGATTGATTCTGCATGTTGTTTTATCATCGGAAATCCAGACGATACGCTTGAGACGACTCGTGAAAGCATTGCTTTTGCAGAAGAGCTTTCACAAATGGGTGCTTATATTGTTTATTCGATTTCAACACCTTATCCTGGAACATATATGTACATCCATGCTCAGGATTTAGGGCTCAACATATTTGATAAGAATTGGGATCATTATACTACATATACTTCAGTAATGGAAACTAGCCACTTGTCACGTAGCCAGATACAGACGTTGTTTTTTGATGCTTCTACCAGTAAAAATATCAACGCTTCGGAAGCGCATAAAAAGAGATCAGAATATATTAGAAAAGAAGTATATGGTATTGGAAGATGAAGATAAGAGATGCGCACTTAAAAATCAACCCCAGAATATTGAAAATTGATTTTACTAACCGAAGTAAATGGTATTTGTTCGTCTATTTGTTAATTGCGATTTTTACAAATTCATATTCCGTTTTATTCATACTAATATTGAGTTTTCTTGATTTAATATTTAACGTGCAGTTCTTCCCGTTGTTATGCTTGCTTGTTTTTATACTACTTTCAATTTCTATTGAGGAGACACTCCATATCATTTCCGCACTGGTATTAGAAAAAGAAGACGCTGTTATTGGTGTTTCAATTAGAGCACTAAGATTATTCAATGTACCCATTATATGTTGCGGTGCAGCTGTAAGATTCACTAAATCGAAAGTATCTGAATTAGAGCACGCTTTAATAGCATTTGGAGGAGCTTTCGGTTCTCTTTTGTGCTCTTGTCTTCTATTGTTGGTTCTCTCTAATATATGGGGATTTAAGCCATTATTTGCGTTCAGCTTGTTAATTACACCTATTGTTTCCTTACTGCCATCACATTATAAGGGCTTTGTGAGTGATGGTTATATTGTGTTATGTCAAATTAAAGCGAATAAATCAATACAACCATTTCTTGCATTTATGAAGCGCATGCTAAAATATTGTGCTGCTAAGCACGCATAGCCATCGAGAAGGAGTGTTTTGATGATTCAGAAGAACCTACAGCAGTTGGGAAGCTATATAGCGGGCGTAATGTTGACAACGAGAGCTAAAAAATTAATATTTGGATGCTATATTGCTTTTGCCTTTCTTGAGATTTTTTTTATTCAATCTATTCAAACAGGCCTAGGTATTGTCAACCTGCCTGTTCATTTGCGTCAAATACTACTGCTCTTGTTCTTCTTAATAAGCATAGTAACTTGCTTTGCTTTGGAATTGTGGTACATCACGACCCGAGAATATCAGTTTTTGTGTACATTAGATATCTCAATCTCATTAAGAATTTTTTCGTGGTTAAGTCGCCCTCTATATATGGTTGCAATCTTTTTCTGCTTAGCGATTGCACTATCATTCAAAACAGGAATACATTTATTTTGCTCCTGTTTCTTTTCTTGCTTTCTCATTCTTGTATTGTCATCCTTTTTTTCGCATACGTACCTACGCATAAGAAAACTCTTGCGAATGGTAAGCGGAGGCATTTATAAAAGTACCGCCGTATCCGTTGCAGAGTTATTTTGCTTTGGTGTTATTGTGCATCTAGTTTTAATATATGAGAACATAACATGGTTTGACTGGATCACCGAGCCCAATATTTTTTACATAAGCGTTGGTCTTTTGTGGCTTTTTTTGCTCAGTCGCAATCACGAGCCTTATGAGATTATAACCCCAAAATCAAAGCGAAGTCGAAATGTTGAATATAGTAGAAAGATTCCAGTACAGATGGTAGAAAACCTACTTATGAAGGATTTAATCCTACTCAAATCCAATCTATCATACGTATTGATAACAGTTCTCGTCATAATTTCTTCGGCCTATGTTCGATTTATGCTCTCAAGTTCATTGTTACTGTTTTTTATTGCTTCGGGAAGTGCGTTCATTCTCTCTACACTTTCGGAGGAAATAATTAAGGTGGATATGAAAATGCTCCCTACCCTTTATACTTTTCCGCTCTCCCTCAAAAAGTATTATTCTATGTCAATTCTCGCAGCTGCTGTTGCTTTTGCCATTCCCTCCCTAATACCCAATTTGCTACTTTTCACATGTGTTGGTGCCGATTTTAATATTGTTTTGTTTGTATCGTCACTATTATGTTCTTTCGTTATTTCACTTCTGATGTGTGCATTGCAGTATACGATTGTTTGTGACGGTTTCTTAGAAAATTATTCAACACAGTTGATTTTACTAACCAGCATCATTCTATCGCTGTTTTTTCCGCCGTATATACTCTTAATTCTAATGCTACGTTACAAGCGCGTCCAGACAAAGTTTAGCGGAGGTAGAGGATAATGCTGGAAATTAGTTCTGTTTCCAAGATGTATGCACCCGACGTTGGATTAAAGAATGCAACCTTCTCTGTTCTTCCGGGGGACGTACTTGCTATCATTGGTCCAAACGGATCTGGAAAGTCTACCCTGTTAGGTGTACTAAGCGATCGTCATCATGCAGACAGCGGCTTTTGCCATATGGATTCACAACCTCTAAATACTCGAAAGGCGGAAATAGGAGTACTTCAAGAAGAGCCGTATCTGATTGAAACAATGGATGCTGTGCAGTATCTGAAGTATATTGCTAATCTCAAGTGCATGACATCCTTTGATACTATAGATACATTGATTAACTATTTTGATGTTAAGGGATTTTCTCAAAAAAAAATAGCCTATTTGTCGCAGGGGCAGAGAAAACGAATTGCATTAATTACATCGTTAATGACAAATCCCTACCTCTTAATCCTTGATGAACCAACAAATGGTTTTGACACTCAAACTATTCTTCGTTTGAAGAAAATAATTCTGGATCGCAGAGCACAAAGCAAAATTACTTTGTTGTCCAGCCATGTTTTAGACTTTGTTCAAAGTGTTGCGACCAAGGGAGTATTTATCAGGGACGGATATGTAACAGAAGTTTTTGATGTAGATAAGGAGTTGGAAAGAAAGTATAAAGAATACTTTCAGATCAAGAATATTTAGCGCTTTGTGATGATGAAGCTTTATCGAAGGCGGTATTTATCATTCCTCCCGCTGGATGATAAATACCGCTTTTCTGCCTTCCATCTTCCGCTCCAGTAACCCTTCCTTGCAAAGCAGCAGAAGATCCTGCCGTGCAGTTTCTGTCGCCGTTTTGAACTTCTTCTTCCAGGCGTCCACCGTAACCTGTGCCGTCTTGCCTTCCAGCAGCCATCGAGCCCCTTTCAGCTGACGTTCGTTGAGGCGTCCAGTTGCTTGAAGGGCTTGCATGCGTTTCTCTGTCAGTACGTGACCGAGTAAATGTTCTTTCATTCTGTCCACGCTTCGCGATAGCATGGCAGAATAATAATCAATGAAGTAGGTCATATCGTTGCCGGATGTTTCAACCTGACGCATGGCTTTGTAGTACCGACCACGTTCTTCTGCAATCAACCCCGAAATGGAGAAGTACCGGAAGAAATCATATCCTGTGCGCAGCAGCATCATGTAACTCAGCGCACGGGCCGTGCGGCCATTACCGTCCGTGAAAGGATGCACATAGACGAAGTAGAAGTGGGCAATACATGCCTTGAGCAGGGGATGGAGTTCGCTGTCTGTGATAAAGGCAAGCAGATCATCCACCAGGGCGGGGACCTGCGCCGCTTCCGGCGGGGTATAGACGATTCCTTCGCGTCCGGTCACATAGACAGGAACGGTTCTGAAGCCCTCCACTGTTTCATCGGAAGCGCCGCAGGTGACCATGCGCGCGATGTCGATGAGGGTTTGCGCTGTAATAGGGTCTTCCAGATGTTCAAGCACATATAGCAGAGCCTGATAGTTGTTCTTGACCATCTGCTCGGATTTGTTGGCCGGACTTTTGTTTTGCCGGATGATCTGGGCTGCTTCTGCTTTCGATGTAAAAGCGCCTTCAATCACGCTGGACCAAACCGCTTCGTCAATGGTAGCTTCTTCCATGGCCTGCTCTGACAGCTCGTCAAATACAAAGCTCCGCCGTGCGATGGCAGCTACCGCGTCACATTGTGCTTCAATGGTCTTGTTGATGACAAACCAAAAAGGAAGCCCGTTCTGCGCCCTGAGCGGCAAAGATATGGCGCTCTTCTTTCGCGCTTCCTCCATGACAGGCCAAAACTGGCCGATAGGTATGGACACAGGAAGCCGGTAAGCGATTTCCTCGCGGGATAAATACCGATCCATGAACTGCTGAATAAGCTGCTTCATACCGTCACCTCATTGCTAATATTCTGCTGTTTAACTACTAGCATACGCCTAATCCGGACAAAATGCAATAGCTGCTGGTTACTGTTTTCTCATAACGAACAGTTGAATGCCGAGAAGACGCGCTGTTTTCTGTCTAAAATTGGTGGTCGCTGGTTTTTTGTCCCCCCACCAAAATTAGAAAATCTAACATTCATCTAACAGGTCACGGGGAAATGCAGGGTATCTTTCTAGGAAATGCGAACACTCAAGACAGTTAGAAATCCAGTAAAATAAGGAACTCCAAGGCACTCGAAGGAAAGCAAATGCGAACGCCATTTGCTTCTCCTAAGCGGCAGGCCGTGGGTTCGAATCCCGCCAGGCGCGCCAGGCGCCGCAGAAATATGCGGCGCTTTTTTTTCATGTTTGCCAGGGGAGGGGCTGGACGCAAATCCCTTGACGCATATGGGGCGGAGTGCTATAATACCCCGTGAATCGGCCCAATTGGGCGTGGAATGATGGAAGCGAAGGAAGTGGATAGCAGGATGATCATGCGTGCAAGAAATGTGCTGTGCCTTGTCATGGCGCTGATGATGGCCGTTTCCGTCTGCCTGGCGGAGGAGACGCCCAGCTTGAAGGATGACTTTTATGCGGTGGTGAACGCCGAATGGCTGGAGCAGACGGAAATTCCCTCGGACGCTCCGGAAGTGAGCGTCTTTTCCGAACTGGGGGACCAGGTCCAGGAGGTGCTCAAGGCGGACTTCCAGGCCATGCTCGACGGCGAGAAGGCTGTGCCGGAAGAACTGACAGACTTCATCGAGCTCTACCGGCTGGCGGCGGACTATGAAACCCGCAATGCCCTGGGCGCGGATCCGCTCAAGCCGTACCTTGAGAGGATCGAAGCGCTGGACGGTATGGACGCGCTGCGGGAAAACCTGGCAGACCTGATGATGGCGGGCATGCCTCTGCCCTTTGGCGTGACAGTGATGGCGGATATGGCCGATGCCTCCGTCAACGCGCTGTATATGGGGCCCTGCGCGCTCTTCCTGTCGGTTAAGGACTATTATCTCGATGATGCCACCCGTACCACGCTGCAGGGCGTTTACGGCCAGATGTCCAAGAACCTGCTGGTGATGGCGGGCAAGACCGAGGAGGAGGCCGCGGAGATCGTATCCCAGGCGCTGGCCTTTGACGAAAGTCTAGCGGCCTACAGCCGTACCGCCGAGGAGAGAAGCGACGCCACCGTCAGCTATAACCCGCAGCCTCTTGCGCAGCTGGACGAGCAGGTGGAGAATTTTGACCTGACCGCCCTGCTGGGAGACCTGATGAAAGAGGTTCCCGAAACCGTCATCGTGACCGACCCCGCCTATTTTGAGGCCCTGGATGAACTGGTCAGCGACGAGACCTTCCCCCAGATGAAGAGCTGGATGCTGGTGGCGATGGTCAACGCCGTCGCCCCCTACCTCAGCGACGACTTCCGCGTGCAGGCCGCCGCCTTCAGCCTCGCGCTCAGCGGCGCCGCTGAGCCGACCGGCGCGGAGGAGGCCGCCTATAACGTGGCGATGGGCGTGTTTAGCGAGGTTGTGGGCATCTATTACGGCAAGACCTATTTCGGCGAGGAAGCGCGCCAGGACGTGCAGGCCATGGTGGAGCAGATAGTGGATGTCTACAGGCAGCGCCTGACCGAGAACGAGTGGCTTAGCGACGAGACCCGCGAGATGGCCATCCGCAAGCTGGACCACATGAGCATCCATGTGGGATACCCGGATGAGGCAAGGCCCATGTACGCGCTGCTCAAGACGGTGCCCGCCTCCGAGGGCGGCACGCTGGTAGATAACATGATGGCGTATACCCGTGCGTCGGCGGAGTATGTCCTCGGCCTCTGCGGACAGCCTGTGGACCGCAGCGAATGGCCCCTGAGCGCGAACACGGTCAATGCCATGTACACGCTCACCAACAACAGCATCAACTTCCCCGCCGCCATCCTTCAGGAGCCGTTCTACAGCCTGGAGCAGTCCGCTTCCGCCAACTACGGCGCCATTGGCGCGGTCATCGCGCATGAAATTTCCCACGCTTTCGATCCCAACGGCTCCAAGTTTGACGAAAACGGGTCGCTGGCCAACTGGTGGACCAAGGAGGACCTGGCGAAGTTTGAAGAGTTGTCCCAGGCGATGATCGAAGAATTTGACGGCCTGCCCTTTGCGGGCGGAACGGTCAACGGCACCCTGACCGTGACGGAAAATGTAGCCGATGCGGGCGGCCTGTCCTGCGCGCTGGAGGCGCTCAAGCAGACCGAGGACGAGCCAGACCTGGAGGCCTTCTTCACCAGCTGGGCCAGGGCGTGGCGCAACAAGGCCACCGAAGCCTATATGAATCTGAACCTGACCATGGACGTGCACGCGCCCTCCAAGCTGCGCGCCAATATCCAGCTGCAGAACCTCGATGATTTCTTCACCACCTTTGGGGAAGAGATCAAGCGTATGGGCTTGATTCTCTG
>ENA-OOXJ01001068-OOXJ01001068.1-human-gut-metagenome-genome-assembly--contig:-NODE-1068-length-19438-cov-7.057989_pt1 | contig 19438 bp, 17 predicted proteins | sample MGYA00241587_ERZ501343 | MGnify/ENA primary metagenome ERZ501343 (study PRJEB25962, sample SAMEA2042918) | human gut metagenome | biome: human gut; feature: human-associated habitat; material: faeces... | reverse complement strand
GATAACTTCCCCGAGGCAACTTTTAACAGGTTTTATTATTAATCAGAGTCAACTCTCATCAGGAATATCACAAGCAGACGGTCAACCTAATTCAGGAAACCACATGCCAATCAACGGCGGCGCATCTTTCTCATCATATTGGTGGCCTTCATCGAAGTGGCCATTTTCATCATCTTGCGTGTGCCTTCAAATTGCTTCAGCAAGCGATTCACATCCTGCAACGAAGTGCCGCTGCCTTTCGCGATGCGCTGGCGGCGACTTCCGTTGATAATGTCCGGATTGCGTCGCTCCAACGGCGTCATGGAGCGAATGATCGCTTCTATTCCCTTGAAAGCGTCGTCGTCGATATCGACATCCTTGATAGCCTTGCCAATACCCGGAATCATCGATGCCAAATCTTTCAAATTTCCCATTTTTTTGATTTGCCCTATTTGCGTAAGGAAATCATCAAAATCAAATTGGTTTTTCGCTATCTTTTTGTGCAGACGGCGCGCCTCCTCCTCGTCGTATTGCTGTTGCGCACGTTCCACAAGCGAAACGATATCGCCCATGCCGAGGATTCGATCGGCCATGCGGTCCGGATGAAACACATCTAGCGCATCCAGTTTTTCGCCAGTTCCGACAAACTTAATCGGCTTGTCGACGACCGTCCGAATGGAAAGCGCCGCACCGCCACGCGTGTCGCCATCCAACTTTGTCAGAACGACACCGTCGAAATCCAACCGTTCGTTGAATTCCTTCGCCGTATTGACAGCGTCCTGCCCCGTCATGGCATCGACCACGAAGAGCGTTTCTTGCGGATTCAGGGCTTTTTTGATGGCTTCGATTTCATTCATCATCTCCTCGTCGACCGCCAAACGGCCGGCCGTGTCGACAACTACCAAATCGTAGCCCTGCATTTTCGCAAATTTCACGGCATTGCGGGCTATATCCACCGGATTTTTCGATTCCGGCTCCGTATAGACAGTCACCCCGATTTGCTCTCCCAACACTTTCAATTGATCGACAGCTGCCGGACGATAAACGTCGCAGGCAACCAGCAACGGGCGTTTCCCTTTTTCGCTTTTGAATTTTTTAGCCAACTTTCCGGAGAACGTCGTTTTACCCGACCCTTGCAAGCCCGACATCAAAATGACAGTCGGATTGCCGGACAGATTGACGCTCGCCGCTTCTCCGCCCATCAACGCCGCCAGCTCGTCGTGGACAATCTTCACCATCAATTCGCCCGGCTTAATGGCCGTTATGACATTCTGTCCGAGCGCTTTCGCCTTGACCGTATCCGTGAATTGCTTTGCCACGCTATAATTGACATCGGCATCCAACAACGCACGGCGCACATCCTTCAACGTTTCCGCAACATTGATTTCTGTGATTTTTCCTTGTCCTTTCAGCAATTTGAACGACCGCTCAAGCCGCTCGCTTAAATTCTCAAACATTGGCTTTATCTTTTTTGCTATTTCACAATTCTATTTGTTCCCGGCTCCGGAAATACGACTTTCGGACAAAACGCGCGAGCTTCGTCCAATTCCATTCGCGCATACGACATGATGATTATCACATCGCCCACATACACCTTCCGTGCAGCTGCCCCGTTCAGGCACACTTCGCCCGAACCGCGCCGGCCCGCAATGACGTACGTGTCCAAACGTTCGCCGTTATTATTGTCGACGATAAAAACCCGCTCGTTGGCAATAATTCCCGCCGCATCCATCAAATCTTCATCAATCGTAATGCTGCCGATGTAATTCAAATCGGCGCCTGTCACTGTCGCACGATGAATTTTAGACTTCAGTACTTCTATCTGCATTTTCTTATTTTTTATATGCGATATTGTCTATCAACCGGACATCCCCGCAGTAGACCGTCACGCATCCCACGATATAATCCGACGCATTCCAGTCTGCCACCGGTTGCAAAGTCCGGCCGTCGACAATCTCATAATATTCCACCCGCATTTCCGGCAGGGCATTCAGCGCGTCCGTTACGAACCGGACAGTTTCTGCCACCGAATGCGAGGCTGCAAAGTTACAACTTTCCTTCAATACCCGATAAATTTCGGGGGCCGTCTTTCGCTGAGCGGCGCTCAAACGCACATTCCGGCTGCTCAACGCAAGCCCGTCAGCCTCCCGCTGAATCGGACAAGCGACAATATCCATTTTGAATCCTTCCAATTCTGCCATCCGGCGAATCACCGCAATCTGCTGGAAATCTTTTTCGCCAAAATAAGCCCGATCCGGCTGTGCATAGGCAAACAATTTGCTGACAATTTGCGCGACGCCATTGAAATGGCCCGGACGGTATTTGCCTTCCATCACCTCAGCCACTTGCCCCAAGTCGAACACGCGCGTATCCGGCTCCGGATAAATTTCTTCCACCGCCGGAACAAAAGCCACGTCGCATCCGTCTGCCTCCAAAAGAGCGCAATCGCGTTCCTCCGTGCGAGGATATGTGGCCAAATCTTGCTTATTGTTGAATTGCGTCGGATTGACAAACACGCTGACAATCACAATGTCGTTTTCCTTGCGAGCCCTGACGACCAACGACTCATGCCCTGCATGAAGCGCGCCCATCGTCGGAACAAGCCCAATTGTCTTCCCTGCCTGCTTGAAACTTTTCACCAAAGATTCCAATTCAGATACGGTTCTTACTATTTCCATTTTCCTGTTTTCATTAAAACCGTGCAAAGGAAACAAATATTTATTAATCAACGCTTCGACAATCGGAAAAAATTATCCTGACGAAGGACAATTTGCCGCAAACCATCGCCGCGCTCGGCTTTCCACAGGCATGCCATCCCTATTTCATTGTTTTTTATTTTTTTAATTCCTTTTAGAACCCCTTGCAACTCCACGCTTTCCCGTCTAATTTTTTTTTGCTAACTTTGCACCATTAATTATACGCGTCTATGAACAACAGAGTTTTGTTTCTCAATCAGGAAATCATGCCGTATCTCCCCGAATCGGAAATGGCAAAAGCCGGATTGGAAATTCCGAAAGGAATCCAAGAAAGGGGCTTCGAGGTGCGCACATTCATGCCCAAATACGGATGTATAAACGAACGCAGAAACCAGCTGCACGAAGTGATCCGTCTTTCCGGCATGAACCTGATCATCGACGACACCGACCATCCTCTGATCATCAAAGTCGCCACACTGCAACCAGCACGAATGCAAGTATATTTCATCTACAACGAAGACTACTTCCAACGCGCTCCGGACAAAGGATTGGAAACCGACTTGTCGCCGGAAACAAACGACGAACGCTGCATATTTTTTGCCCGCGGAGCCATCGAAACGGTGAAAAAACTTCGTTGGGAAGCCGGCATCGTGCATTGCCAAGGATGGATGTCGGCATTAGCACCGCTATACATCAAGAAAAACTATGCCGACGACCCTGCATTCTGCGACGCAAAAATCGTTTATTCGCTTTTCGGATCCTCAATTGAAGAAACGCTCGACGGGCGATTCAAAGAGAAATTGCGCATGGAAGGATTTTCCGACAAAGACCTGAAATTGCTCTCCGATGGCAAGCCGACCGACTTCAACACGTTGGCAAAACTTGCCTTGACGTATTCCGACGGCGTTATAATCCACACAAAAACCGTATCACAAGAATTGCTCGATTTCATCGAAACAAAAAAAATCCCCTGCATCCCGTATCATGAGGGGTTCGACGTAGACCGATACGCAGAATTCTACAAATCTCTTTAAAAAAACATCTAAAAAATGCGCAACCTTTTTTATATGCTTTTCGCCACTGTCGCCATATTGACTGCGGCAACAGCTTGCGACGACAACAACATAGGGCAATCCACCATCGAATCCGAATCGCACTTGATAGTCGACTCCTCCTTTGTTTTGGAAGGCACTTCCGTCAGAACGCAACGAATCCAATCGCGAACGCTTACACAATTGTTAGGTGTGATTCAAGCTAGCGAATACGGCACCTTGCGTTCCGACTTCGTGACGGAGTTCATGCCGTCGAGCGTGCTCGACACCGTGGGCGTTTCCACATCCGACATCGACTCCATCGACATCATGTTCAAAGTGCCCATCGGCGCCTACACCGGCGACTCGATCACACCGATGAAAGTCAACGTTTATCGCTTGAACAAGAATTTGCCATACCCGATTTACAGCGACTTCAACCCCAAAGACTATTACAACGAAAGCGACTTGCTTGGCTCGAAATCATATTCCATGACGACGCTGAACCGCGACAGCGCACTCTACTACCAGCTTGACAGCAAAGGCAACACGCAAGTGTTCCAAATGATCGTCGTCGGTCTTCCGCGCACGCTTGGCACCGACTTGTTTGCCAAATACAAATCCGACCCTGAAATTTTCAAAGATCCCGTTGCATTCTCGAAATTCTTCCCGGGCATATATGCCACGACAAGTTTTGGCAACGGCCGCGTAGTCAGAGTAGCAGAAACGACAATGAACCTCTACTACACGAAACACACCCAAACCGAAGAAGGAAAAGACACGGCATACCAGCAAGCGAAATCCTATTTCGGCGTATCGTCGGAAATTGTCACAAACAACAACATTTCGATGACGCCATCGGAAAGCATCGAAGAGCAAACCAATAGCGGCAAAATCGTGATCACATCGCCGACAGGCTATGAAGCACGATTGAAATTCCCGACAACAAACATTCTCGAGAAATTCCGCACGCTTGCAAAAGAGGGGCAAACCGTGCTCAACGAAGTGACATTGAAAATCCCTGTCCAAGTTATCGAAAACGACAAGCACATCGACCCACCGCAATATCTCCTTTTGATTCGCGACCCCGAAGGCAACGGCTCAATGAAAGACACTTTCTTCAAAGACAACAAATTGCCCGACAATGTCGAATCGTTCTACGCCAAATACGACTCTGATACGCAATCCTATACGTTTACAGGCATTCGCGCGTACCTGAAAGAAATTATCGATGGCGAAATCAGCGAGAGCGAGAACATTGAAGATTTTCTGCTCATGCCTGTCGATATCGAATTTGAATCGACAACCGACAACTCATTCTACTATTACTACGGAATCGAATCAGAATCAACGCCAAAGAAAATAGCGCCGCAGGTTTCACGCCCCACAATGGTGGCGTTCGATCCCGCCAAAGCAAAAATTATCGTCACATACAGCAAAAAAGACTTCATAAAATAATGTTCGTTTAAAACATTTGTTGTATCTTTGCACCGTCTTTTTCGATAACACGCTATGTGTTTTGCCAGAATAGCTCAGTTGGTAGAGCATTTCATTCGTAACGAAAAGGTCATGGGTTCGAGTCCCATTTCTGGCTCTAAAAAAGTAGTTGCTCCTTTATGGCAACTACTTTTTTTGCCTAAAAATCTAAAACGCAATGCCAAATGGTTAAGATTTACAAAAACGAAACACTCCATTTCTACCAATTGGCTATTTTTGCCTATCTTTACTCCAAAATAAAATAAGCAACCCAAAACTAATGCAAGAAACAGACAAGAAATTCAACCTCGCAAAAATACTCCGCCTCATCTTCGGCGTAATTATGATTATTGTCTATGTGGGCATGGGAGCTCTTTTGCTCTACGGATTTTTCGACATACCGCAATACGTGCGCATAATTCTCGGCATACTCTTCATTGTCTATGGGATATATCGCGCTTATCGGCAGTACAAAGGATTAGACTACACAACAAGGTGATATCAAAATGAAACGCTTATTCTCGTACATATTCACGTTTGCAGCCATAGCGGGCGCATTGACGCTCTCTTCCTGCCGGCGGACGCCAAACCCAGCTACCATCGGCGAGCTCAAAGTCATCTGCGACGAGTCTGTTGAAAACGTCATCCGCCAAGAAGTGGAAGTGTTCGAATTAAAATATCCCGCTACAAAAATCAAAGCGCAATACACCGACAAGAAAACTGCAATCGACTCCTTGCTCAATTTAAGCGTGGGAGTAATTGTAGTCCCCCACGAATTGACGCAAGACCAAATCAATTACTTAAAAAGCCAGAAACGCAACGCATTTTGCATGCCCGTTGCAGTCGACGCCATTGCCGTGATTGCAAACAGGCAAAACCCCATCGAAGACTTGTCGATGGCGCAGCTCAGCGACATTCTTACGGGAAAAGTGACCGATTGGAACCAAATTTCACCCAATAAAACCGGCGAAATCGACGTCGTTTTCGACCATCAAGGTTCGAGCACAGTTGAATACATGCTGAAAAACGTGACCGGAGGAAAGCCCTTCGGGAAAAACATCTACGCGCAAAAAACAAACACCGAAGTTTTCAAAGCCGTCAAAACCCACAAAGGCGCCATCGGCATCATCGGCGTGTCGTGGCTCAACCGCGACTTGACAGACCTTGCCAAGGTCAACAACTACTCCAAGGAAGAGGTTGAAAAAATCGACAACGCTTCCGTGATCAACCACGAAATATCTTCTTCCTATTTGGAAAACGACAGTCTTTCTTTCCAAAGCGATGTCAAAGTTGTCGCAATCAGGAAAAACGATTCGCCTTACGCATTCAAGCCCTACCAGCAAGACATCTACACGGGCGACTATCCGCTTTTCCGAACCATTTACGCCATTTGCACAGGCTCCAATGGAAGTCCGCAACACGGATTTTATGTATTTTTGTCGAGTATTCTCGGCCAAAAAGTGATACTCAACACCGGCGTGCTTCCGGCCAACATGCCACCGGCAAGAAGCGTCGCCATTCAACAAGACGAATATTAACAAATTACTAACGATTATAAACCAAAACAAAGATGAAATTCAAATTTATTCTATCCCTCGCTTTATGCGCAGGAACAGCGTTCTATGGTAATGCCGACGGCTATCTCGACGGTGTGGAATACTACCAAGTCGGACAAGATGAAAATGCCGAAATCGTGCTTACCGACAATTTGGACAAACCTGAAACCGACAAAGCCGTGGCCTACTACTATTTAGGCAACATCGCTCTTCACAAAGGCGATTTGGCGCAAGCAGAAAAATATTTCGACCTCGGCATCCAAACAAATCCGGAATATGCTTTCAACTATATCGGAAAAGGTGCCATTGTCTTGAAAAAAGGCGTTGGCGTGAAAGACGCGGAAAAACAAGCAAAAGAATTCTTCAAACAAGCTGAAAAAATCGACAAAAAAGACGCGAAAGTAAAAGTCGACATTGCCCGCGTATACTACGACATCGATTCCGTCCTTTACAAAAAGGAACTCAACGACTATTTGAAAGACGCACGGAAGAAAAACGAAAAAGAAGCATCCATCTATATCTTTGAAGGCGACATGTATGCCGACCAAAAAGACTATGGAAAATCTGCCGGACGTTACGACATGGCCATCTTGTTCGACAACAACCGTCCGGTTGCGTATGTGAAATATGCCAACACCTATTTCCACATCGCTCCCGACATGGCAATCTCCCGCTTGAAAGAAATTGCCGACCGTCAGCCCAATTCGCTTCTTGCACAACGCGAGCTTGCCGAAAAATACTACGAAAACAACCAATGGACAATGGCGGCCGAACAATATCAAAAAGTGATCGACAATCCTAACCACTTCCCGTCGGACGAAGTGCGCTACGTCGTATTGCTCTATTTCGGCGAACGCTATCAAGAATCCATGGACCTCGCACGCCAATTGGCTGCCGAAAACCACTCGCCGTTCTTGATGAAACGCATGCTTTTCCTCAACGCCGCAGCACTCGAAAATTATCCGGAAGCTGAAACTTTGGCAAAAGATTTCTTCACCATGCAAGAAACCGACATCAACACATTCACTGCCAATGACTATACCACTTATGGCAACGTGCTTCTCGAACTTGAAAAAGCCGACGATGCTGCCGTTGCTTACGAAAATGCATTGAAAGTGAGCCCCGAGAAAAAAGAAATTCTCAAAGACCTCAGCAACGCTTATTCAATTGCAGCGTCGGTCGACAAAAACCCTGCATTGTATCAAAAATCGGCCGAAGCATTCCAAAAATTCATCGACAGCGGAGAATATGAAAAAGACTACGAATTGAACGACTTGTACATTCTCACAGGACGCTATCAAAACGTAATTGCAACCGCACAGGATTCAATCGCGAAAACCGATGCTTATAAAAAAGGTGTAGAAACAATTGACCTCGTGCTTTCGAAAGCAACGAAAGACTATCGCCTCTCTTTGCGCAAAGCGCGCATCATCCGTCTCTACTACGGAGTGGAAGTATTCTCGAAAGACGCAGTCGATGCTTATCTGTTGACGGAAGGAATCGTGAATAGCGATACCGACATTGCTCCGGAACAAAAACAATCTGTCCTCAACGAAATCTACACGTATGTCGGCTCTTACTATCTCGTTCAAATGCAAGACACTCCGACAGCAAAAGTGTACTTCGAAAAAGCATACGAAATTACGCCTGAGGGACCGCAAAAAGAACAATTGCGCAACTACATTGACAATCTGAAATAGCAGAATTGTCACACTATAAAAGAAAATGCAGCCTGTTCGGGTTGCATTTTCTTTTTTATAATTTTGCCAAGCTTTGTTTGCCGTTTAAAAATTTACCGCTACATTTGCAAAAGAAAAAACAAGACTTGTCCAGTGGTGTAATGGTAGCACTTCGGATTCTGGTTCCGCCTGTGAGGGTTCGAGTCCTTCCTGGACAACGGGTTTGCTTCCGGCCGCGTAATGCGGTCGGATTTGCTTTACCCGTAAACCTCCAAATTTCAACAACTTATACCTTATCCGATTATTATTACATAAGAGCACATAGAATTACCCTTATATCGGGCAAAAATGTCCTATGTCGTGCAAATGTTGCGCAAATTCAACCTTTGCGTTGAGAAAAAAGGAATAAAATCATGGCGACCGCGAGAATGACAAAAACAATGAGCGCCGCATGCCGCCTTACAACTTATCCAATGCTTCGCGTTCTTTTTTAGGCAACGTAGCAACAACTGCCTCATACGACTTTCTGACAAGTTCTTTAATTTTGCCATCCGGCACATCGCGGTTGAAATCCACGCTTATCCACAACCGTTTGTTCATGTGATATCCCGCTCGCACTCCCTCATAGCGTTCCCGCAGCTCTTCGCTTTCCTCCGGATCGCATTTGAGATTACAAAAATCGAATTCATCAATATTCACGAAGCAAAACCATTTGTCGAACACACTAAACACAAGCAAATTCCGGTCGTAGGCTGAAGATGCTTTCTCAAAAGGCATTTTTTCATTTGTTCCCTTGAACGAAAGGCAATATTCCCTAAAATCCTCAATATTCATATTGCAATATTCGACATTAATTCTCAAAATTAACACCATTTTTGCCAAAACCAACTCATTTGCCAGCCAAAAACTGCAAATCCTTTCCACATTCTTCATTCGTCTATTTCAGAGTTTTTTCGTAAGTTTGCAAGAAGCATTATGAGCAAAGACGAAAAATACAAAATACTGTTTGTTTGCCTTGGCAATATTTGCCGCTCGCCGGCGGCAGAAGGCATCATGCGCCGACTCGTGGAAGAACGGGGATTGGCAGAACGCGTCGAAATCGACTCCGCAGGGCTATCCGGCTACCATGCCGGCGACCTGCCCGATCGTCGAATGCGCGTGCATGCACGTCGCAGAGGCTTGGAACTGACACATCGCAGTCGCCCTGTCTCATCGTCCGATTTCGAACGATTCGACATGATTGCGGCCATGGACGATAGCAACTACGACTGCCTGCGCGACATGGCGGGAACGCTCGAAGAAGAAGCAAAAGTCGTGCGCATCGCTTCGTTTTTCCGTCACTACACGACCCACGATTGCGTCCCCGATCCATACTACGGCGGCGCAGAAGGATTCGAAAACGTGCTGAATCTGTTGGAAGACGCTTGCGAAGGCATAATCAATGAAATTATAAAACTTGACAAATAAAACCACCGTATGAAAAAATTCTGTTTACTATCAGCATTAACCATTCTTATGACGGCTTTTTCCCATACACCATCTACCGCCGCAGAGTCGCAAACAAGCCCTGTGAGCATGTCGTGGGAATTAGTCGGAAACGACAGCAAGCAATACAAATATCATTGCGTCTTTACGCTGAAAAACATCAGCAAGAAAACACTATCCGACGATTGGAAAATCTATTATAATTCATTTCCTCGCACATTGATAGTCGACAAGGATTGCCCTGTCGAATTTTCAGAAGTCATGCCCGGGTACTATAAAATCACGCCTAAAAAAGGGTTCAAACTGGCCCCCGGCGCCACCAAAGAAATAAAATATGCCGAAAAAGGTTCGCTCAAATCGATCAGCTATGCGCCCGACGGAGGACATTTCGCATTCTTGTCCGATTCGATTGCACGTCCGTTGGACATTGTCCGCCATCCAATAGAATGGGGCACTTTCCCCGTCGTTGCCGGCTATCCCACGGCAGAACGCGTGTTCGAACGCAATGCAGAAGTGAATCCCGCCGATTCGCCTTCGCAACAAAACTTTTTCGACATCCTGCCGGCTCCGAAGCAAGTGACGGCAGCTCCCGACGGCAAAGGCACAAATCTCGCGGCAGCCATGATTGTCTACACAATCGGCGGCAACCTCGAACGGGAAAGCCGCTATGCCGCTGAAAAGCTGCGTCCCGAAGCCAACGCCGCCAATACAGTCGAAGTATATTTAGAGCTCATTAGCTCTGCCGAAGCCAAAAACCAAGCAGCCGCTTCCAATCCCGAATACTATGAAATGACGCTCAACGACGGGCGCATCGACATTCGGGGCATTTCGCCCGACGCTGTAATGAACGGCATCAAAACGCTTGCGAAACTCGTAGAGCAAAACGCCGGCAACTCCGTTATTCCCAATGCTGAAATATGCGATTGGCCCGACCTCAACCACCGAGGCATGATGCTCGACATCGTGCGCAACTATTCAAAGCCCGACGATGTGAAACGCCTCATCGACAAATTGGCCACATTAAAATTAAACAAATTGCATTTCCATATCACCGACGACGAAGCATGGCGCATTGAAATCCCGGGACTTCCGGAACTGACCGAAGTGGGCGGACGCAGGGGAATGACAGAAACTGAAGACGAATACCTCTGCCAACTCTACGCTGGAAATGGGAATCCAAACGATCCGACAACCACGTCCAATGGATACCTTACACGCGAAGACTTCATCGACTTGCTTCGCTATGCTTACGCCCGCGGCGTAGAAATCATCCCCGAAATCGAATCTCCGGGGCATGCCCGTGCTGCCATCATGTCGATGAAAGTGCGCTACAACCGCTTGATCGACACCAATCCGGAAGCTGCCGAACAATACCGCCTCTGGGATCCCGACGACACTTCAAAATACACTTCGGCGCAAGGCTACCACGACAATGTGCTCAATCCGGCATTGGAAGGCACTTATCGTTTCATGGAAAAAGTCATTGACGAAATCATTCTGATGTATCGCGAAGCAGGCGTCACGCTTCCCTACATCCACGTCGGAGGCGATGAAGTGCCAAGAAATCCATGGGCGGAATCGCCGGCTGTTCAAAAAATGATGGCCGAAAAAGGCATGAAAACAACCCACGACGTCGAAGAATACTTCATTTGCCGCATCGCGGACATCGTTGCAGAAAAAGGATACCGCATGGGAGGATGGCAAGAAGCAGCCATGAACCACAGCGAAGCTACCGACAAAAAGCTCCGCCCCTTGTTTGCCGGAATCAATTGTTGGAGCACCGTGCCCGAATCGCGCAGAGACACAATTCCCTACTCCATTGCCAACGATGGATACAACGTTATTCTAAGCAATGTGACCAATTTTTATATCGACATGGCATACAATCCCCATCCCGACGAACCGGGACTCACATGGGGCGGCTACGTCGACGAATTCCGCACTTGGGATGCGCGTCCGTTCGACATCTACAAATCGACATGGACCACTGTCACGGGAAGCCCGCTCGATCCCAAAGTCACAGCTGCAAAGAAAATTGAACTCCTTCCGGAAGCAAAAAAGCGCATTGTCGGGGTGCAAGCTCATCTCTTTGCTGAAACCATCCGCAATTTCGACATGGTCGAATACTACGTATTCCCCAAAATATTCGGGTTGGCTGAACGCGGTTGGAATGCCGATTTGCTGCCGGGGCAAACAAAGGCCGCATACAACCGCCACATCGGCGACTATGAATTGCCGGCCCTCGAACGCGAAGGCATCAACTTCCATATCGGAATGCCGGGCATCAAAGAAGAAAACGGCATGTTGTTCATGAACAAGCAATACGACAATGCCGAAATTCGATACACCACCGACGGGTCGGAACCAACGGCACAGTCTACGTTGTGGACAGAACCGGTGAAAGCCACCGGGAAAGTAGTGAAAGCCAAAATGTTCTACCTCGGAAAAGAGAGCAAAACAACACGGCTCGATCGATAACTTTTTAATGAACCAACCGTTTGCCACATGGCAAACGGTTTAATCGGGCAAGACAATGGAACAAGAGAAAAAAGAAATCGAGCAACCAAACAAAAGTACGGATTCTGACAAAAAAAGAATGCCAAAATGGCTGCGCCGAACGTTGAAAACCGTTGCATGGACCATCGGTTCTTTCATCACGCTTGTTGTCGTTGTCCTTTGCCTGATAGTGTGGATTCTCACACCCCCACGGTTGACTCCAATCGTAGAATCCGTTGCCAATGACTATTTAAATGCAGAAGTCAGCATCGGGCGAGCGGAACTGACGATTTGGAAAACTTTTCCCTACATGGTGATCGATTTGCAAAAAGTAGATGTCAAATCGAAAGCGCTCAATGGCTACAAAGGCTCTTTGCCCGCCGGAAGCGATTCGTTGCTTTCGGTTGGCAAGGTGCATGCTTCGTTCAACATCGCGGAAATTCCGCTGATGAAATTCAATATTCGCAACATCCTCATCGACGAGCCGAGAATCAATGTTGTCATCGCGAGCGACAGCCTTAGCAATCTCGACATCTTCCCGCCAAGCGAAGAAAAAGAAGAAGGCCCAAGCCCATTCATCATCAATTCGCTTGTCGTCAACAAATTCCAAATCACCAACAATCGCGGAATCACATATACCGACATGCGCGACAGCACCTATGCGCGCATCGACACCAAAACGATAAGCCTCGACTATGAAACCGATCGCTTTTATTCGTTTCTTTTCGATGGCGATGTGCACTTCAAATCGCCGGCCCGGCAAATCAATCAATCGATCCCCATTTACATAAAAGGCGCAGCGCTATGGGATATCAAAGATCCGACGCATTGCGTTGTCCGAAATCTCAACTTGAACGTTGCCGATATTCCTGTGACCCTCGACACCGACATGCGGTTCGATTCCGTTTTGGCTGTCAATTCGCTCAACATTGCCGTAGGTCCTGTCGTATTCGACAAAGTATTTCGCCATGTTCCTGCAAATTACCGCTACGGATTGGATGCCTTCAAAACGAATTTCAGCGCTTCGGCAAAATTCACGCTTGCTGCCCCGTATAAATTGACAGGCCGCTACTATCCGACATTCAAAGCCGAACTGACGATTCCGGATTGCTATGTTACAAACCAAAAGAAAGGCACCCGCATCAACGAGTTTGGAATTGCCGCCAACCTCGATTTCAACGGATTGATGCCCAATCAAAGCACTTTGAGCATCCGCAAAATCCTGCTCGACGGATTCGGCATTCACCTCAATGTGTCGGGGACGGCCGATCATTTATTGAACGACCCCAACATCAATGCCAAAATAACAGGGAATGTCGATCTCGCGACTGTATTGCGATTGCTCCCGCAAGAATTTCCATTCCGCCTTGCAGGAGAAGTGGAAATGGGCACAGATTTGAAATTCGCGCTGAGCGACTTGTCGGTCAATACGTTCCAGCGAATGAAAGTGAACGGAATCGTAAAAATGCGCAACATTCGCTACACAGTCCCGTCCGACTCGCTGCTATTCTTCGCTCGCAGCAGCGCCATCCGCTTCGGCACCGACAATGAATTCAATGGTCCCGACAATCAGATAAAAAACGTGCTGATGGCATCTGTAAGCATGGATTCCGTCATTTTGGCGCAACCCGGGCTGCGCTTGGCGGCCAATGGCTTTAAAGCCGGCATCGGCAGCGTCGGCGACATGGAGTCGCTTCTCGATTCGACGCAGCTCACGCCCATCGGCGCACGCATCAGCCTCGACAAGCTCGCCATGTTCAGCCTGCTCGATTCTTCCCGCATCCGCCTCAACGGCATCCAAACGGATGCTTCGATTCGCCGATTCGGAAAAAGCGGACGGCTTCCGCTCTTGACTTTTGGCATCGACGCCAAAAGAATCAGCTATTCCGACCCCATGACGTTCCTGAGCCTCCGCAACGGCGACATCAAATTGTCGGCCAACATCAAGCCGCAACGGCAACGCCGGCGCATCATGGCTCGAATCGATTCCATATGCAAACGCCATCCCGAATTGCCGCGCGACAGTGTCGTAGCCCGCTATCTCCGCCGATACCACACAAATATAGCCGCAAACGAAATCACATCATCCGACGAATTTATCGACCTTTCCGTCGACAACGAACTCCAACGGCTATTCCGCCAATGGGACATGAGAGGCTCCATCAAAGCGGAACAAGGACGACTGTTCACGCCCTACTTCCCGCTCCGTAACGAATTGAAAGACTTGGACATGTCGTTCTCCACAAAAAAATTCGACCTCCACAGTCTCACATTCCGCACAGGCAAAAGCGATTTGAATCTGAAAGGTGAAGTCAACAATATCAGCGATGCCATGCTCGGTTCGAAGCGAAAACCCCTGACGTTGGTTCTCTATGCTTTTTCCGACACGCTCGACGCCAACCAAATTATGGCTGCGATCTATCGCGGCAACCGGTTTGCCAACAGCAGCGACAAATCTTCTTTCTCTTTCAACACGGCAGAAAATGAAAACCAAGTCGAAGATATGGTCGAGCAATCGTCAGACGAAACAGACACAACCAGATACGCAATTCTGATCCCTAAGAACATCGTGCTTGATGTGAACTTGCTAAACAAAAATGCATATTATACCGACTTCAAACTCTCGGATTTGCATTCCTCCATCAAAATGAACAATGGCGTGCTCAATCTTCGGGACTTGTCGGGAAAAAGCGCTGACGGAAACTTAAAACTCGACCTCGTATATGCGTCGGCCGACAGAAACGACATCGGCATGGGACTGTATCTCGACTTGCGCGACATAAACGTCGGGCGGTTCATGAAATTGATGCCGGGCATCGACACAATCATGCCCATGCTGAAAGGTGTAGATGGCGTGATCAATGCCCGACTTGCAGCAACGACAAAAATCGACTCGCTCATGAACGTCATGCTTCCGACCACAAATGCCGTGCTCGACATCGACGGGAAAAATCTTGTGCTTCTCGATTCCGAAACATTCCGCCAAATAGCGAAATTGCTACGGTTCAAAAACAAAGAACGCAACTTGATCGACAGCCTTGCCGTGCAAGCCGCCGTCTACGATTCGCAACTCGACGTGTATCCATTTATCCTCAAAATGGACCGCTACAAACTCGGCGTGACCGGATGGAACGACTTTGAAACCAATTACCAATACCACATTTCCGTGCTCGACTCGCCGATCTTCTTCAAATTCGGAATAAACCTAAGCGGAAACCTGCTGAAAGACGAAATGAAATTCCGATTGGGCAAAGCGAAAGTGAAAGAAGACGAGGTTGCCCGCTCCACGCTTATCGCCGACACCACCAAAGTGAACTTGTTCAAGCAAATGGACGAGATATTCCGCCGCGGCGCCGATGCCGGACTGCGCAACGACCGTTCGCTACACGGAAAACGAAAACCGCGCAGATACATCGACACGACAATGACTGCCGACGAAAGACTTAGCGCAGCCGACAGTTTGCGGCTCATCGAAGAAGGCATCATCGAACGGCCCGACACGACAAAAGCCGACCTCGCCACGCCCTCCGATGGTGCTACGACTCCCGACAAAAAACAAAAAAAGCCGATAAAACAACGCCGGAAGCAACAAAATCCGGACGGCATATTGCGCAAGCAACCGGCAACCCGACCCGATTCAAACAACGACAATGACTGAACTTGAAGCATACAGAAACTATCTTGCCCGCACAGGCAATGCGCCTGCGCCCATAGCGGCAGCACTAATCGACATGGATGGCGTGCTCTACGACTCCATGACAAACCATTCCAAAGCATGGAAGCGTCTTTCCGACGAAGAAGGCTGGACCTACGACGAAAACGAATTTTTCCTCTATGAAGGCATGACCGGCGCAGCTATCATCCGACTGATAGCCAAACGAAACGGCAAAGGCGACGTGAGCGACGAAGAAGCCAAACGCCTATATGCAAAAAAAGCGCAATACTTCGTCGATCTCGGAACTGTCCGCCAAATCGACGGAACTGCCGACATGCTCCGCATATTGCGCGATGCAGGAATCAAACGCGTATTAGTCACCGGTTCGGGGCAAGACTCGCTGCTTCGCCGATTGAACGACGACTATCCCATGACGTTTGCCGACGACATGCGTGTGACTGCCCGCGATGTCTCTCACGGGAAACCGTCTCCCGAGCCTTATCTGAAAGGCCTTGAAAAAGCCGGTGAGCCGGCCGGAAGCACAATTGTTGTCGAAAATGCGCCGCTCGGCGTCCAAGCCGGACACGCGTCGGGATGCTTCACCGTCGGGATCACCACCGGTCCAATCCCCGCCGACGAACTCTATTCCCACGGCGCCGACATCGTTTACCCCGACATGAAACATTTCGCGGCAGCATTGCCCGAAATCATCGCATTAAGAAAACACTGACAATTCATTCCCAATGGCCGCCACGCAAGAAATAATCTTCACCAACAACGTTTCCGACGCGCTCCGCGAAGCCGTCGGACGCCTGAACGCCAATCGCGTTTTCATCCTAACCGACGAGCACGTGAACGCTTGCGTGCTCAACCGAATGGGGCTCCCCGACGCCGAAGTGATATGCATCCCCTGCGGCGACGAACACAAAACGCTTGCCACCGCAGAACACGTATGGAAAGCGTTGGAACATGGCGGAACAAGAAAATCGGCATTGGTCAACATTGGCGGAGGCGTGGTGACCGACCTCGGCGGATTCGCCGCCGGCACGTTCAAGCGAGGCATCCGCTTCCTCAACGTCCCGACCACCCTGCTTGCCGCAGTCGACGCGGCCGTTGGCGGAAAAACCGGCGTCAATTTCAACGGACTGAAAAACGAAATCGGGCTCTTTAAAGAAGCTGAAACCGTAATCATTTCATCCGCTTTTTTCGACACCTTGCCGGAAACAGAACTCAAATCGGGCTACGCCGAAATGCTGAAACATGGACTGCTCAGCGGAGAAACGGCCTACCGGCCCTTGCTCGATTTCGATTTCAACTGCGTTGCCAGTCAGGCATTGCTCGACATGCTTGAACAATCCGTCGGCATCAAGCGCCGCATCGTCGAAGCCGACCCTTTCGAAAAAGGATTGCGCCGCGCACTCAATCTCGGACACACCGCCGGACATGCTTTCGAAAGCAAAGCCCTGCGCGACGGGCATCCCATACCGCATGGCTATGCCGTGGCATGGGGGTTGATTGTCGAGGCCGTCATTTCCCATACCGAAAAAGGCTTTCCAAGCCAAGAACTATACCGTCTTGCAGAATTCGTGCGCTTGCACTATGGCGCGTTTCCCGTTTCGTGCGACGACTATCCGATGCTGTTGGAACTGATGCGACACGACAAAAAAAGCGAAAATGGAGAATGCAACTTCACGCTTCTCCGAAACATCGGCGAAGTCGAAACCGGCTGCACCGTTGCGGAAACCACCGTTGAAGCCGCCCTCGACATCTACCGCGACCTCCTCCACATCTAAACCTGCTAAGCATTTTTTACTTTTTTTGCATTTTACTTGCTTTTGGGTTCTTCATTTATTACCTTTGAATATCCAAATGCAAAGCAATAGCACCTACCGCTATTAAGGAAAAACTTGCTATGAAGAAAACAATTAGCGCATTATTGATTTTAATCGGTTTTTTATCCATAAAAGCCGGCATGCCGGGACAATATTCCGGCATAGCGGAAAAATTAGAGTTAAATCCGAATGGCACTTTCTCTTATCATTCGATTATGCTTGGAGAACTTTCCGGAAAATGGGATAGTTTGTCGGAAAAAGATATTCTCTTCCATACCGACCAACCTGCAACACCAATCATATTTGAATGGGACACATTGCACACTTCTGATTCCATGACAGCTTTGGAAATATTTGTGGAATCACTTGAACCAAAGATAAAAGAAGAATGGTGGTGGTATATGCCAATCATTAATGGAATCGATTTTGATCCAATCCATTTCAATGGGAAAACTTTGTGGTCGGAAGTGCCAATCGATAGTTTGTCGTTTGCTGTCAGGGTAGAATGGTTGTTATCGACACAATTCATGTCGCTCACAGTTCCCGAACTCATAACACCACCTGTCAAGAATATTCCGATTGGGACAGTGGGGAGACTGACCATTCGCATTGGACACGAACAATTTGCCATGCATTTTTTTAAAAATTGCCATGCCACATACGACTCCTCGGAGAACCGATTGCCTCAAATTGTGTTTAAAACAAAATTTGACTCCATAGTGAAACGAGCTACAAAACTCTACAAATAGCAAAATATGAAACGACTCTGCATATATCTTTTCTTAGTCGGTTTCCTGACAGCATGCAGCATAACCGGCGTTTATCAATACGAGGAAGAGCACGCCACATTGTATTTAAACAACGATCATACTTTTAAATACGAAACTCGCTTCGGAGGCCTCGGAGAAGGCTTATGGAAACGTCGGGGACGGCACATCATTTTAACCAGCCATGACACGACTCCCAACAAATTTAAATTCGACTACAAGGTTTATCCTACGGGATACAAAGATAAAATTGTCTTTTCTGTCAGAACCCAACCGGACAAATGGAATGGAAACGATTATTCCGCCTATTTCATGCGTTTCAATCATGATAACTATTGCCTAGTTTATTCAAAAACTAATCATTCTATTTTTCATGTCATCCCTGATTATTTTGAAGGATGCAAACCGGAAGAAACAGACACCATACACAGCATAAGATTCATGGTTCAAAAAAACATTGCCTTAATGACAAAAAATGGAAAATATCAAGTGCCGAATTTGGCGGTGTCGACAGAAACTCGGAATGTCGAATTTACATACGGCGACAGTGTTGCAGTGACTATTCATGTAGCAGACTCGCTGTTCAACACATGCACATTTAAGTCAGACAAATTCAAATTCGACAGAAAAACAAAACAAGTTTGGATACCAGTTTGGATGTAAAACCCAACAGCAAGATATTCACAATTAGGCGATCGCATCAAGGTCAACATCCATGTTGCCTATTCCCTATCATTGGTGTCCGCTAAAACTTATCAATCTATAAAAACCATGCCTGCAACGCCG
>ENA-OOXJ01001066-OOXJ01001066.1-human-gut-metagenome-genome-assembly--contig:-NODE-1066-length-19455-cov-2.443093_pt1 | contig 19455 bp, 11 predicted proteins | sample MGYA00241587_ERZ501343 | MGnify/ENA primary metagenome ERZ501343 (study PRJEB25962, sample SAMEA2042918) | human gut metagenome | biome: human gut; feature: human-associated habitat; material: faeces... | reverse complement strand
TTTTTTGTTGTAAGTAATAGGGAAAAATGTGTAAGTTTGCAGGGTAAAGAACATTACATGCTATGGGAATGAGTAAATGGATAGGCGGCGTGCTGGGCTGGATGGCCGGCGGACCGCTGGGCGCCCTGGCCGGATATGCCTTGGGTGCCTTGTTCGATTCGGCCAACAAAGAGGCCGAGCAGGCGTATGATAACACTTCTTCTTACGAAGGGCAGCGCAACAGCTTCCTGTTCAGCCTGCTTACGCTGGCTTCGTATGTCATCAGTGCCGACGGTCGTATCATGCACAGTGAGATGGAGTATATGCGCCGGTTCCTGCGTACCAACTTTGGCGAAGGGGCTGTGGCGCAGGGCGAACAGATATTGCGTAATCTTTTTGAAGAACGGAAACAGATGGAGAGCCGCCAGCCGGGTTCGTTTGCCAATACCATCCGCCAGTGCGGAGCGCAGATAGCAGCCAACATGCCTTATGGCGAACGCTTGCAATTGCTTAGTTTCCTGGCCGGAATAGCCAAGGCCGACGGGCAGGTGACACCCGATGAAGTGCAGGCGCTGAAGGAAATAGCATGTGCCATGTTGCTCACCGAGCAGGAAGTCGATTCCATGCTCAACCTGGGCGCCACCTCGATGGACAGTGCCTACAAGGTGCTGGAGATTGAGCCTACCGCTACCGACGACGAAGTGAAGAAAGCCTACCGCCGTCTGGCCCTGAAGCATCACCCCGACCGTGTGGCTTCGCTGGGTGAGGATGTGCAGAAGGCAGCCGAGGAAAAATTCAAGCAGATTACCGAAGCCTACGAACGTATCCGCAAGGAACGGGGCATGAAATAAGACGGTTGCAACGGTAACCTGTCGGAGGCAAACTTCTAACCTGTCAGAAGCATACTCGTAACAGGTCGGAAGCGCGCTCCTGACAGGTTGGAAGTACGCTCGTAACAGGTTAGAAACAAACGTCTGATTATCAGTATACAATGAACGCGGACTACATCGGTGCAAAAACATACCGGGTAGTCCGCGTTTCTTGTTTCCATTCGTTTTTATGGATAGCCGCATACCTTATGGAGGCATGTGGAATCAGCGTGCGTTCTGCACCATGTTGGGGTTGGCGTCTATCTCCGATTGCGGGATGAGCAGGGCAATGCGCAGGTCGTTCGGTTCTATAACCTGTGCATCGGATGTCTCCAGCGTGGTGAGATGCCAGCCGCCCCGCCGTTCGATGGTTTTCTTGTTGCGCAGCATGGCAAAGAACAACTGGCCTTCGCCCACCAGCTCTTTGCGGTATTCCTTGAGCACACGGTCTACGGTGAGTTCGGCGTCGGTGGCTACCTGCATGGCCGCGTTGGGGGTGCGGTTGGCTACCAGTTGGTTGAAGTATGTACGGGCCGTACTGCAAGCCGTTCCGCCCAGGTGGGCGCCTGCTTCGGCGGCATTGAGGTAGACTTCGGAGAGGCGGATGATGCAGATGTCATTGTCTTTCGGATCGCCGCTTTTGCCGGGAAACTTGCCCAGAAACACGGGACGGTTGCGGGCGGCTTCGGGCAGACCGGCATTGTTCTCTATCCTGGAGAGTTGCGTAATGCTGTGGCGGACGTCCTGCGGGTCTTCGTCCAGCAGGTTCAGGAAGTCTTCGGTCAGAATCAAGTTGTTCCAGTCGGTGACTTCTTCGTTGGCATAAACCATCGGAGCGCCTTCGCCACCGGTTCCACCTCCCCATTCCGATGGTTCGGTAGTACTGATGTAAAGTTCGAAGAGCGATTCGGACTGGAAGTCCTGTCCCCATACATCGGCATAGTTGCCCTGGGTGTAGAGGCTATACAGGCCGCCGTTGTTGGTAATGACGTCCATTGCGGCATCGTAGGCCTGCTGGTACTGGCCCATGTCCAGATAGACACGCGACAACAGAGCCTGGGCAGTCCAGTAGTTCACGTGTCCGTCATACTTTTCACGGCTCAGGGCCTCTTGGGTTTCGGTAAAGTCTTTGATGACCTGTTCGTAACATTCGGCCACCGTATTACGGGCGGGTGTCGCTTCGGGAGTAATGGGTTCGGTAATGACGGGTACTCCCAGCGAGGCACCGTTATCGTAGGTATAGGGCATTCCGAACAGGCGTGTCAGATTGTACAGAGCCAGTCCGCGCAAAACACGGGCTTCGGCCTTGATGGAGGCCAGGCGGGTTTCGTTGTCACCTGTTACACCTCCCTGGTCAATCTTCTGAATAATGTTGTTGGCTTGGCGTATCACGATGTAGGGGCGTTGCCAGGGGAGCACGATGTTGAGATTGTCGGTCGATACGGCATTGTATTCGTAATAGGGCGAAACACGGCCGCCTGAAGGCTTGCCCACACGTGCCTGCACGTCGATGGCGCGGCAATCGCCGTAATACCAGTAGTTGTCGCCGTAATAGCTGTGTTGCGAGGTTTCGCGGTACACGCCGTTCAGGGCAGTTTCGATGTCCTCCAGAGTTGCGAGTGCCTGGTCGGTGGTGACTGAGGTCGATGGATTCAGGTCGAGCCAGTCTTCCGAGCAGGAGCTGGCCAGCACCGAGGCTGCCAGGCAAAAATATAAGTAGTATCGTTTCATAATTTCTCGTTTTGTTGGATAAGGGGTTTTAGAATGTCAGTTGCACGCCGAAGCTGAAGGTACGCATGGGCGGTGTTTCGCAGAACACTTCTCCGTTGACGGGTGTCTCGGGGTCGTATTGTTTCCATTTGGCCCACGTCAGCAGGTTGCTTCCCGAGAAGTAGATACGTGCATGGTCGATGAGGGCTTTGTTCACCCAGCGGTCGGGCAGGGTGTAACCCAGGGTGAGGCTTTTCAGACGCAGGTGGTCGGTGCTGTGTATGTAGCGCGACGAGTTGTTGGGACCCACACCTTCACCGTAGACAAAGCGCGGCACGTTGGTCTGGTCGCCCGGTTGTTGCCAGCGGTCCAGTGCATAGATAGGCAGGTTGTAACCCTTGCTGCCCGCACCGTCGCCGTAGATGGAGGTGGTACCGTTTTCGATGTAAGTGCCTGCCTTGTCGAACGAATATCCACCCAGCGAGTAGGTCAGTGTAAAGCTCAGGTCAATTCCTTTGAAGTCGAACATGTTGGTCAGGCCACCCGATACGGTAGGCTCTACCGACTTGTAGGGGATGGCTTGTGCCTTGCTGGCGTCGGTCGTCAGGCTACGGTCGTACGAGCCGTCTTCGTTCTGTGTGTTTAGGTAGTATTGCGCCTTGCCTGTCTGCGGGTCTACGCCGGCATATTCCTTTACATAGAAAGTGTAGTAGGGAAGTCCTACCTTGTGGATGAACCAGGTACCTTCGATGGACTGGTCCAGCGTACCGTTGAGCGCAACAATCTTGTTTTCGTTGTGGCTCAGGTTGAACACGGTAGTCCAGTTAAAGCTGCTTGACGAGAAGTTGAGTGTACGCAATTCCAGTTCCCACCCCTTGTTGTTGAGTTGGCCCACATTGGCCAGGTAGCTGGTAAAGCCGCCGGTAGAGCTGATAGGCATGTTGTAGAGCAGGTCTTTCGTGTCGCGGTTGTAATATTCCAGACTGATGAAGATGCGGTCGATAAACGAAAGGTCGAGTCCTACGTTCAGGTTATAGTTCTTTTCCCAGCCCAGATTGGGATTGGGTTGCGACGATTCGTACGAGCCGGCATTTCCCATGTAGTTCTGTCCGTACGAATACAGGCCCATATAGCCGTACAGGCTTCCCGGCTGGTTGCCGTTCACGCCGTAGGAGGCACGTATCTTCAGTTCGCTCAGAATGTGTTTGACGGGTTGCATGAAGGCTTCGTTGCTTACGGCCCACATACCCGATACGGACCAGAAGTTGCCCCAGCGGTTTTCGGGTGAGAGACGCGAGCTTCCATCGCGGCGGAAACTTCCGGCCACATAATAACGGTTGTCGTAGTCGTAGTTGAGTCGGGACAGATACGAAATCATACGATAGGCCTGCGTGGACGAGCCGAAACCGCTGATGACGGCGGCATTGTCCGGTTCGGTCAGCACATCCGAGGGCAGGCGGTAGGCTTCGCCCACGGCATGGTCGGTGTCATAGCTTTCTACTTCGTAGGCGGCAAGAACATCCACGTGATGTCTCAGGCCGAAATTATGTACATAGTTCAGTGAGGTAGACGAGTTGAACCGTCCGTATTCAATGAAGCCTTTAGACGTACGTGCGTCGCTTCCGCTTTTGGCTCCTGCCGAACTGAGCGGGTTGTAGTAGCGTGAGTCTTTCTGTATGTTGTAGTCGTAGCTCAAGGTCTCTTTCAGCTTCAGTCCCTTGATGGGTTCGATGCTGGCATAGCCGGTAGAGAACATACGGGTCATTTTCGTCCGGTTGTAGTCGGTCAGGATATCGCGTAGCGGGTTCAGGCTCGAACCTTCGTAGGCACCGGTGTAGTTGCCGTTTTCATCGCGCACGGTCATGGACGGGTTCATCGTTACGGCCACGTCAAAGAAGGGGTTGATGGCCGAAGTGCGTTCTTCGTTCAGCTCCTGGTTGAGCTGCGAAAACATCATGTTGGCACCCACTTCGCCATATTTGCCAACTTTCTGGGTCAGATTCAGGCGGGCCGAGTAGCGTTGCAGCTCTGAGTTCTTGGCCAGACCTTCCTGCTTGTTATAGCCCAGCGAGGCATAATAGGTAGTCTTGTCCGTTCCACCCGAAACCGATGCTTCGTAGTTCTGCTGGGTGGCGGTGCGTAGCAGTTCCTTGCGCCAGTCGGTATAGCCCATCGAAGGAATGCCGGCATAGCCGTCTATCAACTCATCGGCATAGGCCGTGGGCGACTCCATACCCTGGTCGGTGGCATAGTTCACCAAACCTTCGTAGAGCAGTTCGCGGCGTTGGTCGCCATTGAGTGTGGGGCGGAAATTGACGGCGGCGTTCGAGAATCCGCCCGAAGCATTGAGTGTTACTTTGGTGCGGCCCACACGTCCCTGCTTGGTGGTGATGAGGATAACGCCGTTGGCTGCGCGTGATCCATAGAGAGAGGCTGCTGCTGCATCCTTGATGATAGTGATGTTTTCAATATCCGACGGGTTGAGCGTGCTCATGATGTTGGTCTTGGAGTTGTTCATGTACGAGGCATCGTAGTTGCTGCCCGTACTCAGACTACCCGAAGTGACAGGAACGCCGTCGATGACAAATAGCGGCTCTTGCGAGGCGTTGAACGAGCCCATACCTCGGATTCGGATGCTTTGGTTGGCTCCCGGTTGGCCGGAGCTGCTGGTGATGTTGACGCCGGTGGTCATGCCTTGCAACTTCTGCTCAATGTTCATTACCGGTACGTCTTTCATCATGTCGGCCCGGAGGGTATTGGCCGAGCCGGTAAACGACGACTTGCTGAAGTTACCGTAACCGGTAATCACGACTTCGTCCAGGAGCTGGTCGTCAGATTGCATCACAATGTTCAGCTCGTTTTTACGCAGGGGCACCCGCACTTCCTGTGTCTTCATCCCCACATAAGTTACTACCAGAATTTTGACTTCACGCGGAAGTGTCAGGGTATATTTACCGTCGATGTCTGTGGTGACACCCAATGAGGGGTTGCCCTGGGCCGAAATGTTTACTCCGATTAATGGTTCGCCATCATCGGCCGATGTTACGATACCCTGGAGGGTTCTTTCCTGGGCGGACAGGATTTGTCCTGTCAGGCAGCACATCGTCAGCAGAAATAAAAGCTTTAATTTTACCATATATTTGTTTTTTTATTGTCACCAGGAAGGTCGCAAAGAACATTCCTTTGCCAGCAAGAAAGCGTTAAATAAAATAACTTGCTGATTGACATTTTATTATATGGATACTTTCCGGGTAAATCCAGTTGTGTGGTGTGTGGCGCATTGTGGAAAGTGTGGAGAAAATACACACTTTTCGCATTTTTGGTGTGTGGAATGCTTTTTATTCTCCTGCCACTTCCTTATCTTTACCCTGTTTTTATCTATTTTTTACATTGTATGACACAAACTACTGTTAACCGACCTGTATCTCGTGTGGTCTGGCTGGATGTTGTCCGTCTGGTGGCGATGTTCACCGTGGTGTGTTGCCATTGCACAGACCCTTTCAATTTTTATCCGGGCACATCGCCCCACATTGCCGACATTAAGTTCTGGGGAGCTGCCTACGGAGCGGCACTTCGCCCCTGCGTTCCATTGTTCGTCATGATTACCGGTGCCCTGCTGTTGCCGGTGCAGGGCGATACGGGAGCTTTTTATAAGAAACGCATTTCGCGGGTGTTTTTCCCCTTCCTCATCTGGTCGGTACTCTATAACCTCTTTCCCTGGCTGACCGGATTGCTGGGTGTGGCTCCCGAGGTGATTCTTGACTTTTTCCCTTATTCGGGCGAAGATGTTATGCGTCAGTCGCTGGCGGTCAGCATGGGATACATCGGACAGATTCCCGTCAACTTTTCCATTCTGGCTGTGCACATGTGGTACATTTACCTGTTGATCGGGCTTTACCTTTATCTGCCTGTTTTTTCGGCCTGGGTATCACAAGCGTCGGAGCGTGCCAAACGCTGGTTCCTAGCCGCTTGGGGCGTAACGCTGCTCTTACCTTACGTACACGAGTTTGCAGGGCAATATGTGTGGGGTGAGTGTTCGTGGAATGCTTTCGGCACGTTCTACTATTTCGCTGGATTTAACGGCTATCTGTTGTTGGGGCACTACCTGCGCCATCATGACTGGAGCCGTATGCAGGCCTGGGGATGGGGAATACCGATGTTTGTGCTGGGCTATGTGGTAACTTTCTTCGGTTTCCGTCACATGACAGCCCTGCCCGGTTGTACCGATGAGCAGCTCGAACTGTTCTTTACTTATTGTTCGTTGAACGTGGTGATGATGACCATACCCGTATTTATGTGGTGCAAGCGTGTCAACATCCGGTCGGAGCGTATACAACGCCTGCTTGCCAATCTTACGTTGTGTGGCTTTGGCGTCTACATGATTCACTATTTCTTTGCCGGCCCCAGCGTGTTGCTGATGCGTGCGTTGCAGGTACCCATTCCGTTGCAGATTCCATTGGCGGCCATTGTGGCTTTCGGAGTGTCGTGGTGCATCGTGGCTGCGGTTTATAAGGTTATTGGCAGCCGTGCCCGCTGGGTGATGGGGTAGTGGTGTGATGCCCGCGTTTCCAACCTGTTGCGGGCGTGCTTCCGACCTGTTACAAGCAAACTTCTAACCTGTTGCGAGCGTACTTCTGACCTGTTACAAGTATGCTCGTAACCTGTTACGGCCGTACTTCCAACCTGTTCCGACCCTGTGCCGGCAGACTGGAAATACGGCCGTATTTAGCTTCGGATGTTCCGGGTGTCTTTACCTCAGGTAATCCATAATCTTTCCGCTGATTTGCAGGAGCGAGATTTCGCATAGCTTGGTGTCGTACTCGGCCGACAGGATGCGTTCTTCGGCATCAAGCAGGCTTTTCTGTGCCTCGCGCATTTCTATACCCGAAAGGTCGCCCAGCATGTAGCGTTCCATGGCAATTTCATGGTTGTCGCGGGCGGCGATGAGGTTCTGGCGTTCCAGATTCAACAGTTCCAGGTTATTGCGGTAGGCCTGCCACAGGTTACTCAAATCGGCGCGCAGGGCTTGTTCCACCTGTTCACGTTCCAGACGGGCGGTCTGTACGGCCAGGCTGGCGTTGCGGCGTTCGCGCCGGCGGTTCCCGTCGAAGAGTTTGAAGCCCACCGTTACGCCGAAGTTCAGTCCAAGTGTGCTGCGGCGTGTGTTGGACCCCATTTCGTATTTGTTGAGTGAATAGCCGTATCCGCCGTTGAGCCGCACGTAAGGATAGTCGCGCGAGCAGACTTTCTTGTAGTCCAGGCGGGCGATGTTCTGGTTCTGCATGGCCTTGAGCAGCGAAGCGTTCACTTGGAGGGTGGCGTTCCACAATTCGTCGAAGTTGAGCACATGCTCTACGTTGATGAGGCTGTCGCGGATGATGAAGAATTCGTCTACGTCCTTGTTGGCCATCAGTTCGTTCAGTTCGATGCGCGAGGTGTGCAAGAGCTCCTGTTGTTTCATGTACTGGGCACTGTCGGCATTGAAGTCCACTTTGGCCTGCTGGTAGTCCAGACGCGAGAAATCGCCGATGTGGAAGCGTGCCTCCACGATGCGCAGGCGCTCTTTGGAGAGCGACATGGCGTAGAGGAAGTTTTTCAGACGGATTTTCTGTTGTACGTAATTGTAGTATTCGGCGGCAATGTTGGCCACCAGGTCTTCGATGGCGATGCGGGTATTGGTTTCGCCCTGCCGTTCCAGTTCCTTGAGTTGCTGGTGGTTGGCAGTGATGTTAAAGCCGTCGAACACGGTCCAGTTCAGGTTCAGCCCGGCGTCGATAGTCTGGTCCAGTGCACCGTTAGTCTTTTCGGTACCTCCGGCACGCAGACGGGTTTCGGTGTCGTTCAGCGTACCGCTATATCCGGCCGACAGGTCGAGGGTAGGCAGGTATCCGGCATTTGCCAGTGTGGCATTGTTATGGCTCACCTGTTCATCGTTTCGGGCAATGCGCAGGGAGTAGTTGTTGAGCAGTCCTTGCTCCAGGCAATCCCGCAGGGTGTAGACGGGTGGTTGTGCCTGCACCAGTAGTGTCGTGCAGGCGATGGTTATGAGGGATAGAATGATGCGTTTCATGCTTTTTTCAGTTTACTTCGGTTGGTAGATACATAGCTGTAAATGGCGGGGACGATGTACATGGTGAGCAGGGTCGACACCAGCATACCTCCTACTACGGCCGTACCCATGGCAATGCGCTGGTTGGCACCTTCGCCTGTGGCATAGGCCAGGGGGATAAGTCCCAGGATGGTCGACGCACTGGTCATCAGAATGGGGCGTAGTCGTTGCAGGGCTGCATCCTTGATGGCGGTCAGCTTGTCTTCGCCTGTCTCCTGTTTCAGGTTGGCAAATTCCACAATGAGGATACCGTTCTTCGCTACCAGTCCGATGAGCATGATGATACCGATCTGGCTGAAGATGTTCATGGTGATGTCGTTGAAATACATGAACACCAGCGCACCGGCGATGGCCAGCGGTACGGTAAGCATGATGATGAGCGGGTCTTTGAAACTCTCGAACTGGGCGGCCAGAATGAGGTAAATAAGTACAATGGCAAAGACGAAGGCAAACATCAGGCTCGAAGCGCTTTCACTATAATCTTTCGAGTCGCCGGCAAGGGCGGTACGGAAACTGTCGTCCAGTACCTCGGCGGCAATCTTGTCCATTTCGGCAAGGCCTTCACCGATGGTTTTGCCCTCAGCCAGTCCGCTCGACACGGTAGCCGACACAAAGCGGTTGTAGCGGTACAGTTTGGGAGGCGCTGTACCGTTGACCAGTTCCACCAGGTTGTCCAGCTGTACCATGCTTCCGTTGTCGCTACGGATGTACAGACCCATCAGATCGGTGGGCTTGTTGCGTTGCTGGCGGTTTATCTCACCCAGAATTTCGTATTGCTTGCCATTCATGTAGAAGTAGCCCATACGTTGTCCGCTCAATCCGTATTGCAGGGTCTGGGCAATGTTCTTGGTGCTGATGCCCATCACACCGGCCTTGTCGCGGTTAATCTCGATGCGGGCTTCTGGCTTGCTGAACTTCAGGTCTACATCGGCCATCTGGAAGACGGGATTCTCATATACCCGTTCCATGAACTTGGGCAACACTTCCTGAAGCTTCTCGATATTAGTTGCCTGAAGTACGTACTGCACGGGCATGCTGCTACGCCGTCCACCGAACGACGAAGCCTGCTGCACAAACGAGCGGGCCCGAGTTTCGCGTTGCACGGCTTTCGAGAGCTTTTCGGCTACTTCCATCTGCGAGTAGTCGCGGTCTTTCAGGTCTTTCAGGGTGATGCGTATGTTTCCGCTTCCGCTCGACACACGGGCCGACACGGCTTCGGCATCGGGAATGATGGAGTCGACCACATCGTTGATACGTTCCGTATAGTCACGCATGTATTCGTAGCTCACGCCCTCGGCACCTATGGTGTTGATGTTAATTTGGGAACGGTCTTCCAGCGGCGCCATTTCGGCCGGAATGTGGCTCCACAGGAAAAAGATGATGCCGAAAGTGATTGCGGTGAATACCAATGCTATCCAGCGACGGCGCAGGAAGGCTGCCAACGAACGGCTGTATACCCGGTTCAGTCCCTCAAAGAAAGGCTCGGTGACACGGTAGAACCAGTTTTTCTTCTTCTGGCGGACAAGCAACTTGGTGGCCAGCATCGGTGTAAAGGTCAGGGCGGCAAACGACGAGATGATGATGGAGCCCGAGATGACGAAGCTGAACTCGCGGAACAGGCGTCCCGTGGTTCCTTCCATGAACACGATGGGGAAGAACACCGCCACCAGTGTGATGGTGGTCGAGATAACGGCAAAGAAAATCTCTTTGGCACCTTCGATGCCCGCTTCTTTGGGGGGCATGCCTCTTTCGATACGCACATAGATGTTCTCGGTCATAACGATGGCATCGTCCACTACCAGACCTACGGAGAGGACGACGGCAAGCATCGTGAGCACGTTGATGGAGAAGCCCGCCACGTACATCACGAAGAAGGCGCCGATGAGCGATACAGGAATCACGATGCACGGCACCAGCGTGACGCGCCAGTCGCGCAGGAAGAGGAAGATAATGATGATAACCAGTACAAAGGCTTCGTATACCGTGCTTTCTACCTCGCTGATGGAGGCGCGGATAAACTTGGTATTGTCAAAACCGTAGCTGTAAGTCACGTCTTCGGGCAGGTCTTTCTTCATACGTTCCATACGCTCGTAGACGGCATCGGCAATCTGGATGTGGTTGGCACCCGGCTGGGGAACGACGACTACACCTACCATCGGCACGCCGTTCATCTTCATGTAGCTCTTGATGTCGGCGGCTCCTAGTTCGGCACGGCCGATATCGCTGAAGCGGATGATGCGGTTGGCATCTTCCTTGATGATGAGGTTGTTGAACTCTTCGGGTGTATGCATCAGACCTAGGGTGCGGATGGTAAGCTCGGTCGTATTCCCTTCGATACTGCCCGACGGGAGCTCGATGTTTTCCTGGTCGATGGCATTCTTTACATCGACGGGGGTGATGCCGTAGCCCGACATCTTGGTGGGGTCGAGCCAAAGGCGCATGGAGTACTTCTTTTCACCCCAGATGCTTACGCTACTTACGTCGGAAATGGTCTGAAGCTGTTCCTTTACGGTGAGGTCGGCTATCTCGCTCAGTTCCAGCAGTGAGCGCTTGTTGCTTTGCAGGGCTACCATCAGGATGGGCACGGCGTCGGCATCGGCTTTCGATACGGTAGGCGGGTCACAGTCGCGGGGCAGGTAGCGTTGGGCACGTGATACCTTGTCGCGCACGTCGTTGGCGGCTGTCTCCAGGTCGACAGAAAGTTCGAATTCGACAGTAATTCGGCTTTGCCCCTGCTGGCTGACACTGGTCAGTGAGCGAATGCCAGGGATACCGTTAATGTTCTGCTCCAGCGGTTCGGTTATCTGGTTTTCGATGACGTCGGCGTTGGCACCTGTGTACGAACAAGACACGGAGATGATGGGGTTGTCCACCGACGGATATTCGCGCACGCCAAGGTAGGTATAGCCAATGAGTCCAAAGAGCAGGATGATGATGGTCAATACCGTTGACAATACGGGGCGGCGTATGCTTAATTCGGATATATTCATTTAAATGAAGAATTAGATATTAGGAATTACAAATGAACTCAAGTGAGGGGGAGAGGGGACGGTTGATTTATAAAATCTACACGTAAAGACTCTTCACCCTTTGTTTCCCATTTTTTATTTATTCGATATGATCGATGGTAACGTCCATTCCTGTGCGGAGTTGCTGAGTACCTGATATGATAACTGTGTCTCCAGTAGCCAAACCTTTGATTACTTGTACTTGTGCATCGGTGCGGATACCAGTGATTATCTCTGTTGGTTCAGCTTTCCCCGAGCGATAGACAAATACTTTGTCTTTACCCATTTCGGGTACAATGGCTTGAGAAGGAATGGCCAATGCATCCTTGTATTCCTGTTTCTTCAATGTGATGGAGGCGTAACGGCCTGGCATGATGCCGCTGGGATTGGGATAGAGGGCACGTACGGTCAGTGTGTGTGTGTTGATATCAAGACTCGACTCTCGAGCATAGACTTGTGCGTGGTAGGTGTCCAGCGAACCTTCCAGCGTGAAGCTCAGGTTGGTGCCCACCTTGATATCGCGGGCATAACGCTCGGACACAGCAAATTCTAACTTCAAGGGAGATATTTTGGTGAGCTTGGCTACGATGGTGGTAGGCGAGGCATAGGTACCTACACTCACCTGGCGCAAGCCGATGATGCCGTCGAAGGGGGCGCGCAACTCGGTTTGTGCTATCTGCGCCTCGACGCTTTCGATGTCGGCATTCAGCGTGGCGAGTTCGGTCTTGACCTGCTCGTAGGCTTCCTGGCTGACAGCATCACGTTTCAGCAGGGCGTCCTGACGGAATACGCGGTCTTCGGCCAATTTCAGTTGCGAAACCAGTCGTTGCAATTGTGCCTGCAGCGGGCGGTCGTTTACTTTGGCTAGCAGCTGGCCTTTTTTTACAGTAGTTCCTTCTTCGAAATTGATTTCAACGATTTTGCCTGACGTCTCGAACGAAAGGTTTACTTCTTCGTCGGGTATCAGGCTGCCGATGATCGGAATTTCGTCAGTCAACACTTGTGGCTTTACAATGATAGCATTGATATTTAGCGCTTTTTTCCCTTGTTTTTGATTGGCCATTACTTTGTCGGCTTCGGCCAATTCTTCATTTGGTTTAGGCATTTGTGAATAGACACCCCAACCTATAAGCCCAGCACCAACGATGGCGACGAGCCCCCATTTTACTCTCTTCTTCATTCTTTCAGTTGTTCGTGGTATTAGTATATAAAATCAACCTTTTGATTTGGAGAGCTAAGATAGGGAATAGTTTAATGTCGAACGGAAAGATTATGCTTTATTAACAGAAGAATCTTAGTTGGAGATGCAGGGGATATGGAATCAATATCCTGTCCGATACTTCCCTTCCTCTTTGTCTTCGAGCATGCTGAGATAAGATTGGTAGCGCGATTTGCTAATGTAGTGCTCTTCGACAGCTTGGCGTACAGCACAGCCGGGCTCATGGCGATGGGTACAATTGCCATAGCGGCATTCGGCCGAGGTCTTGAAAATTTCAGGGAAGTAGTGGCCAATTTCCTCTTCTTCCATGTCGAAGGTACCGAAACCTTTGATGCCTGGAGTATCGATGAGGTAGCCGCCTCCTTCGAGAGCGAACATCTCGGAGAAAGTGGTGGTGTGCATACCTTTGTTGTGGGCAGCAGATATTTCGCCCGTTCGTGCTGAGGCATCAGGTAGGATGGCATTGATCAGAGTGGATTTGCCAACGCCTGAATGACCTGAAAGCAGGGTGATGCGGTCGCAAAGTTCGGACTTGAGGAGGTCGATGCCTGTGCCCTGTGTGGCCGATACCTTGAAGCAGGGGTAACCGATGGTGGTATAAAGGTGGATGAGGCTGTCCAAGTAGTGGAGGTCATCTTCATCGTACGCATCTATCTTGTTGAAGATGAGCTTTACAGGAATACGATAGGCTTCGGCTGTGGCCAGAAAACGGTCAATGAAGGTGGTCGAGGTTTCTGGGTAGTTGACGGTGACGATGAGCATGCACTGGTCGAGGTTGGAGGCGATGATGTGCGATTGCTTTGACAGATTAGAGGCGCGGCGGATGATGTAGTTCCGTCGGTCTTCAATTTCACTGATGAAGGCAGTGCCTTCTTGGTTGAGGATGATCTGTACGTAGTCGCCCACAGCCACAGGGTTAGTGCTGCGGATACCCTTCAGGCGGAAGTTGCCTTTGATCTTGCACTCGATGCAGCGCCCGTCTTCCGTCTTGACGAGATACCAGCTGCCCGTATTCTTGATGACAAGCCCTTTCATTGAATTGAGAATTGAAAATGGATAATGGAGAATTGATAATTAAGAATAGAATGTTGCCAGTGAATCTCTTTATCCATTCTCCATTATCAATTGTTATACGGTCATGATTTCCTTATCCTTGGCGGTCAACATGTCGTCAATCTGCTTGATGTACTTGTCGTGTACTTTCTGCAGCTTTTCTTCTCCACCTTTCTGGGCATCTTCGGCAAGGCCTTCCTTGACGGCTTTCTTCAGCTGGTCGATAGCGTCGCGACGGGCGTTGCGCACGCTTACCTTGGCTGTTTCACCTTCGCCCTTGCATTGCTTGGCCAGTTGCTTACGACGCTCTTCTGTCAGAGGCGGAATGCCAATACGGATGATTTCGCCGTTGTTTTCGGGCATGATGCCCAGGGAAGAGTCGATGATGGCCTTTTCGATCACGCGGAACATGGATTTGTCCCACGGCTTGATGGCGATGCTGCGTGCGTCGGGAGTCGTCACAGCGGCTACGTTATTGATGGGCACCATGCTGCCGTAGGAGTCTACGCGGATGCCGTCCAGCAGGCGTACGTCGGCCTTGCCGGCGCGGATGTGTGCCAATGCTTCGTCCAGATACATGATGGCCATGTCCATTTTCTCCTGCGCTTCGTTCAGGATGTCTTTTACGTCTTTCATATCGCTTCGTTCTTTATTATATAGAATGGTTGTTTTTTTATTTAGTAGAGCAAATGTAGCGTATTATTTCTTCTTTTGCAACATTGCAAGTTTTTTTTGCTTCGGAAGATATTAGCTCGATTAGAGGAAAACAGTGTTTTCTTGGGCGAAAAGCGCTGTTTTCTTCGATGGAAAACAATGCTTTTTTAGTTGTGTACCAATGTGCCGATGTCTTCGCCGTCGATAACCTTCTTGAGGTTGCCCACGGTATCCATATCAAAGACGATGATGGGCAGGTTGTTTTCCTTACACATGCACGTGGCGGTGAGGTCCATCACCTTCAGGCCACGGCGCAGCACTTCGTCGTAAGTGATATCGTGGAATTTCGTGGCTGTCGGGTCTTTTTCAGGATCGGCCGTATAGATGCCGTCCACGCGGGTACCTTTCAGCATGACGTCAGCTTCGATTTCAATGCCACGTAGGCTGGAACCTGTGTCGGTGGTGAAGAACGGATTGCCCGTGCCGGCCGACATAATGACCACTTCGCCTGCTTCCATGCATTCGATAGCACGCCATTTGTTGTAGAATTCGCCGATGGGCTCCATGCGTACGGCTGTCAGCACGCGCGCCTTGACGCCTGCGGCCGTCAGTGCCGAGCTGAGCGCAAGGCTATTGATGACCGTGGCCAGCATGCCCATCTGGTCGCCTTTCACGCGGTCGAAGCCTTTTGAGGCTCCACTTAAGCCGCGGAAAATGTTTCCGCCGCCGATGACGATGCCTATCTGTACGCCTGTGGCGTGTATTTCCTTGATCTGTGCTGCATATTCGGCCAGACGTTTTTCGTCGATGCCATACTGCTTTTCGCCCATGAGGCTCTCGCCGCTGAGCTTCAGTAAGATTCTCTTGTATGTTGCCATAAATGGTTTGTTTTGAGGTTTTCGGCAAAGATATAAAAAGGTATTGGAGCGACAAACGATAGGCGAGTTTTTCTGTCCGTTTCTTTCTGAGTCGCTGTATATGGCTTTGTGGGTTTCATCTTTCTTTTTTCGTGTTTCAGTGGCCTTATTTTGCGGTTGGGTAAGTTTTACTCACGAGAAGTAGCAGCCTCCGCTAATTTTGCGGACGATATTTGTAAACCGAAGTGTAAAAAGAGATATGAAGCAGAATTTATTTGGAAACGCATTTTTCATGGTGTGTCTGTCTGCCTTGCTGGCCGCATGTGGCAAGCAGGAGCAGACAGTCAGACCTCAGCCGGTCGTGCGGGTGGCCCGTGCTGAAGCTATTGCGAGTGAAGCTGCCCGCAGTTATACATTTATTTCTGAGCCTGTGCGTGTCACTCAGCTTGCTTTTCGTGTAGGCGGGCCGGTGGACAACTTTACAGTGCAGGCAGGTCAGTTTTTTCGTCAAGGACAGCCGATAGCCGCTATCGATCGTCGTGATTTCCTCATACGTCGCGATCGTGCCGAAGCTCTTTGTCGCCAAGCTGAGGCTGACTATCGTCGTACAGCCAATCTTTATGAAAAAAACAACGTATCGGCCACTGCCTATGAGAAAGCTCGTGCTGACTACGCTCGTGCTCGTGCAGATTTCGATATGGCCGTGAACGAATTGGATGACACACGTCTCTTGGCTCCTTTTGATGGTTTTGTACAGCAGACGCACATCGAACGCCATCAGGAAGTGAAGCCTTCGCAGGCGGTTGTGACTTTTATTGATCTTTCACAAGTGAAGGTCGAAGTCTATGTGCCCGAAGACATGGCTGTGGCTTTGCGGGGTGGTGTGCCCGATTCACTCGTTCATGTGCATTTCGATCGTTTGCCAGGCCGTGTCTTCACGCCCTCGTCCACGTATTTAACGCAGACAGCAGCCGACAACAATCTCTCTTATCGCCTAACGGTGCTTCTTGACAATTCAGATAACAGCTTGCTTGGAGGAATGGCAGGAAACCTCTCGGTGTCCTTACCTTCAACTTCTACTTATGTCTCTTCCTTAGCCATTCCTCAAGCGGCTGTTTGTCAAGACGATCGTTCGGATGCTTACGTTTGGACTGTAGATGCGGACGGACATGTATCCAAGTCGCTCGTGACCTTAGGACGTTTGCTCAAAGGTAGTAAGATAGAGGTTATTTCAGGTCTTGCCGAAGGTCAAACAGTGGCTTTGACACGTCTTGCTTTCCTGTCCGAAGGTCAGACTGTCCAAGTAGAAGGATTGATGGTTGAAAAAGGAGGCCGCCCATGAAGACGCTTGCCAAATTCTTTCTGAAGAATCACGCCCTGAGTTGGCTCCTGTTAGCGCTAATTCTTCTGGGCGGCGTCGTGGCCTACGTCGGCATGGGTAAGCTCGAAGATGCCCCGTTCACCATCAAGCAGGCCGTGGTGACCACCACCTATCCGGGTGCATCCCCTTTCGAAGTGCAGCAGCAGGTGACAGACGTGCTCGAGGAGGCTATCCAGTCGTTGGGCGAACTCTATTACCTCAAGACCGAGAACCGTGCAGGCCTCTCCAAGATAACCGTCTACGTCAAGAAGGAAATTCGCGCCGATGCCATGCAGCAGCTGTGGGACAAACTTCGGCGCAAGGTGGGTGATGCGCAGGGTAAGCTTCCAGCTGGTGCAGGTACGTCGGTGGTCAACGATGATTTTGGCGATGTGCTCGGCGTGTTTTATGGCTTGAGTAGCGCCGTGCACACCTATCGCGAACTTGAGGAGCAGGCCGAACGCCTCAAAAACGAGTTGCTGGCCGTGCCCGATGTGGCCCGCGTCGAGCTCTATGGCGTGCAAAACCGCACCATCGAGGTAGAGGCAGACCCTTCACTGCTCGCTGCCAGCGGGCTGACGATGGCCGACATCGCCGCCGCCTTCGACCGCCAGAACCGCATCGTTGATGCCGGCGCCGTCGAGACGGCCCATAACCGCCTGCGCATTGATGCGGCAGGAAGCTTCACGACGCTCGAAGAACTCGAGAACCTGACCGTCACCTCGCGCGACGGCTCTTATTTCCGCCTGGGCGAGCTGGCCGCCGTCAGCGAGAGCTATGTCCATCCGGCCCGCAGCCGCATGGAGATGGACGGTCTCCCTACCATTGGCATCGCCATATCGACGGTGGCCGACGGCAACGTAGTTGACATGGCCAAACGCGTAGCCGCCCGCCTGTCACAGTTGGAGCAAGATATGCCCGAAGGCTATTGTCTCCGTACCGTCTACGACCAGGGGCATGAGTCGTCCGTTGCCAACGACGGCTTTGTGCTCAACCTCATCATCTCTGTTGTGACCGTTATCGCCGTGCTGCTGTTCTTTATCGGCATGAAGAACGGAATACTGATTGGCAGCGGACTGGTCTTTTCCATTTTCGGCACCCTCATCTATATGTATGGCACGGGCATCGCCCTGCAACGCATGTCGCTGGCGGCCATCATCATTGCCATGGGCATGCTGGTGGACAACGCCATCGTGGTCTACGACGCTACGCTGGTCAACATGCAGTGCGGCATGCGCAAGCGTACGGCCATCCTTGCCGCCGTAGGTACGACGGCCATGCCGCTGCTGGACGCTACGCTCATTGCCGTGCTCACCTTCCTGCCCGTCTATCTGTCGCCCCACATTACGGGTGAGCTGTTGTCGTCGCTCTTCATCGTCATTGCCGTGTCGCTCCTTCTGAGCTGGGTGCTGGCCGTTTCGCAAAACGTCTTCTTCGTACAGGAATTCGTCCGTCGTCCGCGCCCTGACGAGTTGAAGGGTGAGCTCTTCCAGGGCCGCATGTACGACCGCTTCCGTCGTGCCTTGCGCTGGACCATCCGCCGCCGCTGGTTCGTACTGGCCTCGATGGTGGTGTTGCTGGCCGCCAGCGCGTTGGGCTTCCGCAGTATTCCGCAGCAGTTCATGCCGTTGCTCGACAAGCAATACTTCTCCGTTGACGTCTGGCTGCCCGAGGGCACCCGCGTGGAGGAGACCTCGCGTCAGGCCGAAGCCCTGGCCGAGAAGCTGATGCAGCATGAGGGCGTCCGCCACGTGTCGACCTTTGTCGGCCAGACACCCCCGCGCTACTACCTGGCTAATGCTGCCTACGGACCTCAGAGCAACTACGCACAGTGTCTGGTCGAGGCCGTAAGTCCGTCTGTGGCGCGCAGCATGCAGGTGGGACTGCAAGACGAGCTGTCGCAGACTTTCTCCGATGCCCTGATCCGCGTCAACCGCTTCGAGCTGAACAGCATTCCGCAGGCGCTCATCGAAGCCCGCTTTTGCGGTGACGATCCCCGTGTGCTCGATTCGCTGACGAGTATCGCCATCGACATCATGCGCCGCAATCCGAAGGTGATGAACGCCCGCAACGAGTGGGGCAACAAGGCCATGCTGGTACGTGCCGCCTACGACCCCGTGAAAGCCGGCCGCCTGAACCTGGGCAAGGCCGACCTGATGACGGCCGTGAAGAGTACCAACGACGGCACGCCGGTAGGCATCTACCGCGACGGCGACAAGCAGGTACCTGTGCTGTTGCGTACGGTGGGCGGCGGGCAGCTGTCGCAGGCCGCGCTCGAAGACCTGCCCGTGTGGAACGGACGTAACTCCGCCCCCTTGGCTCAGGTGACCGACAGCATCGGGATCGGCTGGGAATGGCCGTTGGTAAAGACCTATAACCGGCGTCTGTCTATGGAAGCACAATGCGACGTACAGCCCGGCCATACCATGAAGGAGGTACACGGCGAAATCCGTGACGAGATAGAGCGCATCGGGCTTCCCGCCGGATACAGTTTCTTCTGGGATTCGCAGTATAAGGACCAGAAAGAGGCTATGGAGGCGCTTACTAAGTATTTCCCGCTGGGCATCGTCTTCTTGGTGCTCATACTGGTAGCCTTGTTCGGCAATTTCCGCCAGCCTTCCATTATCTTCCTTATCC
>ENA-OOXJ01001065-OOXJ01001065.1-human-gut-metagenome-genome-assembly--contig:-NODE-1065-length-19468-cov-2.344820_pt1 | contig 19468 bp, 19 predicted proteins | sample MGYA00241587_ERZ501343 | MGnify/ENA primary metagenome ERZ501343 (study PRJEB25962, sample SAMEA2042918) | human gut metagenome | biome: human gut; feature: human-associated habitat; material: faeces... | reverse complement strand
AATGATTCAAGCGATTTTGAGCTTGAACTTACTTGGCTTAAAGAACATCCGCATCCGTACGATTTGGGGGAATGTGAATTCCATTTGGCATTTAAGGCGGATGATTTTGATTTGGCACATAAAAAGCACGAAGAAATGGGCTGTATCTGCTTTGAAAACCCTGAAATGGGTATCTATTTCATAGAGGACCCGGACGGCTATTGGCTCGAAATTTTGCCGTAACACAGAATAAACCCAAAAAGCGTCGGAGAAAGCCAATCTCCGACGCTTTTTGCGAGTATATATTCAGGTGTTTACGGGAAACCCGTTGCCCGATTGCTTTTACAATTCTAAAATCGTATATATGAATTTGCCCATTTCGTCTATCACGTCCTCTGCTTGCGGAAAAACTCCGGTTGCGTTTAAATATCCGTGGCCTAGCCCGTTGTATACGACAAGCTTTGTTTTTACATTTGCGTTTGAAAGCTTATGAGCCCAAGCAACGGCGTCTTTTTTCAGATAGTCAAGCGCGCCTACTGTAATAAATGTCGGAACATTGCCGCTTGCGTCGAAAATGTACGGATTATTGTATTCGTCGGGCGAGAGTATGCCTATCTGCTTAAAATTGCAGTGTGTAAGCATTTGCATTTGTTTTATTACGCCTTTTGAAACGGCCTTTTGTGACGGCTCAAATTTGTAGTCGGAATATCCTTTTTTATAATACTCGTCGGTAAAACCGAACATATTCAAGGTAGGATAGAGCAGAAGCTGCGCTTTGATTTTTCCGGTACCCTTGTATTTGGTAGAGCACGCTTGAGCAATATTTCCTCCGGCACTGTCACCGCAGACAAAAATTCTATCCTTGTCTATTTTGAATTCGCCACAGCTGCGGCTTATATATTCCAATACGTCAAAGCAATCGCTGTACGGTGCGGGATAGGCGTTTTCGGGCAAAAGCCTGTAATCTATGCTGATTACCTTAACGGCGAATTTATCAACGAGCATTTTTAAGCTCTCGTCATACGGCGCGAGTGTTCCGCCGACAAATGCGCCGCCGTGAATGAAAATCATTGCCGTCCTTGAGCCTTCACATTCCGCATTTTCATATATTCTGATCGGAATATCAAATCCGTCGGAAGCTTTAATGTGTTTGTTTTTGATTGAAACGCCTTTTATATGACAGTTTGCATAAGAAATCCTGTCGCAGCCCTTTCTGAAAAAACCGAGGCTTTTCTCGGTTATTTTTAAATGAATACCTTTTAGAACAAAATCCGGGACAAGCCTTAGTTTCCTTGCCATTCTGCCTATTGGTCCGCCGAGCATGCGCGGATCTATGCCGTATTTTGATACGGCGTCGGGCGCATACTTGGCTGTGTAAGTTAAATTTCCGTCGGCTTCCGCGTAGGCTGTTCTCTTTAATTCGTTTAAGAACTCCTCGCTGTACCATTTTTTATCAAAGCTCTTTTTATTATTATTCATAATACACCTTCTGCCGATGATATGGTATAACTATATCATAATAAGGACGGTTGTCAATAAAACAAGTCAAGTGTATAATTATTAATATAAAGATTATGCGAAAGGTTTTTTTATGTCTCATATTATCCCAACTCCGTTATTTGAAAAAACAGATGAAACAAAAAGATTGTTCATAAAATCTTTGTCGCTTGACGAAAGAAATGTCAACGGTTCTGTTAAAGATGATTTTTATGATTTTATACGTAAACTCGAACTGCCGGTCGGAAATGATGTTATTGTTAGTTTTACGCATGATTTTTCGCTTGAAAATGAAGAATACAGACTTGAAGTAAACGAGAAAATCTCCGTGTATTCGAGTGGGGAGGCAGGAAAAGTGTTTGCTCTGCAAACACTCAAGCAACTACTGTTTGAATACGGCCGAACGATTCCGTTTATTGCGATAAATGATAAGCCTAAGTATAAAATCAGGGGCTTTATGCTTGATGTCGGGAGATATTTCTATCCCGTTGACGATGTCAAGCTGTTTATTAGAAAAATGTCTCTGCACAAGCTTAATTTTCTGCATTTGCATTTGACGGAGGACCAGGGATGGCGAGTTGAGATTTACAAATATCCGTTGCTGACGCAAATCGGGTCGATAAGGAAAAAGACAAATTTTAATCATAGGCAACATAAGGGCTATTACACAAAAGCTCAGATTAAAAGTATAGTCAAATATGCGCACGATTTCGGTATTTCGGTTATGCCTGAATTTGATATTCCGGGACACAGCAGAAGTGCTCTGGCTTGTTATAATTACCTCGGCTGTTTTGAAAGAAATTTGCCGGTCGCCGACCATTGGGGAGTAAAGCATGATGTTTTGTGTGCAGGGAAAGAAAGCACATATAAATTTGTCGAGGATATAGTGGATGAACTTTGTGAGCTTTTTCCGGATAAGTATTTTCATATAGGCGGCGACGAGGTGCCGAAACACAGATGGCATCTTTGCCCGCATTGTCAGGCAATGATGAAGAAGCTTGGCTTAAATAACGAGGATGAGCTTCAGTGCTGTTTTATGAACAGAATCAATGATTATTGCGCAGGCAAGAATAAGCAGGCGTTTATGTGGAGTTGGGATTTGAAGGATGATAAGCTGCTTTCCGAAAATTTGGGCTTTACGAAATGCGGAGACATAAACACGGGCGGCAGACCGTTTATCGATACAAGTTCAAAAGCATATTATATAGATTTGCCTTACGGCTACATAAGTCTCAAAGATACCGCCAACCATAAATTATACGACGGAAATTGCCTCGGTGCGGAAGCAACGTTATGGACGGAATATGTTCCCGATATGAAAAAAGCGGACAAAATGACTTATCCTAGGCTTGGAGCTATGTGCGAAACTGTTTGGCGCGGAGAAAATTCATATGAGCAGTTTCATAATAAGCTTGATTATTATTACTCATATCTTGATAAAAACAGAATCGGATATTCAAAGCTGTATTTTGCAAATCCGAACAGGGCTCTTGGTTTTTTACAGAGGATTTGGTTTGAAAAACGACAGCTCACATGGGAAGGATTATCAAATATTTTTGACGATTTAAAAGTTAAGTATATTGCAAAAAAGAACAGTAATTTATAGTTTTATACGGATTCAGACGAGTGTGACGCTGATTAAAAAACTGTTCGCTTTTTCGCTTATGTATGAAGACCGTTACATTTATTAAGCCGGGGGAGCGGCTCGACGAGATAACAGCATATCAAATAGGAAAAGCGGATAAGTATACATGGGGTATAGTAAGAGTTTAATAATTTAAAAAACAGAAATTGTAAAAAGAAAAAAGCAGCACCGAAGGATGAGGAGCCTCCGCCACTGCTTCCTATTAAGGTAATCACTGTTTAAGTATCAAGCAAAAATTTAATAATCAAATCCTTTTTTATGCACTGCCCGCTGTCGGACGGTGCTTTTTTCTTTCGCGAAATTTACAAACCCTATTATGAGCGGATAAGGAACTTTACAAGGAATTATTCCTATGAATTGTCGCTCTATACAAATCCAAAACGATAAATCATAATAGGAGGCAGTAAAAGTGAGAGAGGTTTATATGAATATGAACCCAAGCGAAATTGAAAGCGAATATTTGAACGGCGTATATAACGAAATAGCGAACGCTCTCGGTATAGAGGTAGCTATGACGCTGTATTCTACATATCGTGGACAACAAATCACGTTTCCGGTGAACTTTTTTACACACAATTTATTGCGTCAAGAATTGTCGCGGAATATGACGGCAAAAATATCAGACAGCTTGCTACAAAATACGGGTACAGCGAAAAATGGATCAGAAAAATGATTAAAGAACACTCAAGCGGACGGAAATAGCGGTATGAATGTCTCGGCGAGGGTGCTTTGCCTTCGCCGACGGGACATAACAATAAAAAACAAAGGAGAAAAGGAAATGAAATGTGTTAATTGCGGATCCGAATACGAGGGCAAATTTTGCCCCGAATGCGGAACAAAAACGCAGGAGCCGGCACCGACGCCGTCAACGACGGAGCAACAGGTGAATGTTCAACGGCAAAAGGTCAATCAGCCGCTTGAGGCGGGTAAAAAAGGGCGTAAAAAGCTGAATAAACCCAAAAAGCCGATATATAAAAAATGGTGGTTTTATGTGATTATCGGCATAGCCTTAATTTCGATAATCGGCGCAGCTGCAAGCGGAAAGAAAACCGAAAAAATCAAATGGAATGAAATGGTTTTGAGTGCACAATTGCCTGAGCCTGCTGCAAATAAAGGAAAAATTCACGAAAATACGTCTGAGACGCTTGATATCGAGGTTGAAAATATCTCCGGCAGCCAATATGCAGATTATGTTGCCGCTTCTAAGGAAAAGGGCTTTACAACCGATGCAAAATCGACTTCTTATTCATACAGGGCATATAATTTTGACGGCTACTGTCTGAACTTAACATATAATGACAGCTTAAAAAGCTTGAGTATTAAGCTCCAAAAGCCTATGGAAATGTCGGAAATATCCTGGCCCGCAAGCAACGCGGGAAATCAGCTTCCCGTGCCCGAATCTACGGTCGGCAAATTCTCTTACGAGCATGATGACGATTTTTATGTGTATATTGGTAACACGAGCAAGGAGAGCTATAACAATTATGTAAAGGCTTGCTCGGAAAAGGGCTTCACGGTGGATTACGACAAGGGCGATGATTATTACAGAGCCAAAAACAGCGAGGGTTGGAGTGTTTCAATTAAATATGAAGGCTTCAATATTATGAGCATAGACATTGATAAGCCGAGCGGCAGCTCGACCGACAGCAACGTCACGGCAACGGCTGCGCCCGAAACCGCAAAAGCCCCCGATGAAACCAAAGCGAACGACACGCAGCTTGTCAACGGAATGCGTAAGGATTTCAAAGAGGCAATGGATAGCTATGAGGCATTTATGAACGAATATGTTGAATTCATGAAGAAATATCAAAGCAATCCGAATGATACCAAGCTGTTGGCGGATTATGCAAAATATATGAGCAAGTATGCCGATATGTGCGATAAGTTTGATAAGTGGGAAAGCCAAAACCTTAATGCAGCGGAACAGGCTTATTATGTTGACGTTCAGGCGAGGGTAAGTAAAAAATTGCTTGAGGTATCAAATGCATAAAATAACAGCTGTTTAGCAATGCTGGCGTGAAATATAGAAATATGTTGTTTGAGGGTAATATCTGCTTAATATGAGGTTAAATAAAGATTCTGCATTCACTCGCCAAAAGCCTATGATTAAATTCAGCAATTCTTCAGGTTTAAAAGAGAACAATGCTGTGAAAATTGATGAGCCTAAAGTGAAATGCAATTTGCCGGAAATACAACTGTATAAAGCGAAGCGAAAAATGAAGCAAGACGATATTTAGAATATGAATTAGTTTTCTAAAATTAATCCGAGAACACCTGAAATAGTTCCCCCAAACTCCATCAAAATTTATAATTGTAAGTCAAAAAACAAAAGGTCATATCTGCAATAAGATATGACCTCTTGTTTTCACGCAATTAATCGTCAAATCAATTTTTCAAGCATTTCTTTGCAATATCTGATTTCGGCTTCGGAAAAAAGCGGTGCATACTTAGAGTTACAGACAGAAGCTTCCATAGATAAGTCTAAACGCCTGTGAGCCCACAGTGTGGAAAGTCCCTCTGCCGGATTTCCCTTTTTTTGCGCATTTGCTATCAGCCGCCGTGCAGTTTCAACACCGCCGTATCGTGATAACATCTGATTAAAGCGTGTCGGATTATATCCGCACGTTTTTTTCGCCTCAATCATTTTGGACCGTAATTCTCCTTCAAATTCTATTGCCAATTTATCCATATAATAACCGCCTTTTATATTTTTGTGCAATTCTTTATACGATTTTCTATTTGTTAAAGCAAAATATCCGCCACACGCCCAAATGGTACACAGTAGGATTTAATACGGATTTTTAAACAAAATATCATACCAAAATCTGAGAAAGAGAGTAAGTAAAAAACATATCATAATTTCTCTGCGTACTCCTTGGTAAGAATCAACTCGCCACGCCCGTTTTCGGCTATACCCGCCCACTCTAAAACCGCGGCCAAAACAAATACGGGATCAAAAACAGAATCACCCGTTTTTCGTCCTCTGTGAAGTGCTACCGTTCCGACCACGGTGTTTTCCTCACAACCCGCTTCTCCGAGCTTGCAGTTTCTGCCGTTTCCTTTTTTTGCGCTGCCGCCCTGTCTGTAAAGCAAATCAACAATAACGTCAAACACCGTATAATCATACGCCGGCTTAATTGGGAGCTTATCGCTTGTAAATGTTGTTCCGTCCGGTTCTGCGTAAATCTCACAAGGAAGTCCTCTTGCTGTATATACGGTTACATGACCGCCGTGTTCTTTCAACTTTGCTTTGATGATTTCGGACGCGAGATTACTTGTATAATCTACATTCATACAACTTACATCGGGTTCCTTGGGGAACGCATCATTCGCCGCGCCGCCGAGATTTAGGGCCTCAAGCAAGTTATCCAATTTCTTTTTAGCTGTCGGATATGATATTTGCATATCGGATTGTACCTCCTTCATATTTCCTCTGTTCCTTAAAAAAGCTGTTAGAAACTCAAGCTGATTGCTGTCGAGCAGATCAAAAGCGCTGATGTCAAATACATTTCTGAGCTCCATTCCGCAATCGGGACACCGCAGGGTAGTAATCTGTAACGCTCCGTGGCATGCGGGACATTTTGAAATAAGTTTATTCATTTACAATCACCTCTTATGTTTACATTATATAATTAGATTGCAAATTTGTCAATATAGTATTTAATAATTTTGAATACTATTTTTAGATGTAAAAGGATATTTGTTTCTATTTTGCAAATCCGACGTTGCCGACCCGTGGTATTCGGGCGACTTTGACAAAGCATACAATGACATTGAAATGGGCTGTAATGCTCTTCTGAATTTCCTCCTCTTTGAAAATTCTTGACTTTGATTACAAAAGTTGATACAATACAATAGCTCACTCGGAGGGCTGGTTATCGTATGGAAATAACAAGCCGGATAAGGTGCAGGCTGAAATGCCCGTTCCATATCCGGTCTTTTTTAATATTCAAGGAGTAGGTATGGATCTTTTAAAGGATAATGTCGGTAAGCTTTACCGCAAATTTTTTATAGCTTCATTCGGAAGTGCACTGATAGCGTGTATTTACGGACTTGTGGATATGGCTATGGTAGGGCAGTATCACGGACCGGACGGCTCTGCCGCAATGGCGGTAATTGCCCCAATTTGGAATATTATATACAGCTTTGGGCTTTTGTGCGGTATAGGCGGCTCGGTGATTTATGCCGTCGCAAGGGGAGAACGCGATGACGTAAAAGAGGCAAACGGATATTTTACCTCTGCATTTATACTCGGAGTTTTATGGGCATTGATACTTTGGGTCTTGGTGTGGGTCTGCGAGGAACCGCTTCTCAGGCTTTTCGGCGCAAATGACGCACTTATGCCGCTTTGCAAAGAATATATGGTAGCCCCAAAGCTTACTGTTCCCGTATATGTATTTATAAATCTGCTCTCGTCGTTTCTCCGTAATGACGGTGACCCCGGCAGAGCCACAAAAGCCGTTATTTTCGGCGGTATATTCAATGTGTTCGGAGATTATTTCTTTGTGTTCACATTGGATATGGGAATTAAAGGCGCGGGAATTGCAACAGCAATGGGAGCTTCAATGTCCGTTCTTGTGATGCTTACGCATTTTATCAGCAAAAAGAATACGTTGAAATTCGTAAAGCCTCTCAGAATACTTAACAGCTTTAAAATGATAAGCGTCAACGGATTTTCTTCATTTATAGTTGACGTGGCAATGGGCATAGCCACAATGCTGTTTAACCGCCGTGTAATGGAGTATCTCGGTACGGACGCACTTGCGGTTTACGGTGTAATAGTTGTTGTAGGCACTCTTGTACAGTGTTGCTCTTACGGTATAGGCCAGGCGGCACAGCCCGTAATTTCGCGTAATTTCGGTGCCGGACTTACAGACAGAATTAAGACAATGCTTAAGTACAATATCATAACCGCCGCCGTTTTCGGAGCAATTTGGACGGTTCTTTCTATGGCTATGCCGCAGGTGTTTATAAAGCTGTTTATGACGCCCACTCCCGAGGTGCTGTCAATAGCTCCCGGAATAATCAGAATTTATGCGATTTCATTTGTACTGCTGCCGTTCAATATCTATTCAACGTACTATTTCCAGGCTATTATGAGAGCCAAGATATCACTTATCGCATCCGTTGCAAGAGGTATTGTAATAAGCGGTGCTCTGATACTTTTATTGCCTGTTGCTTTCGGCGGAAATGCAGTTTGGTGGGCAATGCCCATCACAGAAGCCGTTGTATTTGTGTATTCGGCTGTTATGATGAAAAAAGTGAAGCTGTCAAGATAGTATTCTGCTGTCGAGCAAAAAACGAGTCATTGCAAAAGCAGTCAAAAGGGTGTATGCTTATCTTGATTTTTACTGAAAAGAGGAGTTTCCGGTTGACTGTTGACGAAGCACTCTCAAGGCTTCAAAAATCTGCTTTCAGAGCTAAATTTCATCTGTCCGACGAGGACATAAATTACATCGACAAAAAAGGCTTGGATACCGTAAAAAGCCATGCGGAGGATTTTATAAAGAAACGTCTTGCACCGGCGGTTATACCAAACGACGGCAAGCAAACGCCGATGCGCGGTCACCCCGTGTTTAAGGCTCAGCATGCCTGCGCCTGCTGCTGTCGAGGGTGTTTAAATAAGTGGTATCATGTAGAAAAGGGCAGAGAATTGTCTTATGACGAGCAAAGGCGGATAGTTAATCTGTTAATGGCTTGGATAGAAAGAGAATACCGCAGTTATAAAAATAATACATAAAAGCAGTCCCGTGAAGGAGAGTAAACTTCACGGGACTTTTTCTTTATCCAATTATTCGCTTACTAAGTTTTTAATGACCTCAACCATTTTGAACATAGCATTTACAGGTATTGCTTCATAAATACTGTGGAAGTTCATTCCACCGGTTGAAAGGTTGGGGCAGGGCAGACCCTCAAACGATAGCCTTGCACCGTCGGTTCCGCCGCGTATCGGTGTAATTTGCGGCTCCACATCGGCTTTACGCATTGCTTTTTTTGCTCGTTCTACTATGTCTATATGCTCTTTAATGACATCAAGCATATTGTAATAGCTGTCTTTAATTTCAGCCGAAACCGTGTTTTCTCCGTATTTGCGGTTGAAAAATTCAACAAGTACGGTAATAAATTCCTTGCGCTTTGCAAAGCTTTGCTTGTTGTGATCTCTGATTATCATATGAAGAGTTGCCTTGCTCTCGTTGCCGTTAACCGATGAAACGTGATAAAATCCCTCGCGATTTTCGGTGTGCGCGGGAGCTTCGGCGGCAGGAAGCATATTTATAAATTCCGCAAGATACAAAACAGCGTTTTTCATCTTGTTTTTAGCCGAGCCGGGATGCGTGTTGACTCCGTTGAAGGTTATTTTTGCACCAGCCGCGTTGAAGTTTTCATATTCTATTCCGCCAAGCTCTCCGCCGTCAACGGTATATGCAAAATCCGCGTCAAAAGTTTCAAAATCGAACTTGTCGGCACCTCTGCCTATTTCTTCATCGGGTGTAAAACAAATTGAAATTTTGCCGTGGCAAAGCTCTGCGTCATCGCAAATTTCGCGGCACGCCTCGATTATTTCGGCAACACCGGCCTTGTCGTCTGCGCCGAGAAGCGTTGTTCGGTCGGTAACTATAATATCCTCGCCCGAATATTTGGCATCTATCATCGGCGCATTTGTGCCGTCAAATTTTATTATTTTTGCTTTGACGTCTTTTCCGCTGACATCGGGAGACGTGTCCATATGAGAAATTAATCCGATTTTGGGAAGCTTCTCAAATCCTTTTGTAGCAGGTATATGTCCGTAAACATAACCGTATTTATCACGGTAAGCGTCACTTACACCTATGCTTTTCAGCTCTTTTACAAGGTAATCCGCAAGAACTGTTTGTTTTTCCGTTGACGGTATGCTCTCGCTGTTTTCGTTTGAGGTCGTTTCGAATTCGACGTATCTTAAAAATCTGTCAATAACACTCATCTTATTCATTCCTATCTGAAAAAATTATGCCTTTTCGGTACAAAATGATTTTAACATACGGCTATTATCTTTTCAAGCATATAAAAACCGCCCGTACCTTAAACGATACGGGCGATCCGTTTTTGTGCTTAGTGTCTTAAGAGAAATTACTTCTCAAGGGTAGCGTACTGGAAGTACCAATAGCCGTACGGGCTGTGCCATACGCCCTTAAGCTCGGGCTTCTGGAGCCAGAAGTCATTGTAATAAGCAACGGGGATGCAGGCGTAATCTTCCATCATGGTCTTTTCAGCCGCGTGGAGAGCCGCAAAGTGAGCTGCGGAGTCTGCAACCTTAGAGTTAGCAATGTCAGCGTCAAAAGCAGAGCTGTTGTATTTACCGTCGTTGTTGCCGTTGGTAGAAACGAAGAGCTCAAGCATATTTGAGGCGTCATTATAGTCCATTACCCAGCCGTTGCGGGCCATATCGTAATTGCCTGCACGACGCTGAGGAGTGAATGAAGACCATTCAACAATGTCAATCTTCATAGTGATACCGAGCTGAGCATAAGCACTCTGGAGATACTCTGCAACAGCCTTGTGGTAACCTGCATCGTTTGTTGAGTAGGTGATGGTCGGGAAGCCCTTACCGTCGGGATATCCTGCCTCTGCGAGAGCCTTTTTAGCCTCCTCGAGATTAGCCTGATAATCCTTGCTGATATAGGTCTCTCCGCCGTTTTCCTTAACTGCGTTATCGAAGAACATACCCTCGTTATCAACAACGCCGGGACCTGCATAGTTATAGGCGGGGGAGTATGTGCCCTGCATTATGGTGTTTGCAATGTAGTCGCGGTCAATTGCAAGGTTAAGAGCCTTGCGGACATTCTTGTTGTTGAAGGGAGCCTTGTTAAGGTTCATGCTGAGATAGTAGGTGCCGAGAATGGTGTCAACATAGAAATCTCCGCCGTCAGCAGCCTTCTTGAGAGTCGGGATTTCCTCGGTGGGAACATCCTTAATGAGCTGAGCCTCGCCGCTGTTGTATGCGGTGAAGGAAGCACTTGAGTTTTCGAGAAGCAAGAATGTGAGCTTGTTGTTAACTATGCGCTTTGAATCCCAACCACCTTTGTAGTTCGGGTTCTTTTTGCATACAATGCGCTCACCGGGAGTCCATTCGGTAATCATGTACGGACCGTTGCAGACATAAGTATCGGGTTTTGTAGCCCAAGAGTCACCGTTAGCTTCAACGGTAGCCTTCTGTACGGGGCTCATAGTGCCGAATGCAACGATTTTGTCAAAGTAAGAGCAGGGGTAAGCAAGCTTGACTGTAAGAGTTTTGCCGTCCTCGCTTGCTACAACGTTGAGCTTGTCGGGATCGGGAGTAGTAGTGGGCTTACCGTCTTTATCCGGATTGCCGATAGCGTCCTGATAGCCCTCAACCATACCGATAACAGTCTCGGCATAGGGAGCGGCAAGCTCTGTGTTTGTAAGGCGCTTAAAGGTATACTCAAAGTCCTTGGCATTAAGCTCGGTGCCGTCAGACCATTTAAGACCGTCACGCATTGTGAAAGTCCAAGTAAGACCGTCTTCGCTTACAGTGTACTTTTCAGCCTGACCGGGCTGAACCTTGTTGTCCTCATCAATTATGAGAAGTGTCTCATAGAGCGTGATGAGCATATTGCCGCCGTCAACAGCATTGTTAAGAGCGGGATCGAGCGTTTCGGGGTTAGGTCCTATCTGGACCGTTATGCCGGCGTCGTCCTTTTTGCTGTTGCCGCATGAACTCAGGAGTGCCATTGCCGACAGACACATGACAACTGCGAGTATCGCAGCAATAAGTCTTTTGGTTTTCATTAAATACATCTCCTTCTTATAGCAACTCGCGCTGCTTAAAAATATATCCATTGTGCTCCAGATGCACAATAAACAACTATTTTACCTTGTCAAGGTGATGGCAAGCTGCAAAATGGCCTGCCGAGATTTCGCGAAGCTCCGGGCATTTCTCGGCGCAAAGGCCGTCGGCATACGGGCAACGGGTCCTGAAACGGCATCCGCTCGGGGGATTCAGAGGACTCGGAACATCGCCCTCAAGAGGAATTCTGTGAGATGAGCGTGCAATTATCGGGTCCGCCTCCGGTATAGCCGAAATAAGGCTCTTAGTGTATGGATGCGCGCTGTGTGTTATAAGCTCGTAGCTGTCGGCGAGCTCTACGAGCTTGCCGAGATACATTACGCCTATACGGTTTGAAATATGCCTTACGACGCTTAAATCGTGCGCTATGAAAAGGTAGGTGAGACCGAGCTCGGTCTGCAAATCCTCAAACATATTGACGACTTGTGCCTGGATTGAAACGTCAAGAGCCGATACAGGCTCGTCGCATACGATAAATTCCGGATTTACCGCAAGAGCTCTCGCTATGCCGACGCGCTGCCTCTGACCGCCCGAAAACTCGTGCGGATAGCGGTTGGCGTGCTCGCTGTTAAGACCGACGGTCTCAAGAAGCGATATGATTTTGTCGCGTCTTTCCTTTTTGTTGGCGGCAAGATGATGAATATCAATAGCTTCGCCGACAATATCTCCTATCGTCATACGCGGGTCAAGACTCGCATACGGGTCCTGAAATACCATCTGCATCTTTCTTCGATAGGGGAGCATATTCACCGCGATTTTTTTCTTTTTGTCAAATATGACGTCTCCGTCATATATTATTGTTCCGTCTGTAGGCTCGTAAAGCCTTAAAAGAGTGCGCCCTACTGTGGTTTTACCGCAGCCGGATTCGCCGACGAGCCCGAGAGTTTCGCCTTTTTTTATATAAAACGAAACATCGTCTACCGCCTGAACGTATTTTTTCTTTTTGCCTCTGCCTCCGGCAGGAAAGTACTGCTGCAAGTGCTGTACTTCTATGAGCTTTTTATCGTCACTCACAGTCTTTCTCTCCTTCCTCAAATTCTTCTTTTTGAAGCAGCCAGCAATGGCTGTAATGTGTGTCGCTTAAAACCGTTTTCGGCGGCATTTGCTTTAAGCATATCTTCATGCATTTTGAACATCTCGGTGCAAACGGACACCCTGCCGGCGGGTTGAGAAGATCGACCGGCTGCCCTTCAATCGGTACAAGCCTTTCCTTACTTTCGACATTCAGCTTCGGAATGGATTTTATAAGACCCTTTGTGTATTCGTGCTTAGGCTCATAAAATATCTCGTCTGCCGTGCCGTATTCAACTATATGACCCGCATACATAACTGCAATTTTTTCGCACATGCTCGCGACAACGCCAAGGTCGTGAGTTATCATAATTATGCTCATTCCGAGCTTTTTACGCAAATCCTGCATAAGGTCAAGTATCTGCGCCTGAATTGTGACGTCAAGAGCCGTTGTAGGTTCGTCGGCTATTAAAAGCTTCGGCTCGCAGGCAAGAGCTATGGCAATCATAACTCTCTGGCGCATACCGCCCGAAAGCTCGTGCGGATACTGTTTAAGTCGCTTGGTAGGCTCGTTAATGCCTACAAGCTCCAAAAGCTCCTTAGCGCGCTCATATGCCTGTTTTTTGTCTTTATCCGTATGCAGCCTTATAACCTCTGTTATCTGGTTGCCTATTGTGTAAACGGGATTAAGGCTCGTCATAGGGTCCTGAAATATTATGGAAACCTCGTTCCCTCTTATCTTTCTGAAATCCTTATCGGTCATCTTTTCAATTTCGTGACCGTTAAATCTGATTGTTCCGCCTATAAGCTTGCCCGGGTAGGCGGTAAGCCCCATTATTGAATATGCCGTGACGGATTTTCCCGAACCCGATTCACCGACTATTCCGAGAACCTCGCCTTCATCCATCGAAAACGAAACGCCGTTAAGTGCTTTGACTTCGCCTGCGGGAGTAAAGAACGACAGCTTCTCGTCTTTTATTTCCAAAAGTTTTTCACTCAAAATATTTACCCTCCTTTAGTTCTTGAGCTTCGGGTCGAACGCGTCGCGCAGCCCGTCTCCGAGAAGGTTAAAGGCAAGTATGATAACGCTTATAAGTAACGCCGGTAAAAACAGCAGATAGGGATAAGTGTTCATACCCTTTACGGCTTCCGTGGCAAGAGAACCGAGCGACGGCATGGGAGCCGTAACGCCGAGTCCGAGGAAACTCAAATAGCTTTCGGTAAATATTGCGGAGGGTATCTGAAGCGTGGTTGTTACTATAAGAGTACCTATGCAGTTCGTCAAAAGGTGCTTTCTGATTATACGCGAATTGCTTGCACCGAGTGCTCTTGCCGCGGTAACGTATTCGGACTCCTTGAGTACAAGTATTTGAGAACGTGTTATTCTTGCCATACCTACCCAGTATATCAAAACGAATACAAGGAATATTGCTATAAGGTTCGGTCCCATTCTCTGCATCCAAGTAAAGCCCGGATTTGCAGAGAGCGCTTCGAGTCGCGGCTTTAGGGAGGTTGCAAGCAGAATTATTAAAAGTATATCGGGAATGGTATATAAAATGTCGGTAAAACGCATCATTATATTATCGACCCAACCGCCGGCAAAACCGGCTATTGCACCGAACAGCGAGCCGACTATAAGAACCAGCGCTGCGCACACAAGACCTACCGTAAGGCTTATTCTTGTGCCCATCATAAGGCGAACGGCAAAGTCTCTGCCGAGCTTATCCGTTCCGCAGATGTGAGGAAATACCTTTTGACCCGCGTCTATTTGCGCCTGTTCTGTTTCGCTGTACTGAAACGGAGAGAGGTTCTCGCTGTATTTTATTTGCTGCTCATAGCTGTACGGCCAAAAGCTGGGAAGAATGTAAGCAAAAACCACTATCAGTAAAATAAAGACAAGACTTATCATGGCAACCTTGTTTTTACGCAGACGTCTGAGGCCGTCCTTCCAAAAGTTGACGCTGTCTCGCATTACAACAAGGTTTTCTTTTTCCGTCGTTGTAGCCGGTATAAAATCGTCTGCCTTCAAATGCAGACTCGGAAATTTTTTGTTCATCGGCGATGCCGCTCCTTACTTAAGTTTGATTCTCGGGTCGATTATTTTATACAGTATGTCAACTATGACGTTTGCAACTATGATAAGTGTCGCAAGGACAATTGTTGTTCCCATTATCATGGTGTAGTCGCGGTTGACTATGGCCGAAACAAATTCACGGCCGAGACCGGGTATTGCAAATATCTGTTCTACTATAAACGAACCCGTCATAAGGCTTGCGAGCATTGGTCCGACGTATGTTATTACGGGGAGTATTGCGTTTCTGAGAGCATGCTTGAAGAGTATTTTGAAGTTTGAAAGGCCTTTGGCTTTTGCCGTTCTTATATAATCCTGCCCCATAACGTCCAAAAGACTTGAGCGCATAAGCCGCGTTATATATGCCGTCGGGTAAACCGACAGCGCCGTCACCGGCATTATATATGATGACAGCGTGTTAAGACCTACCGTTGGCAGTAGATTCAGCTTGCTGCCGAATGTATACAGTAAAATTACGCTGATTATAAAGCTCGGTATTGCGATACCGCACGTCGCGAGCACTATAATAAAGTTATCGGCAAATTTACCTCGGTTGTATGCCGAAAGACATCCGAGCGGTATGCCTACAAGAAGAGAGACGAGAACAGCTATTCCGGCGAGCTTTGCCGATACGGGGAATTTAGAAAAAATAATGTCCGATACGGTTCTTCCTCTTTGACGTAAGCTTACGCCCATATCGCCCTTAATAAAATCGGTAATATAGGTTATATATTGCTCAAATAAAGGTTTGTCCAATCCGTATTTTGCCGCGAGAGCTTCCTGTGCAGCCTTGCTTATGGATTTTTCCGCAACGAACGGACCGCCGGGAACAAGGTTCATAAGGAAAAACGTCAGCGTGGCAACAATGAAAATGCTGAGCAAGCCCATTGCTATGCGCTTGATGATGTACTTGGTCAAATGATAGACCCCCTGTTAATTTGTGTATTTTTTTCAAAAGACATAGAAGTCTTTTTATATTATTGTCTCAAATAACCAATTATTGCTAAATCGCAGGTATTCTTGACGACATTATTTGTACATTTTAGCACAATGGCTCACTAAAATCAAGATTTTTGCCTTGTATTTATTTAACTATTCCGCAAAGCAAAGCATTTTTTCGTGATATGTACCGATATAAGACATTTTGCCCACTAAATAACGATTTAAAAATATTTGTAATTTTTTCTTGACAAAGAAAGAACGGCGTGATACCATTGTGGCAACATCTAAAAAACCTGTGATTAAGAAGAGTAGCTTTACTTAAAGCTTGCAGAGAGCGGTTGTCGGTGGAAATACCGCAGGGGAGAGTACAGCGAATGGACTTATGAGGGCGGCACGAAAGCGTTTGTGAGTAGCGGCCGACGGGTTCCGTACCCGTTATCAGAGCGGCTTATATGTAAGTATAAGAAACGAGCGGTCGGTTTTTCCGGCAATTTGGGTGGTACCGCAGGATTCAAAGTCTTGTCCCATATATGGGATAAGGCTTTTTTTATTTGCTTATTAAGGAGAAAAGAATGCAATATTATTTAAGACGATGGCGATGGCGATTTTTAAAATATAACATTGTACACTGATTTATTTTAAAAATTAAGGAGTCATCATCATGAAAAAAGTAAAAATAACGGTAGCGATAATTTTAGCGGCAATAACAATATTCTTCGTAGGCTGTACGGCGAAAAAAGACAAGGTTCCGGTAATAGGCATCAGTCAGTACGGTGAGCACGCCTCGCTTGATAATTGCCGCGAGGGCTTCCTTCTCGGTCTTAAAGAGGCCGGACTCACAGAGGGTGAGGATTACACAATAGATTATCAGAATGCTTCGTTTGACAATGCCACCGCAACACAGATTGCCAATAACTTCTCTTCCAAAAACGTCGCGCTTATGTGCGCTATAGCAACCCCCTCGGCAACAGCTTGCTACGCCGCGGCAGAGGATAAGAACATTCCGGTTGTATTCAACGCCATAACAGACCCCGGTGAAGCAGGTCTTACAACAGGCAACATCACGGGCGTTTCGGATAAGCTTCCCGTTGACCCGCAGCTTGAGCTTATAAGAAAACTCCAGCCTGATGCAAAAACAATCGGTATCATCTACACAACAAGCGAACCGAATTCGGTATCAGCAATCGCCGAGTATAAAGAAAAAGCAGGTAACTACGGATTTACTATCGAAGCCATAGGCGTTGCCGATCAGGCGTCCGTTACACAGGCTGCCGATACTCTTATAAACAAGAAGGTTGATTGCATCACAAACCTTACCGACAATAATGTTGTAGGCGTCCTTCCGTCAATACTTGAAAAGACAAACGCCGCAGGTATTCCCGTATACGGTAGCGAAATTGAGCAGGTTAAAAAAGGCTGTGTGGCGTCTGCCGGTATTGATTATGTGGAGCTAGGCAAAATGGCAGGCAAACTTGCCGCTCAAATTTTAAAGGGAGAAGCTAAGGCTTCCGACCTTCCGTACGAAACAGTGACCGAGTACAGCACATATATAAATTCCGACGCAGCAAGCGCTATGGGAATTACCGTTCCGTCGGATGTAGCCGCAAAGGCAATAGAATGTAAATAAGGTAGTGTAAAAAAATGCTGGATCTTATTATAAGCACGTTAACTCAAGGCTTTATATACGCTCTTCTCTCCTTCGGCGTATATATTACATATAAAATATTGGATTTTCCCGATCTCACCGTAGACGGCAGTTTCCCTTTGGGAGCTGCCGTAACGGCTGTTTTACTTGTAAAGGGCGTAAATCCGTATCTCGCTCTTTTAATATCTTTTCTTGTCGGAGCTCTCGCCGGATTTGTCACGGGATTTATCCACGTCCGTTTGAAGGTACGCGACCTGCTTTCGGGTATTATAACAATGACAGCTTTATTTTCGATAAATCTGCAGATAGCCGGTTCAAATCTTTCAATCGCGCGTGAAAAAGATACTATATTTACATCTCCCGCTACAATGTCGGTTTTCGGGTCGATGTCGCTTATTTTAAGAAAACTTATCGTTTCCGCAATTCTGATGATAGTCTGCAAGGTGCTTCTTGACCTTTACTTTAAGACAAAAAACGGCTTTTTGCTTCGCGCGGTAGGCGATAACAGCGTACTTGTAACCTCTCTCTCAAAGGACAAGGGCACAATAAAAATAATCGGACTTGTAATATCGAACGCTCTTGTGGCTCTTTCGGGTGCCGTTGCCTGTCAGGAGCAGCGCTCGTTTTCCGCGACGATGGGAACCGGTCAGATAGTGTTCGGCCTCGCAGCGGTGATTATAGGAACAACGCTTTTCAGGCGCGTAAGCTTTATAAAGAGCACCACCGCCGTAATATTCGGCAGCGTAATTTACAAAGCTTGCATACAAATTGCAATAAGCCTCGGCTTGCCTGCGAATCTTTTGAAGCTTATAACGGCTGTTTTGTTCCTGGCAATACTTGTTCTCGGCAATCTTCAGAAAGGCTCGGTGAAGAAAAATGTTGGAGCTTAAGCATATTTCAAAAATATATAATCCCGGGCTCGTTACGGAGATGTGCCTTTTCGACGATTTTAATTTTACCGTAAATGACGGGGAATTCGTCTCCGTAATAGGCTCAAACGGCAGCGGAAAAACCTCCATGCTAAATATAATATGCGGAAGTATACCCGTAAACGCAGGCGAAGTCCTTATAAACGGCAAGTGCGTGAATAAGAAGAAGGATTTTGAACGCTATGCCTATATCGGCAGAGTGTACCAAAATCCCTCAATGGGCAATTGCCCGAATATGACGATACTCGAAAATATGTCGCTTGCCGACAATAAAGGAAAGCCCTTCGGTTTGTCATTTGCGCTCAATAAAAAACGATATGATTTTTACCGCGAACAGCTTTCGTCGCTCGGTCTCGGACTTGAGGATAAATTGCACGTGAAAATGGGCTCGCTGTCGGGCGGTCAACGTCAGGCGGTTTCACTTGTTATGGCAACGCTGACACCGATAGACTTCCTTATCCTTGATGAGCACACCGCCGCACTTGACCCCAAGACCGCGGAAATAATTATGGAGCTTACCGATAAAGTGGTTAAGCAGAAAAAACTTACGGCTGTTATGGTAACGCATAATCTTCGCTATGCCGTGGAGTACGGCACGCGCCTTGTTATGATGGACAGGGGCAATATTATACTTGATAAGGCGGGCGAGGATAAAAAGAATACGTCGATAGACGATATTCTCGCAATATTTAATAAGATAAGCATTGAATGCGGAAATTAACATTTTTTAAATAAATACGCATATCAAAGCAGCTTTGAATTTTAAAACAGGCTTCTCAATTAAAAATATATAAAAATGACCGAAAGCAGAGATTATTTTCCGCTTTCGGTCAAAATTTTGGTCGGAGTGAAGGGACTCGAACCCCCGGCATCCTGCTCCCAAAGCAGGCGCGCTACCAACTGC
>ENA-OOXJ01001063-OOXJ01001063.1-human-gut-metagenome-genome-assembly--contig:-NODE-1063-length-19530-cov-11.100180_pt1 | contig 19530 bp, 16 predicted proteins | sample MGYA00241587_ERZ501343 | MGnify/ENA primary metagenome ERZ501343 (study PRJEB25962, sample SAMEA2042918) | human gut metagenome | biome: human gut; feature: human-associated habitat; material: faeces... | reverse complement strand
AGGCCATAGAGATGGGCAAGAAGCCTATCGTGGTGATCAACAAGGTGGACAAGCCGAACTGCCGTCCCGATGAGGTGAACGAGCAGGTCTTCGACCTTATGTTCTCGCTCAATGCCTCGGAGGACCAGCTGGACTTCAAGACGGTCTACGGCAGTGCAAAGCAGGGGTGGATGTCACTTGACTGGCGCAAGCCTACGGGAGATATCATCCCTCTGCTGGATACAATCGTGGCCGAAATACCGGCTCCCAAGTATGTGGAGGGAACGCCGCAGATGCTGATTTCCTCTTTGGAATATTCACCTTATGTAGGCCGTATCGCTGTGGGCAGAGTCAGCCGCGGGACACTTACCGCAGGCATGCAGATATCCCTCTGCAAGAAGGACGGGATGATAGAGAAGCAGAAGATCAAGGATCTGATGGTCTTCCAGGGTCTGGAAAAGAAGAGTGCGGAGAAGGTGGAGTGCGGGGATATATGCGCAGTGGTAGGTATCGAGGACTTCGAGATAGGGGATACAATAGCCGACTATGAGAATCCCGAGGCACTGCCTCCCATCACCGTCGACGAGCCCACGATGAGCATGCTCTTCACCATCAACGATTCCCCTTTCTTCGGACGTGACGGCAAGTATGTGACATCAAGGCATCTGAAGGAGCGTTTGGAGAAGGAGCTGGAGAAAAATCTGGCCCTGAGGGTAAAACCCGGGCTTAGTGCCGATTCGTTCATAGTGTATGGACGCGGAGTGCTGCATCTGTCGATACTCATCGAGACAATGCGCCGTGAGGGATTCGAGCTGCAGGTGGGACAGCCCAAGGTTATCGACAAGAATATCAACGGAGTACGCTGCGAGCCCATAGAACTGCTGACCATAGACCTGCCGGAGGACATGGTGGGCAAGGCCATAGAACTGTCTACACGCCGCAAGGCGTCCCTGACCCACATGGAGACCCGCGGGGACAGGGCCCATCTGGAGTTCGACATACCGTCGAGAGGCCTTATCGGTCTGAGAAGCAACCTTATGACAGCGACACAGGGCGAGGCTGTTGTGGCCCACCGTTTCAAGGGCTACGAGCCGTACAAGGGAGAGATAGAGAAGCGCAACAACGGTTCTTTAGTGTCGCTGGAGACAGGGCTCTCGGTGGCGTATGCCATGGACAAGCTGCAGGACCGCGGACGTTTCTTCATCGATCCGGGCGAGGAGATCTATGCCGGTCAGGTGGTAGGGGAGCACACACGTGCCAGCGATCTGGCCATCAACATCTGCAAGACCAAGAAGCTGACCAATATGCGTGCATCTGGCTCCGATGAGAAAGTGATGCTGCCGCCTCCGATAAAGTTTTCGCTCGAAGAGGCTTTGGAGTATATCCAGGAGGACGAACTGGTGGAGGTGACCCCTCATTTTATGCGCCTGAGGAAGATTATTTTAGACGAGAACGAGAGAAAACGCAGGAGGACCCAATAAAAAAGTCCAAAACAATTTCGGGATATCGAAAAATTTTATATCTTTGCCGCCCTTAATTGTCGGGAAATGAATTGCAAGATAGGGATACGCGGGCTTTCCAACGGAGAACATCCGTTCCACTTCAAGGTGGACGGGAGTTTCTTCGAAGCATACGAGAGTGATACTGTCTCGGATGCTGAATTGGATGTCAATGCCTTGATAACCAAGGAGCCCGGACGCATGAGCCTGGATCTGGAAATCACCGGGGACGTGACGGTAAAGTGCGACAGATGCCTTGCCGACCTGAAAATACCGGTGGACATCCAGGTGCCTTTTTCGGTGATGTTCTCTTCCTATGCGGCCGATGCTGAGGAGGGAGTCTCCGATGAGGTGATTCTTATGGACAACAGTTCATCGGAATTGGACCTGAGTCAGATCATATATGACTATGTCAATATCAGTCTCCCGATAAAGAAGGTTCATCCCGAGGGTGAATGCGACCCCGTGATGATGGAAAAGCTGAAAGATATTTTAAGATAGAAATAATTAAAATTTAGAATAAGATGGCACATCCCAAACACAAACTTTCAAAGCAGCGCAGGGACAAACGCAGAACTCATGACAAACTGACTCTCCCCGCACTTTCTACCTGCTCCAACTGTGGAGCCACAGTACTTTATCACCGCGTATGCCCTGAGTGCGGCTACTACCGCGGACGTCTGATGGTAGAGAAGAACGTAGAGTAATTCTGCGTGAGGACATTGAGAATCGGCCTTGACGCCATGGGCGGCGATTTCGCCCCTGACAATGAGGTTTCCGGGGCGCTGGAGGCGCTGGCCGGGAGCGGAGGCAGGTTCCAGATATATCTCTTCGGAGATGAGAAGGCTATTACCGGAGCCTGTGGCCGTATCGGCTGCAGCCCCGGTAATTTTGTTATTGTGCATTGTCCGGAGCGGATAACTTTCGCTGACCATCCGGCCATGTCGGTGACGAGAAAGACCCGGTCTTCTCTGGTAAGAGGCTTTGAAATGCTGGCCTCAGGTGAGATAGACGCTTTTGCCGGGACGGGTAACACCGGGGCGATGATGACGGCCTGCTGTACGAAACTGAGCCTCGTGAACGGAGTCCACCGTCCTTGCATTTCCGTTGAGCTTCCGGGCATGACCGGGAAGCGGATTCTTCTACTGGATGTCGGATTCAATGCCGAGTGCCGTCCTGAGCAGTATTGTCATTTTGCCTGGTTGGGCAGCATATATGCACAAAGTGTCATGGGGGTTGAAAAACCTCGTGTGGCCCTCCTCAATATAGGCGGTGAGAGCGGCAAGGGGCATATAGTGGTCCGTGAGGCTTACCGTCTGATGTCGGATTCACAGGATTACCGTTTCATAGGCAACATAGAGCCGGACAGCCTTTTCACCACAGACTGTGCCGATGTGGTGGTCACTGACGGCTTTACCGGCAACATCTTTCTCAAGCAGGCCGAAGGTTTTTATGATATAGCCTCTGCAAGGGGCATCCATGATCCGTACATAGACCGCTTCAATTACGAGGAGTACGGAGGCACTCCGGTACTGGGAGTCTCGTCCACTGTGATTATAGGGCATGGGCGTTCGACTCCGAGGGCCATAGCCAAAATGATTCTTAAGGCGGAAAATGTATTAAATTGTGGATTAATCGAAAAATTTAATATATTTGCGCGCTGATTTCAGCAAGCGGCCCCATAGTTCAAGGGATAGAACGGAAGTTTCCTAAACTTTAGATACAGGTTCGAGTCCTGTTGGGGCTACAGGCATCGGAGCGACTCCAGGAGAAGCTCCGATGCTTTTTTTGTTGCCTTCAGGAGGTCATTTGCGCGGGTGGTGGCTCAGGATGCTCTGCTGCCATTTGCGTGAGTCGATGTGGGTGTAGATCTCGGTGGTGAGGATGCTCTCGTGGCCGAGCATCTGCTGGACGGCGCGGAGGTCGGCTCCGTTCTCGACGAGGTGGGTGGCGAAGGAGTGGCGGAAAGTATGCGGTGAGATTTCCTTGGTGATGCCGGCTGTCTCGCATTGGTGCCTGATGATCAGGAATACCATCTGGCGGGACATCTTTCCGCCGCGCCGGTTGAGGAAAACTATGTCTTCGTCCCTTTTCGAGGCAAATGCCCGTCGGGTCTGCGAAAGGTACTGCCGGACGGCACGTGCGGCAGGCTCAGCTATGGGTACGAGCCTTTGTTTGTCCCCCTTGCCGATGACCCTGATGAAGGAATCTTCCAGGAACAGGTCGGATATACGCAGCGACACCAGTTCGCTGACCCTCAGCCCGCAGGAGTAGAGAACCTCGAGGATGGCCCGGTTGCGGTGTCCTTCGGGAGTGGACAGGTCGACCGACTCCAGGATGCGCTCAACCTCTTCAACGGACAGGACTGTGGGGATGTGGCGGGAGAGTTTCGGGGAGTCAATGGTCTCGGCGGGATTACGTCCGTCCTGACCTGACAGCCGTCCCTCTATTTCAAGGAATCCGTAAAAACTTTTAAGGGAACTGACCATCCGCGACTGGCTCCGTTTGGATATGCCGTGCTCCACCTCTGATGCGAGAAATGCGGAGAGGTCTTCTCCGCAGAGGGTCTCAGGTCCGCGTTCCGGATACATCTCCCGGAGTTTGGCTATGTCGCTCAGGTAGGAGGTCACCGTGTTTGGGGAGAGGGACCGCTCGATGCGCAGGTAGGAGCGGTAGTCTGAGAGTATGCCTGGCCAGTCGGTCATTTCTTATTGTCGGAAAAATATTCGCACCACTGTGTAAGCGGGCATTCCCCGCACTTGGGATTCCGTGCCGTGCATGTGTATCGGCCGTGGAGGATGAGCCAGTGGTGGGATATGGCGCGCTGTTCCACGGGAATGTTGTTTTCCAGATCGGCCTCGACTTTTTCAGGGGTCTTTCCGTGTGAGAGGCCGAGGCGGTTGGATACCCTCAGCACGTGGGTGTCCACGGCGATTACAGGCTTGTCGTAGAGAATGGAGGCCACTACGTTCGCAGTCTTGCGGCCTACACCCGGCAGGGACATGAGGCTGTCTATGTCGGAGGGTATTACCGACTGGAAGTCAGATACCAGTTTCCTGGCCATTTCTATAAGGTGGCGGGCCTTGCTGTTGGGGTAGGACACTGAACGGACAAGAGCCAGGACATCCTCGAAAGATGCGGCGGCAAGGGATTCAGGATCAGGATACCGTCCGAACAGGGCGGGAGTGACCATGTTTACCCGCTTGTCGGTGCACTGTGCCGAGAGGATGACTGAGACAATGAGTTCATATCCGTTCCTGAAATGGAGTTCGGACTGTACGGCGGGACGGTTGGCTGCGAACCATCCGAGGATGGCTGAGTATCTCTGTCTGAGTGTTGGCTTTGCTGGCATGGGACGAAGTATTTCAGATGAATTCTGACAGGTCGAGCTGTATGTCGGACTTGTCTTCCACTTCGGTGCAGGATAGTTTCTCGCAGAGGAATGTTCTGGCAGGGTAACGCTGGAAGAGGGTCTGGTTGTGCGTCACCATGATGATTGCAGGACCTCTTTCCTTGTTGATACGGAACAGCAGACCCATAATCTGTTCGGCGGTCTCTCCGTCGAGATTTCCGGTGGGCTCGTCGGCCAGGATGATTTCCGGACTGTTGAGCAGGGCACGTGCGATGGCGATTCTCTGTTGCTCGCCTCCTGACAGCTGGTGCGGCATACTGTCAGCCTTGTGCTCCATTCCTGTTGCCGCAAGCACTTTCCGGATGCGTTCGCTGATGGCCGTACGGTCTTTCCATCCTGTGGCGCGCAGGACAAAGCGCAGATTGTCATAGACGGATCTGTCCATGAGCAGCTGGAAGTCCTGGAATACTACGCCGATTTTTCTTCTCAGGTATGGAATCTGCCTTTTTTTCAGTTTCATGAGGTTGAAGTCCCCGACTCTCGCGATGCCTCCGCTGACAGGAGTTTCTCCTATTATGGCCCGTATTATGGTGGTCTTTCCGCTGCCTACTTTCCCGATGATGTATGCGAACTCTCCTCTGCTGATGCTCATGTTGAGGTCTGATATCACCAGATTGCCGCTGTTGTAGATATCGGTATGCTCGAAATATATGATGGGACTGTCTGTGCTTTCTTCCATGAGACGGTGCATTTATCTGTCGGCAAAGATAATACAAAAAAGTGAGATACTGAGCAAATCACGGAAATATGATTGAAAGTTAATGATTTATGGGGTTTTGGCGATTTGGACGGGTGCCAACTGAAACCGTGAAAATGCCAACTTGAACCGAAATTACGTTACCATCTCGTTACTTAAAATCGGAACGGGTAACAGGATGGAAAAGCCCGGCAAAACATGGCAAGAACTGCAATTATACAGGCAGTTGGCAAGGTTCGGGATGAAAAAGTCTTGCGGCAGATTCGATTGCGTTGGTCTGCTGCGGTTTACATACAGGCAAACAGCTCTACACAAGGTAATTTTGCAACCATAAAAAAGTAGGAACTATGAGTAGAGCGACATTCAAGATTTTATTTTACCTCAAGCGCAACGCGCCGAAGAAGAACGGGCTGATACCGGTCATGTGCCGTATCACGGTGAACGGGAAAATCGCACAGTTCAGTTGCAAGCTGGACGTGGAGGAAAAGATGTGGAGCGTGGAAACCGGACGGCTGACCGGAAGGAGCAACGTGGCTCTGGAAGGCAACCGTATGCTGGACAAAATCCGCGTGGGTGTGAACAAGGCCTATCAGGACGTGTTCGACCGTGACACTTATGTCACGGCGGAGAAGGTACGCAACGAATACCTCGGCATGGGCATGAACCATAAGACGCTGCTTGCCGTGTTCCGGCAGCACAACGAGGACTACGCCAAATTAGTGGGCAAGATGAAGAGCCAACGCAGTTACTGGAAATACTGCGTGGTTTACAAGCACCTGTCGGAGTTCATCAAAACCCGGTACAAGGTGGAGGACATCGCCCTGAAAGAGCTTGCGCCCGCCTTCATCACGGACTTCGAGCTGTTCCTGCGCGTGGAGAAAGGGCATTGCACCAACACCGTGTGGTCGTACATGATGCCTTTCCGGAGCATCATCTTCACCGCCATCAACAACGGCTGGTTGCAGCGCGACCCGTTCTATGCCTACCACATCACGAAGGAGGAAACGAAACGCGGCTACCTGACGAAAGAGGAAATCACGCAGATGATAAACTGCTCGTTCAAGAGGAAGAACTATGAACTGATACGCGACCTCTTCATCTTCTGCTGCTTCACCGGTTTGAGCTGGCGTGACATGGCGAACCTCACGGAAGAGAACCTGCAAATTTCCTTCGACGGGCATCTGTGGATAAAGACGAGCCGCCAGAAAACGGGAGTGGAAACGAACATCCGCCTGCTGGACGTGGCGAAGCACATCATCGACAAATACAAAGGCGTTTCCAAAGACGGCAAGTTGCTGCCTGTCCCATGCTATAACATCTGTAAATACGGCATCAAACAGGTAGCCAGACAATGCGGGATAAACAAAAACGTGACCTGGCACCAAAGTAGGCATTCGTATGCCACGACGATATGTCTTTCCAACGGCGTACCCATTGAAACGCTGTCGAAACTGATGGGGCATACAAGCATCCGTTCGACCCAGATATACGCGAAAATCACGGCTGAGAAGATGAGTCGGGACATGGAACTGCTCTCCCAAAAACTCGCCCCGATGGAACAGTTCATCTGCCAAGCCATTTAGAAGTTGAACCCGAAAACGAAAAGAAGCATGGAAACGAGAGGCATCATAACAATAGAAGAAAAGACGGTAGTCCTGCCCGATGCCGAAGTGTGGATGACGACCGGAGAAATCGCAGGCCTGTTCTATGTGCGCGGCGTGTCGGTGGAAGCCGCCATAAGGAAACTGAAAAAGGACGGCATCGCGGACGGCGGTTCATGCCGGCGCATACGGCTACAGGAAGCAAAAGGTTATACGGAGATTTACGGCATGGAAACGGTCATAGCCCTGTCGTTCCGGTTCGACACGGGGCAGGCGGCACTGTTCCGCAAATGGCTCGCCCGGACGGTGGCGTGTTCCAAGAAAGAGCCTACGGTCTTGTTCCTGCATCATCCGCATGGGGCATACTGCTGAACGGCACAGGCACGGTCTGAAATGAACATCGGGAGCGGCAACCCGCATGAGGGTATCCGTCTCCCGATGTTTTTTACTTGCCGAAAGCGTCAGTATGCCTTGCGGTAGTTACGTTCCAGTACCTTCTGGATGTCGCTCTCGCGGTAGAGCGTCTTGCCGCCGAACAGGAAATAGGGCAATATCCCCTCGTGGCGGTACTGCTGCAAGGTGCGCCGGCTCACGTGCAGCCTTCGCGCCAAGTCCCTGTCGGTGAGGTAACGCTCGCCGCCCATCGGTGGGATGTATCCGTCGGCGAGTCTGTCCGCCATTTTCAGGCTTCTCCGGACGGACTGCATGGCGTCGGCAAGTACGCCGCAGTCCTTTGTCAATACATTGTCATTCATCTTACATAGAATTTAGTGGCACACTTCAAGCGTCAGACGGACGGTTGTCCCGTTTCGGGACCGGGCAACAGCCGTTCCACATCCTCCGGCCTGTAATAGAACTTGCGTCCGATTTGGGAATATGCAATGCCGTGCCTGTCGCGCATGGCCTGCAAGGTCTTCGGGGTTATGCTCAGCATACGGCACACGTCCTCCGTGTCCATCCATTCGGCAAGGCGGCGGTCGCCGCCCTTTTCGGCAAGCGTCCTCACCCTGTCCTCCAATGCCTTCACTCCGGCAAGGAGCATCTCAAAGGCGGTCTTCTCAATGATTACTATTTCCATTCTTTCAAAATTTTATCGGTTTGCCGCAAAGTTACACAGCCGTGGGCCGGAACCGACCGGGCAAGGAAACAGTGGCAGCTTGTGGCTCTTTTTATTGTGCCACATCAGGACATGAGGGAAACAGACGGCTTGGAATGTCCGTTTGGCGGTTTTCCATGATAAAAATGCCCGTTGAAGCCCCTGCAAGGCGGAAAATCCATAAAAATCTCACGTAAGTTACGGGTAAGTACCGTGCCCGCCCCTTTGGAATAGCCGAATTTTGCTCCCGACAAATTGATTCATTAACGATTAAAGCGATTGAGAAATGGAAATCATCACGATGGAAAGCGCCGCCTACAAGGACATCGTAGGGCGCATCGAGGAAATCGCCTCCCATGTGAGGAGGCAAGGCATGGAGGGACAGCGGAACGATACCGCCTGCCTTCTGGACAGCCGCGAAGTGATGCGCCTGCTCTGTGTCAGCCGCCGCACGCTGCAACGGCTGCGCGATGAGAAGCGCATCGGGTATGTCATCATCCGGGGCGACTGCCGCTACCCTCCGGAAGAAGTGGAACGCATCATCCGGGAGAATGCGGTCAAGACTTCACCGGAGAAACCGGAGGAACTGAAACACAACTACCGGCTCCGCACGGGCGGAAAGGCGGACAGGAAATGAAAGGAGGAACGGCTATGGAGTTTTTAGACAGACGCACTTTCGAGGACTGCATGAGGCAGGTGTTCATCCGCCTCGACCGTCAGGAGGAGATGCTCTCCGCCATGCGCGGTGACGTGAATGAAAAGCCACAGGACACCGCCTTGTTGGAAGAGGACACGATGGACAACCAAGACGTGTGCATGCTGCTCCACGTGAGCAAACGCACCCTGCAACGCTACCGCAGCGACGGGTTGCTGCCCTACCGGATGCACCGCCACAAGACCTATTACCGCAGGGCGGACGTGGAACTGTTCATCAGCACCCACATGCGGGAAATACTCCGTGACAGGGCTCAGGATAAGGCGGACAATACCAAAAGGAAATCAAACGACAAAAGAACGAACCGTAAAAATTAAACTGAAATGGAACAGAAAAAGAAAAACGAGAAAGACGTGTTGGTCGTCCGCGACGAGAAGACGGGCGAAATCAGCGTAGTAGCCGGGCTGGACAGCAAGGGCTATCCGAAAACGGCTCCGGCAAAGGCGGAACACTCGCAGGACTTCCTGCGCTTCGACCGACACGGCGACGTGGTGGACAACTTCTTCAGGAACTTCTACCGCCAGTGCAAGGAGCCGACACGCTTCGGCTTCTACCGGGTGGCGGCGGACATGGCGGATGCGGTGCTGCCGGTCATCAAGGATTTGCTGAAAGACCCTGCGGCAAACGCGGAAATGCTCGCGGCGCACAAGGTGGACACTTCGGAATACCAGAAGCAGGCAGAAACGGAGAATGTAAAACAAGAAAGCGACAATGAACCCCTTAAAAAGACAGAAGAAATGGAACAGAAAAAAGAAGAACAGAAACAGGAAGTGCAACAGCCTCAAACGGCTGAAGCGCAAGATGAGCAGCAACCGCAGAAACAGGAGAAGCAGAACCTGATAGCGGATGACCAAGTGGACTGGGAGGAGCTGCGCAAGTGCGGCATCGATAGGGAAAAACTTTCGGAAAAAGACCTGAAAGCCCTGATGAATTACGGCAAGACGGGGCTGGTGACGGTGAAGCCGACCTTCGGCTACGAGAGCTACGAGTTGCAAGCCCGCCTTTCGTTCCAGAAAGCGGAGGACGGCAAACTGAAACTCACTCCGCATTTCATCCGTGACGCGCCAAGGCTGGATGTTCCCTATAAGGGCTATTCCTTTACAGATGAGGACAGGAACAACCTGAAACACACGGGAAATCTGGGCAAGATGGTGAGCGTGGCGGATGAGAGGACCGGCGAGTTCCGTCCTTCGTACATCAGCATCGACCGCCTGACGAATGAAATCGTGGATGTTCCGGCGAACAAGGTGCGCATCCCGGACAAAATCGGGCTGACCCCCGTGTCATCGGCGGAGAAGGACATCCTGCGTGCCGGGCTTGCCTTGCCCAAGGAAGTGACGCTCAAGAACGGGCGTAAGTTCCATGCCCTGCTCCAAGTGAACGCCGACAAGCGCGATGTGGAGTTCGTGCCGGGACAGAAAAATCAGAATCAGGCACAACGGCTGGCGGACAGCAGGCGGGGGCAAAACAATGACCCGTCCGACACGCAGCAGAACCAAGGGAACGAAAGCGACGGGAAGCGGCAACGCCGCAACCGCTCGTGGACGAACGAGGACGGCAGCATCCGTCCCATCAAAAAATGGAAAGACGACACATTTACCGAACAGCAAATCAAGGATTACGTAGCGGGCAAGACGGTGGTGCTTGCCAACGCGAAAGACGACCAAGGGCAGCCCTGTACGAAGTACCTGAAGTTCAGCTTCGAGAAAGGGCGTCCGCTGACCTACTCGCAGAATCCCGACCTTGCGCAGACCGTCGCCCCGTCGAACGAGAGCAGGACGCAGCTTGCCGTGAACAACGAGGGCAAGACCAACGAGGCCACCAAGCACGTGAAGGAGCCGTTGCAGCAGGGTCAGACCGCACCAAAGGACGAAACCCAGCAGAAACGGCAGACCAAGAAATCCAAAGGCATGAAGGTGTCCTGATTGCCGCCACTAAATCCATCCGACAATAATCAACGGATTGAAACGGGGTTTGAACACCGCCCTGTGCCGCATATCCCACGGACAAGGACGTGCCCCGTTTCATTTCCATCCGAAAAAAACAAAAGTATCAACAGATTAAATAGAAAAAGACATGATTACCATATTGGCAGAAAAACCGAGCGTCGCCCGTGAGATAGCACGGATTGTCGGCGCAATGAAAAGAGAAGAAGGGTATTTCACCGGAAACGGCTACCACGTGACATGGGCATTGGGGCATCTGGTTCAACTTGCCCTGCCCGACGGGTACGGCATCAAGGGCTTCCGGCGCGACAGCCTGCCCGTCATTCCAGAACGGTTCGAGTTAATCCCCCGTCAGGTGAAGACGGACAAGGGCTACAAGGCGGACGCTGCGGCGGTGAAGCAGATTAAGGTGATAACCAAGCTGTGGAACGAGAGCGACAGTATTATCGTGGCAACCGACTGCGCCCGTGAAGGAGAATTGATATTCCGCTACCTCTATGCCTATACCGGCTGTACCTTGCCCTTTCAAAGACTGTGGATAAGTTCGCTGACCGATGCCGCCATCCGCAAGGGATTGAAGGAACTGAAGGACGGTCACGAATACGACTGTCTCTATCATGCCGCCAAAGCCCGGAGCGAAGCCGACTGGCTGGTGGGCATCAACGGCACGCAGGCATTGACCGTCGCCGCCGGACGGGGCACGTATTCCGTAGGGCGTGTGCAGACACCCACGCTGGCGATGGTCTGCAAGCGTTTCTGGGAAAACAAGCGTTTCACGCCCGAACCGGTACACCAGCTGCATTTCTCCACCCCGTCGGTGAGCGTGAATGAGATTGTAAAGTTCGCCTCGGTGGAGAAATGGAAAGACAAGGAGGAAGCCGCCGCATTATATAATAACGTAAAGACACAAATGTGCGCCACCATCGTGAAAACCGAAAAGAAGGAAAAGGTGGAGAACCCTCCGCTGCTGTACGACCTGACCACGCTCCAGAAGGAAGCGAACACGAAGCACGGCTTCACGGCAGAGCAGACGCTCGACCTCGTGCAGAAGCTCTATGAGGCGAAGCTCGTCACCTATCCGAGAACGTAGAGCCGCTACATCCCGGAGGACGTGTTTGCCGAAGTACCCCTGCTGTTCGACAGGCTTTCCTCTCATTCATCGTTTGCAGATAAAATCGAAAGCATGGGCGAACTGAACCGCCGCAGCGTGGACGCATCGAAAGTGACCGACCACCATGCGCTGTTGGTGACCCCGAACCGTCCGCTGGCTCTTTACAAGAACGAACAGTTCATCTACGACATGATTGTGGGGCGCATGATTGAGGCATTTTCCCCGGAGTGCGTCAAGGACACGACCACCGTCCGTGCGGAGTGCGAAGGCGTAGCGTTTGAAACCAAAGGGTGCATCGTCCGCAAGGCGGGCTGGCGTTCGGTCTATGGCGAGGACAGGGAGGACACCGTACTGCCCGACTGGAAGGAGGGCGACACGCTGGCGATGAACGGCTGCACGATGAGTTCGGGCATGACCCGTCCGAAGCCGCTGCACACGGAAAGCACCCTGCTGGCGGCAATGGAGACCGCCGGACGCGAGGGCGTGGAGGACGAGGAAGCGCGGCAGGCGTTGAAGGACTGCGGCATCGGCACGCCCGCCACCCGTGCCGCCATCATCGAGACCCTGCTCCGGCGCGAATACATGGTGCGCGTGAAGAAGTCGCTCGTGCCGACGGAGAAAGGGCTTGCCCTGTATTCCATCGTGAAGGGCATGGACATCGCCGATGTGGAAATGACCGGACGCTGGGAGAAGGAACTGGCGGAGATAGAAAAAGGCAGGACGCCGCACGAGGCTTTCCTGCGCGACATCGAGGGCTACACCCGCAAGATAACCACCGAACTGCTCGCCTGCGACAAAATCTTTGGTCACAAGGCATCGGGCTGCGCCTGCCCCAAGTGCGGCACGGGCACGATGCAGTTCTATGGCAAGGTGGTGCGCTGCGACAACCCGGACTGCGCCCTGCCGGTGTTCCGCCAGATAGCGGGCAGGACGCTCACCGACGCGGAAATGACCGGCCTGCTGGCGAAAGGAAAGACGGACATCCTCAGCGGCTTCAAGAGCAAACAGGGCAAGCCGTTCAGCGCGGCGGTCGCCTTCGATGCGGATTTCAACACGAAATTCATCTTTCCCGAAACCAAAGGCACAAGAAAGAGTACAAACATGAAAGGAAGAAGAAAATAATGATTAATTTTGCCACTGATTCATGTCGTAATCTGTTTCAATTCGTTGATACTCGTTATTCACATGGATTTAGTGGCGGCACTCGGAGGGATACCGGGTGCCTTTTTTCTTCTCCTTTATCCATATCAATATCCGATTTTTTCACCACTAAATCCATAAAAAGATGAAACAGAACAAGAAAACCGTTCCGGCGGAACTGTCCTATTACGGGCTGTACCTACTGGACTACCTGAGAAAATACCATCCTGACAAAGCATCGGATACCGGTTTCATTGCCGGACGAGAGGAAGCCGCCACCGCCACTTTCGAGAAGGAAAGGCTGGCGGGCGGCACGGTGGAGGACGCCCACGAGGAAGCCATGCGCGTGCTGCTCGAAGGGCTGCACTTCTCTCCCTACGCCCTGCTGACGGAGGTCGTGGAGAGGGAGTTTGCCGACGAGGTGGCGGAACCCGACCGCGAGGCGTTCTGCCGCAGGCTCTACCCCTACTTGACAAACCTGTTCGCCGGTTACGACACGTCGGACGACACTTTCGCCCTGTCACCCGCGCATGACCTGCTCTACACGGAGCTGGTAGGAACCGTCATGCTTTATCTGGAGTCCTATGGCGTTCAATAGGAAACAGAAGCTGAGGGACAACATCGAGGCGGTACGCACGGCGTTCACGCTTGACCGGGAACGGCGCACCCCGACGGAAAGGGAACGTGCGCTGCTGGAGCGGTACTGCGGCTTCGGAGGGCTGAAGTGCATCCTGAACCCGGCAAAGGAACTGGCAGATGCCGTGCATTGGGCGAAATCCGACCTCGAACTGTTCGCCCCGACGGTGGAACTGTACCGTATCATCAGGGAAAACAGCAGGGATGAAACGGAGTACAAGCGGTATGTGGACTCGCTGAAAGCCTCGGTGCTGACGGCGTTCTACACGCCGCAAGCCATCACGGACACCATCGTGGACGTGCTCCACGACAAGAAGGTGCGACCGAAGCTCGTGCTGGAGCCGTCGGCGGGCATGGGCGCGTTCATCGCCCCGGTACTGTCGGACAATCCGCAGGCGGAGATCATGGCTTTCGAGAAAGACCTGCTGACGGGCAAGATGCTCGGACACCTGTACCCGCAGCAGAAGATACGCACGGAAGGCTTCGAGAAGATAGAAAAGCCGTTCCTGAACCGGTTTGACCTTGCCATCTCCAACATCCCTTTCGGGGATATAGCGGTGTTCGACCCGGAATACACCAATGGCTCGGTATTCAAAAAGATAGCGGCAAGGAAGGTGCATACCTATTTCTTTCTGAAAGGGCTGGACGCGGTGCGTGACGGCGGTATCGTGGCATTCATCACCTCGCAGGGCGTGCTGGATACGGAGGGCAACGGCGGCACACGCTACATGATGATGAGAAAGGCGGATCTGGTGTCCGCCATCCGCCTGCCGAACAACCTGTTCACGGAAGATGCCAACACGGAGGTGGGGTGCGACCTGATTATCCTGCAAAAGAACGAGGGCAAGGAAGAGCTTTCCGAAGAGGACAGGAGGTTGGGCGATGTCGTAAAGAACAACCATACGGGAATTTCCACCAACGGGTATTTTTTTGACCACCCGGAATACATCATCCACACCGACGCGAAAAGGGATACCGACCCCTATGGCAAGCCGGCTATGGTATATACGCACAGCGGCGGCGTGGAGGGTATCGCCACGGACTTGTACCGGATATTGTCGGCGGACCTGTCGGCACGGCTGGACTTGGAACGTTACAATGGTGTCAAGGCTGAAAATCGTGAAACACAGACGATTTCCGTCCAGCCGCAAGTTCAGGAAGTACAACAGCCGAAGGTGGAAATAGAAGAAAAAACGGTACAGCCAAATGCAGAAGCGGTAAAATCCGCACCGCAGGTCGTGGAAACGAAACAGCACGAAGCTCCTGTAATGGACTTGTATGACCTGTTCGGCTACACGCAGGAAGAGCGCAGATTGGCGGAACGGGGACTGAAACCGGAGAGGAAGAAAGGAGCCAAGTCCAAACGCCGGAAGCCGGTGCAACCGTCATTGTTCCCGATGCCTGCTGACGGGCAGGGGGTAACGGCGGAAAAAGAAAATGAAGCGGCAAGAGGCAGAAGTGCGGAAACGGCTCCTGCCATCAGCCCCGAAGAGGTACGGGAGATGGAGGAAATCATCCGTCAAGGGGCGAACGGAATACCGAAAAGACGGCACGAAGAGCCAGTACCCATGCACGGAAAGACCGAAGGTGCTACCGCTCCACCCGAAGACGGTGACCCGGAGGATGCCGTTTACCGCAGTCTGGACTGGGAAACCAACCCGCCCATCAACGGCTTCTATGAAACGATGATGTCACTCACACCCGAAAGGCGTGCCGAACTGCGCCGGATGGGAAAGGAAAAGATGGATGCCAATGCCGCCAAGCAAGCGGATACAGCCCGACCGCAATCCATACATCCGGTCTATCCGGTAGAGAACGGCTTTGAGGCAGAGGGAAGAAGACGGATTGAGCGTGTGGAAAGGGAGATGCGCGAGGAGGAAGCAGCCCTGACACCGGAAGAACGGCAGCGCAGGAAGGAGGAAGCGATGATGCCCCGTCCGTTCAAGGGCATCATGGAAGCGCACCTAAAAGAAGGCTCGCTGGTATGGGAATATACCGGCGGCGTCCGCTTCCAAATCGGGGTGCTGAAGGATGTCACCAAGTACGGGGCGACCTTCCAGCCGCTCGACATGGAGGGGATGCAGGCGCAGAAGGCACAGCTCTACATCGACCTGCGCAACACCTACGAGCGGCTCTACGCCCATGAAGCGGAAAACCACGAGGAAAACGCCCTGCTACGCCGCAACCTGAACACCTACTATGACGAGTTTGTCATGCGCTACGGCAACCTGAACGCCAAGCACAACGCCAAGCTCATCCTGATGGACGCTTCGGGGCGCAACATGCTCTCGCTGGAGCGCGGCGAGAACGGGCAGTTCGTCAAGGCGGACATCTTCGACCATCCCGTCGCCTTCTCGCAGGAAACGCTTGTCGAGGTGGAGTCGCCCGAAGAAGCCCTGTCTGCCTCGCTGAACCGGTACGGCGGCGTGAACCTGCCCTACATGGAATCCCTTTGCGACCTGCCGCAAACGGACATCTTGGAAGCGTTGAAGGGACGGGTGTTCTACAACCCGCTGGCGGACGGTTACGAGATAGCCGACCGCTTCATCGCAGGGAACGTGGTGCAGAAGACCGCCGACGTGGAAGACTGGATAAAGGAAAATGAAGGGCACGGGATGCTGCCGCAGGCGCAGGAGTCATTGGCGGCATTGCGCGAAAGCATACCCGAACAAATACCGTTTGAGGATTTGGATTTCAATTTCGGGGAACGGTGGATACCCACGGGCGTGTATGCCGCCTACATGAGCCGCCTGTTCGACACGGAGGTACGGATAACCTATTCGGAAAACATCGACGAGTATGCGGTGGCGTGCAGCCACAAGACGATGAAAATCACGGACGAGTTTCTGGTGAAAGGCTATTACCGCCACTACGACGGCATGAACCTGCTGAAACACGCCCTGCACAACACCTGCCCGGACATGATGAAAAGCATCGGCAAGGACGAGCACGGCAATGACATCAAGGTGCGCGACAGCGAGGGCATACAGCTCGCCAACGCGAAGATTGATGAAATCCGGGGCGGCTTCACGGAGTGGCTGGAGGAACAGTCGCCGGAGTTCAAGAAGCGGCTGACGGACATGTACAACAACAAGTTCAACTGCTTCGTGCGCCCGAAGTACGACGGCTCGCACCAGAAGTTCCCGGACTTGGACCTGAAAGGTCTCGGTATCAAGGACCTGTACGTAAGCCAGAAGGATTGCGTATGGATGCTGAAAATGAATGGTGGGGGTATCGCCGACCAGGAAGTGGGCGGCGGCAAGACGCTGATAATGTGTGTCGCATCCTATGAGATGAAGCGTCTGGGACTGGTTCACAAGCCGATGATTATCGGTCTGAAAGCCAACGTGCGCGAGATTGCCGAAACATACCGCAGGGCATATCCCAACGCCCGCATCCTCTATGCGTCGGAGAAGGACTTCGCCGCTGCCAACCGGGTGCGTTTCTTCAACGACATCAAGAACAACGACTGGGATTGCGTCATCATGTCGCACGACCAGTTCGGGAAGATACCGCAGTCGCCGGAGTTGCAGCAGCGCATCCTGCAGGAAGAGCTGGACTCGGTGGAGGAAAACCTCGAAGTGCTGCGCAATCAGGGCAAGGACGTGTCACGCGCCATGCTGAGGGGACTGGAGAAAAGGAAAATCAACCTGACGGCGAAGCTCGAAAAGGTGGAGCACGCCATCAAGTCACGCACGGACGACGTGGTGGACTTCAAGCAGATGGGCATCGACCACCTCTTTGTCGATGAGAGCCACCAGTTCAAGAACCTGACGTTCAACACCCGTCACGACCGTGTGGCGGGGCTGGGCAACTCCGAGGGAAGCCAGAAGGCGCTGAACCTGCTGTTCGCCATCCGCACCATACAGGAGCGGACGGGCAGGGATTTGGGGGCGACCTTCCTCTCCGGAACTACCATTTCCAACAGCCTTACAGAGCTGTACCTGCTGTTCAAGTACCTGCGCCCGAAGGCGCTGGAGAAACAGGACATCCGCTGCTTCGACGCATGGGCGGCGATATTCGCCAAAAAGACCACCGACTTCGAGTTCAACGTGACGAACAACATCGTGCAGAAGGAACGCTTCCGCTACTTCATCAAGGTGCCGGAACTGGCGGCGTTCTACAACGAGATAACCGATTACCGCACGGCGGAGGATATTGGCGTGGACCGTCCGAAGAAGAACGAGATACTGCACCACATACCGCCCACCCCGGACCAAGAGGTGTTTATCGGGAAGCTGATGCAGTTCGCCAAGTCGGGCGACGCGACGATATTGGGCAGACCGCCGCTCTCGGAAACGGAGGAGAAGGCGAAGATGCTCATCGCCACGGACTATGCACGGAAAATGGCATTGGACATGCGCATGATTGACCCGAACTACGAGGACCACCCCGACAACAAGGCGAGCCATTGCGCCAAGATGATAGCGGAGTATTACCGCAAGTACGACGCGCAAAAAGGCACGCAGTTCGTCTTTTCGGATTTGGGCACGTACCAGCCCGGAGGTGGTTGGAGCGTGTACACCGAAATCAAGCGCAAGCTGGTGGAGGACTACGGCATACCCGCAAGCGAAATCCGCTTCATTCAGGAATGCAAGAACGAGAAGGCACGGAAGGCGGTGATAGAGGCGATGAACGAGGGTCATGTGCGTGTGCTGTTCGGCTCGACGAGTATGCTCGGAACGGGTGTGAACGCCCAGCGCAGGGCGGTGGCAATCCATCACCTTGACACGCCGTGGCGCCCGTCCGACCTCGCCCAGCGTGACGGACGGGCAGTACGGAAAGGCAACGAGATTGCCAAGCTGTATGCGGACAACAAGGTGGATGTCATCATCTACGCGGTGGAGAAGTCGCTGGACAGCTACAAGTTCAACCTGCTGCACTGCAAGCAGACGTTCATCTCACAGTTGAAGTCCGGCGCATTGGGCGCACGAACCATTGACGAGGGGGCGATGGACGAGAAGTCGGGCATGAACTTCTCGGAATACATGGCGATACTCTCCGGCAACACGGACTTGCTTGACAAGGCGAAGCTCGAAAAGAAGATAGCCTCGCTGGAGGGTGAACGCAAGTCGTTCCATAAGGGCAAGCGGGATTCGGAGTTGAAATTGGAGAGCAAGACCTCGGCGCTGAGGAACAACCAAGCGGTCATCGCCGGCATGACGGAGGACTGGGAGAAGTTCACCGCCGCCGTACAGACTGACAAGGAGGGCAAACGGCTCAACCCCATCAAGATTGACGGGCTGGACACCACCGACGAGAAGGCCATCGGCAAGCGGTTGCAGGAGATAGCCAAGAACGCCACGACGGGTGGACAGCCCAAACGCATCGGCGAGCTGTACGGCTTCCCCGTCAAGGTGGTGAGCGAGCGGACACTCAGCGACGGGCTGGAGTTCACCGACAACCGCTTTTTCGTGGAAGGGAACTACAAGTACACCTACAACAACGGGCATCTGGCGATGGCGGACACCCATGCCGCCGCCGTGAACTTCCTGAACGCGCTGGAGAAGATACCCTCCGTCATCGAGCAGTATAGGGCGAAAAACGAAACGCTGGAGCGCGAGATACCACAGTTGCAGGAGATAGCGGGCAAGACATGGAAGAAGGAGGACGAACTGAAACAGTTGAAATCCGAGCTTGCCACCCTTGACCGAAAAATTCAGCTGGAGCTTGCGCCACCCACGCCCGAAGTCGCAGA
>ENA-OOXJ01001060-OOXJ01001060.1-human-gut-metagenome-genome-assembly--contig:-NODE-1060-length-19553-cov-2.469074_pt1 | contig 19553 bp, 19 predicted proteins | sample MGYA00241587_ERZ501343 | MGnify/ENA primary metagenome ERZ501343 (study PRJEB25962, sample SAMEA2042918) | human gut metagenome | biome: human gut; feature: human-associated habitat; material: faeces... | reverse complement strand
GGAATATCTATGTCATCAAAAATAATAATTATATCTTTTGAATCTACTTTATAATAATTTTTTACTTTTAATACTGCCCCTCCACTAAGATTCATATAAGTTTGTGGCTTCACGAATACTACCTTTTCACCATTGAAAGTAGTCTCTAAAATTAAAGAATCAAATGCCTTTTTTGATATATTGAGATTATATTTTTTTTCCAAATATTCTAAAAATAAAAAGCCTAAATTATGTTTTGTTTTTTCATATTCTTTTCCAGGATTTCCAAGACCTACAATTATTTTCATTTTTGTGTTTCTTCCCCCATTTTTTTGTAAAAAGTATTGTTTTTTTACACATTTTATAGTATCATTATATATGAATTTTGTATGCATGTCAATAATAGTGTGCGTATTAAGAAAGCGGTGACCTATGGAAAGTTTATTGAAAAAATTGAATATAAAAATTAATCCAAATAGACTTATGTGTTATATATTGTATGTTATATCGATATTAATTTGTCTTTTTATTCTTGCAAGATCTTTAGGATTTGCATTTGGAAATATAAAAATGAAAAATGATATTTCACCATATATTTATGCTATATTTCTAATTTTTCCACCTCTTGCATACTCATTTTTTGTTAATTCAAAACTTGCAAAATCAGATAGAGGTAAAGTAAATGCATATATGTTTACTCTAGGCCTTCTTGGAATAATTGCTGGAGGAATGGCAATAAACTATTTAAATTGTGTAGTATGGTGGGGAATACAGAAAATTCCAAGCTATGATATTGTTTTAAAAAACTATCCAAGCTTATTTTCACCTGCAATAAAATCAATATGCTTTTTAATTCCATTTATTGGATTATTTAAAGGAATTGATTATTTCTTGTACATCCTTCGTGATGAAGATGAATTCAAAGGTATCGCTGGTTTTTGCGGATTAACATTTATAAAAAAAGAGACAGGTACAGGCCCTTATACTTGTTCTGTAGAAATATGTAAAAACAAAGAAACTGGACTACCAGTAATAGTTCCCGAGAAAAAACGTTACGAGGCAACACTTGTACAAGGTGCTACTGGTACTGGTAAAACAGCAACTGTTCTACTTCCTATGAGTGCATATGACCTTGAAAAGAAATTTTTCTTTAGGGAATGTGGAAAAAAGATTGGGTACTCATTACTAAAAAAAGGCGTTGCTTATATGAGTGGCCCATTTGATAACGAATATATTAATAAAAACTTTTCACTTGATTATATTAAACCAAAACGTGGAATGGAAAATGAATTTTACGATGCTGTAAAACCTATGATTCAATATGAAGATGCACAAACCGGAAAAATAGTTTATAGAAACATTGGTGTCACAGTTGTAGAAAATGATGGAAATTATATTTCAAATTTTGTTAAAGTAGCTAAAAATTTTGATATTGACGTATTATCTGTTGATCCAGGAAGTCCTGAAACAACTTTAAGTATAAATCCATTTGCAATCCCAGAAGCTCCCAAAGCTGCTTCTATAATTGCCGATGTATTAAATTCAATGTATGAAAGTACTGGTGATTCAAAGCCTTCAGATCCATTCTTTACTCAAGTTACACTAGATGCTTTCCAAAATTTAGCAATATTGTTAAAGGAAATGTACCCTAGACTTCATAATGGTGAGATAGCCAGTCTTGAGGATATGCTAGAACTTCTGTATAACTTTGATCAAGTTGAAGCAATGACAGAAGAATTAAAAAAGGTTCCAGAATTAGAGCAAAAATACAGATTATTAATAGCGTACTTCGAGAAGAATTTCTACAAACCTTCGCTTAATATTAATGGCTATGAAATACCTGGAACACGTGGTAGTGGCAGAAAAGAAACTGAAAAATTCTTATATGGTGCAATAACTCAACTTAATAATCTTATAAGAAATCCTGGACTTAAACGTGCACTTTGCGGAAAGAAAAATATATTAAATTTTGATACTGCACTTGAAAAAGGTCAAGTTATAACAGCTTGTTCAAGAAAAGGTGAACTAGGTATAATTCAATCAAAAGCTTTTGGAATGTTCTTTATACTACAATTTCAAGATGCTGTATTAAGGAGATCAGGTTCAGAAGATTCTAGAATACCACACTTCCTATACATTGATGAATTTCCTGAATATATCAACAAAGATATGGATGTAATGTTTACACTATTTAGAAAATATAGATGTGGTGTTACAATAGCAATTCAAAACTTATCTCAACTTGAAAAAAGTGGAAAATCATACTACAGACAAACAGTTCTTGCTAATACTAAGACAAAAATCATATTTGGTGATACAGTTCCAGAAGATAGTGCATATTGGCAAACTGCTCTTGGTACCGATAAGGTTCCCGACCTTGATACGACTTACAAAATCGGAAAGGATGGCGTGCTTACAGGCACTACAAGTTTCCAAAACAAAGAGAAAGCGAGAGCAAAATGGTATAAAATTGAAAATCTTGGATTTGGTGCTATTTTCTATAAAACTAAAGATTTTTCTGGAAATACGGTATTTGGAAAAGGTAAAACTTCATTCCTAGATGCTAGATTTAAGAAAAAAGCGGATACATTAATGTTTAACTTTGAAAAATACATGATGACAAAGCCTGATAGTCCAACTATTAAATTCAATGAAAGTGATGACTCTACTGAAGACGATAAAATTTTCGGAGTAAATACTGTTACTAAACTATCAGAAAGTTTAGATTCACTTCAAAATGAATCTATAGTATCAAAACCAGATAATGCAACTTCTACTTATGCCAATAATACCGATGTAGGAACATCAGATAGTAATGCTCGTTCTATTTCAGATGACTTTGAAATAATATTTGAAGATGAACCAACACTTGAAGATGCAAAACAGACTGGCGGAGCTATAACGGAAACTTATGAATCACCTACTATAAAAAAGAATAATTAATTATAAAATTAAAAAAGAATGAAGCTAAAAGCATTTTAGTTTCATTCTTTTTTTAAATCACTTGCAAATCCTATTTTAATGTCTTTATTTTTATCTTTAATTTCTTCTAATACCTGCATTCCTAAATTACATCTTTTATTCTCTTCCTGAGCTGAGAACAAATTAATTTGTTTCTGCTCACCAAAAGTAAAATTTGATACAGATATTGTTATAGTTCTAATAAGAGAATTTCCCTCTAACATTTGTCTTAATATCTCTTTAACACATTTTAATATACATTGATAAGAAGAAGTAGAAGTTATCTTTCTTTGTCTATTTGTGGTTATAAACATAGAATTCTTTAAGCTTACACATACTATACCACACTCAAGTTTTTGCTTTCTTAACCTACTTACTACCTCAACCGTTAATCTCTCACATATTTCAAGTAACACTTCAATATCACTAGTATCTTCTTGCAAAGTTATCCCCTTACTAATACTTTTTGGAATATATAAATCCGTATATTTTTTCACTTCCGAGATATCAATTCCATTTGCTCTATCAAAAAGTTCACCACCAATTTTCCCAATCTTTTTTACTAAAAACTCTCTATTAGAATATGCTATATCTCCAATCGTTTCTATTCTATATTTTTTGAGTTCTTCACACGTAGCCTTACCGGCAAATATCATATTAGCTATTGGCATTTTGTAAATTTTAGACTTATAATCGTTTTCATATAATTCTGTAATTGCATCCGGCTTTTTCATATCGCTTCCCATTTTAGCTAAAAACTTATTAAAAGATACACCAATAGAAACTGTAAGTCCATACTTTTGCTTTATTTCTTCTTTTATTTTATATGCTATTTCTTTTGCACTTCCAAATACTTTTTCACTTTCTGTTACGTCTAAAAATGATTCATCTATACTAAAAGGTTCTACTCTATCTGTATATTTTAAATATACTTCATTTACAAGCTTAGAATACTTTACGTATTCTTCATAATGCGGTTCAACAAGTACTAAATTTGGACATTTTCCTTTAGCTGATGTCACAAGTTCTGGAGTGTAAATACCATATTTTTTGGCAATATAATTTTTAGCCAGAATTATCCCATGTCTTTTATTTGGATCACCACATACTGCCATGGGTACATTTTTAAGCTCTGGATTTCTCACTTGTTCTACTGAAGCAAAAAAATTATTAAGGTCACAATGTAATATTCTTCTCAATCTTCTCACCACAATTAAGTATATCATATTAATTCTAAAAAGTAAACAAATATTCTTTTTGACACAAAAAAATTGGAATTCTATACAGAATTCCAATTTTTTTTAATAATTCTTGAAAAGATAGCCTCTTATCTCTTCTCCTAACCTCCAATAATTGCAGAATTCACACAATGCATAAGAACAGTTTAAAAAATAGCTTATATCTTTCCAACTAAAAAAGTACGGAAAAACTGATTTTGAAAGCTTCTCCAAGTTTGCATTCTCTTTAATCTCAAGTACCTGCTGAATGTAAGCTCCAAATTTTTCAATTTCTCTCTTATCATCAAATTTAAAAAGATCCCATTTCTTTTTTGATATTTCATCTTTAAAATCAATAACATATTCGCCATTTTTTGGTCTCCAAGTGCAGAATTTTAGCCAAAGTTTTTTGTGTCTATAAAAAGACTTATAAATAGGTGGCAACTTTTGTCTTAACACTATTTCTTTTTTATCTCCAACATTTATAGTTAATTTTTTTTGCAGATTAAAAGTCGACTTTGTTATTTTAAAAGACACTGAATTTACTTTTGGAATTGTTTCAAGTAATAATGCTTTCTTAAGTTCAGTTTCAAAGTTTGAGCCCTCTTCCATCAAGCCCAATGCCAAATCAATTTTTTTACTCACTAAATCCTCGTCATTGTTCATATAAAGACCTACGTCGCCATTATCAAATGACTCTACTGCAAAAAGCTCATCCTGTGCTCCCTCCCTTATTGTACAAAATATAAATTTCTTCTTATCTTTTGAAAATTTTGATACAACTGAATCTAATGCATACCATAGAGATGATGCAATAAATATTGATGAATAAGTTCCAACTAAAACACCTATTGTAAGTGGTAGTGAAAATTCTTTAAGAACTGTTTGGTTATTTACAAGAGCAAATACAAATACAACTAAAATAGCAACAATAGTTGTAAGTGATGTATAAATAGTTCTTTTCATTGTTTGATTTAAACTTGTATTAATTGTATCTTTCATATCACTAGATTTTGTAACTTTTCTTCTATTCTCTCTAATTCTGTCATATATTATAATTGTATCATTTATAGAATAACCAATAATTGTAAGTATAACTGCAACAAACGTTGAATTTATTGGTAACTTAAATATTCCATATATTGCTATAATAAACAACGCATCATGAATAAGAGCTATAATTGCTGTAATTGCGGCTGTAAATCCAAGTGTCTTAAATCTTATTCCAATATATAAAAGAATAAGTACTACAGCCACACCTAAAGCTAATAAAGCTGAATTTAAAAGTTCATTACCATAAGATGGTTGAACATTTCTAACAGAAGGTTCACCCATATTAGTATATTTATTTTTTAATCCTTCAACAACTTTATCTGATTCATCTTCTGACATAACATCAGTTGTTATTGTAACTGAAGATGTACCACCTGTCATTTTTTGAACTAAAGCCGTTTTTCCGACAGTTTCTTTAACTATATTTTCAATATCATTATTATTGAAATCTTCTTTTAAGTCCACTTCTATTTTTGTTCCACCTTTAAAATCGATGTCAAATTTAAATCCTGTAACAAGTCCAAATGTAATTCCACCAATAATTACTAAAAGTGAGAAAGCAAAAAATACATATCTATATTTTAAAAAATCTATTTTCATATTATTTTGCCTCCTTTTCTTTTTTTATACCAAATAAGAACTTCGATTTGCTTGCGATAGGTAGTAAATCTTTAAGTAAAAACTTTGTAAACACAACTGCAGTAAATAAACTAGCAAGAGTACCTATTACAAGAACAATTCCAAATCCTTTTATTGTTCCAACTCCAAATATGTATAGTAATAATGCAACTAAAAATGTAGTAACATTTCCATCTATAATTGCTGCCATAGCACTTTTGAAACTTCTTTCAAAAGCTTTCTTTGGTCCAACGTTATTTCTTAATTCTTCTTTTAATCTTTCAAAAATGATAACATTTGCATCAACTGCCATACCAATAGATAGTATAAGTCCTGCAATTCCTGGAAGTGTCATACTTATTCCTGTATTTGCAAGTACAAGTATTATTATACTTATATATGCTACCAAAGAAATACTTGAAACAAAACCTGGAAGTCTGTATATAGTAATCATTATTAAGCAAATAAGTATTAGAGCAACTATTCCAGCTTGAACACTTACATTTAAAGCTTGTTGACCTATATATGGTCCAATGTATTCCTTACTTACAACATCAAGAGAAAATGGAAGAGCTCCTGAAGAAATAAGCATTGCATATTCTTCTGCTTGAGATTTCTTTTCTGCATATGTTCCTTGTCCCATTGTAATTATTGCAGTATTAGATTCAATTTTACTGTTTACAATTGGAGCAGCTACTTCAGTTTCATCCAAATATATAGACATAGCTTGGCCAACTAATTTTTCTGTTGCTTCAGTAAATTTTTTAGATCCGCTATCACTAAATTCAAGTACAACATGTGGTGAAGGAAGTCCAGTACTATCTGTAGCATCTTCACTATATTTTGCATCTTTTATATCATCACCTTCTAGTAATATGTTTCCATCTGGATCTTTAAACATTATTTTAGCTGTTTTATCAAGGCCTTCTACAGCCTCTAATGGATCTTTTGATTGATCATTAATATCAGCTGGGATATCTACACTTATTTGTGAAGATGAATTGTCAGTTCTTACAATATAATCAAAGATGTTTTTTGCCTCTAATCTTTTTGTAATAACTGCTTTAGCTTTAGATAGATCATCATCAGATATTACAACTCCATCATCAGATTTAGCTTGATATACGATAGAAACTCCCCCGCTTATATCAAGTCCTGTAGTTATGTTTTTTGCACCCTTAATAATTTGTTTATCTCCTATTTTAAGTCCAAAAAGCGCAAGATAAGCAAGTACTAAAACAATAACAATACCAATTATAATTTTTATATAATTTTCTTTTTTCATTAATGTCACCCCTATAACAGCTTAATTATACTATTTTTTACTTTCATAGTCAATTAAAATAATATAAAATTTGACAATTTTTGTGAAAAAAAATAGCATATTAAATATGCTATTTATTGATGTTTTTTAAACTTTCCTTAAAATCCTGTTCTGGATTCTCCATTTTATTAACATTTGTATCAGTATTAGATATATTATTTTTATTGTTTAATTGTTCATTTACCATATTCTGACTTTGTTCACTATATTTATCATTGTTTATATTATTTGAAGAATGAATTAGCTTATCAATTACATTATAATGAGATTTAGGATCTTTCACGCTATATATAACAAGTCCATTATTTCTATCATTATCAGCATTGGTATATATAACCATTATCCCATAATCAAGTATTCTATCCCATATAGTTCTTCTTATTTCAACTTCTTTTATATTTTTATATTCAATATTCTTTTTATGCTGATTTAAGAAATCATCTTCATAAGTCATCATTGTATCATAAAAAGTATATGTAACATGTTTATATTGCAAACTTTGAAATACAATAGTACCAACTAATCGTATTATTGTAACTAAATCTGCTACAAAACATAAAATTAACAAAAACTTATCTATTTTAATATTTTTAAAAATATCATTATTAACTATACTCATAGAACCTGCCTTAAAAGCAACTAAAAATGTTAAAATTATAAAAACTAACAACGCAAATAGTGCAGTTCTAATTTTTCTTCCAGTAGGCATTCCTAGTTCATAAATTATATTAAATTTAGGTGTAATCTGATATCTAACCTCTCTATTTTCATCCATAACTATCTATTCCTACTTTCTAATTATAGTTCCAATTTTCTCACCATTTAATGCTCTTATTAATGAATTTTCTTCATTCAAAGCAAAAACATAAATTGGAATTTTATTTTCCATACAAAGTGTAATTGCAGTTGTATCCATAACATTTAATCCTTCAGATATAGATTGCATATATGTTACTTCATCGTATTTAACTGCATCACTATATTTTTTAGGATCTTTGTTGTATACTCCATCAACATTTTTAGCAAGTAAAATTAAATCTGCCTCTATTTCATTAGCTCTTAAAGCAGCACATGAATCTGTTGTAAAATACGGATTACCCGTACCACCTGCAAATATAACAATTCTACCTTTTTCAAGATGTCTTACAGCTCTTCTACGTATATATGGTTCCGCAATTTGTTTCATTTCAATTGAAGTCATTACCCTAGTTTGTGCACCTTTACTTTCAGTCATTTCCTGCAATGCAAGTGCATTTAGAGTTGTTGCAAGCATTCCCATATAATCAGATGTTGTTCTTTCCATATATTCATCGCCATATCTACCTCTCCAGAAGTTTCCTCCTCCAATTACAAGTGCAACTTGAACTCCATTTTTAGATATTTCTATTATCTGTTCAACTACCTTTTCAAGTTTTTTATTATCAATACCTCTTCCATCTTCTTTTCCTATTGCTTCTCCACTTAGTTTTATTAATATTCTATTATATTTCTTTTCCATACACTATTACCTCTTATTTTCTTTTTTTCTTTTTATTCAAAGTTCCATTTTCTTTTTCTATCTTAGTTAATTCTTTTGTTATTTTATTCTTATTAAAAAAATACACAACATTAACTACAATTAAAAGACAAATGATAATGCCAAGTATTATATACATTATATCACCAACTCAATTATATAATATACACTATTTTTTTTCAACTATTTATTAAAAGAAATTTTAATAAGAAAAGATACTATAACTTTAATTATAGTATCTAAAATTTATGGTTTGTTTTTTCTTACATAAACCATTCTATATTTTCTAATATTATTTTACCTTGACAAACTCATACATACTATACGTCATCCAGTTCATCATTGCCATTGTATTACTATCATCTCCTAATATAAGACTAAATTTTGTAGTATATGAAGACGTTAGTTTTTTTCCATCTATAGTTCTCTCTTTTGCACTCACAGTTAATATATATTCAGGGTATTTTTGATCTGTTGTATCCTTTTCCATTGTATAAGTTGCCTTAATATCAAGTTTATTTTTATCAGAAGTATACAATTCAAAATTTCCATTTTTATCTATCTCTAAATATGTATCCTTATCTTGAGAATACCATTTTCCATATATTGAACCTTCTTTTGATATAGTAAATATAACTAAAGCACTAATAAGTATAGATAAAACTATACCAACAGCAGAGACAACAATACCAAAAATTGGTAGTACTTTTTTTCCTCCTATTTTCTTTCTTCTATTCATTTCAACTATTCCTAATACTATTCCAATTATTCCAGTTAATACAGAAATATATGGAAAAAATAATGATAAAACAACTGTAGCTATTGCTAAAATTAAACTAACTATTCCCATAACGACCTCCTAAACAAAATCTAATTCATATACATATTATACTATTTACTTATATATCATTATTTGTCATAATCTTTTTATTTTCTAAGTTTTGTAATTTTACAGATTTGTTATTTTTTATAATTAATACCAATCTAAATATTTGCAAAAATAAAAATATTGTATTTAAAGCTAATGTATAATAACTTTCTGAAATTACCATAAAATACAAAATAGAACTTCCTAACAAATTTACTATTGTACTTGTCAAATATATTTTATCGTGTTTTTTATCTGTTACTAAATTAACTATACTAAGTACTATTAAAGCTATAAGAAAATTTAAAAAAAATAAATTAAAAATAAATCCAAGACCACTCACACTAGGCGAATCAGATGCATTTTTTGCAAAAATGAATGGATCAACCATAATCGCAGTATAACACATTATTAAAGAAATAACTACACATATAATATTTATAACTCTTATTTTTATATTGAACCTTTTTCTTTCCATCTATTTCCACTTCCCTTCTTATAATAAGAAATACATATTCAGTATATACTAAAAAAAAAATTTTTTCAATACTACATAAAGGTTATTACTCTAAATTGCTCCAGAATTTTTGTTACACATTTATTACTTATTTGTAAGAAAAAGTAGTTTAGTATAAAACTAAACTACCTCTTGACTTTTAATTTAATATCATTATTAATTTTATATTTTTTTATAGGATTTAATCTCCTTCTACAAAAATTAGTTTCCCTTTACTTGTTTCATTACTTCTTCAGCAAAGTCAACTTCTTCTTTTTCAATTCCTTCGCCTCTTTCAAATCTAGCAAATCTACGAATTACTATATTTTCACCTATTTTAGCAATAAGTTCTGTTAATAATTCTTGAACTGTTTTGTCAGGATCTTTTACAAAAGGTTGATCAAGTAAACAAATTTCAGAATAAAATTTATTTAATCTTCCTTCAACCATTCTTTCAACAACAGCTTCTGGTTTGCCTTCATTTAAAGCTTGTGCTTTTAAAGTTTCTTTTTCTTTTTCAACAACTTCAGCTGGAACCTCTTCACGTCTTACATATTTAGGTCCTGTTGCAGCAATGTGCATTGCTATATCTTTTACAAATTGTTTAAAATCTTCGTTATTAGATACGAAGTCTGTTTCTGAATTTACTTCAACTAATGCTCCATATTTTCCACCATGAACATAAGCTTCAACTAATCCTTCTGCAGCAACTCTTCCTGCTTTTTTAGCAGCTTTAGCAATTCCTCTTTCTCTTAAAAGTTCAATTGCCTTTTCAATGTTACCATCAGTTTCAACTAATACTTTTTTACAATCCATAATTCCTGCATTAGTTCTATCTCTTAATTCTTTAACTTGTGTAGCAGTAACTGCCATAAAACATTCCCCCTACTTATTTTCTTCTGATTTTTCTTCTACTTTATTTTCTTTAGAAACTCTATCTTTTCTTTGATAGTTATTTCTTCTGTTATTTTGTCTTGGTTTTCTTTCTATTTTGTCAACGCCTTCTTTTTTAACTAATTCATCCATTGTTTCTACTTCTTCATCAACAGGAGCTTCTGTTAAATTTCCTTCTTTAGCTTCAACAACAGCATCAGCGATTTTTCCAGCTATTAAACTTACTGATCTTACTGCATCATCATTTCCTGGTATAACATAATCAACGTCATCAGGATTACAGTTAGAATCTATAAGTCCAATTGTAGGTATTCCTAATTTTCTAGCTTCCTTTGTACAAATATATTCTTTTTTAGAATCAGCTAAGAAAATAAGTGATGGAAGTTTATCCATTTCTTTAATACCACCTAAGTTTGTATTAAGTGTTTCCATTTCTTTCTTTAATCTTATAACTTCTTTTTTAGGTAGAACATCAAATGTTCCGTCAGCTTCCATTTTTTCAAGTTCAACAAGTCTTGCTATTCTCTTTTTAATAGTTGAGAAGTTTGTAAGTGTACCACCTAGCCATCTGCTATTGATGTAGTACATTCCACATTTTTCAGCTTCTTGTTTAATAGTTTCTTGAATTTGTTTCTTTGTTCCTACAAATAGAACAAGTCCTCCCTTTGCTACAACCTTTTTAGTTAGGTTATATGCTTCTTGAGTTTTCTTTAAAGTTTTTTGCAAGTCTAATATGTATATTCCGTTTCTTGCAGTATAGATGTATGGAGCCATTCTAGGATCCCATCTTTTTGTTTGGTGTCCAAAGTGTACACCGGCTTCTAGTAATGATTTCATAGGTATAATTGCCATTTTAAAATTCCTCCTTCTTTTATTCCTCCACAGATATCTATATCTTACTAATCCATAATGGAAGAAGTGTAAGACTCCCTCTGTGTGTGTATTGCTTGTATATCAAGCTATATAATTATAACATAAAACCACCAACTAATCAATAGTTGGTGGTTAATTTTTATACTAATTTTTCTCCAAAGTATAAATGGCGTGTGCCCCAAGAAACACTACGGCCAAGTTCTTTTTCAAGCTCAGTTGTAAGCTTTTCTTTTAAACTGACATCGTGAATGTAACTTTTACATATTATAATTGAATGACCAGTATTATGGCCAAACAAATTAACTTTAAATTCTTTTTTCTCACCAGAAGAATTAAATCCGCAGCGATTAATCACTTCCTGAGTTTTGAGTGCAATGTTGTAGTTTCTTAAATTTTTTGAGTTAAGTGATGGGTTGTTCATAATTGAATCCTCCTAGAAAATATATATCCCAAACATAGAAATGAAACAAATTCAATCTCAAGTTTGAGATTTTTTAAAAATAAATCTGACTCTGATATTATATTACATAATTATTCATTTGTCAATACATTTATGTATACTTTTTTGTTTTAAAGTCAAAAAAGAGTATTAATTAAATATCTAATTAATACTCTCCTAAATATTATTATTGATTAAAAACAGCTTCAAATTCTTCTGCACTAATCTTTTCTTTTTCAATTAAAATCTCAGCGACTTTATGAAGTTTATCAATATTTTCTTTTAATAATTTTTCAGCATATTTATATCCACCGTTTATAATGTTTCCAACTTCTTCATCAATTTGAGCAGCAACTTTTTCACTATAATTTCTACCATTATTTCTTTCCATTCCAAGAAATACTTCTTCTTGTGTCTCACCAAATGTAATAGGTCCAAGTTTATCTGACATTCCATATTTAGTCACCATATCTCTTGCAATTTTACTTGCTCTTTCAATATCATTTGAAGCCCCTGTACTTATATCATTTAACACAAGCTTTTCAGCAACTCTTCCACCAAGTAATGATACAATATTTTCTTTCATTTCTGTCATAGACATGAAACTTTTATCTTCATTTGGTTTATACATTGTATAACCACCTGCCATACCTCTTGGTATAATTGAAATTTGATGTACTGTATCATGATTTGGTAAAAATCTTGATACAACAGCATGACCTGCCTCATGGTATGCAGTAAGTCTTTTTTCTTTATCACTTATTATTTTACTCTTCTTTTCTGGTCCCATCATAACTTTAACCATTGCTTCTTCAACGTCTTCCATTTCAACAATTTTTTTATTTTTACGTGTTGCAAGAATTGTTGCCTCATTTATCATATTTTCTAAATCTGCACCAGAAAATCCTGCTGTGTTTTTAGCAATAACTTTAAAATCTATATCAGAGGCAAATGGCTTTTTCTTTGCATGTAACTCAAGTATTTTTTCCCTTGCACCTATATCAGGTGAACCAACCACTATTTGTCTGTCAAATCTACCAGGTCTAAGTAAAGCTGGATCTAATATATCAACTCTATTAGTAGCAGCCATAACAATAACACTTTGTCTATCTTCAAATCCGTCCATCTCAACTAGTAGTTGATTTAGTGTTTGCTCTCTTTCATCGTGGCCCCCACCAACACCAGCTCCTCTATGTCTACCAACGGCATCTAATTCGTCAATAAATATAATACATGGTGCATGTGCTTTAGCTTCTGCAAAAAGATCTCTTACCCTTGATGCACCAACACCAACAAACATTTCAACAAAATCAGAACCAGAAATGCTAAAGAAAGGCACGCCCGCTTCCCCGGCAACAGCTTTTGCAAGGAGCGTCTTACCGGTACCAGGGGGCCCATACAGGAGGACACCCTTGGGAATCTTGGCCCCGAGCTGGTTATATTTCTGCGGGGCCTTGAGAAATTCCACCACTTCCCGCAGTTCCTGTTTGGCTTCGTCAGCACCGGCCACATCCCGGAAGAGGACGCGGCTCTTGCCGTCGCCATAGAGCTTTGCCTTGCTCTTGCCAAAGCTCATGACCCGGCTGCCGCCGCCCTGGGCATTGTTCATCATGAAGAACCACAGGACGACAATGACGATCATGGGCAGGACACTGGTAAGGATGCTGCTCCAGAAAGAAGGCTGGGGCGGCAGTTCGGCCTTGATTTCCACATCGCGGCTGCGCAACGTGTCAACCATCTTGTCATCGCGGGGTGCAACGGTCGTAAATTCGGAGCCATTCTTGAGTCTCCCCTTGATAACGGAATTATCGACGATGGTGACGCTCTGTACATCATCCTGCTGGACTTCCTTCATAAAATTGCTGTAGCTCATATCGTTCTTCGGAGCATTGGATGCATTGTAGTAATCATAGATCCAAAGGCCGAGGATAAAGACGAGCAGGTAGAAAAAAATGTTTCTAAAGAATCTTGTCACGGTATCCTCCTCTCCCAAAAGATCTGGGATCTTCTGGGATCTATTTATTTTTCATAGACGGAACGCTTCAGGATGCCAACATAAGGAAGCGTACGGTAATCTTCATTGTAATCAAGGCCAAAGCCGACAACAAATTCATCGGGAATGACAAAGCCGTAATAATCAGGCACCATTTTCACAAGGCGCCGTTCCTTTTTATCAAGCATGGCCGCAAGGCGAATACTCTTGCAGTTACGGGTTCTGAAAAGTTCACGGACGGCTTTTAGGGTCAGTCCGGAATCGACCACATCATCAACGATGAGGACGTTTTTTCCAGCAAGGTTCCGGGACGTATCGAACTGGATGTCGACCTTCCCCGACGTGGACGTCCCTGACCCGTAGGATGAAACTTTCAGGAAATCAATCTGAGTGGGAACGCTCAAATGCTGCGTCAGTTCCATCATAAAATAGGAAGCCCCTTTTAACAGGCCAATGACGAGGAGTTCTTCCCCTTCATAATCCTTGCTGATTTCTGCAGCCATTTCGGCAATGCGCGTCTTGAGGGTCTTTTCATCGATCAAGACTTTTTCAATATTGGGATGCATGTCTTTGTTTCTCCTTTATCTCCAGTTTCTTTTCCCTTTGAGCGGCCCGATCAGTTTCATGGCGTCCGGCCATCAGGCGACCGTTGATATAGATGAGCCGTACATGACCGGGTACGTCAAGGCTCTTTCCGCTGATCCCCTTTTCAATGAGCCGCAGGATCTTTTTCACATGATCAAATCCCAGTTCCTCTCCACCGACACCTTTGACCGCCAGACGGATGACGCGGCTTTTGATGGCCAGATCAAGCTTGTCAAAGGTCGGTCCTACATCGATATCGTAGGTTCCAAAGATGTTGCGGGAAAAGGAGTCCAGATATTTTTGAGCCATTTTTTCAAGATAAGCCTCATCACTTTGGGCTACAGCAGCCGCCTGCACGAGGGCTGCCTTGATACGGGGATTTTTAGTTGCAAGAAGAGGCAAAAGCTCCAAGCGGACCCAGTTGCGCAAAAGGGCAGGATTACCGTTTGTCGAATCCGTTCGGTACGAAAGCCCTTCTTCCTTGCAGTACGTTTCCATGTCCTTCCGGGTTGCAGCAAGAAAGGGTCTGGCAATGTATCCGTTGACAGGCAGCATGCCTCTAAGCCCCCGCGTTCCCGTCCCTCGGACAAGATTCATGAGAATGGTCTCGGCCTGATCATCTTCATGATGGGCTACAAAAATTCCTTGGGCCCCTACTTTTTTACGGTAGGTTTCAAGTGCCTCATAGCGCAGACGCCGGGCTGCATCTTCCAAGGAGAGGCCCTCTTTTTCCTTGAGGGCCTGGGGATCGATATCAAATTGGGTATAGGATAAGTCCCTATCCTTGCAGAAAGCTGAAACAAAACGGGCATCTTCATCGGCTTCTTCGCCCCGCAGATGATGGTGGACATGGGCCACAAGGACCGTCACGTCATCTTCTTCCGCGGCTTTTGCCATAATATCCGTAAGCGTCAGGGAATCGGCACCGCCCGAGCAGGCGGCAATGACGGTTCCTCCTTCTTGCCATAGGCGAGAAGTCCGAACCATATTCATCAGGCTCTCTTCGAGCACACTCATTTCATCACCTCAAAACCAAAGAAGGGGCTGTCAAATAAGAACAGCCCCTTGAAACCCGCAACCGCTTCATGCAGTAAGGATCTCGGGTCTTTATCCAGGAAGCGCCGTTCAGTCACCTCGACGGGCGCCGCGGCCTCCCCTTTTGGATTCCGTATTCCGTTTTAAGTCCAGGAGACGATCATCACTTTCCTTGAGGAAACGGGACAACTTATCCTCGAAGCTCATCGGTCCCTGCGGACGACCTGCACCACCTGGGCGGCCTTCGAACTTGCGTTCCCCGCTAAAACGTCTTTCTCCTGGTTTTCTATCACCATGATGTTCACCCGGTTTGCGGCCTTCGAATTTACGGCCTTCAAACTTCCTGCCTTCCCCGCCATGTTCATTTTTCTGTTCCGCAGGGGGCATCAGGGCCTTCATGGACAGACCAATCTTACCTTTTTCATCAATAGAGACGACCTTGACCGTCACCTTCTGTTTCACCGTCAGGAAGTCATGCACGTCCTTGACAAAGACATTGGAGACCTCAGAGATGTGAATCAATCCTACTTTGTTTTCAGGGAGCTCCACAAACGCTCCAAAATTCGTGATACCGGTAACAATGCCGTCAACGACTGCACCTTTTTCCAAAGCCATAAGTCAAAGAAATCCTCCTTTAGGGTTGTGTTACGTTAACCATTATACCGTTGTTTGGAAAGTTCCGTCAAGTCCCTTTCTTCCTATGCTTGAGGCCTTCCTTCCCGTTAGGAAGCAAAAAAAGAAGGCCCCCATCCGTAAGCGGGCCCCCCTATTTTTTCTTTTCATCCACGATGAAGAGCGGAACTTCATTTTTCCCCACCATGTTATGTTCATCGCGGGCAACCTTTTCTACATATTTGGGATCATGGAGATTGCTGCGTTCTTCTTCCAAACGTTCATTGTCCTTTTCGATGGCCTTGATCTTTTCACTGCTCTTGACGGTCTCCTTGCGGACAAGGTAAAGGTCATAGGCTTGTTTTCCAAGCTGGTACAGAGAAATGACAGCAATCAGGATAATGACCAGTCCCAGCCCCCGAAGAGCCAATTCCTTGGCACTTTTCAGCTTTTTCCGTTTGCCTTCAGACATGGTGATGTCTCCCCTCGCGATTCCATACAAAAACGAGCCCGATACCAATCGGCATCGGGCAATCATGCAAAATTATTTGTTGACGGCGTCTTTGAAAGCTTTGCCAGCCTTGAAAGCAGGAACAGTAGCCTTCTTGATTTTGATGGTTTCGCCGGTGCGAGGATTCTTGCCGTTGCGAGCTTTGCGTACCCGAGCTTCGAAGGTACCGAAGCCAATCAGCTGAACCTTGTCTTTTTGAGCAATGGCTTCTTTAACGGTATCAATAAATGCGTTTACAGCCTTTTCTGCGTCTTTTTTAGGCATAGCAGTCTTGGACGCAACTTCAGAGATTAATTCACTTTTGTTCATAAGTAAGTCCTCCTCAATACTGATTGCGCCTTTCGGCGCTTTGGCTACCGTTATGGTATCACAAACAGTATGAAAATGCACGCTTTTTTTTGGAAAAAGCTAGATTTTTTCCCGTTTTACCGACTTCCAAAGCAAAATCATCTCGTCAAGGGATAAATTTTCCCATTTTTTATTTTTTTCGGAAAGAATTTCTTCCATTTTCCGAAAGCGTTTTTCATATTTGACATTGGCTCGGTGAAGGGCTGTCTCCGGTTCAAGTCCCAGTTTCCTTGCATAGACGGAGAGGGCAAAAAACAGATCTCCCAATTCCTCTTCTACATGGTCCTTATTTTTGGACAAAATAGCTTCTTTCAATTCGTTTTCTTCCTCTTTGACCTTCTCATAAGCGCAATCTGCATCGGGCCAGTCAAATCCTCTGCGGCTAGACCGTTCACTGAGCTTATAGGCCCGCATCAGGCTCGGCAGGTCTCGGGCAATGCCATCAAGGGCACTTTTGCGTTCCTTTTTCTCTTCTGCTTTGAGGGCATCCCAATTCTTGAGAAGCTCCTCCGCGCTTCCGACCGTAACCGTACCATAAACATGGGGATGACGGTGGATGAGTTTCCGGGACACATCCGTAATGACGTCCTGCATCGTAAAGGCCCCCACTTCTTCTGCCAGACGGGCATGGAAGACCACCTGAAAAAGGACATCCCCCAACTCTTCCCGGATGCCTTTTACATCGCCATCATCGATGGCTTCAAGGAGCTCATAGACTTCTTCCACAAGTTCCCGGCGCATACTCTTATGATCCTGGGCCTGATCCCAAGGACAGCCTCCAGGGCTGCGCAGCGTCCGTACGACATCCATAAGCGGTGTCAGGTCCATGACACCCTCTTCTTTTTTCTTATCCATGGTGTCTCCTTTTCTTTTTAAGCACGTGGAAGGGAACCTCTCTCAAAACCAGAAGCAGGAGCCCGTAAAAGAGGGCACCGGCATCAACGGCTCCCAAGGTGCTCGTTACGAGACCCAGCTTCACCAGTAGGGTCCTATTTACCCAAAGGACGGCGCCGCCCATCAAAAGGGACGCCAATAGAGCGCGCAGAAACGTCTTTACGGGCAAGACAATCCTTTCCAGTCGGTAGGCGGCCGCAAGATTCATCATGGCGGAAAGGGCAAGACCGAGGTCCGTTGCCAAAGCGGCGCCGATAACATTCCAACGAGGCTGTGCGGCAAGGACCCAAAGAACCCCAACCTTGACGGCAAGGCCAAGGAACATGTTCACCATCGGGATCTTAGGCCGTCCCAGTCCCTGCAGGATGGCGGCAGTCACCTGATGCAGGCCCAGGAAAAAGACGGACGGGGCCAGAGCGGAAACAACGGGGCCTGCTGCTTTCATTCCATAAAGAACCTGGGAAACGGGCGTCCCTAACAGGTACATACCCACGGCCGCGGGAAAGGTAAAAAGAATGAGGATGCGCAGTGCCGTACGGGCCTTGTTCCGTACAGCGTCACAGTCGCCCAGGGCATGCGCTTCCGAAATGGCAGGCACCGTTGACCAGGCAAGGGAATTGGTCGGAATGGTTCCCATATTGACAAGAGGCATGGCCATTCCTGTAAGATAGCCCAAAGCCGTCGTCGAAGCCGCCACCGTAAAGCCAGCTGCAAGAAGACGGTCCGGCACGAGGATGATTTCCACAAGACCAACAAGGGGAATCATCAGGGTAGAAAGGGTCACAGGAAGCGCGAGGCTGACCAGTTCACGGAGGATAAAAGGCACCGAAATGGGTTCCTTAAGGGTCAAGTCCCTGCCCTCCCGCTTCCAGGCATGCTGCTGGCGCCGGTAGCAGAAAAGAAGGAAGAGCAGCCCAATCAGGGCCCCCGGAGCTGCTCCAAAAATAGCCCCGCCTGCCGCCATGGCAAGGCCCTTTGGGAGCAGCCACACCGAAAGGACCAGCATAAAGGCGACGCGGAAGAATTGTTCCAAAATCTGGGAAAGTGCCGTAGGCCGCATTTCCTGAAAGCCCTGGAAATAGCCCCGCAACCCTGCAAGGGGCACGGTCAAAAACAGGGCAGGCACGCAAAATAGCATGGGGACGAAGGCCCGTTCATCCTTGATGAGACCCGCTGAAAATAGGCAGGGGATCAGGCCATAGGCGGCAAGGCTTACGGCAAGACCCAAAAAGACCAGGAAAGGAAAAGACACCGTGACGACGCGACGCACACTTCCCCACTCCTTTTGGGCCGCATAACGGGCCACGATCAAGCTCATGGCGGCAGGGATACCTGCC
>ENA-OOXJ01001057-OOXJ01001057.1-human-gut-metagenome-genome-assembly--contig:-NODE-1057-length-19619-cov-2.197966_pt1 | contig 19619 bp, 20 predicted proteins | sample MGYA00241587_ERZ501343 | MGnify/ENA primary metagenome ERZ501343 (study PRJEB25962, sample SAMEA2042918) | human gut metagenome | biome: human gut; feature: human-associated habitat; material: faeces... | reverse complement strand
GGGGCTGCGCCCGCTCGTCATCTCCCGTTCTTTCCCGCAAAAATCACACAAATTTCACATCAAAACCCCTTGCATTCCGCCGTGGGAATGGGTATAATAAGCTTTCAACGATGGAGCGTCCGCCCCAGTCGATGAACCTTTTGAAACCCGTATTACGGAATACTTTAATTACAGGAGGAACATCTGACATGAATCTCGAAAAATACCTTGATATTACCCCCGAGCTGCAGGAAGCCATCAAAAACGGCGAGCCCGTTGTCGCCCTGGAAAGCACCATCCTCAGCCACGGTATGCCCTATCCGGAAAACCTCTCCTTTGCCGCAGAGGTGGAAAAAGAGATCCGGGCTTGCGGCGCTCACCCCGCCACTATGGCGCTCATCGGCGGCAAGATCAAAGTCGGTCTCTCCCCGGAAGAGCTGGAGCTGATGTGCCGCGGCGAAAATGTCGGCAAGGTCTCCCGCCGCGACTTTGCCACCTACCTCGCCACCGGTAAGACCGGTGCTACCACCGTCGCTTCCACCATGATGTGCGCGGCTCTGGCTGGCATCCATGTATTCGCCACCGGCGGCATCGGCGGCGTTCATCGCCATGGTGAGGTCACCATGGATGTCTCTGCCGACCTGCAGGAGCTGGCCCGCACCCCCGTCGCCGTCATCTGCGCCGGCGCCAAGCAGATCCTCGATATCGGCCGCACGCTGGAGTACCTCGAAACTATGGGCGTCCCCGTCATCGGCAATGGCACCAGCGATTTCCCCGCCTTCTTCTGCAAAAAGAGCGGCTTCGGTGTGGATTACGCCGCCCAGAGCGAGGAGGAGATCGCTCGCATCATCAAGACCAAGCTGGAGCTGGAAATGCCCGGCGGCGTCCTCATCGGCAATCCCATCCCGGATGAATACGCCATGGATTTCGATTACATGGAGGGCATCATCACCAGGGCCCTGGAGTTGGCCGATGCCCAGCACATCCACGGCAAGGAGATCACCCCCTTCCTGCTGGCCCACATCAAGGAGTTGACCGGAGGCGAGTCCTTCGCCTCCAATGTCCAGCTGGCGCTCAATAACGCCCGCTGCGCCGCCCGTATCGCTGTTTCCCTGGCTAAAATGTAAAATAAGCGCGGAATCCCCCGGTAGCTTGCTGCCGGGGGAATTTTTTGCCAAATACCACCCCCGCATTTTGTGCGAGTCACCAAAAATTCTCAAAAAGGTTGACACCCCTGCCCAAAAGTGGTAGTTTATTCTTGCTATTCATATCCCCATGGGGATATTTTTGTGTTTGCGGAGCAAACACAACCCCACCTGCGGGAAAAATAAAAAAGAAGAGAGGTTTATTCTAATGAAAAAGTTTTTAAGCATTTTGCTGGCTATCCTTATGCTGGCCGTCATGCTGCCGGTGACGGCGATGGCGGATGAAGTGAATTATGTCACTTTGGAGCTGACCTACGGCGATAATGTTTCCGCTGAGGCTATCGCCGCCGCAAAAGCTATGTATGAAAATGAGCAATACACTACCTGCAAGGCCGCCAATGAAGCCTACATGGCCCTGTTCGGTGTGACTTGGAAAGTCCGTGAAGGCGGAACCCCTTATTTGGATGTTACCGATAATACCGCTCCGTTGCACAAATACGCAGGGACTTCCGGCTCTGTGACCGAGGTAAAATATTATATCCACGGTACATTGGCGGGTTTTACCTCTCTCTATTCAGATGGCAACCAAATTGACTGCACCATTGGCGGCAACCACCAGATTTTCTGCACCAGTTATAGCATCATTGGCGTGAATAATGCCGATGGCAGCAAAGCCAAGCTGACGGATGGCAATGTGCAGGCGTATGTTGCCGGTGGTTATGACAGCATGTATACCTCTTATGGCAAGCTGACCATCGATAATATCGAGTTTGCGACCACCATCAGCACCACCGTAGGAGCTTCCGCTGCCAATGGGACAGTAGGCAGCACCAATACTGCCACCGGTGAAATGGAGATCAAGAACTGCAAATTCAATGGCCGCCTGTATGTCTATGATAACTTTGAGAATACCGGAATGACCTACAACATCCACGATAATGTGTTTGATGGCACTAATTACTCCGGTGACAACAATGCCTACCCCATCTTTGCCCAGTGCAAAGGCGGCAACACCTTGAATATCAAGAACAACAATATCAGCGGATACGCCCGTGGCATTAACATTGACCATGCAAATGTTAAAGCATTTATTGAGGGCAACACTATCTCTGTCACCGACCACGGCCGTTCCTGCATCCAGCTCAGCAGTCTTACTACCGCCACGATCAAGAACAATACCATGAATCTCACCGGTGGCAACGCCATCACTCTGCATGAGAAGCTGCTGGGGGACAAAAGTCCTGCTATTGAGGAAATAACTATTTCCGGCAACACCATCAATGGTACCGGCTACCTCATCTATGATGATGCGACTGCCAACAATAAATCCTTCACCAATGATAACCTGACCCTTACCATCACCAAAGATAACACCGTTGCCAAGACCGTTGACATTACCCAAGGCGTAAAGGGCAGCACAAAATACGGTATGAGCGAAATCGTCAAGACCACGGTGGAGAAGAATGTTGTTCCCGGCGGTTCCACCGGCGGCACCATCGTCATCGTCCCCGACCGCACCGAGGACACCCCCAAGACCGAGCCCGAGAAGAACCCCACCACCGGCGCCAATGATGTCGTCGCCGCGGCCGTGGCCCTCATGGCCGTCTCCGCGCTCGGCATGGCCGTCCTCACCCGCAAAAAATAAGCCATCCCCCTCATTTTGGGAGCCCCTTCGGGGGCTCCTTTTTTCCTGTTATTTTGCTGTAAATATAGCCCAGCATTTAGTTGAATCTCACCCATATTTTCCCGCAATTGTAAATTTTCCGTGAAAAAAAGTGAATTATTAACCTTTCCCCTGCAAAGAAGGGCCGTTTTTGCCGTATTAGTGGAGGGACTTTTCTCCGCCAGGTTTTACGGTTTGTTCACACCGCCGCCCCAAACTGTGGTATAATATTCCCAGAATCCCCCGAAAGGAGCCCCAAAATGAAACGCAGATTTTCCCTTTTCGCCCTGCTGCTGGCCTTGCTGCTGGCAACGGTGTTTTGCTTTCCCGGCGCTCTGGCAGAGCAGGAAGCCGTGGAATCCACAGGGGATAATGGCGGCGGGCAGTTGGTCTCCCATGTTTACGAGCCGGGCGATATTGCGTCCGGGCTGCTGGCTCAGGCGTTTGGGCAGGAACACGGTACAATGATTGTGGCGGAGGTACGCGGCGAGGGTATCCCCCTTGAAGCGGAGATGCCGGATCTCGTCCTGCGGCTGGGCGCGGGCCTTCAGCAGCAGGGTGCGCGTCTGGAACTGGGCCTGCGGGAAAGCCAGGAAAACGCGGGCTTTGACATCGTGCTGGATGCGGACGCGCAGGGATTGGCCATAGCGAGCGATCTTCTGCCGGATGAACGCTATACGATGAACTGGGAGACGCTGCTGGGAATGAATCTGGAGGAAATGACGGCCGGATTGCTCGGCACGCTGGAAATGCAGACGGCGCAGACGGCGGCCGCTATCAGCGCATTGGAACCGCTGATGGAGCCGTATGTCGCGATCGTTGACGAATTTATGCAGGAACTGTCCGTGAAGGAATTCTACGACGTGCCCGAGGAATACGGCTTTCCCGCCGTGGCCTACGAAATCTACATTACCTGTACACATGCGCAGGCGGCAGAACTGCTCACACGGCTGGCCGACCAGCTGGAAGGCGACGGGCAACTGGCTCCGGTGCTGGACGTGATGCTCGCCTCGCAGGGGCTGGGATCTGCCGCAATTGTGGAATTGATGCGCGGCGCAGCCGGGCCGCTTGCGCAGTCCGAAGGCCATTTCGTGCTGGGCGCCGGGACGAATTATGATGCAGCTGCCGAGCCGTGGTACGTCGTTGCTACCAATACGCAGGAGGACGGCGCGACCGATGAATGGTATCTGAGCTTTGAGCCCTATGCAGAGGAAAACACCCCGTATTTCTTCGACCTTGGCTATTCGCAGACGCTCGTGGACGGAAGCCTGGGCGACGGCATGCAGCTGATTGTGGGCATCTTAAGCAATCCGGACATTGCGCTGACGGGCTGGACTGTAGAGCTGACCGTCAGCGAGGGCGAGACGGACACGGGGCTGCTGCAGATAGGTGCGTATAGGAGCTCCACCACCACGGAGGAAGGCCTGCCGGGCTATGGAGGCGAGGTCTACATAGGCGTCGGCAATCCGGAAATCGTAATGGAATACGAGCATGAGATGAATGCGTTTATGACCCCCGACGGCGGAGAGGCGTTTACGCTGGAAGGCACGCTGTGCCCGGACGCGGCGCAGAGTGCGGATACCTACGCCTTTACGCTGGAAGCGGGCGTAGCGCCCGGCCCGGACGGACTGCAGGGCAGGGGCAGGCTTATGATTGGAACGGAGGATATGCCTGAACTGACGGGGCTGAGCTTTGAACTGCATGAGGCCGAGCCTCTGCAGCTCGGCGGCACGGATGTGGCGCTGGAATCCCTTTCGGAGGAACAGTTGAGCGCACTGATCGAACGGTTCACAACGGCGCTGTCGGGCTGCCTGGAGGCGATGCCGGTTCGGCAGACGGCGGAATAAGAAGCGGGGAGGGCGGCAATCGCTGCCCTCCTGCCTGTAAAAGATGGAGAAAATCGGAGGCATAAAGATCATGAAAGGATGGCTGGCGCTGTGCTGCGCGGTATGCATGCTGGTTGGTGCTATGGCGGCGGCAGAAAGCCCGACGGAGAACGGATTCTCCGCGCTGGAGCTGCCGGCGGACGAGATATTGGATATGAACCTTGATAGGAACCGCGGCACGGAAGCGATCCAGTGGACGCAGACAGAGGACGGCGCGGGCGTGAAGATGACTGTGGCTGAAGAAGATGGGACGCAGGCGGAATGGAGCATGGACTGCTCGCAGGCGCAGGTGTGGATTGCCGACCTGGACAGGAACGGTGTCAAGGAGATCTGCGTGAGCGGCGATCCCATGTCTGACGACGACGTAACATGGTGCCTGACGTATGAGGCGGGAGAGCTCAAGCCGCTGCCGTTTGAAGGCGCGGAATACGCGCAGGGCCGGATTACGGGCATGGACGCGGAAGAAATGACCATGGCCGGATATGTGGACGCGCTGGGAACCCACATGGGCATTCGCCGCCTGACGGTAGAGGACGGGAAGCTGGTCACGGTCGGAGACGGGCTGTGGCACTTTGAATACGACCTGCAAAGCGAGGAAACTTGGGCGCAGCAGGCTTTGACGGCGAAAACGGCAGTGCCGGTTACCTATGTGGATTTGACCGGGAAGGAATCCCGGGGGGAACTGGCGGCGGAAATAAAGATACTGATCACCGCCACAGACGGCGTTTCCCGGGCATGGTTCACCGTGCAGGACGGCCGCAGGGGTTATTTGACCATAGCGCCCGATGAAACCGCGGGCTGGGGCTATATTATCGGCGGCGTTGGCGAGCAGGCGTTGTTTGAGGGAATACGCTACGCAGGCTGAGGGCGCATACGAGCTTTCAGGGAAGGAGGGCAAATATGGCCTGGGATTTATCAGCCGACAGGGAACGGGAGCAGATGGAAAGCCTGCGCAATGCGTGGCTGGAGCGCGAGGAGGTCATCCTGAATCACTTCAGGGTGTCGGCGGCTATGTTTCGGTGGGGCTATCGGATACTGGGCATTATCGCCGCACTGGTGGCGGCCATCATGTTGGCCGTGGGGCTGATTGAGAGGAATCTCATCGTTGTGCTGTTTGGCGTTGTACTGATATACAAAGAAATCAAACTCTGTAAGCCTAAATTCAACGGGAGCTATGTCAGCGCGTATGCGGAAGTGGAAGCGGCGGTGGCTGCGGTGCGTCGTGGAGAAAGCGGAAGTTTTCCGCCGGAGTATACGCCGGACACACAGAAGCTGCGCGAGCCTATGCTGGGCGCGATCTGTGGAAAACTGGCGGTTATCGCAGGCTTTCTGCTCTTTTGCGCGGTCGCATTCGCCGGAATGGGGGTTTTGGGCATCGCTTTTGTTCTGATAGATGTGGATTTCAGGGAGTTTTTCTGGCTGTTTGTCCCTCTGAGCGTCCTTTTTGCGCTCATCGGGGCGCCGTTAGGGGCGGCGGGCGTCGTATACGCCAGGAGCGCCTGGGCAGTCAGGAAGCGATAAGAAAGGGGGAGTGGATAGAATGGAAGATACATGGCGCGAAAATCAGGAATATGCCCTGCGCCAGACGAGAATATGCTTTGTCGTGATGCGGCTTTTCCGGTGGCTGCTGGCACTTTTGACGATTGTATGCGTAGGGATGGGGATATGGTGGCTGCTGCGCGGAGAGACGCGCGCCCCGGCGGCTCTGGGCATGGCAGTCTGCGGCGCGGCTATGTGGATGCTGATAGGGGCGTTCATGAAACCGTATGCCCGGACTGCCGCTGAAATCGTGGCCGCGCTGAATACAGGGGGCCCTCCGGAAGGGGGATACAGCCCTCATACGGCGTGGATGGTAAACTGTTATATCAACATGCATCCGGCATTTTTCCTGCTCTTTGCCCTGCTTTGGCTGATCCTTGGGGCGGCCTGCCTGGGCGGGGGCGGATATCTGCTGGCTTCGGAGATAGGGTATCCGTCGCCCCACATACCGTCACTGGTGATGGGCGCCGGGCTGTTTACGCTGGGCGTGGCGCCGGCGGTGATGGGGCTGGTTTATATTGTTGAAGGACTTTCCGGACTTGGAAAGGGCCGCAGAAAACCGGATAAATGATCGCGCGCATTGGCTGGCATATATGAGGGAATGGGCTGCCGGCTTATATATGAGCGGAAAAGCGCAGTGGAGACGTGCGCAGGAATATAAGCCCATAAAGGAATGGATTATCCTTGCATTTTCCCTCTATCGCCTTGACTATGGGGCGCGCTCCCGGATGGCTTCTGGATGATGCTGACATACCATAACAGGAGGAAAACAGAATATGCTGAAAAGGATTATGCTGTTTTTGCTGGCAGCGTGCCTGCCGCTGGCGGCGCCGGCGCTGGCCGAGGGAGGAGAGCGGCCGCAGATCATCCTGATGGCCTGCTATCAGCAGGTGGGATGGGGCGTTTACGCAGATGCGGCGTTCCTGGATGAAGAGGGCGGAATTTGGCACTACGAAAACGAAATGGGGCTGCCCAGAGAAGACGCCGAACGGCTGGAACTGCTGGGTAAAACTGAAGACGTGGAGCACGTGGGGCAGTTGGACAAACGCAGGGTGGAGGAAATCCGGAGCCTGATCGCTGCCATACAGCCTGAAGAAGTGAAACGTGGTCCGGGACATATATTGGATTACGGTCTTGACACATACAGCGCCATCCGTTACGGAGACGGTGGAGAGGCGGAAATCATCTGCCTGGCGAAGTGGGGAGACTGGACCTATGAAAATACAGATATCAACGCCCGCGCGGTTTATCTGGCCCTGTTTACGGAAGTGCTGGGCAATGATCTGGACAGCGACGAATATGAATTTCTGTATCAGCCCACGCCGTTTGAGCGCATGTCTCTGACGGATTTCTGCGGCGTTGAAAAGAATATTTTTGAAGACGCGACGGTGGCGGTGCGGGAAAACGGCACGGAACGGACGCTCGAGGGCACGGAGGCGGAGGAAAAGCTGGCATGGCTTCAAAGCCTCGCGGTTACAGGCAAGCGCAGCGCCCTGAAACCTGAAGGCGGCGAAACAACGTACCTGCTGGTCACGCCGGAGGGGGCGGAGGCAGAATTTGTGTTCAGCGACAGTCTGCTGGCGCGGCCAGACGGCATGTATACGGTGGAAGCACTAAGCACGGAGGAACTTGAAAAGTTAGAGGACTTGAAAAATGCGCAGGATGCCATCGACAGGACGAGGGAAGGCATCAAAAAAAGAACGGAATGATGAAGCGCTGGATCGCTGCGCAGGAAACGCAGGCTTTGCCATCGAAAGGAACGGATTTGAAAGGGCCTCCTTTTCATGGTATAATCAGGGCAGGAAAAACGGCGTCCGGCCATGAGAAAAGGAGATAAAAGAGGTCATGCGATTCGAAGAGGCTCTTAACGGTTATATCCATCAAATAGGCATTACCGCAAAGGATCTGGCCGACGCCAGCGGCTTGTCCACGGCGGTTATCAGCCGCTACCGAAGCGGGGAGCGTACGCCCGCGCCGGATGGCGAACCGCTTCTCAATCTCTCCAAGGGGTTGGCTCGCCTTGCGCAGCGTAAAGGAATGGACGGATTTACACAGCCGGAGCTGCTTTCGGCCCTGCAAAAATCACTGAGATATGACGAAAAAGAGGGAAACCGGCTCGCAGTGAATTTCGATCTGCTCATCAATGTGCTTAACCTGCGTTCCAGCGATATGGCGCGGGCGCTGAATTTCGACCCCTCCTATCTGTCCCGTATCCGCACGGGACAGCGCACGCCCGCGAATTCCGCCGCGTTTGCGCAAGGTGTGGGTAATTTTGCGGCCCGCCGGTGCGCAGAGCCGTCTGAACGCGCTGCGCTTGCGCATCTGATGGGTGTGCAGCAAGGTGCGCTCAGCGAAGACGGCGCTTGCGCCTGCGAGGTGGCAAAGTGGCTGCTGAGCGGTGCGGCCAGCCAGAAAAACCCGATTATTTCCTTTTTGGAAAAGCTGGACAATTTTGACCTGAACGACTATATTCGCGCTATCCGCTTTGACGAATTGAAGGTGCCTACCGTTCCCTTCCAGCTTCCTACGACCAGGACATGCTATGGGCTGGAGAACTTCCGTCAGGCCACGCTGGATTTTCTCAAGGCCACGGCGCTTTCCCGGTCGCGTGAGCCGGTATTTATCTGCAGCGATATGCCAATTGAGGAACTGGCGCAGGATATGGAATTCTCCAAAAAATGGATGCTCGGACTGGCGGCAATCCTCAAAAAGGGACTGCGCCTGGATATGGTGCATGACCTCAACCGCCCCTTTGGCGAAATGATGCTGGGGCTGGAAAGCTGGATTCCGCTGTACATGACGGGACAGATTATGCCGTGGTATCTCCCCGGCAGACAGAACGCCGTTTACGGGCATCTGCTGTTCTGTTCCGGCGCGGTGGCGGTTGAGGGCGAATGCATCTCCGGGAATTTTGCTCATGGCCGCTACCTGTTTTCCAAATCCGGCAGCGATCTGGCATATTACAGACGGCGCGCCGAAGCCATTCTGAAAAAGGCGCAGCCACTGATGGATATCTACTGCGGGACGGCGGAAAACGTCTATGGCTCATTCCTTGCTGCGGAGGCGCTTAAGCCGGGGAAGCGCCGAAGTCTCCTGACCACCCTTCCGCCCCACACGCTTTCGGAGGAATGTCTATCGCGATTGCTGGAGAAAAACGGCGTTCCTGACAGCGATGGGCGGCGTATGCTGGAGGCCTGCGCGCAGATGAAAGGTTTTGTGGCGGCAATGCTCGACAACGGAAGCTACGAGGAAGAATTCCCCGTCCTGACGCAGAAAGAGTTTGGGCAGGAGAGCGTGTCGGTCGCGATGTCTGAGGTGTTTGCCGGGATGCCGGTTCACTACGACGAAGCAGACTATTGGGAACACCTGCGCCTCACACGCGCCTTCGCGCAGTCGCACCCCGGCTATACCGCCCGGGAAAATGGTCGTGGCGCATTCCGGAATATTCAGATATTCATCAGTGAAGGAAAGTGGGTAAGCATATCCAAGTGTAGAAAACCCACCATTCACTTTGTCATTCACCATCCGAAGCTGTGCGTGGCGATAGAAAATATGATTGTGCCCCTGAATGAGCAGGAGGCCGGCGAGAGCCGGAATCCCGACCGATGACAGCATTTTACAGGAGGAATCATCCATGAAGAAAAAGCGGACATGGACGGCGCTAATACTGATAGCAGCCCTGATACTGATATTCGCTGCGCCAGCGAACTGTGAGGCGGAGGACGCGCGCATTTTGCTCATGCGCTGCTACCAGCAAGACAGATCAGGCGTTTGTTCTGAAGCTGTCTTGCTAGATGAGGAGGGGTGCGTGTGGCAATATCAAAGCGACGACCCGCTGCCGGATACCGATGAAGAACGGCTGGCATTTCTGGCGGAGTGCCAGAACGTGACTCTTGTCAGGCGGCTTGATGTGAACCGCGTTCTTGAACTGGAAAGCCTGATTGCCGCTGCGGCCGAGCCACAGATGGAGGATCAAGCCTTTGGGATACGCGACTACGGCCTGGATACATACAGCGCCGTGCGCTATGGCTCGGATGGCATTGTGGAGATCATCCCGTTGGCAATCACAGGCAACCGGGTGGTGGAGAATCTGGAGCCTAACGCCTATGCGCTTTACATAGCTTGCTTTACAGAGGTCATGGGTTACGATTTGGAAGCAGAGTTTGATTGCCCGATCAAGCCCTTGAACATCCGCCGTACTCCGCTGGCCGAGTTTCTGGGGGTTGATGAAGGCGTGTTTGAGGGCGCGACGCTCACCGCAAGCCGTTTGGATTGCGAGGCTGGATACATCGACATTGAGATTGACGAAGAGGAAACTGGGGAAAAGATAGAGTGGTTGTCCGGGCTTGTGGTGACAGGCAAGCGCAACGCCCTGTGTGTGACGGGAAATACGGAGGTGTACACGCTTCATTCGCCCGAAGGCGCTTTTCTGGCGAGATTTGAATTTTACCAGGGATTGCTGGTAATGGATGACGGCATGTATGCGGTCGAGACGTGGGCGGAGTGATTTTAAAGATGACTGGCTGACAACTCCAATCTTGGAAGGATGCTCATGCCATATTTCAGCACATATTTGGGACACATCAGCCGGGAAGAAACTCGCTGCCATATATCTATCAGGCAGATGAGAGATAGGATGAAGAAGATTAGAAATCCGGCCCTGTTTGTTCCAGAGCCTCAATGCATGAGAAGCAGCCTCCTCCCGTTCGATGATTTCTGCCAATGTTCTTGGCTGATAGTCCATCCAAGGCATCATACAGCCGACGTTGATGAACTGCCCGCGGACATGATGTCTTTCCGTGCAGGCATTGCGAATCTCTTCGCGCCATCGAAGAAGGAAAGTATTTTCACGGGTATTATGAACATGCCCATGAAGCATATAGCAGTTTTCATCATAATCAGCCCTATGAAAAGGGATGAGGTAATGGCACATAATTACATGCTTGCCGCTGTCGGTGATTTCCTTTATAGGTGCGATATCCTGAAAATACCGTTTGGTGGTCTGACTGAATTCTCTGGGATCATGATTGCCGCGAATCAGAACTTTTCCGCCGTTGAGCCTTTCAAGAAAGGCTGGCCACTGTGACTCCTTTGCCTAAATGAAATCGCCCAGTACATAGACCGTATCCTGCTTGGTAACCATGCTGTTCCAGCTGCGGATAAGTGATTCATTCATTTCATCAACATCAGCAAATGGTCGATTGTCAAAGCGGATTGCATTGGCATGACCCAGATGAAGATCAGCAATATAGTAGTTCATACATTTTCACCATAAGCAGTTCTGCATCGACCTCAACGGTCATGGTATCGGTAGCGCGTGCAAGATAATCACGGAGGATATCATGGATGCTTTCAGTTGCGGTTCTATTGTCCCTGATGAAAAAGTCAGGCGTCTTTAGCGCCGTCAGCATTTGAGCAATCTTTTCCGGTACCACTCTTGGCCTCCCTTCTGGCCCTCCTCAGAGCCTTCTGCTCCTCGCGCCATGCAGCCGCAGCTTCTTCAATTTCACGCATGGTCTTTTCGTAATCACCGCTCAGGCAAGCATGGGTCTCGATGGACATGATCGCGCAGTTTCGCTTGCCGCGGCGAGTGAAGAAAATGACATGCCCGGGCGTTTTCAAATAGGCCCACACTGCGGATGGCTTTCTGCGGAATTCAGTCACGCTTACATCTTTTGTTACGATCAGAAAATCCAATTTCCCGGGCTGATGAACAATTTCACTCATGTGAATTTTCACCTCTCTGCTGTATGTATTCATCCTTGGCGATGAGAATCTCATCAATCGGAACTTGCAGCATTTCTGTAAGAATGAACAGGTTATCGATTGAGGGAAGGTTCTTGCCTGCAATCCAGAAATATACCGGGCGCCGCTCTGCAAAGCCCAAGCGCTGCTGAACGTCCTTTGCTGTCAGTCCGCGTTCAGCCAGAAGCCGCTCGATGTTCTTTCCGGTTTTCACCAGATCAATTACTCTGCACATATATTATGCCACCTTCCGGCGCTCTTGTCATTGTAGCCGTACTACCATGAAACCCGTTATGGGCATAGGAAAGTCAGCCCTATGAAAATGCACCCAAAATGAAAAATAGGCACCCTGCGCAGGGTACCTACATTGTGGAGTAATCTGTAAATCCTCGCAACCTCCGTACGGATGTAATCCGAAAATTTCTTCTTTCGGCCCCGGGCCATCGTTCTTTCGCTGATAACAGCAAAACGAAAGCTGTGGGTGCACCAAATTCTTCGAGTTTTGCACCCACTTTGCACCCAACTGCACCAAATTCCAAACGAAAGCTCGACTAAAAAACGAAAGCCCCGAATTGTATTGTTTTCGCGGTCATTCCGCACCAAAGGGCAGCAACATTGACACAATGTCGCCGCCCTTTCTTTTTGCACTTTCTGAGCACGAAATTTGTGTATGCAACAAAGCCCCTCATGGAAATACAGGTGGATTGCGTTATGCTTTGCAAGTATCGTATCGAAACTGTCAAATAGCAGTTTTGCAATATAGGTCAACACAAGGCGCTCTATCAAGCCATGCTGCTTTTGGCTCTTGCTTTATAACGCTCTTATTCAGCGGTTTGTTCAACCTTTCTTTCTGCAATTACAGCTCCTCGTCCGGCGCCTGTCCGTCATGCGCCGGCCACTTGCATTCGGTTAATTCCATATTGGTAAAGATGGCGCGAAAAGAGGAATTCTCAGGGCTGCAAGCATAAATGCCGAACTGAATCTCTCCGGCCGCCTCATGCAGATGGCACACCCGCATCTGATGGAATCCCGCGCCGTCCTCCGAGCATTCGATGCAGAAGTCATTCTCCCGGCGGCTTAGACGATACCACATGGTTTTCACCCTTGAAGGGATTTCCGTCGTTGCCCAGTCAGAATAGCCATGGTTGGTGACTACACTTCCAAGATGCTGAAACTCCTCGTTTTCATATTCGACGGAACCCTTGAGCCAGTTTTCGCTGTCCAAATACAAAACGACACCACACTGATCAAAGCGATGGTGGCTCTCCGTGAAATCCGTCTTTACCACAAAAGAAAAAAATGGTTCATTCGTACGCATTTGCAGCAACGGCGCGTTATCGTTGCGAAAATGGTAATAGGTTCTCTGCCAGAGATCCGTATGTGGTTTGGTCACAATCTCAATTCGCTCCTGCGAGATCGCGCAGGTTTCCGGCTGCCTTGTCCATTTCAGGTCGTTTACATCAAATTTCACTTTCATTCCTCCAAGTCTATCGGGCTTGTCGTTTTCACAGCTCCGCCCCATGCTTTTCTACGCTGGAATCATGCCCGCACGCATGGCATTGACTGTCATGGTTTTGACATGTCATATCGCGGCCGGCTGCCCGCTCAGCGCTTCGTTCCCCCTGAGCCGTCTGTCCGTGTGCACCGCGTGCATGTGGGATGGCCGTCATTTACAATGGTTGAAAACGGAATTCGCCGCCGCAGGGAATCTTCCCGGCCCGGTCAATGGCAGGAACAGCAACAGGGGACGCAGTCAGCGTCCCCTGTGACAATAGAAGTACCGTACACCCCTCGCGCCCCTGAAAAAGGTTTGTCAACAGCATGATCTTGCGGCATATCGGGGGCCGTTCCGGTTCCAGCCTCTCCCCTCCATCCGGCACGGCATCGTCGTTTTTCGCTTACTCAATGGTCCGGATATCGCTGAAGGGGAAAACCACACACCGCACATGCCCGATAATCATGTCGCGGGTAAGGGCGGCGGGGGTAAAATAGTCGTAGTAATTCCGGCTGTCATGGCTGTTGTCGCGGTTATCACCCATGACGAAGTATTCATCCTCGCCCAGCGTAAAGGGCGCCATGCTGAAGCCGTTGTCGTTGCGTTCCGGGGTCAGGTAGGGTTCGTCCAGCGCTTCGCCATTGCGGTAGACCACGTTGGAGCGAATCTCGATCACGTCTCCGGGAATGCCCATCACGCGCTTGACGAAATTCTCCGTGCGGCCCGGATACTTGCAGATGACCACATCTCCGCGCTGCGGGTCGCCAAAGAGGTATTCGGGCTTGGTTACCAGCATGATTTCGCCGTCCTGCAGGGTATCGCACATGCTTTCCCCGTCTACGCGGATGGGTTCAAACAGGAATGTGCGAATCAGCAGCGCTGCCGCCACCGCCACCGCAATGGTCAAAATCCAGCTCAGGATTTCCTTTTTGACGTTAAGCGGCTTTTTTTCTTTACCAGGCTTGCCGGCAGCAGCGCCCTCCACCTGCGTCATCTGTTCTTCCTTGACCTCCATGGGTAAAAGACCTCCTTTAGGAATGCTCCGCCATGGCGCGAAGTGTGTCCGCTTCCGGCACGGGTCCCTGCTCAAGCACCTTTTTGCGGCGCTTGACAAAATCCGCGCGCTCCATCATCACGATGCGCCCACAGCCCAGGCATTTGATTTTGATATCTGCGCCGATGCGGATAACCGTCCATTCGTCGCTTCCGCAGGGATGCGTTTTCCGCATCCTGACCCGGTCCCCCAGACGGATCTCCTCCATCACGCACACCTCCGCAATATACTTAAGCATTATACATCCCACGCGTAGAAGTTGCAAGGATCGCCCCCGGCCAAAATCCGGATGTTATGTGAACTTTCAGTAAATTTCATGTTCCGGCCCGGCTTTTCCCGCCTGCGGTCTTGCTCTGCGGACGCGGTTGTGGTATACTCACCGGCGTAGCGACAATGCGGGAGGGAACGCCATGGCTGCTCAGGCAAAGCGCAAAAAAGAGGCAAGGACGTCGTTGGTGCGCATCGTCAGCCTTTCTCTGGCCGGACTGATGCTGCTTTCCATTATTTTTGCGTCCGTTTGGCAGTGGTAACACGCTGACAGAACAAACGCCGGGGCGAAAGGCCAGTTCCTTTGCTCCGGCATTTTTTATTCCTTTTCGTCCGCATCCGGGGCCAGAGGCATTTCAAACCAGAAGGTGCTGCCCTCCCCCGGCTTGCTTTCCACGCCGTAGGAAAGCCCGTAGCGGTCCAGAATCCCCTTGACGATGTTCAGCCCCAGTCCACTGCCTACGGTGGCGCGCTTATGGGGTTTGCCTCCACGATAGTAGCAGATATAGGGCAGGTCCTCCGGCGCAATCCCTTCCCCCGTGTCACTGACGGAGATGCGGACCTTGCCGCCGGCTACGCGCTGCGCAATCGTCACCCGCTTATCCTTGCCGGTATAGGTAAGGGCGTTGTTAATCAGGTTGTAGAGCACCTGCTGCGCCTGTACCTCGTCGGCGATGACCCACGCTTCTCCTTCCGGCTCAAAAAGAATATGATAGCCGTCCTGCTCCGTCAATTTGGCATAGCGGGTCATGATGCCGCGCACCGTCTGCGTCAGATCAAAGCGGACCGGTTCGCCCCCGGCCGCGCTGCTGCGCGCCTTGCTCAGCTCCAGCACGGCATTGACCAGCGTACTGAGGCGCTTGGTTTCGTCGATGATGACCTGCATGTTCTCCGGGGTGTTTTCGCCCGGCAGATCGCGCATCACTTCGGCGTAGCCCTCAATCAGCGTCAGCGGGGTGCGCAGGTCGTGGCTGATATTGGCGATCAGCTCCTGCTGCATCTCTTCCACGCGCCGCAGATCACGCGCGGTCTGCGTCAGCTGGGCGTTGAGCTGGGCGATTTCACGATAGCCCACGTTTTGCACAGGGGTATATTCGCCCCTGCTGAGGGCACCCGCCGCCTGAGTGGTTTCCACCAGCGGCCGGGTGATGCGCCGTGACAGCACCAGCGAGATCAGGAAGGACAACAAAATCAAAATGGCCGTGATCACATAAAGCTCGTTGCGGATGGTCTGCACCGTTGCGGTGACGGGTGTGACCATGGCGTTGAGAAACACATATGCCGTCGTACCATCCGCCGTCACGGCCCGTTGGACCGTCATCATGCTGCGCGTTTCCCCATCATCGCTGGGAGGCACGCGGCCCAGAAACTTTTTTTCGTCATACATCCGGTTTCGGAAGTTCTTCATCGGAAAGGTGGTCACCATCACGCCATCGTTCTCAAGACTGCCTGCAATCTGCTGCAAATCGCGCGGATTCATGTGATGCACGATGCAGCCGGGCGAAACATCCGCCGAGGCCATCTCCACCATGGTATCGGAGGTGACGAGAATGCAGACGTTGTTTTCCTCGGCGATGCGGTCCACCAGCGCGTCGAGATTCTTATTGTTGATGTTCTGAACGATGCTCTGGGAAGAGGATTTGAGCATGTCCGTTTTTTGCAGGCGGTAGAAATCGTCCAGAAGCACGATCTGGAACAGCCACAGAAGCATGAGCAACAGTGCCGTAAATGCCAGAAAATACAGAAAAATGCGGCTGCGCACACCCATGGACTGCTTGAAGCGCAAAAAGCGTCCCCACAGCGAGGGACGCCTGCCCGCCGGTAGCGCCGCCGGCGCATCATTCTTTTTCAAAGCGGTATCCCACCCCTCTGAGCGTGGTGATATAGCGTGCGTAGCTGCCAAGCTGCTTGCGCAGCAGCTTGATATGCGTATCGAGCGTACGGTCGTCTCCAAAGAAGTCGTAGCCCCAGACCTCGCTGATCAGCCGGTCACGCGTGAGGGCGATGCCGCGGTTGCGCACCATGATGAACAGCAGGTCGTACTCCTTGGGCGACAGCTCCACCTCCGTCCCGTCGATGGTCACCTGGCGGGCGGTAAAGTCTACCAGCATGTTTTCGATGCGGACAGTTTCGTGAACGTTTTCCGCGGCACCGGGAGCCTGTGCACGGCGGAGCACCGCGCCCACGCGCATCATCAGCTCCCGCGGGGAAAAGGGCTTAACCACATAATCGTCCACGCCCAGTTCAAAGCCGTGAATGCGGTCGTACTCCTCGCCCCTTGCGGAAAGGAAAATGATGGGTACGTCGCTGGTCTTTCGAATTTCCCTGGCAGCCGAAAAGCCGTCCAGCTCCGGCATCATGATGTCCATGATGATCAGGTCATAGCCGCCCGCGCGCGCCATTTCGACGGCCTGCATCCCGTTCTCCGCCTCCGCCACCTCATAGCCATCAAACACGGCGTACTTGGCAATCAGTTGACGGATCATTTTTTCATCGTCCACGACCAGCAGCTTCATCCCTCATCCACCCCGTTTCCTTCTTCCTGGCCGGCCTCCTGCGTCTGTGCGTCGCCCATCAGCGTCACCGTCAGGCTTTCCTCGCCCTGGCCGCGTTCCAGCACCATTTCCAGCGCGGCGGACGGTTCCAGTTGCGCTCGCAGCAGACCAAACTCCCCGGTGGATGTCACCGGCTGCCCGTTGGCGCTCACGATCCGGTCTCCCGAGCGCACGCCCGCTTCATAGGCCTCGCTGCCCTGATCCACCGCCAACACGTACACGCCCAGTGTATTCACATGGTAATGGGAGGCTGCATCCTGATCCTCAATATCAATCAGGACCATGTCCAGCGCGCCGTCACCCAGCACCGTCTGCCCGGTGATATCCGCCCGGCTTTCCCACAGCAGCCAGAGGCCCAGCGCAATGGCCACAGCCGCCAGCGCCGCGGCCGCCGTCACAATCACGCGCTTTCCGTTCATCTTGCAACCTCCTCTGCTTTGGTGCATCGCGCCGTTATCAAGGTAAGCCCTGCAGGTGAACGGCGCATGAACAAGCGCTGAAGGCTTGCCGAAAAGCGGAATCAGCCCTCTTCCGACTCCTCAAAGGGCAGGGCGATACGGTTGTTGTCAGCCTCCCAGAGCTTGTCCAGGCGGTAAAATTCGCGCTCTTCCGTATGAAAGATGTGCACGAGCACCGTGCCGTAATCCAGCACCACCCACCGGCCCTCCTGCTGGCCTTCCTTGCGAAGCGGATAAACCCCACCTTCGCTCAGGCGGTCCTCCACCTCATCAGCCAGGGTCTTGACCTGCAGGGCACTGCGGCCGCTGGCGATCACCATACAGTCGGTGATCACCGTCATGCCGGACACATCCAGCGCCACAATATCCTGCGCCTTTTTGTCATAAAGGGTCGTGACAATCTTCTGGATCATTTCGTTCATTCGTTTCGCTCCTTTTATTCTTTGATCGGCTGGGCTGGCTCCTGCCGGTTGGAGGCAAGCCTCTCCAGCCAGTCGGCCACGCGCTGCGTTGTAGGATGGGGCGTGGTTTTCTGTGTGCGCACATAGGCCAGCGTGCTTTCCAGCGAATAGCGCATGGCGGCCACCAGGTCGCTTTGGGCCAGCTCGCGCACCTTTTCCAGCGCCGGATAGCTGCGGCGCGACGGCTCGATCTTGTCGGCCAGGTAGACGATCATATCCAGAGGAAGCATGCCCACTTTTCCGGTGGTATGACAGCGGATGGCGGAGAGCACATTGGGATCGCGCACGCCGAACTCCCGCTCAGCCACCACGGCGCCCACCGGGCCATGAAGCAGGTTTTCGCTCTGGAGGGTTTCCCTGTCCAACAGCAGGCGGCTTTCCCGGGCAATTCGCTGCTGCTGGGCAAGCGGCAGGCACTTGGCGCAGTCGTGCATCAGCCCGGCCATCGCGGCCTGATCCTCGCTCACGCCGTGGCGGCGCGCAAGGGCTCTTGCCGTGGAGGCCACCAGCAGGGAATGCAAAAGACGCTTGTCCGTAAGCAGCTGCCGCAAACGCGGATAACATGCCGCCGCTCCCTGCGGGCTTTCCCGGCATCCATACAGCCCCATGATGCGGATATATTCCAGCACCTGCGGCCTGACGCCGCCTGGCGTTTCACCCCGTGCCAGCGCCTCGCGGATGGCCGTGGCTGATTCAGCGTCCGGCGGCAGGGACAGAAACGAAAACTTTGCCCCGCGCTCCTCCAGCTCCCGCACCTGAGGGTTTTGCGCCAATTCTCCGGTTTCCCGGCTGCACACCAGAAAGCGGCACAGGGTAAATACCTTATCGGGCCTGCGCCAGTTGGGCAGGTCAAAAAGCGTGTCCTCTCCGATGAGGTAATACAGTTCCGCGCCCGGCATCTGCTTTTGCAGCCGGGTGAGGGTGTCCACGGTATAGGTTACGCCCTCGCGGTCGATCTCCATGCGCGAGGCCGAAAACCCCTGCACGCCGCTCACCGCAAGGCGGGTCATTTCAAACCTGTATTCCGCATCCGCCAGTCCTTCATGCTTGTGCGGCGGATTGCCCGCCGGCAAAAAAATCACACGGTCCAGCTTATGCTCCCGCTTTGCGCAGGCGGCGATTTCCATATGTCTGTCATGGATGGGGTTAAAACTCCCGCCCATGATGCCGATGCGCTCCTTTGGCACGGCTGCGCCTCCCTTCAGGGGTTTTTCCCCCACCCGCTCATTATACAGGAAAAACGCACCGCTGACCATACCAAAATCCCGCCCGGCTGAAGGGAAAACAAAAAGGCCGCGGGAGGCCTGCACCTCCGCGCCCCTTTCGATGTGTGACGCGTCAGCATCTGCTTTGCAGACGCCTCAGCGCCGCC
>ENA-OOXJ01001054-OOXJ01001054.1-human-gut-metagenome-genome-assembly--contig:-NODE-1054-length-19641-cov-7.488614_pt1 | contig 19641 bp, 16 predicted proteins | sample MGYA00241587_ERZ501343 | MGnify/ENA primary metagenome ERZ501343 (study PRJEB25962, sample SAMEA2042918) | human gut metagenome | biome: human gut; feature: human-associated habitat; material: faeces... | reverse complement strand
AGTTTGGCGCTTCTGCGCTCGATTTGCGGTATCTTTGTATAAGATACGCGGCATCTCGGCATAATCGCTCAAACAAGTTTGGCGCTTCTGCGCTCGATTTGCGGTATCTTTGTATAAGATACGCGGCATCTTGGCATAATCGCTCAAACAAGTTTGGCGCTTCTGCGCTCGATTTGCGATATCTTTCGATAAGATAAGCTGCATCTCGGCAAAGGAAAAATGAATAAATTCTTTTTCCTCTGCGCTCGATTTGCATTATCTTTGTCTCTCTAAAATGGATTCGGAATGGATTTTGATAAAGAATATAGCACTTATAAGCGTGACCCGCGTGGCAGGCGTTCGAAGCCCGAACATAAATCGGAAATGACTTTGGACGGCAAATTGCAACCTCAGGATAAGGAATTGGAGGATGCTGTTCTTGGCGCATTGATGCTTGAAAAAGACGCGTATTCGATTGTTTGCGACATATTGAAGCCGGAGTCGTTCTACGATACGGCAAACCAGAAAATTTATGCTGCAATCAGCGAATTGGGCATGCGGCAGCAGCCGATTGACATGCTGACCGTGACCCAACAGCTTCGCACGGACGGGATGCTTGACGAAGTGGGCGGCCCTGTGCATATTTCCGAACTTACTGCGAATGTGGCTTCGGCGGCGCATATCGAATACCATGCGCGGATCATCGCGCAAAAAAGCCTTGCCCGGAATTTGATAAACTTTTGTTCGCGGATTCAAGAGAAGGCATTCGACGAATCGTACGACGTGGACGATTTGCTTCAAGAAGCGGAAGGGCAACTGTTTGAAATATCGCAGGGAAATTTGAAGAAGGATTTCACTCAAATTGACCCTGTCATCAATACCGCAATAGAACAAATAGAGTCTGCCGCCAAACGTGAGAATGGATTGAGCGGGCTTGAAACCGGTTTCCACGAATTGGACAAATTGACTTCGGGCTGGCAAAATTCGGATTTGATTATCATTGCTGCCCGTCCGGCCATGGGAAAAACGGCGTTTGTCTTGTCGATGGCTAAAAATATGTCGGTCGATTACAACATTCCGGTAGCTATTTTTTCTTTGGAGATGTCAAACTTGCAGCTTGTGAATCGCCTTATATCGAATGTTTGTGAAATCGAAAGCGAAAAGATTAAAAGCGGTCGCTTGTCGCAAGCGGAGTGGGAACAATTGAATTCCCGTTTGCGGAAATTGTACGGTGCGCCGTTGTTTATAGACGACACTCCGAGCTTGTCGATTTTTGAATTGCGCACGAAGGCTCGCCGGTTGGTGCGGGAACATAATGTGAAAGCCGTCATAATCGACTATTTGCAGTTGATGAATGCGAGCGGTATGAAATTCGGAAGTCGCGAACAGGAAGTGAGCATGATTTCACGTTCGTTGAAGCAATTGGCAAAAGAGCTGAATATTCCGATTATTGCGCTTTCTCAGCTTAGCCGCAAGGTGGAGGACCGCAACGACAATAACAAGCGGCCGCAATTGTCCGACCTTCGTGAATCGGGCGCGATAGAGCAGGATGCCGATATCGTATGTTTTATCCATCGGCCGGAATACTATACGCGGTCGGCAGTGGATGCCAACAATCGATCGATTCGCGGATTGGCTGAATTTATTGTGGCCAAGCATCGTAGCGGTTCTGTTGCCGATGTGGAAATGACGTTCATCGCAAAATATGCGCGTTTCCAGAATCGCGAGGAAGATTACAATTATGTGCAGGAAACCATTGATTCGCGCTTGAATTCATCGGAACGGAGCGAATACAATCCGGCTGATTCGGATGATTTTGATTTCGCAAACCGTCCGGGCATGGAGCCGGAACCGGATTTCTTGCATGATTGACAAATGTCGATCTTTAAGCCAAGTATTTTAAAATAATTGGGAATACAGTCAATATGACGGCGAGCAGAAGCACGCTGAGAATGAATTTTTTCATATAAGCAAACCTAAAAGCAACAGCAAATAAAGGGTAGATTTTTTAGTTTGCGGCTTTGGTGGTTGTTAAAAATAGTGAAAATCAAAGACGGCCTTCGTTGGCATAGCTATAAAAATTGCCGGCAGCGACGATAAGGTGGTCGACAAGTTGAATGTCGAAAAGTTTGGCAGCTTTTGCAATGCGTTCTGTTTGGTTGTCGTCTTCTCTGCTGGGCATCAAATTGCCGGAAGGGTGGTTGTGGACTAAAATGATGGCCGTTGCAAGGTTTTCAATGGCATATCTCAAAATGAGTTTTGGATCGACTATGGTTGCTGAAACGCCGCCTTGGCTGATGCGTATTTTGGAAATCATGCGTTTTGCATTGTTTAAGTAGATTGCCCAAAATTCTTCATGTTGCAGATCAGCAAAATGGTAGCGCATTGTGGCAAACACTTTGTCCGGCGTGTTGAGCGTGGGCGTTTCTTCAATGTTTTCTTGCGCGTAGCGTTTTCCCAATTCTATGGCGGAAAGCAATGTGATTGCCTTGGCTTCGCCAATTCCTTTAAATGACTTGACTAAATTCCGGACAGAACGCTTTGAAAGCTCCGACAATTTGTTGTCGGATTCTTTTAACAGCCGTTGAGCGAGATCGACGACCGATTCGCCTTGCGTGCCGCTTCCCAAAAGAATTGCAATGAGTTCTGTCGTCGTCAGTGCATCCAATCCTTTGGCGAGGGCTTTTTCTCGTGGCCGGTCTTCTTTTGTCAAGTCGGCGATGCGTCGATTGTAATTAGCGTCTGTTGTCATTTTCCTTTTCGGATAGCGATTTCTTCTTCGACGTTGCGTCCTTTGCGTAGCAGGATCTTGTTGCAAAATGCTTTTAAGAAGCCAATGCCGTAGCCCGACAGTTGAATGATGCTTGCAATGATGGACAAGGCTCCGATTTTTATATTTTTAGTTGAAACGGAAGCACAAACAAATATGGCAATGACATAAGCGGCGAGCGGGATGATGAACATCCACGAAATTGCCAAAGAAAGAATGATCAACGCTATTACGCCCAAGACAAACACTGCGGGAAGCCAATGCACTGCTTTTAGGGAATCGGGATAAAGCAGGTAGAGCGTGATGCGCGACATGCCGAAAACGTAAACTTGCTTGAAAAACAATTTCATGCTGATGCGGCGCTTATGGTAGACAAAGGCTTCGCGAATCAATGCAATGGAAAAGCCGGCTTGACGGATGCGCGTGCTCATGTCGATGTCTTCGGAAAACATTTCTCGAAATCCGCCCACGGTTTCCCAAACTTTTCGTGAAAAGCCCATATTGAACGTGCGGGGGACAAATTTGTCCAATCTCACTTTTCCGCCGCGAATTCCGCCGGTGGTGAGAAATGACGTCATTGAATAGTTGATGGCTTTTTGCGTGTCGGAAAAGGATTCGTGAGCAGCATCAGGCCCTCCAAAACAATCGACATAATGCGCATCGAGCGATTTCCGCAAAGAAGCGATGTATTGTTCGGGAATGACGCAGTCGGAATCGAAAAACAAGAAATATTGCCCATCTGCGTGTTCCATCCCGTAGTTTCGGGCGATGCTCCGGCCTTCGTTGTCTTTGTAGAAATATTTGATGTCGATTTGGCTTTTGTATGGCTCGACAACGGATGCGCATGGCTGAGTCGAACCGTCTTCCACGAGGATGACCTCAAAATCTTTGTCGGTTTGAGCCGACAAACTTTTCAAAAGGTCGCGAACTTCGTCTATGCGATTGTATACGGGGATGATGATTGAGAAAAACGCCATTGTCTTTTCTTTTTGCAAACGTACTGAAAAATCCCGAAAAAATCTGTACGTTTGTAATATCAATTTTATTTTATGAAGAAATTATTAGGGTGCATTCTGTTGATGTCTTTCATGTTTTCCGCATGTACGGGAAAGCGTGTCGAACACGATTCGCTTTTGCTCATCGACCGGCATGATGGATATACGCAGGTGACGATTTTGAATCCGTGGAAATCGGGACAGACGTTGCATACATATTTGCTTGTTCCTCGCAATCAAGAGATACCATCAAATTTGCCGGAAGGCACGTTAATACGAACGCCGCTAAAAAAAGTGTTGGTATATTCGGATGTTTATGCCCGCCCGATTTCGGAAATAGGCGAAATTGCATCTATTTGTGCTGTGTGCGACGCGGAGTATTTTAAAACACCGGAGATCGTTGCCGGCTTGAAAACGGGAGCGGTGGTGAATTGCGGTTCGTCGTTGTCTCCATTGACGGAACGCATCATCAGCGCAGAGCCGGAAGCCATCATATTGTCGCCGATGGAAAACAGCGGTTACGGGGTGTTGGAAAATATGGGCATCCCTCTTATAGAAATGGCAGACTACATGGAAGCGACACCTTTGTCGCGTGCGCGTTGGATAGAATTTTTAGGACTGCTTTATGGAAAAGAGAAGGAAGCCGGCCTTATTTATGAACAAGTAACAAAAGACTACGAAACGTTGACTCGGAAAGTGTCGGATGTAGACCGGCGGCCAACTGTTGTATCGGAAATGATGACCGGCGGTGTTTGGTATGTTCCCGGAGGGAAAAGTTATAAAGCGGCATTGTTTAAGGATGCCGGCGCCGATTATCCATGGGCTGATAATGCTTCGACCGGCTCGTTGCCCCTTGATTTCGGACAAGTTTTGAATAAGGCGCAAGGAGCGGATTTTTGGCTGGTTAATGTGTATGGATACAGCCTCACTCGTGCAAAAATGAAGGAATTGTATCCGCATAATGACCAAATGAAGGCTTTTAAGGAAGGAAACGTATATTATGTGGATTCGTCAAAAAGCACTTTGTTTGAAGATACGCCATTCCATCCCGAACGGTTGTTGCGGGAATACATTAAAATATTTCATCCTGCGTTATTGCCGGATTATCAATTGAAGTATTACAAGCGGATGGAGGATGGCGAATGAAGCGATTTAGTCTTGTCATGGGCGTGTTTGCCGTGCTTCTGCTTGTGTTGGCGGCAAGTTTGCTCTTTATCGGGACGGTGGATGTGCCTGCGCGCGAAGTGATGGCAGTGTTGTCGGGCGGTCGTGCCGAACGCGATGCTTGGAATTTTATAATATTGGAGAGCCGATTGCCATTGATCGTCACTTCCGCGTTGGCCGGCAGTGCGTTGGCTGTTTCGGGGTTGTTGCTGCAAACGCTGTTTGGCAATGCGCTTGCCGATCCTTCGATTCTTGGAATTTCCACAGGTGCCAGTCTCGGAGCCGGCTGCATGATGCTGGCTTTTGGGACACCGTTGGGGGTGCTGTTGGGCGTTTCGGGCGGATTTGCGGCAACTTTCATAGGCGCTTTCATAGGCGCTTTGGCTGTGATGGGCATTTTATTGTTGTTTTCATCAATAGTCAAGAGTTCTACGATGTTGCTGATTGTCGGCGTGCTGATCGGCTATTTGGCTTCTTCGCTGATTTCGCTGCTTAATTTTTTTGCAACGGAGGAAGGCGTTCATTCTTTTGTGATTTGGGGAATGGGAAATTTTTCCGGAGTCACGCTTCAATGGCTTCCTTTGTTTTCGATTGTTGTATTGGCAGGATTGTGTTTGTCGCTTGCTATGATAAAACCGCTCAATGCATTGTTGTTGGGCCGTCGGTATGCTGAGAATCTTGGCGTCGATTTGCGGAAAATGAGGAATCGATTGCTGATGGTGACGGGGGTGCTGACTGCAGTAGTCACGTCGTTTTGCGGTCCGATAGGCTTTATTGGACTAGTTGTGCCGCATGTCGCGCGTTTGCTGCTGCGAACTTCGGACCATTTGCGATTGATGCCTGCGACTATGCTTGTCGGAGCTGTTGTCGGGTTGCTATGTTCGTTGTTGAGCATATTGCCGGCTACCAATGGCGTCATTCCGATTAATGCGATTACGCCGGTAATTGGCGTTCCGGTGATTATTTATGTTATTTTGAATCGTCGCAAAATATTTTATTTCAATTGAAATGGAAAGTCTGATGGAAATATGCGGGCTTGCCGTGGGCTACGTTGCAGGAAAAAAGACGAATGTTGTTTTGAACGATATAAATTTATCGTTGAAACGAGGAGAATTGACTTGCTTGCTCGGAGCGAATGGCGTTGGAAAGTCAACATTGTTGCGGACATTGACCGGCGCACAGCCTCCATTAAACGGCGAGATAAGGGTATTTGGCAAACCATTGAGAGACTATAATCAAAAACAACTTTCGCGTTTGATCGGAGTTGTGACAACGGAACGCACTTACGCCGGAGGACTTACTGTGACGGAACTTGTGGGACTCGGCAGGCAACCTTATACCGGATTTTGGGGGCGCATGTCGGAAACGGACAAAAGAGTTATCGAAAAAGCAATGACATTGGTGGGAATAGCCCATAAGCGGCAAAATTATATAGCTGAATTGTCGGATGGCGAACGCCAGAAAGCTATGATAGCACGGGCTTTGGCGCAAGAAACGCCTTTCATCGTTCTTGACGAGCCGACTTCATTTCTCGACGTGGCGAGCCGGATAGAAATATTTCGTTTGCTGCATGATTTGGCAAAGAATGAAGGGAAAGCCATTTTGCTTTCGACCCATGATGTTTCCCAGTCGCTTGCCATGTCGGATCGGTTGTGTTTGCTGACAAAGCAGTCAATCCATGTCGGTGTTCCGGAAGATTTGGTTTTGTCGGGATGCATGAATGATTTGTTTCCTTCTGAATCGTTGGATTTCGACATGTCGGCGGGCGAATATTATATAAAGGCGGCAAGCGGATTGCCAATCGCTGTTTCGGCGGCGACGCCGGTTTTGGAACGTTGGCTCGGAAATGCATTAAGCAGAAACGGATATGTGGTAACGCCTGCAGCGGAACGGGTTGTCAAGGCAGAGTCGCCAAATGAGATACGTATCACGGGCATCGACAGGGTATTTGTTTCAATAGAAGAATTATTGTCGGCTATGAAGGCCGGCAAGGCTATTAATTAATAATAAATGAAGATGAATGAAATAGCAATAGACGATTTGCGTCGGATGTTGCCGGAATCGAAAACGGAAAATCCGAGTGATGAGTATTATTTGACTTTGGCGCAATATATTGACAAGCTATTGGCAAGCATGCATGTGTTCCCTGAGTTGGATTCGTCGATTCGTCGCAGGATGGTTCTGGATTTGACGGGATATTATCAAGACATTGTTTCGGATGCAGGGCTTTGGCGTTCGTTTGTCAAAATGAATAGATTCCTTTATCAACGTCCGGTGCCGTTCTATAAGGAGCCGGAAGATTATGTGGATTCGGAATTGAATTTGATCGATGTGCAATTTGTCGCTTGGTATTCGTTGGAATCGCAATTGGGTTTCTTGGGGCTTGTGTCGCCGTTCGATAGCGATTTGATTAGGTTGTCGCGTCAAGTTTATAAATTGTTTGCGTTTCTTTATGACGATGCGCCTGTTGTGGAAAATTTTAAATCCTTGCGGGAACTTGATTTGTCGGATCGCGAACAAGTACGCGATATTTTCAAAGCTTATGGCTGGTTGTTTTGGAATAGCTATTTTATGCGTCCTGTCAGCAAACATGCCTATGAGCAGGGAGTCGATGCGGAGGACGAATTGACGATAGATGAAACGCTTACCGATGAAAAGCGCTTGCGCACAACGCTTGAACGCCCGACAGGCCCATTGGCTCTTCTTGCCGATGAATGGATGAAACTGATATTGGAAGATCGTTTGCCGCAGCAGCCCAAGCCGGCAATTGGAACCCATAAGTATTTTCAAGCGATGAAGGCGGCGACCGGAGGCGATGTCGTAGCTTTTTGCCGAACTTACGAAGAATTGGAATCTTTTCTTGCGGATAAAATGGGATGGGGCAAGGCGGAAGGCGGCCATTTGCCTCAGATGAAAAACTTTAAGAATTTTGTGCTTTATGCTGATTCGGTCAAAGGATTGGCGGTGGCGCACGATGTGGCGCAATACGTGAAACATCCGGCAAATGATGCTTACGATCAAACGATTGCAGCATCGGAAGCGCATCGGTTGTTGATGGAGCCGGCAAAATGCCCTGTCGATTTGTTGAAATATTTGTTTGAGAATGGCATGGTGCCTGATGCCGGATTCCCTGCAAATAAGGATATTGAAATGCTTCAAGAAAATTGGGATTTTATAGCACGGTTGTATTTGCGCGATTTTTATCGTGCGGATTAAACGATTTTTCAGGGAAACAGTCTTATATTGAAAATGAAAATTATGGACAAAATGAAATTAATTGTTTCGTCGGTTGTCGTTGCCGTCGGAATTGTGGTTTTGGGAGTTTGCATAAAATCGGGACTTGGCAGTTTTGCGCGCAATGCGCGAGTTGTGACAGTGAAAGGCTTGGCCGAACGGGAAGTAAAGGCCGATAAGGTGATATGGCCGATAGTCTTCAAGGAGCTTGGCGACGATTTGCCATCGCTTTATGCTCGCGTAGATGAAAAAAATGCAATTGTCATACAGATGTTGAAAGATAAAGGCATTGCCGATGCTGAAATTTCGACGAGCGTGGATGTGACCGACTTGCAGGCAGATTCATATTCTTCGGAAAGAACTCCTTATCGGTATCGCATATCATCGGTTGTCACTGTCAATACCGGAAAGGTAGATACGGTTTTGGCTCTCTTGAAAGAACAGTCGTCGCTTATTCAAAAAGGGGTGGCAATTACGTTTAGCAATTACAGTTATCCGAGCATTCAGTTTGAATATACGGGATTGAATACGATAAAGCCGGAAATGATAAAGGAAGCGACGCAAAACGCGCGTAAGGCGGCTTTGCAATTTGCGGCAGATTCGGAAAGCACGCTTGGAAAGATCAAGACGGCATATCAAGGGCAATTTTCCATTTCCGATCGCGACCAAAATACGCCTTATATCAAAAAGGTGAGGGTGGTGACCACAATAGAATATATGTTGGAAGATTAAATCAGGCATTTTTCTTGCATGACAGAGAAAGAAAAAGCGGCCCGAGGCGAATTGTATGATGCCAATCATGATTCGGTATTGCAAAGAGAAATGTTTGAAACGCGATGCCGTTTGCACGAGTATAACAATTTGCCGCCTGATGAGGTCGAAAAGCGAGAAGAATTATTGCATCGCTTGGTGGATATAGGAAAGGGAGGCATCGTATTGTCGCCGTTTCATTGCGATTATGGCTACCATATCCACATTGGCGATAATTTCTTTGCAAACGTCAACTTTGTCGTTCTCGACGGGGCTGATGTGACGATAGGAAATAATGTGTTTGTCGCTCCCAATGTCGGCATATATACGGCAGGCCATCCGTTGGCCGTGAAACTGAGAAATTCAGGCTTGGAATATGCTTTGCCGGTTAAAATAGGCGACAATGTGTGGATTGGCGCCGGCGTGTCGATATTGCCCGGGGTGGAAATAGGCAATAATACGGTGATAGGTGCCGGAAGCGTTGTGACGCGCAATATTCCGTCCGGAGTGTTGGCGTTTGGCAACCCTTGCCGTGTCGTAAGGCAAATAGACCCTTCTATCGATTGATTTTTAAGCATAAAAAAAGAAGCGAGCGATACTTTTCTTGTATGGCTCGCTTCTTGCGTTTTTGTCGATTGTTTATTCTTGAGGTTTTAACCACTTGTCAAACCATTTGAAGAATTCATATTGCCACAGAAGCGCATTTTGCGGTTTGAGAATCCAGTGGTTTTCTTCAGGATAAACGAGCATTCTCGTCGGGATGCCGCGAAGTTTGGCAGCGTTGAAAGCCATCATGCCTTGTGATGCCAAAATGCGGTAGTCTTTTTCTCCGACGGATATCATGATGGGGGCAGTCCATTTTTCTACAAATTTGTGGGGAGAATTGGCAAAGCTGCGTTGTGCGACTTCATTGTCTTTTTCCCAGAAAGCACCGCCGAGATCCCAATTGGCAAACCACATTTCTTCTGTTTCGAGATATTGAGCTTCGGTGTTGAAAATTCCGGCATGTGCAAAAAGAGCAGCAAAGCGGTTGTCGTGGTTTCCGGCCAGCCAATATACGGAGAATCCGCCATAACTTGCGCCGGTCGCGCCAATATGGTCGGCGTCAATATAAGGTTTTGTTTTCATGAAATCCACGGCCGATAAATAATCTTTCATGTTTTGGCCACCATAGTCTCCGGAAATCTGCGCGTTCCATTCCGTTCCGAATCCCGGAAGTCCGCGACGATTGGGAGCAATCACGACGTAACCTTGTGAAGCCATCAAACGAAGATTCCACCGGTAGCTCCAGAATTGGCTGACGGCTTGCTGCGGACCTCCTTGGCAATAAAGGATGGCCGGATATTTTTTTGTTTCGTCGAAATTCGGGGGAAGGACAACCCATGTGAGCATTTCTTTTCCGTCGGTTGTCGGGACCATTACTTTTTCGACAGTGACCGGTGAAAGTTGTGACAATAGTTCGGTGTTGACGTTTGTCAATTGAGTATCGCTGTCCTTGTCGACGAGGAATATTTCGTCGGGATATGTTAAAGAATGGCGAAGTGCGATGATTTTTTTGTCATCGACCGGTGCAAGCGACGCATAGTCGCACATTTGAGCGGCTATTGTTTCTATCTTTTTCGAACCAACTTCGACGCTGAATATTGGCGACGGGCCATGGTATGGAGCAATGAAATAAATCTTTTTTCCATTTGGATTCCATGCGATAGTGCTGACGGTGTAATCCCAATTTTCAGTCAAATCGGTTTTTTCTCCGGTTTTCATATCCATGACGAAGATGCGGTTCATGTCCGATTCATATCCGTCGTGTTCCATGGACAGCCATGCTAATTTGTCGCCTTTGGGCGAAAATACAGGATTCGTGTCGTAGCCCATCATTCCTTCTGTGAGATTGGTCGTGGTTTTTGTTTCCAAGTTGTAAAGATATAAGTCGGAATTGGTGGAAAGGCTGTATTCCATTCCCTCTTTTTTGCGCGACACGTAGACAATGCTTTTTGAATCGGGAGCCCAAGCAAAAGATTCAATGCCTCCGAACGGTTTCATCGGGCTTTCGTAGGGTTCTCCTTCCATTATGTCGATCGGATTTTCTATGCCGTTTTCAGTCACATCGGCAAGAAATGGATGCGGTATTTCTGTTACCCATTCGTCCCAATGCTTATACATCAGATCATCGACGATGCGCGCATTTGCTTTATCGAGAGCCGGATATTCGTCGACAACGCGTTTGCCGTATTTGATGTTGCGAATGAGGAGTATTTTGCTTTCATCAGGCGAGAATAAAAATCCGCCAATTCCTTTTTCGATATGGGAAATTTGAGTTTTTTCGCTACCATCGGGATTAATCGTGAAAATTTGCATTCCATCGTCGGTAGAAGCCATGTATGCGATTTTTGTGCCATTCTTGATCCATACGGCTCCATTTTCGCTTTCGGGAGTGACAGTGATTTGCCGTTGGTTTTTTCCATCAATGTCCATGACCCACAATTCTCTATTGCCTTTGTCGGCTTTGAGATTGACGAATTCTACGCTGTAAAGCACCGATTTGCGATCGGGTGAAACTTGAGGTCCCGAAACGCGGCCGAATGCTTCCATCATTTCCGGAGTGAGTTTGCCGTCTACGACTTGTATGTCGGGGCGTCCGATCACTTCCGGTTCGTTTGCTTCTGCTTGCGGCATTGCCGCCACAATTAATAGCGAGGCTGCCATAATAGAAATTTTTCGATTCATACGTGTTATTTTTTATGTTTGTTTTTATTTGAGATTCGTGCGTCCGGCGTATGAAACAAATCGTTGATTAAATCTTTGCGATTCATTTTCAATAGTGATTGCCGTATGCTTTGCTTGTATTCCGGCTTGTACCAAAAGAAATATTTTCTTTGGTTTTCTTTTTCCGTTTGCGATTTTGCGGTGTAAACCGGTTGCATCGTATACGGGTGGATGCCAGTATAGTATATTTCGGTGGAAAGCGTCATGGGAGTCGGCGTGAAATCTTGCACTTGTTCGAGGTGGAAATTCAAATGTTTGGTGATCGACGCCAATTCTGCCATGTCGCTTTCATGGCAAGCGGGATGCGATGATATGAAGTAGGGGATCAGTTGTTGTCGCAGATTGTATTTTTTATTGATGGATTCAAAAAGACGGTTGAACTTCCGAAACAATTCGAACGACGGTTTGCGCATGCAATTTAATACGGCGTCGGCGGTATGCTCCGGTGCTACTTTCAATCTGCCTGACACATGATTTGATATAAGCTCTTCTGCATATTTTTTGTTCGCTTGATTGATGTCGTTGTCGTCGTTTTTTGCAAAAATCAAATCATATCGTATGCCGCTTCCGATAAATGATTTTTTCACGCCGTGAATGCTATCGGCACTTTTGTAAATATCGATGAGCGGGCGGTGGTCGTTTTTTAGATTTTTGCACGGCTTGGGGTGCAGGCAGGATGGCCTGACGCATTTTTTGCAAAGGTCGAGATCGTCGCCATGCATTTTATACATATTGGCCGACGGTCCACCCAAGTCGGAGATGTAGCCTTTGAAATCGGCCATTCGTGTGATTTGTTCTACTTCTTTCAGAATTGATTCCTTGCTGCGTGAAGATATGAATTTCCCTTGATGGGCCGATATTGTGCAAAAAGCGCATCCACCGAAACATCCGCGGTGCATGTTGACAGAATGGCGAATCATTTCGTAGGCAGGAATCCGTTTCCCTTTATAGCGAGGATGCGGCAATCGGGTGTACGGCAAATCGAAAGACGCGTCTATTTCTTTTTCAGTCATTGGCGGGAACATCGGATTGACTTTGACGGCTTTCTGTCCATGCTGTTGCCAGATGACGCGCCCATGCCATTTGTTGGACTCTATTTCGATGAGCTTGAAATTTTCGGCTTGGCTTCGCTTATTGCGCAAGCATTCTTCGAAAGAGTGCAAGACGAGTTCGGCTTCGTCGTTTATTTTCGGCATCTCGCCGGCATCTTTCAATATGGCAGTTTGCTTTATGTCGTCGATGTTTTCAAACGTTTCTCCGGAAGAAAGGCGGTCGCAAATTTCCAATATGGGACGTTCGCCCATTCCATATACGATCATGTCGGCGGCACTGTCGAGCAAAATGGAAGGTTTGAGAGAGTCGCTCCAATAATCATAGTGCGACAATCTGCGCAGGGAAGCTTCAATGCCTCCTGCAATAATGGGTATGTCGGGATATAATTGTTTTAAAATGCGCGAGTATACGATGGTGGGATAGTCGGGTCTTGCCCCGTGTCGTCCGTTTGGCGTATAGGCATCGTCGCTCCGGCGGCGTCGAGCGGCAGTATAGTGGTTGACCATTGAGTCCATTGCACCTGCCGACACGCCGAAAAACAATCGGGGAGCGCCTAATTTTCTAAAATCTCGCAAATCGTCTTGCCAATTTGGCTGCGGGATGATTGCAACGTTGTATCCATGTGCTTCTAAAACTCTTCCAATTACGGCACAGCCCATGGACGGATGGTCGATATATGCGTCTCCGGAAAACAAAATCACATCAATATGATCCCATCCCAATCGTTTTATTTCTTCTTTCGAGGTCGGAAGCCAAGCTTGTTTGTATGATGTATGTGGATTTTCCATATTATTTCATTGCGTTTAGCTTGTCTTCCATTTTCAGCATTTCATCGCGCAACTGCGCCGCTGATAGGAAATCCATGTTTTTTGCCGCTGCGATCATGTCTTCGCGTACCTTTTCCACTGCTTTTTTCAATTCGTCTTTTGTCATGTAGGCGACAATCGGATCGGCGGCAATCGGTTGTTGTGGAGCGGAAGCAATGCCGATGTGTGTGCGTGCTTTGCTTGAAACAGCATTTTCTGCGGGCATGTCCGGTTTTCGATTGTGCCCGACGATTGGCAAGCGGGCTTTGACGATGGCTTGAGGCGTAATGCCGTGATCGGCGTTGTATTTTAATTGGATGCTTCTGCGCCGCTCGGTTTCGTCGATTGTGGCACGCATCGAGTCTGTTATTTTGTCGGCATACATGATGACGGTGCCATTCAAGTTTCTTGCTGCACGACCCACTGTTTGCGTCAGCGAACGATGCGAACGGAGAAATCCTTCTTTGTCGGCATCTATGATTGCCACCAGCGACACTTCCGGCAAGTCCAATCCTTCGCGAAGCAGGTTTACGCCGATAAGCACGTCGATGTTGCCGGCTCTGAGGTTGTCGATAATTTCGATTCGTTCCATGGTGTCGACATCGGAGTGGATGTATGCGCAATTAATGCCGATTTTTGTCAAGTATGTCGTGAGTTCTTCAGCCATGCGTTTAGTCAAGGTTGTGACAAGAACTCGTTCGTGCTTCTCAATTCGCAAATTGATTTCTTCCAGCAGGTCGTCGATTTGTCCTTTTGAGGGGCGAACTAAAATTTTAGGATCGAGCAAGCCCGTGGGGCGAATCAATTGTTCTACGACTATTCCTTCCGATTTGGCCAATTCATAATCGGCCGGTGTCGCGCTCACGTAGATCGTTTGTCCGGTGGCAGCCTCGAATTCTTCAAATTTGAGCGGACGATTGTCGATGGCAGCCGGAAGCCGGAATCCATATTCCACCAAATTCATTTTTCTGGAGATGTCGCCGCCATACATGGCGCGAATTTGGGGAATAGTCACATGGCTCTCGTCGATGATTGTCAGAAAATCTTTCGGAAAATAATCGAGCAAGCAGAAAGGACGAACCCCGGGTTTGCGTCCGTCGAAGTAGCGGGAATAGTTTTCAATGCCCGAACAATAGCCCACTTCGCGAATCATTTCCACATCGTAAGTCACGCGTTCATATAATCGGTTTGCTTCAATGTCGCGCCCTTCATTGCGAAACATTTCCACTTGCCGTCCCAAATCGATTTCGATTTGCCCGATAGCCGATGCCGTGCGTTCTTTCGTAGTGACAAATATATTTGCCGGAAAGATTTTATAGCCTTGGAGATTGTCTTCCGTCTCCATGGTTGAAGGATTGAGGGAAGATATGGATTCGATTTCGTCTCCCCAAAAAATGATTCGGATGATAATTTCTTCATAGGCGATGTAGAGGTCGATCGTGTCGCCTCTGACGCGAAATTGGCCGCGCCCCAATTCACTCTCGTTGCGAGAATATAGGGAGTCGACCAATTGGCGAAGCAAGACATTGCGGGCTATTTTCTGGCCGACCTTTATTTCGACGACATTTTTGTCGAAATCTTCCGGATTGCCAATGCCATAAAGGCATGAAACGGAGGATACGATGATCACGTCGCGCCGTCCCGATAGCAATGCCGTGGTGGCAGCAAGACGGAGGCGGTCGATTTCATCGTTGATCATTAGGTCTTTTTCGATGTATTTGTCGGATGCCGGAATATATGCTTCCGGTTGATAGTAGTCGTAGTATGACACGAAGTAGTGTACGGCATTTTCAGGGAAAAATGCTTTGAATTCAGAATATAATTGAGCAGCCAATGTCTTATTGTGCGACAAAACAAGTGTGGGACGATTCGCTTTTTCTATGACATTGGCCATGGTGAATGTCTTTCCCGAACCGGTTACGCCTAAAAGCGTTTGGTAGGGAATTTCGTTTTGCAGGCCGGCATATAGCTGCTGAATGGCTTGCGGTTGGTCGCCGGTTGGCTGATATGTGGAATGGAGTTGGAAATCCATTTTTGCTGGTTAGTTCTCTTTTGGGTCAATTCGTTGCAAAACCAATACCGCATTCCCGTTTTTGTCTAACAATGTGGCATTGTCGCGATCTTCTCGGCTGATTGTTTCGACTTCTTCCAAAGCGATGAGCAAGTCGCGTTCGATAGCCATTGTTTGCTCGTCGCACAGCATTCGAGTCGAAATTATGCTTTGGAACTGGATAAACCAATCTTTGTTTCTGTCGATTCCGATAGCGCCATTTATAATGTTGCAACCGGCTTTGCCGTGCAATTTCAATTCAGGGATGTCGAACACCAATTCGATATCGGAGCCGGCAATGTCGTTTTCTTCGATTTTTACGACTTTCCATGTCCCGGAAAGGAAATTGGCATTGTGCCGTTTCCCTTGGATGATGACATTCCCTTGCGTGTCGAAGATGTCAATATAGTGGAGATTGTCTTTCGTGTAGATATTGAAAGATGCAGCAGTATTCAATCCTTCGAGGATGTTGCTTTCGTCGCGAATGTAGTCGCAGTATTTCATGGTGGAAAGCACATCGGAGAATGTCAGTTTGCCGTCGGCTGTCGCTTCATAGCAGCCATTGACGATGTTGCAACCCAAATTGCCATAGATTCTCCCGTCAGGAGCATTGAAGTATATAAAAGGAAGATTTGTTCGCATATCGACAGGTTTGTCCATGGCCGACAGGATAATCCATTCGCCGGGCAATCGTTTTAATTGTTCGATTGTGTTCTTTTCTTCGATAACTGTTTTTTCCTTTTTTTTGTCTTTTCGCGCCGAAGCTTCAGCGAATACGGTATGTGCAGGTCCGTGTTCGGCAGCTTTGCATATCGGGCTTGCCAAACAAATGCAGGTGGCAATTATAAATAAAGATAAATTATGCATGTCAATTCTTTTTTTATTCGTCGGTCCAGTGCTTTCTAATAGGGTATTTGACGGGTCGTATCAACAATCGCAGGGATGTCGTGTAGAATATGTATGCCCATATCCAATTGATCAATACATTGACTTTGTTGCGCATTCCTAATATGGAAATTAAATGTATGAACATCCAAGTCAGCCATGCCGGTCGCCCATAAAAGTAGGCGAATTTTAAGTCGCATACGGCTCTGTTCCGCCCGATAGTCGCCATTGAGCCTTTGTCGACATATGCAAATGGTGTTGTGGTTTTCCCATTGAGGATGTTGGCAAGATGTTTCGCTTGCTGGATGGCCACTTGTGCCACTTGCGGATGCCCTTTCGGGTAGGCTTCGTCGGCGAGATAGGCGATGTCGCCGAGCGCATAGATATTGTCGTAGCCCTTGATTTTGCATTGCCCGTCGATGATGTAACGATTGCCCTTTGTAATGCAATCGGGCGACAACCCCTTTATGACGCTTCCGGTGATGCCGGCTGTCCAAATCAAAGTTTCGCAATAGATTTCTTCTCCATTCGACAAGCGTACGATATTATCGTCGTACGACTCCATCATGCAATTCAGTCGAGTTTCAATCATCAAATGTCCGAGATAGGTTAGCGCATCGGCAGAAGCGCGTTCGCTCATAGTGCGGAGCAGGCGGTCGGTGCCTTCTACGAGGATAACACGAATGTCTTCTTTGTCGATTTCCGGATATTCCCGTTTAAGGATATAGCGCTTCATCTCGCCAAGCGCACCTGCCACTTCTACGCCCGATGGCCCACCTCCGACTACGACAAAACTGAGCAGCTGCTTGCGTCGGCGAATGTCGGTGGTGATGCATGCACGCTCTAACCGATCGAGTATTTCGTTTCTCAAACGAATGGCTTCGGCAGTGGATTTCAGAGTGTGTACCTTTTCTTTTAACTCCGGATGATTGAAGAAGTTGTTGGTTGTGCCGGTGGCAATAACCAACCGATCGTATGGAATTTCTTCAAATTGGGTGGTGATTGTAGCTTTTTCCGGATTTATGGAGACAACCTCTCCATAATGGTAATTGGCATTTTTCATTCGTCGCATTTCTCGGCGAAATGGGAATGAAATGCTTCCCGGCTCTAAGCCGGAAGAAGCGATTTGATAGAAGAGCGGCGGAAAACTATGGTAGTTGTGCTTGTCGACAATTGTAACGTTGAATTTTTGTTTGTCGAGTTTTTTAGCCAAGTTTAATCCTGCGAATCCACCGCCTATGATAACGATATGTTGCCTGTTCATATGAATGATTTCTTTTCGGCGCATGAGAATTGCGTGTTTTGAAGACCATTAATAAAACGCATTTTAGTTGCAGAAGTTCAATTTGTTTGGGAGAATATGTGCAATAAAAAGCGTCGTTTTTGCAGTAATGAGCTTCTTTGGGCAAAGATAATGCAAATCGAGCGCAGAAACGCCAAACTTGTTTGAGCGATTATGCCAAGGTGCAGCTTATTTTCTGCAAAGATACACAATATCGCTGGAATAATCGAAGAAAACCAGCAAATTAACGCAATAGAAATTGGAATTCAGGCAGTTAGGAGAATATCACGGAAGTTGGGCAGAGGGCTGAAAAGCGTTCCAAAGCGGATTGCGGACAGCGAACGGTTGAAGAACCTCAGCACCACGCTTTCCTACAAGGTGGAGGCGAAAGGGAAAGACCGTGAAGAGATAGGCTTCTTCGCCAAGTTCGTGCTTTGCTCCAACAACGAGCACCTGCCCGTCATCATTGACGCAGGGGAGACACGCTATTGGGTGCGGAAGATTGTGCCGCTGCACAGCGACGACACCGACTTCCTGCAAAAGCTGAAAGCCGAAATCTCCGCTTTCCTGCATTTCTTAACCAACCGTAAGTTGTCCACCGAAAAGGAAAGCCGCATGTGGTTTGCACCGAAGCGGCTGGAAACGGATGCCCTACGGAAGATTGTCCGAAGCAACCGCAACCGTTTGGAGATAGAAATGGCGGAACTGCTGCTTGACATCATGGCAAGCGTGGGTGTCAGTTCTGTTTCTTTTTGTCTCAATGACATTATCCCGTTGCTCGTCTGCTCGCAAGTCAAGGTGGAGAAGTCGCAGGTCCGGAAAGTGGTGCAGGAATGCTGGAAGCTGGCTCCTGCATCCAACTCGCTTTCTTACACGACCTACCAATACGACTACAACCGTGAATGCCGCTACTCACCCGTCAGGAGGATTGGACGCTACTACACAGTAAGCAGGGAACAGTTGGAAACACTCTGATATTTTGATGAAATGATGGAAGCATATATAAACATAAAGAATGACAGCGACTTACATTCTCATCAAACGCTCAACAAAAGGATTAGGCTGATGAAAAGAGAAAGGCAACACAACGCCGCTCATCGCTTTTCTTTTGGCAAGCGGTTTGATGAAACGCTGATGAAATATTATTTCATTAGTTATCAGTATATTAGACTATCTAATCATCAATTCATCGGATTTTCGCCCCTCATCAATTCCGCTGTGGGAACGGCAGCACCATCCCCGCCTGTATGCCCGTGTGCCAACAGGCAATCATGCCGGCACAACGGCACGGAATATCAGACAAAGCTGGCAAAAAGAAAAAGGGAAATCAATGTCCGCCGACATCACCGCCGACACCGCCGCAGGCTTTTGGGAAGCAAAAAGCCATAGCTCATTAGGGCGTTTTCTTCACGCACCGCTGACGCTAATGCTAAAAACACCCCAATGAGCCAACGGGGTTGCACCCCTCTGGACACCCCCGCTTACCCCGTGCGGCTATGACCGCAAGCAGACGGACACCGACAAACAAATTTGTACAACCTCAAAAACAAGAACGAACATGGGATATATCAGCATCCAAATCAACAAGGCGAAAGGGTCGGCTGACGCGGGCGCATCCGACCACATAGAACGCAAAACAATGCCCAAGAACGCCGACCCCACACGCACCCATCTCAACCGTGAACTGGTGGAGTTCCCCGACGGTGTGGCAGACCGCACCGAAGCGATAAGCCACCGCATCCACACGGCAGGCATCAGACGAAAAATTACTCCCGACCAAGTACGGGCAATCCGCATCGTGCTTTCGGGTTCGCATGAAGATATGGTGAGAGTGCAGGACGAAGGCAGGCTGGGTGAATGGTGCGATGACAACCTGCAATGGCTGCACCGCACGTTCGGAAAGGAGA
>ENA-OOXJ01001051-OOXJ01001051.1-human-gut-metagenome-genome-assembly--contig:-NODE-1051-length-19670-cov-3.530003_pt1 | contig 19670 bp, 13 predicted proteins | sample MGYA00241587_ERZ501343 | MGnify/ENA primary metagenome ERZ501343 (study PRJEB25962, sample SAMEA2042918) | human gut metagenome | biome: human gut; feature: human-associated habitat; material: faeces... | reverse complement strand
CCTTTGCCCGCAGCTACACCTTGCAGCAGATGGCCGAGGCCCGCCGCGTGCGCGAGGACACCACCCGCTCTGTCGAGGAACGCACCGACTATCAGAACCGCCTCTACTTCGCCCTCGAACAGCGCATTCGCCGCGAGGTGGCCCGCGCCGTGCCGCCCGCGTCGCCCGAGCACGATGCCTGTCTATCGGCCGCCATCGCCGTCATGGCGCAGACCATGCGCGAGTATAACTTGGCCCATCCGCCCGTCATTACCGGCGCGGCGGAGTGAGGCATATATTAAATGTATGTTCTAAGGAAAATAGTAAATCTATTGCGAGTCAAGCACCCTATATGGCTCACACCATGCGCGTTCTGCTCTCGAATATAAGCAAATACCCGAAAAGGAAGAGCAACCATGAACCATACATGTTGGATGGTTGGCTGTTTCATGGTTGCTCTTTCCTTTTCGGGTTGAGAGGTTTAATATACGTAATACTGGAAATCTCCCTTTTCTATGATATTGTCTCCATCAAAAGTATATGCCGAGGCTAAGCCTTGGCCACCATATGGGGAGACAATATCGCCATTATCAAATATCATTTGCCACTGTCCCCCAATCCATCCAGCAAATTCAAGATCGTTTCCTACAAATTTGTAAATGTTAGTGTACATATCAGAGGCTTTATCGCCTACCGAAGTGACAACTTCATTGATACCGTCACCGTTCAGGTCGATAATGGAGACTTGGGCATAATAATCAGATGGTAAGCCGCCATATTCATCTAAGAACTCCCAATGTCCTGTATTGGTAAGAATGCTTGCATCGCTGGCATTGTTCCCTTCGGCAGCAAAATAGGTAATATTCAACATGCCTTGCCTATATCTCAGAAGTATTCGCTCACCTTCTTCTCCATCTCCGTTGATATCGCCTTTCAATATTTGGGTATTCCCAATCTCCAAGTCTGCTGCCGATGATTGGATGTAGTTGTCGTTTCCGATATTAAACAAAAGATTTTCATATTCATCACTCTTATTACGAGTAGTCCCGGTTTCAGTTACTTCCCCCTCAGCATATTCTTCTTCACTATCGGTGGTTTCTTCTGTATCATCGTACGACTCGGAGCTTTCGCTGCTTCGTGTGCGGTGGGATGAGGAAGTACTGCCTATGATGCCGCAGACCAATACGATGAATGCCAAGACAGAAATAACCTTTAAAGATATGTCTTGCGTTTTTTCCGACAATTCTCCCGTTATGTCCCCGAGTTTGGCGTAGAAGTAGGCATTAAGAAGCAGATAGAACGAGCCAAGGAACACAAAAACGAGGCTCGTTGTGTCTTCCACGAACATAGAGAGGAGAATACCTAAGCTATCAACGATGCCAAGGGTGATAAAGAGCCATCCGATGAAGCGCAGCTTCCCGGCGTAGCAGGCTTTCAGTTTCCAACCTATGTAAAATTCAAGAAACAGATATGCAACAGAAAGAATAAGGAAAATCACGAAGAAACCAACGCTACCGCTAAAATCTTCCATCATCAGACTAAAACAGAGGAAGACAATATTCAGCACGATATAGGCCACCAGCGGATTCAGCAGCGGAGCTTTGAGCAGCTGCAACCCTTTCAAAAAGGCCCAAAGCAACATGCAGGAACCTACCACCTCGATGCACGTGGGTATCAACGCAGGAATGTCTGCAAAGAAATGCATCAAGTTGGTAAGGTCAATCTTCATAATTGAAATCTCGACCTCTTTTATCCAATCGTTCTGGAAGCCCGATAGGAAATTGCCCAATACTGCCAGAATAAAACCGACAAGAATGAACGTTCGCGAATATGGAATGTCAATCTTGTTCACTTCTACCGGTTCCACCGCAACCGGCCGGTAGTTGGGGCGGCTGTTGCTCCCGTGTTCGGAGCCGTCCAGCCATTCGCCGCAGTGCTTGCATTTTTTGGCCGTAGCCATGATTTCTTCCCCGCAATAGGGGCAACGTTTTGTTTCTGCCATGATATGGATTTTTTGAATGTGGATGGTTTTCATAATCCCCCGGTATGGCTTTCTGCACTTCGTGCGGGCATACCGGGGGAACTTCTGTCACGGGTGTTTAATAGTATTGTTCGTTGACCATGGCCGCAGAATCTTCTTCCAAGGTGCTTTCTGAGTTGTCAATCGGGTACGTACCTTCGAGGTATTCCTCTAAATCTTCTTCAGCCTTTTTCTGTTGCTCTGCCATGCGCGCGATGCCGACGGGAGTGCCGACGAAGAAGAGCAGGACGGCTGCGACGATGAAGAGCCAGTCGGTGCCTTTGGCGCGGACGGGGCGGCTCTCGGTGCGGCCCTCCCTGGCCAGCAGGACGAGCAGCCAGATGCCGCCGACGAAGGGCACAAGCGAGATGAAGATCCACCCGCCGCTCTTGCCGATGTCGTGGAGGCGGCGCGTTATGAGGGCAAGCACCGGGACGATGAGGCCCAGCGAGAACAGCGCGGTCAGCAGGAAGTTGGTATGGGGGATGAGCATGTCCAGCCCCAGAACGCCGCAGTAGGCCAGGAGGTAGAACAGATAGCTCATCCAGAACTTCTTGCGGCCGATGGCCCCGCGGAAGTCGGCGTAGTGCTTGAAGAACGTGTCGACGAGGTAGTATTGCAGCATGCCCGCCTTGCCCGTGTCGGCTTGCTGCTCGTCGCTTGCGCGGTCGGCGTACGGCATATAGTCCGACAGGCGACGTGGCTGCTGCCGTGCGGGCTGCGGCGCTTGCCGGGGCGCGGGCTGCGGCGTGCGCGGGGCCGCGGCCGCCGTGGCGCCCACGGCTTCGTGGCAATGGGGGCACACGGTGGCGTCAATGTCTATCTGCTCGCCGCAGACGGGGCAGGCCTTCGTTTCTTTCTTGGGCGCGTGGCTTTCTTCCGTCAGCCATTCGCCGCAATGCTTACACTTTTTGGCCGTAGCCATGATTTCTTCCCCGCAATAGGGGCAACGTTTTGTTTCTTTTTCCATTTTGTGTTTCAGTATTAGTGTTGCGCTTAGCTGAAATTGAGGTCTCCTCTTATTAGGTCGAAGACAAACTTTACAGCCACGATGATGACAATCGCCCTGACGACGGCTTTTAAAATGGCCATCCCCCAGCCTGAGGATTTACCCGCTTCTCCTGCGGTTGCGGTCGCTTCATCTTCGGCCGCAGGGGCTTCCTGCCCGTCGCTTGCTTCGGGCACGGTGGGCGGCTGGTTCAGCCATTTGCCGCAGTGCTTACACTTTTTGGCCGCGGCCATGATTTCTTCCCCGCAATAGGGGCAACGTTTTGTTTCTGCCATGGTGGTATGGTTTTAAATGTTGTTGGTCTGTGTTTTTCTGCTCCGTTCGAGGATCGCCCTATGGGGCTTTCGGGCGCGGCAGAGGCTGTTTTGCTTTGGCGGGGCTGCGCCCCGAGCGTGAGCGGCGCGATCAATCGCAGTCGCTACGCGGGTGCTTGTCAGAACGCGAGCCAAGGCGCCAAGAGGATGGCTGCAAAAACGAAGAGGTCGCTCAGGCAGCCCGAGAGGCAGCCGTCGCCGCTGTCGTCATCGTCATCGTCGTCGCTGCTGTCCTCTTCTTCGTCGGTCTCCTCCTCTTCAGCTGCGCTTTCGTCGGCGTTTTCTTCGTCGGGCTCCTCGTCCGTCGCCACCATTGCTTCGTCGTAACCGCTGTCGTCCTCGTCGTCGTTTTCCCGGGCGCGATGTTTTTCCAGTTCGTGCTTGATGTCCTCGGCGGTGTGGCTTTTCGAGCCTTCCTCCGCCGCGGCGCCCTGCTCTTGTTGCTGCTCGGCGGGCTTTTCCTGTTGTTGCCCGGCGTCTTCCTGCGGCAGCCATTCGCCGCAATGCTTGCATTTGCGGGCCACGGCCAGTATTTCCTCGCCGCAGAATGGGCATGTTTTCAGTTCTTCCATGATCCGTTCTCTACGTCAGTGTCGGAAATGCGGTGATACGTCAGACGGCCCATGTCGCCGGTCGCGTAGGAGAGCGTTTCGCCGTCAATTTCTATGTCTGTAAAGCCTGCTCCTGCTGCATCGTCCTTGTTTTGAGAAACATAGAGAGCTCGCTTCTCTTTATAATCGGCCTTGCGCATGGTTTCGCCGAGCTTGTCTTTGTCGATGAGGTCTTGTCCCAGGTTTTCGAGTGTATAGTTGAGCATTTGCCACGCCACGTCGGTGTTGGCCGGCTTATAGTCGAAGTGGTCCAGGCTGACTGTGAGCGAGGAGATGTTGTAGGTCTGGCAGAGGCTGCCCATGACGATTTCCCATGTGCCCTCCACTTCGGTGGTGCTGGCGTAGTTGTATTTCAGATTCTCGTCTTCCCAGTTTTGTTGGAAGTAGGTTCGTTCGACAAACGTTCCGCCGTCGGTTGTGCTGTCGGGGTCGTGCTTGAAGGTGATGAGCGAGACTTGCGTGAAGGGGTCGCCGTCCTCGTCCGTCAGTTCGTCTTTGTAGATCCAGTTGCCTTCGGCCATTTTGGCCAGTTCGCCGTCCTTGTCTGTCAGTTCGCTTTTGTCGCTCCCGTCGCCGTCGGCCTTTTCAGATTGCCGGCCGTCGGAGCACGAGGCGGCCGTGAGCGTTGCACACGCGAGGGCTGTGCCGAGGGCCACTTGTCGTAATGTCTTTTTCATGGTGGTAGGTTTTAGAGATTTATAGATATTGTCGGCCCCGGGGCATACAGAAAGAGCGTAAACCCGCTTGTTGCCATTTGTCTGCTGAGGCTCTGGTAAAACCCGTACACTTCAAATAAGCAGAAGCAGTCCACGCCCTTTCGGGTGTGAACGTTGTTCTGAACTTATAATCCCGAGTGTACTCAAAATTTACCAGATTTTCAGCCGAGGGACGCCGTTCAAACACGTTCAGTCGTTATGTCTGTCGTTTTTAGCTTGTTGTCTGTTTCGTTCTTCCTGTTTTTGGGGTTGATGCCTCCAAAGGTAGGAATTACGGAAACGATGTGCAAGCTTTTCCGCCAGAATTGTTGCGTGGACTGCCTGCTATGCTTTCGCTCGTCGTGGGGCTTCGGGGCAAAGGTAGGGACTAATTCCTTGCCGGCCGGCGCCTCGTTTGGTTCAGTTTGGTTCATTTCGGTTCAAGTGGCCCGGTATCTACTTTTTCGTATGTATATTTCTTTATATTTGCGTCGTAAAAAATGAAAAGAATGATTGAAAACGACGAATACGTGGGGCGTGAGGCGCAGGAAGAGCGGTTGCGCACAGCTGTGGAACAGCGGGTGGGGCGGGCGCTCCGCACGCCGGCCGATTTCGACTATCTGGTGATGAAGATGAAACACGACGAGGCCGAGCTCGTCAGCGTGTCGACGCTGAAGCGCCTGTGGGGCTACGTGCGGGCCGCGGGGCCCGTGCGCACGTCGACGCTCTCCGTGCTGGCCCGCTTCCTGGGTTTTATCGATTTCGAAGACTTTTGCCGCTCGGAGGCCGACGAGTCGGGCTTTCTGTCGCAGAAGCAGGTGCGCGTGACCGACCTCCAAGCCGGCGACAAGGTGCGCATCTGCTGGCAGCCGGGACGCACCTGCCTGCTGCGCTACCAAGGCGAGGGCCGCTTCGTGGTGGTGCGGGCCGAGCGGGCCAAGCTGCACGCGGGCGACACGTTTGCCGCCGTGGCCTTCCGCACGGGCCATCCGTTCTATGCCACCGACCTGCGCCGCCCCGGCATCGACGGCGCGCGCGACTACGTGGCTGCCGCCCGCCACGGCTTGATGGCCGTCGAGCGCGAGGAGCGGCAGGACGACGACTGAGGTTTCCCACCACGCCACGCGGCCCCGCGACGCAGCAAAAGCGGACAGTGAAAGCGCCGTGAGCGGCCTCGTGCGAGGCGTGGCCCTCCGCGTATGGACGTGGCCGCCTCTAGAGGCACGCAAGGAGCCTTGCGGCCGATCCATGGGATGGATCTCTGGTTCCATGGGATGGATCTCTGGTTCCATGGGATGTTTCGGCCCAACCAAGGCCATGGTTGTGCGAGCCGAAAGCTTGCTTTTTTAGTCAGCATGGCCTGTAAAATAGCCCCGACGGGATGTTTTGTGCATCTCGTCGGGATTTTTTATGCCTCCGTGGCCATCGGCGAGGCGTTTTTCCGTACGAAAATGGCCGAACGGGGCGTCGATTGCCGACGTGTTTGGCACGAAACACGGCGCAGCAGCCCTACGCGGGAAAAGAAAGCGGAAAAGATCTTAACGCCCGACGGCCTCTTTTCACGAAAACGGGCGGAAAAAGCCCCTGTCCGCTCTGTTTCGGCGCGCGGGGCGTGTCGCAATTTTTTGGAAAATGGGGGCTCCGGCAGGCGAAACGGCCGGGACGTCCGCGCCTTTCACGAAAAAAACGTACCTTTACGCCGTAAAAAGCCAGAACGCGAAACAAAAAGAAAAGACCGTACGTATGAAGAAGCTATTGTTTGCCCTCTTGCTGCTCCTGGCGGTGCCGGCGGGCCGGGCCGAAACGCTGCCGCAGCCGAAACGTGAGTTTCGCGGCGCGTGGATACAGATGATCAACGGACAATTCCAGGGCATGGGCCGCGACGCCATGCAGGCCAACCTGCGCCACCAGCTCGACGTGCTGCAAGCCTGCGGTGTTAACGCCGTGATGTTCCAGGTGCGCGGCGAGGCCGACGCGCTCTACGAGAGCCCCTACGAGCCGTGGAGCCGTTTCCTCACGGGCACGCAGGGCACGGCCCCTTCGCCCCGCTGGGATCCGCTGGCCTGGATGGTCGGCGAGTGTCATCGGCGCGGCATGGAGCTGCACGCCTGGATCAACCCCTTCCGGGCCAAGACGAAGGGCACGACCCGCCTGGCCGCGAGCCATCCCTACGTGAAGCACCCCGAGCGTTTCTTCGAATATGACGGCCTCTACATCTTCGACCCCGGCATGCACGAGAACCGCAAGTACATCTGCCGCGTGGCGGCCGACATCGTGCGCCGCTACGACGTGGACGGCCTGCACATCGACGACTATTTCTACCCCTATCCCGCGGCGGGCAAGCCCATCCCCGACGAGGCCACCTTCCGCGCCCACAACAACGGCATGACCGACCGCGGCGACTGGCGGCGCTACAACGTGAACCTCTTCATCAAGATGATGCACGACAGCATCCGCGCCGCCAAGCCGTGGGTCAAGTTCGGCGTGGCGCCTTTCGGCATCTACCACAACGAGCGCGCAGGGAGCAACGTGCCCGGCAGCCGCACCGCGGGCCTGCAAAACTATGACGACCTCTATGCCGACGTGCTCTATTGGGTGCAGCAGGGCTGGGTGGACTACACCATCCCGCAGCTCTACTGGGAGATTGGCCACCGCACGGCCGACTATGCCACGCTCGTGGGCTGGTGGGCCCGCTATGCCGCCGGCCGCCCGCTCTTCATCGGGCAGGACGTGGAACGCACCGTCAAGGCGCCCGACCCCGGCAACCCGCGCATCAACCAGATGCCCGCCAAGCTGCGCCTGCAACGCACGACGCCCGGCGTCGACGGCAGCTGCCTGTGGTATTCGGCTGCCGTCGTGGCCAACGTGGGCAACTATGCCGGCGCCCTGCAAAAGCTCTACCACCGCACGCCGGCCCTGCAACCGCTCATGCCGTTCATCGACGACAAGGCGCCCAGGAAGCCCCGCAAGCTCAAGGCGCTCTGGATGCCCGACGGCTACTACCTCTTCTGGACGGCGCCGAAAGCCAAGACCGAGATGGACAGCGCCCGCCTCTACGTGGTGTACCGCTTCGGGCGTAAGGAAAAGGTCGACCTGGAACGCCCGGAACACATCGTGGCCGTTACGGCCGAGACGTTCCTGAAGCTGCCCTATGGGGACGGGCGTGAGAAATATACCTACGTCGTGACGGCCCTCGACCGCCTGCAAAACGAATCGAAGGGCGCAAAAGAGAAAGTGAAGCTGTAAAGGCTGCCCCGGCCCTCGCGGCTTTCCGCATGCGTAGGGACGCGGTCTGTCGCGTCTCCCACGTCCGGAACGCAGTTCCGCTAAGGCATCTTCATCATGCCTCGTCGCGGGCGGCCATCACCAGACATAATATATATAAGGAGTATGAAAGTAATGAAGTTCGGGGGCAGTTCCGTCGGGACGCCCGAAAGCATATCCAACGTAAAGGCCATTGTCGAGCGTGCGGGCCGTCCTGCCGTGGTGGTGGTGTCGGCCCTGGGCGGCGTGACGGATGCCCTCATCGGCGCCTCGCGTGCGGCTGCCGCCGGCGACCCCTCGTGGCGGCGCGCCATGCAGGAGCTCGAAGCACGCCACCTCGACATGGTGGAGCGCGTGGTGGCGCCGGGGCGGCGCGCGGCCCTGGCGGCCGACGTGACGGCCCATCTCCGCGAGCTCGAAAGCATCCTCTACGGCGTGAGCCTCATCCAGGACCTGACGCCCAAGACGGCCGACGCCATCGTGGCCTACGGCGAGCGCCTCTCGTCGCTCATCTGCGCCGCCCTCATCGACGGTGCCCGCCATTATGACGCGCGCGACATCATACGCACGCGGAGGCAGGGCGGCAAGACCGTGGTCGATTTCGACGAGAGCAACCGCCGCGTGCGCGAGACGTTTGCGCGGCACGACGAGGTGGCCGTGACGGGCGGCTTTATCGCCTCGGACGCCGAGACGGGCGTCACGACCAACCTGGGGCGCGGAGGCTCCGACTATACGGCGGCCATCATCGCCGCGGCCCTCGATGCCGAGGCGTTGGAGATATGGACCGACGTGGACGGCTTCATGACGGCCGACCCGCGCGTCATACCCACGGCCTACACCATACGCGAGCTGAGCTACGGCGAGGCCATGGAGCTGTGCAACTTCGGGGCCAAGGTGGTCTATCCGCCCACGATCTACCCCGTCTGCCTGAAAAACATTCCCATCTACGTCAAGAACACGTTCAACCCCGCGGCCGCCGGCAGCGTCATCCGCCGCGACGCCGCAGCCGACGAACGCCCCGTGCGCGGCATCTCGTCGGTGAACGAAACGAGCATGGTGACCGTCTCGGGCCCCTCGATGGTGGGCGTCATCGGCGTGAACCGCCGCATCTTCACCACGCTGGCCGACGGCGGCATCAGCGTGTTCATGGTGGCTCAGACGTCGTCGGAGACGAGCACGTCCATCTGCATGACGCCCGACGACGCGCGCCGCGCCTGCCGCCTGCTCGACGAGGAGTTTGGCCGCGAGATAGCCGACGGGGCCATGAACCCCGCCGTGCGGCTCGACGGCCTGGCCACGGTGGCCGTCGTGGGCGAGGGCATGAAGCGCACGCCCGGCATCGCGGGCAAGCTCTTTTCCGTGCTGGGGCGGGCCGGCATCAGCGTTTCGGCAGTGGCACAGGGCGCATTGGAGATGAACCTGTCGTTTGTCGTCGACCGCCCTTTGTTGCGCAAGGCGCTGAACGTGCTGCACGACAGCTTCTTCCTGAGCGAATACCAGGAGCTCAACCTCTTTGTGTGCGGCGTGGGCACGGTGGGCGGCAGCCTGCTGGCCCAGATAGCCGCCCAGCGCGAGACGCTCATGCGCGAACGCGGCCTGAAGCTCAACCTGGTGGGCGTGAGCGGCCGCAGCAAGGCCGCCTTCAGCCACGAGGGCATCGACCCCGCCCGCTACCGCGAGGCCATGGGCGGGGGCGGCCCCGGCGGCGTGGAACACATGGTGCAGGAGATACTGGACATGAACGTGTTCAACTCCGTATTCGTCGACTGCACGGCCAGCGAGGAGGTGGCGGCCCAATACCTGCGCCTGCTGCGCGGCAACGTGTCGGTCGTGACGGCCAACAAGATTGCGGCCTCGTCGGCCTACGACAACTATGCCCTTTTGAAACGCACCGCCCGCGAGCGCGGCGTGAAGTTTCTCTTCGAAACCAACGTGGGGGCCGGCCTGCCCATCATCAACACCATCAACGACCTGCGCGGTTCGGGCGACCGCATCCTGTGCATCGAGGCCGTGCTGAGCGGTACGCTCAACTATGTGTTCAACACCCTTTCGGCCGACGTGACGCTGAGCCGCGCCGTGCGCCTGGCGCAGGAGAACGGGTACAGCGAGCCCGACCCGCGCGTGGACCTGTCGGGCAAGGACGTCGTGCGCAAGCTCACCATCCTGGCTCGCGAGAGCGGCTACCGCATGGAAGCGGCCGACGTGGAGCGCCACCTGTTCATCCCCGAGGAGCTTTTCAGCGGTACGCTGGACGAGTTCTGGGAGCGCCTGCCCGGGCTCGACGCCCGTTTTGAGCAGGAGCGCCGGCGCCTGGCTGCCGAGCGGAAGCATTGGCGCTTCGTGGCCTCGTGGAAAGACGGACGCGGCGAGGTGGGCCTGCGCGAAATACCGCAGAACCACCCGTTCTATACGCTCGAAGGCTCGAACAACATCATCCTCATCACCACCGAGCGCTACAAGGAATACCCCATGCTCATCCAAGGCTACGGCGCCGGGGCCGACGTGACGGCCGCCGGCGTCTTCGCCGACATCATGAGCGTGGCCAACATATAGCGGACGCTCACAGCGCTCCGCACAACGCAAGCCGCCCGCCTTCCCACGAAACGAGGGGAAGGCGGGCGGCATCTTTATGCCCGGCTGCGGCCGTGACGGGCGGCTGCCGGGCATGCTCTTATTTAAAAACGTGCAAGGGCGGGCGGCCCGTCCATACCTGCGGCACCTTCAGCCCGAATATGTGGGCGATGGTGGCGGCCAGGTCGTATTGCATCATGCTTTCCTCAAACTCGCCGCCGCGGCGTATGCCCTTGCCCGCGATGATGAAGGGAATCTCCATTTCGGCCAGCGTGATGCCGCCGTGCCCCTTGCCCGTTCCGCCGTGGTCGGCCGTGAGGATGACCACCGTGTCGTCCCACATGCCGGCCCGGCGGATGGCGTCCAGAATACGGCCGATGTAGGCGTCCAGCTGTTCGAGCTTGGCGTAGTAGGCCGGCGTGTCGTGGCCCTCGGCGTGGCCCGTGTGGTCGAGCTGGTCGAAGCAGACGGCCAGCAGGCGCGGGCGATGGCCGGTGATGTAGCTCACGGCCATGCGGCAGAGCTCGTCCTCGCCGCCTCCGCCGGCCTGGGCGTGGTGGCTGAGCGCCAGCGTGTCGACGAGGTATTTGATGCCCTCCCATTCGTAGAGGCTGGCCACGTCGCTCTCGGGCTCCTGCTCACGCAGCACCGAGAAGATGGTGGGCATGATGCCGTGGGCGTTGACCACGCGCGAGGGGATTTCGGGCGTGCGCGATCCCCACGTGGTGTAGCCGTGCAGCTCCGTGCCCACGCCCATGAACATCGATGCCCAGTTGATGGCGCTGGCCGAGGGCAGCACCGAACGGTCGTGCAGCGTGTAGCAGCCGCGCTCCATGACAGAGCGGATGTGGGGAATCCCGGCCTTCGGCACGCTGTAAGCTCCCCAGCCGTCGATGGCGATGAGCACGACGTGGGAGGCGCGGCGCCGGGCGGCCTGCGCAGGCAGCATGGCAGCGATGAGCAGCGCGACGACGGCCCCGAAAACGAATTTTTTCATGGTCGTATCTATTATTAATAAGGTGTACAGGTGAGGGTAGGGCCGTAGCACACTCCCATTCTCCCCGCCCGGCGGCAGGGAGAGCGGAGAGGGTGCCCGAGAGGGGGCGTGCGCCCGGCGTCATTGGTCAAGTTCGCCGGCGAAGCGGCCTTTCGGGTCGTTGCCGTAGCGGTTGGGTCCCACGTCGCTGTCTTTCAGAAGCATGAGCAGGCCCCAATAGACGTTGAACAGTGGGATGAGAAGGTAGAGCCACGTGATGCTGTGCTGTCCGAAGTCGTGCAGGCGCTTCACACCTGCAGCGATGGTGACCCACAGGCAGGGCACATAGAGCAGGACGAAGAGCAGCACCATGAGCCACGGCAAGTCTGCCAGCGCCGCCAGGGAGAAAAGAATGCCGGGCACGATGTTGGCGCAAACCAGCGTAAGCAGGTACTGCGAGCGGCGCAACCGGCCGCGGAAGGAGAAGATACGTCGCATCATAGCCGTAAGGATTTAAGAGTTACACGTTGTGTTGGGCAAAGATAGTGCAAGGTCGGGGGAGTTACAAGGAAAAATGTCCTTTTTTATTTGCCGCGCGCGTCTCTCATGCAGCGGGGAAAAATTGTTTCCGGGTGTCGTCGGTTCTTCGGGGGCGGCGGTGAAAACGCGTCGCAGCCTTGTTTTTTCCCTACTTCCGCCGTTGCCGGCCATGTACAGCCCGGTTTGCTTTCCTCTTCCGCTGGTACGAGCCCGTATGCCACCCTGTTATATATGCTCCGTCCGTGTGGAGCGAGCGCCGTGCGGGGCGTTAGTGTGTGGCTGGGCGTTTGTGGCGAAAATGCCGCATAATAAAATAGATAAGAGTGCATATATACATAGCAAACGGTCTAAATCTTCTTTGAAAGCTGGGATTTTGATGGCGTTTTTATGCAAATTATGAAATTTGTTTCCCGAAATATTGGTATGAGAAGAGAGGCTTGACAATATAAATACCAAAATTTTTCGTTTCGATTACTTAATATTTGGTGAACATTTCTTATTTTTGCTGTGTGCTCTTGGCAAAAACGAGCAATTGCAGCGCGAGATGCGCCTTTCCTGTTGGGAAATCATCGTTGAAGCCTTGGTGCACTTAAAACTACATATTTACAATACAAAAGAAAGCTAATGCAAAAAATGAAGACGAGACGAATGGTTCTTTTAGGGCTCTTGATGGTTGTTCTGGCGCCTCTTTGTGCGCAAGAGCAGCCGCTGAAGCCCACGTTATTGAAAATCACGTTTCCTCAGTCGGCTGCCATCACGTCCCTCTCCGACAACGGGGCTTGGGCTTCGGCATGCGGCGTGGGCGAGGATCAAAGTCTGCCAGACTTTCCTTACCTGGTCAATGCCGTCGACGGCAGCCTGACGCAATTGTGGGACGAAGATAGCCCTGTGATGGGCGGCATCGCAGCCAATGACGTCACGGACGACGGACAGCTCGTGGTGGGCAGTTATGACGGCCGCCCGGCTTATTGCAATACGGCCACCAAAACCTGGACGACGCTCGACTGCGACGAGGGCGGTGTGGCCGAAAAGGTGACACCCGACGGGCGCTATATCGCCGGCTGGGGCGCCTCGTCCAGTTTTTCGGCCGACAATTATAACGAAGTGCCCTTGTTGTGGGAACGCCAGGCCGACGGCAGCTACCGGCGCGTCGACATTTACACCGAGCTGCAAGGCTTTCCGACGCAGGACAAGACCGGGGCCAACACCAACATGCTGCGCATCGAGAACATGAGCGCCGACGGCAACATCCTGGCCGGGGCCGTCAACTTTATTTACCCGGCTGTGGCTTGCTATTACGTGTACGACCGTACGACACACACCTATTATTATATAGACAACGCCATGACAGGTGTGGCCGAGGGTTCGTTTGTCGACCAGTCCGTCATGAGCAACGACGGCCGCTACATGTCGGGCATCATGCAGCTTGTGACTACCGGCGGCGACGAATATGCTGCCAGCTATCTGTACGACACGCAAAAAAACGAGCTGACGATGTACAACGCCGAGAGCGACGACCACGACCGCGGAGGCTATGCCGTGACGGGCAGCGGCTTTGTGCTTGCGTCAAGCCCGGCCGTCAACCCCCTGCGCTCGGCGTATATGCGCTACAACTCCTTGTGGTATGGGCTCGACGAGCTGCTTTACAACCGTTACGGCGTCAATTTCTATAATCAGACGGGGTATGAGTTTACGGGCATCGTCTGCGGTGTGTCGGACGACGAGAAGGTTCTGGCCGGCATGTCGTCGGTGCAGACCGACGGCTACATCATCCGTCTGGAAGAGCCGTTGGGCACGTTGGCAGCCGGCGTCAATCCGTTGGAGACGTATGCTGTAACGCCGCCTTCCGGCTCGCAGTTTGCGCGTTTCAGGAATGTCACGCTCACATTCTCCAAAAAAGTGACGTTGGCAGCCGGTGCAACGGCCAGCTTGCTCGATGAGGACGGCAACGTCCTGCGTCCTTATACCATCACGGCCGGCAGCGACGGGCGAAACTTCGTCATCGGTGGCCGTCCGCAGAGCCTGGAACAGGATAAGCGCTATACGTTGCGCATCCCGGCCGGCGTTTTTACGCTGGCGCAGGACAATTCGTTCAGCAACGAGGAAATGGACATCACCTACATCGGCCGTGAAGAAAAGCCAGCCGCCCTGTTGCAGGCAGCGCCGGCCGACGGAGCCAACGTTTCGGAGCTGAGCATGAACAGTCCCGTGCAGATGGCTTTCGACATCGAAGTCCTCGTGGCCGACGGGGCCGTGGCCTATCTCTATGAAGAGGGGAACAAAACGCCCGTGTGCGACTTGCAGCTTACGTCCGACGGCAACATCCTGACCCTCACGCCCAATCTTACGCGCTATCTGTCCGACGGATGCCATTATCGAGTGGTGCTTCCGGCCGGCAGCGTGACCGATATCATGGGCGATTGCGGGAACGAAGAAATTACGCTCCGTTATGTGGGTGTTTTTGAGCCGGAGTTTGACACTGACGGCAACCTTTTCTTCGACGACTTCAACAATCCGTCTGTTTCCATGGCTGCATATCTGCTCTACGAGGGCGATCACCATACGCCTGTGGAGGCCATGACCGAACTCGGCTTTGATGCCGACAACAATCCTTGGAACTTCACCATACGCGAGGATTTAAACTCGACGGATTACTGTGCGGCCTCGCATTCGTCGTACACGCCCTCCGGAGCCTCGGACGACTGGATGTCGCTGCCCCAGCTTTATATCGAGAACGCTGACTACCGTCTGAGCTTCGACGCCCAGTCGTACAAGAACAACAAGACGGATCGCTTGCAGGTGGTCGTGCTGGAAGAGGCCGGCGGCTACACCCGCTTTACGGACGAGCTGTACGAGAAGTTTGCAGAGAACGGCGTGACTATCTACGACGAGGTGCTTTCGCCCGGGGCTACCGAAGAAGGCCTTACCGGCGAGTGGCAAAACGTGGATCTTTCCCTGGCGCAGTTCGAAGGGAAAAACATTTACATTGCTTTTGTCAACAGAAATGAAGACCAGAGCATGGTGTTCGTCGACAACATCCGCGTGCATTACAGCGGCGACTTCTATTTCACCCCCTCGAACGAAGAGAACGTCGTGGCCCGCGAGAACACGCAGATTGCCGTCCGGCTCATGGTGACGGGCGACAAGACATACAACAATCTCAGCGCAACGCTGGCCACGGCCGACGGAAAGTACACCGACACCTATACAGCCACGGCGCTCGGCCTGACGAAAGACAGCCCGACGTACAAGTTTGAGTTTCCCGGCGAAATGCCCTTGACGGTTGGCAGCGAAAACCATTATACCATCACCGTCGATCTCGACGGCAAGAGCGTGAGCCGTACGGGCGTGATACGCAACCTCGCATTCGAGACAACGAAGCATGTCGTTGTGGAGGAGGGCACGGGCCAGTGGTGCGGCAACTGTCCGCTCGGCCTCCTGTCGCTCGACAACCTGAAGCGTCTCTATGACGACCGCGTCATTGCCATCGGCGTACACGGCGGAACGGGCTTCGACTCGTATCTCTATTCCGAGTATGCGTCATACCTTGGTTTTACAGGCTACCCGGCCGGCCGGGTGAACCGCATCGACACCATTTATGCCCCGATGTACACCGCAGGCGGCAGTTATGAGTTTATCTCGCCCGAGGGCAACCAGACGTTCCTCGACATTGCCCGGCGCGAGTTCGCAACGGTGGCCTATGCCGACGTCCGCCTCAAGCAAGCCGTCTGCGATGAGGCCGGCGGCACCATGACGATCGGTGGCGAGGTGGCTTATGCGCTCGACCTCGACGGCGTCAACCACAATCTGGCCTTCGTCGTTCTCGAAAATGGCCTGACGGGTCCGCAGACCAACTACTTCTACATCAGCTCCGACCCCAACTTGGGCGATTTCGCCCAAGGCGGTCAGTATGGCAGCAGCATGCCCGTGATAACGTTCAACGACGTGGCGCGCAACGTGCCCGGCGGCGTTTTTGCTGGTGTGCCCGGCCTGGTGCCTGTGAGCGTCAGCTCCGACGCTCCCGTGGCTTTCTCGCAGACGTATGCCCTGCCTGAGAACGTGGCCAACTGGGCCAATGCCGAGGTTGTGGTCATGCTGCTCGATGCCAACACGGGCCGTGTGGTCAACGCTGCCAAGCTTCCCTTCACGGCAGCCGGAGGCACGCAGGGCATCCACGATGCCGCCGTGCAAGGCGACGTCAGGATGGCCGCAGGCCGGGGCTTTGTGAGCGTGAGCGGAGCCCTTCCGGGCGCTCAGGTTGAGGTCTACGATACCGCAGGCCGCCGCATGGCAGCAGGCACGGCCGATGTTTCGGGCAGCCTGACGCTCCGCACGGGCGGTACGGGCGTCTACGTCGTCAAGGCCGGACAGACCGTGGGCAAGGTGCTCGTCGAGTAGGTTGTCGATAAGCAGGAGACGCGGGCCGTGGCGCCCCGCCGGCCGGTCCGCGTCTCCTATATATAATAAGGAGTGTTCATTATCTTTCTTTACTAACTAAAAAACAAGTTTCTTATGAAGAAGTTTTTACTGATGTGTTTCGCCGCGCTGCTCTGCGCGACAAACTTGTACGCCGTGCCCGGCTCGGGCACGGAAGCCGACCCCTACGTGGTGGCCGACGGCGACACGTACAACATCCCGGCGGGTGAGAAAATCTACATCAAGTTCTCGGCGCCGTCGGACGGTACGCTTACGCTTGCCCCCGTGGAGAACTCTTGGGGATTGTACGGCTTCGTGTGCGACGGAGTGGGCCTTGCTGACAACTTCACCGACACAGGCCGCGAGGCCCAGCTTGCCGTCCGGGCAGGCAAGGACTATGTGGTCTACAACAACGGGACGGGCTATATGGATACGAGCGTGAAGGTGACGTTCGAGGCAGGGGGCGCAAGCGCCTTCTCCATCGTCTCGTCGGAGCCGGCCGAGGGCAGCGCCGTAGCCAAGCTTGACATGGAGAACACCATCACCCTGACGAGCAACGTCGAGGTGGGTTATGTCACGGCAGAACTGCGCGACAAGGGCGATCCCGATGTCTACTACGGGCTCAGCGCGGCTGTCGACGAGAGCGACGCCACGAAAATCAAGCTCTTCTACGAGTGGGGCGAAGTGCCCATGTATGTTGACCATACCTACGAGATTACGTTGAAGGCCTATGGGTCGTATGACGATTGGCTCACCAACGTCGAGCCGGTCGGCACGGCGGTTGTCACCTACACCGGCGCCACCGAGGCCGCAGCAGTCTCCGACGTCAAGGTCGTGGCCGTATCTCCCGAGCCGGGCCTCACCAATCCCACGCTCGAGCAGATGCTGAGCTTTGCCGAAGGCCGCACGAGCATCACCGTTGAGTTCAGCGGAAAGGTGAACGTGCAGGAGTGTGTCATCATGCTGGGCTATGGAACGTCCACCGACTTCAAGAGCGTGACGACAGAGGAGAACGCCGAAGGCCATACCGTCGTGACGGCAGAGCTGCCCGACTCGTATGCATCGGAATATGAGGTAATGATGTCCATCACCGCCACCGACGAGGACGGCAACCCGCTCGTCGACGAGGACGGAGCGTTTGCATCGTTCTTTGTCGGCGGTTCCTACACGTTCGATTTCGCCATTGCCGACGGCCGCGTGGCCAACGCTTCCATGGAGGCCCAATCGGTCGAACCGGCCGACGGTGCTTATGTCGAGGCGCTCGAAAGCGTAGCCCTGACGCTCAGTGGCGAAGCTCCCATCGTTCTCACGTCGAAGGCCAATGCCGGGCTGTATAAGGGCGACGTAAAGGTGTTCGACGTGCAGCTCACGACCGATGTCGACGAGACGGGCTTTGTCACGATGGACAACAACCACGTTTATGCCAAGTTCTTCGAGCTGGGCACCGAAACGCCCGCCGTCGTCAGCGAGCCGGGCACGTATGTGCTGAAGATCGACTCCATGTCGATTGCCGACAGCAACTTCGACGAGACGGCTCCTTGGAAGGCCGGCTATTTGGGCATCGGCATCTGCAACCCCGATTGGGCGTTCACGTACAACGTCGTTGACGTCTTGCCCGAGGTGACCGACGTCGATCCTGCTCCCTACGTCGAGGGTGGCGCATACAGCGAAGCCCTGCCCGAACAGGTGCGCATCACGCTCAACGTCGAGGGGGCTACTGTCAACGCCGCCTACCTGCATTACGGCATGAACACGCGTGAGGTGGCCGAATGCGCTGTCGATGGCAACGTCATCACCGTCAAGGTGAGCGAGGCCGCCCGCACGGGCAACAGCCTGGCCGTCATCGTCAATGCCACGGCTGCCAACGGAGCTCCCGTCGTCTACAACGACGAAGAGGGGCAGAACATCATTCTCAACTACCAGACGCCGCTCAACATCCTCGTGCCTGTTGAGGTCGTTCCGGCCGACAAGAGCACCGTCGAGGAGCTTTCCGTCGTCACCATCCGCGTGGATGAGGCTTACGGCATGGGCACGTTCGACAGCGAAAAGGAGATACTCCTGACCGACGAGGGAGGCAACACCGTTGCCACCGGTTCGTTCGACTACGATTGGAACGACTGGAACGCCGGCGTCATCACGCTCAGCAAGACGGTCACCGAGGACGGCACCTATACGCTCACGCTCCCCGAGGGCCTCTTCAATGCGCTCAACGACGAGAACGTCTTCAACCCCGAGCTCGTCTACACGTTCACCGTGGCCGGCGTGCAGCCCGAAGTGGTCAGCGTCGATCCTGCGCCCTACGTGGAAGGCGGCGAATACAGCACGGCTCTGCCCGAACAGGTGAACATAACGCTCAACGTCGAGGACGTGACGGTGAATGCAGCCTACCTGCGTTACGGCATGAACACGCGTGAAGTGGCCGAATACGCCGTCGAGGGCAACGTCATCACCGTCAAGGTGAGCGAGGCCGCCCGCACGGGCAGCAGCCTGGCCGTCATCGTCAACGCCACGACTGCAAACGGTACGCCCATCGCCTACAACGACGAGGAAGGGCAGAACATCATCCTCAACTACCAGTTGCCGCTCAACACCCTCGTGCCCGTCAAGGTTGAACCCGCCGACGGCAGCACCGTTGCAGAGCTTTCCACCATCACCATCACCGTCGACGAGGCCTATGGCATGGGGCTGCTGGATGCGACCAAGGAAATCGTCCTCACCGACGCCGGGGGACGCACCGTGACAACCGCCACGATCGACTACGACTGGAACGACTGGAACGCAGCCATCATCACGCTCAACGAGACCGTGGCCGAGAACGGAACGTACAAGCTCACCTTGCCCGAAGGCCTCTTTACGGCCAACAACGTCGAGGGGGTATGCAATCCTGAGCTCACTTACACGTTCACCGTGGATACGTCGCTGGGCATCGGCGGCGTGACAGCCGGCTCTTCCGACGCTCCCGTCAAGGTCTACAACCTCAACGGTGTGCTCGTGAGCAGCGGCAAGGCTGCCGATGTGCTCGGCAAGCTGCCTGCCGGCGTCTACATCGTGAACGGACGCAAGGTGGTGATCCGTTAAGGATGCGATGACTTATATTTTTTCATAACGTCGAAGTGTGCCGCGTGGCGCCCGGGGCTTTCCCGTCCGGCCGCTGCGGCACACTTTTCCTTTTCAAAAACAAGATACCGACATGAAGAAACTCTTATTCCTGCTCCTGACGGCCGTGCTGTGCGCCGCTCCGCTCCGGGCACAGGTGCAGTTTACCGACATTGCCA
>ENA-OOXJ01001045-OOXJ01001045.1-human-gut-metagenome-genome-assembly--contig:-NODE-1045-length-19727-cov-4.058103_pt1 | contig 19727 bp, 20 predicted proteins | sample MGYA00241587_ERZ501343 | MGnify/ENA primary metagenome ERZ501343 (study PRJEB25962, sample SAMEA2042918) | human gut metagenome | biome: human gut; feature: human-associated habitat; material: faeces... | reverse complement strand
GCGTTGGATGCGTTAGCCATGTTTTTCTCCTTTACGTCGCCTTGTTGGAAGGCGCTGCGTCTCTCTATGTCATGCGATTTCGTCATTGATGTATAAACGCGCTCCTGCTAACCTTGCCATCGACGCGCGAAGGGGTCCTGGGACTTCATTCTTCCTCCTAGAACGTGCTGGTTCGTACTCACCCGCAAAAGAAAAGGGCTCCGGTCGAAACCGGAGCCCTTCAGTCTGCGCAGGTGTATGGCGCGAGAGACTCACGATCGACCGTTCGAAAGAGAGTTGTGCCACCACCAGTTGTTCATGACCACATTCGCACTGCCCATGGTGACCCTCCCTTCGAAGTCCCTTGCCGCATGCGCGGCCTCGCGTCCATTGCGTTGCACTATAGGCCAAGCACGTGCGCGGGCGCAAGGACGAAGATGTAAACGTTTCGTTTCCCCGATGCCCTCCGACGACGCCCCGTCACGCAGGCATGGCGTGACTACATGCACTTCCTCAGGTAGAAAACGGCGATTTGGGTCCTGTTTCTCAGACCCAGCTTTGCCAGAATCGACGATATGTGGTTGCGCACCGTCCCCTCGCTCATGAAGAGCGTCGCAGCAACCTCCGCATTCGTCATGCCGTCCGCAATCGCACGGACCACGTCTACCTCCCGCGCGGAAAGCCCCTTGAGCGCACTCTCGTTTCGGGCAGCCGGCGACGCGGTGCCTCCCCTCGATCCCGTACCTGTCGAAAGCTCCGCGGCACGTGCGAGGACCTCTCCCTCCAGCACGCACTGGCCGCTCATGACGGACCTCAGCGCGGGTGCAATCGTGGAAACGTCCTGCTTGATGAGGTAGCCTCGCGCACCAAGCCTAAGCGCGCGGACGATGTACTCGTCATCGGAAAACGTCGTCAGGAACACGATGCGTGCCGACGGCTCCATACCGAGGATTTCCTCTGCCGCAGTCAAGCCGTCTCCGTCAGTCATCTGGATGTCCATGAGCACGACATCTGGCTCGACGCGCGTGAAGAGAGACACCGCCTCGTGCCCGCTCGTACCTGTACCCACGACATCTACGTCCTGCTCTGCGCCCAGTATCGTGGCCAGGGACCTGACCACGATACCGTCGTCATCCACCACGATCACCCTCATTGGCAAGCCTCCTCGTCCATCCCCCTCGGAACCGATGCGAACACGACGAACCTCTCGCTTTCCCGCCCGCCGTCGACTCGGGCGGAGAACACGCCGCCCATCTCGAGCACACGCGACCGCATCGACCTCAACCCCATGCCATGCAGCTCAAGATCGGTCCCCTGGGGTGGCATGACGCCGTCGTTGGTGATGCGGAGCTGCCAGAGCCCCGGAAGGCAGGTAACCGCTACGAGGGCATCAGATGCATGTGCATGGCGGACCGCATTCGTGAGCGCCTCCCTGGCGATCATCAGGAAACACCTGCTTACCATGACCGGAGGAGCGACGTCCAAACTGCATGCCACCGTCACATTCCGAATGCCGCACTCCGACGCGAGCCTGTTCAGCTCGCAACCCAAGTCAACACCGGAGTCCTCCAGGGCATGAACGCTCCTACGCATGGACGAAAGTGCATCGCTCAGTCCACCGAGAACCTCGTCGAGGTCCTCAACGACCGCGGAATCGTCCCTATGGACCACCTTGAGCGCTTCCACCTGCAAGACGAGCCTCGTGAGCAGATGTCCCACAGAGTCATGAATCTCCCTCGCAATCCTCGTGCGCTCGGAGAGCGCCGCCGCATGCGTCTCGTACTCGCGTGCGTCAACAAGCTCCGCGTTCTTCTCGCCCAGGGCGATGAGTCTATCGTTGAGGTCGTCCTGCAGGCGATGCAGCTGGGACTGCCCCTCCAGCACGCGCGTCGTCCTCACGGAAAGCGCAAGCGAGAAGAGCGTGGCCACCACAAGCTGGCACACCGTAACAAGGCCAAGCCCACAAGTTGCCCCCAAGCATGCCACGAACGCAGGCGGCACCACGGCCAGCCAGCGAGTTTTGAGCCTTGCAGCGTCGTAGCTCGACAGCGGAACGACGATGCAGGCAACCGGCACCAGCGCGCACAGGACGAGAGGGGCGAGCACAAGGGCCAAGGCCGCCTTCCGATGCCCATCCCCCACCACCTCGAAGGCAGCGCTTGCGCAAACGGCAATCAGCATCGCAACCACGCTTGCCGCGAGGTCACCCCGCATCGACGCCGCCAAAGCCAGGCAGGACCCAAGCACCAGAATCTTGTCAGTCATTCTCTCCATGAAGCAAGTATAGGGGCGCAACGGACGCCCAGGACGAGGTCATGACATTCGTCATGCCCGACAGACCAATCGGTTACACAAGTCACTACCGCACCCGCAAGGCAGGTGCAAGAATCTGGAGTGAAAGCTCGCGCTCCCATCAAGAGAAAGGACGACGATGCCAAACCCACAGGCGACAGAGTCCATCACCCCTCCCTCGTCAGAGACCGTCGTCAGCATCAGCAACCTCGTCAAACGTTACGGCGAGATCGTTGCTGTGGACCATCTCTCGCTGGACATCGCGCGAGGAGAGATCTTTGGTCTTGTCGGACCAAACGGATCCGGAAAGACGACCACGATAAACTGCCTGCTGCAGCTGCTCGACTACGATCACGGCCAAATCAAGGTGTTCGGCGAGCCCATGCGGCCGGACAGCTACGGCATCAAGCGCAAGATCGGAATCGTGCCCCAAGAGGTCGCCGTCTTCGACGAGCTCACCGTCAGGGAGAACGTCGACAGCTTCTGCGCCCTCTACGTCCCACAGTCCAGCCGCAGGCGTGAGCTTGTCGACCGTGCAATCGAGTTCGTGGGGCTGCAGAAGTTCCAGGGCTTCCGTCCCAAAAAGCTTTCGGGCGGACTTTTGCGCAGGCTGAACATCGCCTGCGGCATCGCGCACCGGCCGTCGCTCATCATCATGGACGAGCCGACGGTGGCGGTCGACCCCCAAAGCCGCAACTCCATCCTCGACGGCATCGAGCGACTCAACAGGGAAGGGGCCACCATCATCTACACCTCCCACTACATGGAGGAGGTAGAGCGTCTGTGCAGGCGCGTACTCATCATGGACCACGGGCGCTCGGTTGCAAGCGGTACGCCCGACGAGCTCAAGGCACTAATCGGCACCGGCGAGAGGATCTCCGTCGAGACCGGAGTCGTTTCCGAAGCGGCCATCGAGTCAGTGCGCATGCTCCCGCACGTTCGATCCGTGGAGTTTGCAGAGGGCATGCTGCACGTGCAGTGTTCAAATGGCGCACACAACCTCTCGGAGGTCCTGGGCGCACTCGCACGGGAACACGTCGACTATGGCCGCGTCCTTTCCGAGCCGCCCACGCTCAACGATGTCTTCCTCGAAATCACGGGGCGAGAGCTCCGCGATGAGTCCTAGGAGGCGCCATGCTCGCAAGCATCAGGACAAGCGTGCTCGCGCTCGTGCGAGACAAGTCCCTTCTCGTATGGACGCTCGCGTTTCCCCTCATCATGACCAGCATCTTCATGGCGATGTTCTCTGGACTCAACGATGCATACTCCCTCGTCGAATCGAGGCTCGGCGTCGTCAGGAATGCCCGTTACGAGTCCGTCAAAGGACTGGATGACATGCTCGCCTCACTGGCCGGGGCTCCCAAGAAAAGCCGCATCTGCACCCTTAAATACTACGCAAGCGAGAAGGACGCGCGCAACGCCGTCGCAGACGGAGCCATAGACTCCTACCTCACCGTCGGTTCGGACGGGACGCCCGCGCTGCACGTGAGCCAGGCAAGCATAGCCGCTAAGGGATCGCGTCCCGCGACCGTCCTCTCCGCAGCAATCAACTCGTACGTCCGAACGTCCGACGCAATCGCATCCGGCTCAACGAAAAGCCCCAAACTCGCAGCGAAGGGAGCGGTGCAGGCCGCCTATCTGGGCAATTCCGTGCAAATCAAGCACTTCTCCGCCACGAAGAACGCACCTGACAGCAACGCCTCCTTCTACTTCGCCCTCCTCGCCATGACCGCAGGAATGGGAGCCATGTCCGCTGCGCTCACCACGCAGAAGCTCCTGCCCACCGCAAGCGCCGTCGGCGCACGTCAGACTCTTTCGTCCACGCCACGATGGCGCATGCTCGTCGGCGCCCTCTTTGGCGCGTGGATCTGCCAGTTTGCCTGCATGCTGGCCGCGCTGCTGTTCATGGCAGCGGTCGCCCACGTAGACTTTGGAAGCGGGGCGGCACCGCTCGTCCTTGCGGTGGCGGTTTCGTCTCTGGCGAGCTGTGCGATGGGGTCCCTCCTCGGAACGATTCCCCACATGCAGGCAGGAATGGTCTCGGGGATAACCTGCCTGCTCTCGCTCTTCACGGGCCTTTATGGCCCAAGCGCCCAGGAAATCGCCTATGCATTGGAGACCTCCGCTCCGGTGCTCGCCCATGCAAACCCCCTCTGGCAGATATCGCACTGCTTCTACTCGCTCCTCTATTACGACACCTACGGCTCCTTTGCACGGTGTTGCCTCACACTGCTGCTCATGACCCTAGTCGCACTTGCCCTCGCAGGCATACGCATGAGGAAGGTGTCCCATGCCCACCTTTAAGACATACATGAGGATTCTCCTCGCCCATCGCATATACATCGTCATCTACCTCGTCATCATCTCGATAACGGGAATCGCAATCGGGCTTTCGACGGCATCGGGCTCGAGCCAGCACTTCACCGCGACCTCGTCGAGGATCGCCATAATCGATCACGATGACTCGAGGCTCTCTCGAGCGCTCTCCGCCCACGTGACAAAGGGCAACACCGTGGTCCCCCTTGCGGATAACAAGAAGTCAGTCCAAGACGCGCTCGCCCAAGACACGGTCTCATACCTTCTCGTCATCCCGAAGGGTTGGGGGCACGACCTCATGGTTGCGGCCGTCAACGACGGCGCCGCACCCGCTCTGGAAGCTTCCGTGTCATATCGCTCCGGCGAGGGCTTTCTCGTAGATCAGGAAGTCAGGAGCTACGCCCAGGGACTCTTCGGCTCGGCATCGCTCGGAGGAAGCCAGTCGGACGTGGTGCATGCGACCGACGAGTCATGGGGCAAGAGCATTGGCGTCTCGACCATCGGACAGCGCGCGACGCCGCTACCCAGCTCCCTCCTGAACTCCGCGCTTTTCTCCTCGTATCCCATCTTCGCAAGCGTCACCGTCTGCATTGCCCTTCTGATGAAAACCCTCAACGCGAAGGCGCTACACGGACGTAGGGTCGCCTCCCCGCAATCGCCGAGGGAGCGCAACGTGGCCCTTGTGGCCGCGTGCGTCTGCATAGCCCTCGTTGCCTGGGCATGGAACTTCGGACTCCAGACGGCCATCCTTGGACGCAGCGCAATCGCGCAGTCCCCCGCACAGCTCGGAATCGTGGGGCTGGCACTTCTCGCCTACTCTCTGGTGTCGGCGAGCGTGGGATTCCTCGTTGGCCAGCTGGGCGTCTCGGAGAATGCCGCAAATGCCATTGCGAACATCTTTGGCATGGCACTCTCGTTCCTCGGCGGAGCCTGGACGAGCCTGTCCCTGCTACCGGACGCACTTGTCGCCGTCGCCCACTTCACACCGTTCTACTGGGCGTACCGCGCCATCGAGGGTGCGTCGGCCATGAGGGGCGTTTCCGCCTCGAGCGTACTGCCACTCGTGGGATACGTCGGAGTCTGCATGCTGTTTGGCATAGCCGTACTGCTTGTTGGCATTACGCTCGGACGCGCCCGGACCAGGCAGCTGGGATAGGGTTCAACGCGGATTCAACCGACGCCCGAAGGCGCCGCCGGAATCTCTCCTCGTCCCAAACGCGAGCCGGTTCCAAACATGGAGTCCAAACGTGGAGCCTCTTGGCAATGTTGCGGAGTTTTAGCAGGTCCCGGCTTTATGCGCTATCGTTTCTGGGTCACAGTCAATGCGTGGCTGCCCAAGGGATGCGCTCGCGCAAGACGTCAGCCCACGCGAGGAAAGCGAGACTCAGATGAAGCTCAACGGCAGCCAGATACGCCAGCTGCGAAGCATGTGCAACCAACTCAAGCCAACCGTCTCCATCGGCAAGGCGGGCGTGGAGGCTGTTGTGGCCTCGACCGAGGAGGACCTCGAGGCGCACGAGCTCGTGAAGTGCACCGTCCAGGGAACATCCGGCCTGGATACGCGCGAGGCGGCAGACGCCTTGGCAGAGCTCACGGGCGCCACGGTGGTCCAGGTGATTGGCCACAAGTTCTCCATCTACCGCGAGACCAGCCGCAAGGACGTGGAGAAGATCAAGCTCCGCTAGCCGCAGCAAAACCATACGGGCCAAACTTGTTCGGTCGGGACGCCTTGGGCTTTGGGGCGTCCCGACCGCCTCTTTGCACGCGCGTCGCGAACTCGCTGCATGCCCCTTGCATCCGACACGCCAATCGCTCACGATTGCAGCATCGACCAGGCGTCGGAAACAGAGGCCAAGACGCAAGCACCAGACGCCGCAGGCGAGCAGGAGCCGAAGGACACGATCCTTGTCGTCGAGGACGACCCGGACATCGTGGAGATACTCCGCCTCTACCTGGAGAGCAGCGGCTACCGCTTCCTCTCCGCGGGCGACGGGAAGCACGGCCTCGACGTCCTGCACGGGGGCGAGGCGTCGCCACGGGCGAGAAGAACGCGGACGCCGTGCGCCAGGCCCTTCCGGAACGCGAGGTCCTTCTCCTCGACGAGGCGAATCGTCTGGTGACGGAGCCGGGCAAGCTGGGAGAGCTCGTCGTGCGCGGCCCGTCCGTCGCCATCAGCTACGTGGGCAACCCCGAGGCCACAGCGCGTTCCTTCGTGCAGAACCCGCAAAACAGTCTGTGCCACGACCGCTGGAAGCGCATCCTTACGCACGACCTTGCGAAGTGGGACAACTCGCGCGCGTACCTGAGAAGCTTCGTGGTCAACACCGAGGTGAAGCCGGCGCGCAACGTCAACTACATGGTGAGCACGCCCTCGACCGTCAACTGGAGCACGCCGCGCCACAACGGCATCGCGCGACTGGCTCGCGGGATGGGGTTCGACTACATAGACCTGAACCGCGGGCGGCACAAGGTCAACGTCGACTGGCGTTGGGACACGCGCGACCGCGGCGACCACCTTAACCTGAGCGGTACCACGAAGGTCTCGCGCAAGCTGAGCGCACTCTTGAGCAGGCACTACAGGCTGCCCGACCACCGGGGCGACCCAACGTACGCCACGTGGGAGGAGGACCTGGACCGCTACCGCGCCGCCGTGGGCGCATGGCGTACCCGCACGTCCTCGCAGGCGCACCATTGACGCGGCCGCGGGCAACCTCAGCCATCTTGCACGGGCCCCGTCCCGCCGCCATGCACGCTCATGCCGGCGGGATCCTTGTATAAACCCGAATTGTCACCACTCACTCCGTGGTAGTTGCCTTCCGGGCAACAGTACACATGAGCCAACGCTTATGTGTTATTTTTGTGTTACCCAGTATTCGCTCGGCGAAAGGAGACGTCATGAGCAAGCAGCGCATCGCATCCCCTGAGACACCGCGTCGGATCGCACTCTCGTGCGTCGTGGCAACCGCCACCACGGCCATCGCCCTGGCTGCCCCCACCGCCGCTCTGGCGGAGGAACCCGCCGCGGCCCCCCCCTACCTCGGAACCTTCCACGACCACCGCGACAGCTGAGGCTCCAAGCGCAACGGCGCCCTACACCGCAACGCAGACCGTCGCGAAGGACGAGAAGACCTTCCCCACAAAGGACGACGCCCAGACGTACCTGGACAACGCGAAGGCGACATGGGCAGAGACGGACAAGAAGGACGCCACCTCCACGTACGAGGTGAAGACGACCGGCCCGGAGAAGGTCGACTCCACCACCACGTCCACCACGACCACGGTAAAGGAAGAGAACGAGGAGTTCGGCACCCAGGACGAGGCCGACAAGTGGGTGAAGGACAACACCTCCGGCTACCAGAGCACGGGCGACACCACGTATGACGTAAAGTCTGGCGTGGTAGAGGTTCAGTCCGGAACGACCGAGGAGAAAAACGCCGACGTCGCCCATGGCGAGGAGAGCGGATTCCAAAGCGAGCAGGCCGCCAACGACTGGATCAATGGGCAAAAGGAGCAGTACAAGAACACGGCAGACACCATCTACACGGTCGACAGCACCGTGACGTCCAAAGAGAACCCCAACAAGAGGGGCGAGAAGGACGGCGAGGCCACGACCAAGACGTCCGACCTCTATTCCACCAAGGAGGAAGCCGAAGCCGCAAGGACGGCCGAAGCCGCAAATGACCCCAGCAGCACCCTGCAAGAGGTTACGTTTGGCGAAGTGACCTCGAAGGAGGTCGACACCAAGACCGAGACCGTGCACGTTACGGGCGGCACTTTCGTCAGCGAGTCAGATCGTGCCAGAGAGCTTAAGCAAAAGGAAGACGAAGCGACGGGCGCCGGCTACACAGTCGCAAACGTCAACAAGACTCACGGCAGCGAAGTTGCTTGGGGAGGCAAGGACGACCGTTCGAGCACTGAGTATCAGCTTGGCGCCAACAGCTTTGCCGCCATCAAACAGTCCACTTGGTATGTCATCTGGACGCCGGAAGACGTAGATCAAGATACCCTCAACGCAATCAGAAATGCTATAGAGACGAACGACCCAAGCAATAAGACATACATCGGTCGGTTCGCAGGGTTCGATAAGCGCTTCACCACGGGCGATAAAACCTCTGGCGAATACTGGGTCACCGAGAACGACAACGGCAGTTACACAATGCACGTAAGCTCTGCCGATAAGATCTCGCACCTGGACTACGGTACGCTGCCCACGTACTCATACTCGTTCGACAAGACTCGTCAGACGCCCATCCTCAAGTGGTACTTCACGAAGACGGTCCAGAACTACAAGCCCGCCGTCGAGTGGTCGGCCCATTACACGGTGAGCAGTGTCACCAAGGTCCCGACCTACAAGTACAAGGCGTGGTACAAGGTCACCAAGACGGAAAGGGTTACGAAGGAAACCTGGAAGGCCGGCTACGAGGTCGTGAAGACAACGACATTCACACCTCCCGTCACGCCGCCGACCACGCCGAAGACTCCCGAGGCTCCAAAGGCCGCGGTCCAGAAGGCCACCGTCCAGAAGCAGGCTGCGGCAACGACGGCCGCAAAGGCAGCCGTGCCGAAGACGTCCGATAGCACAAACCTCGCCGGCGCCGGAATTCTGGCTGGCCTTGCCGTAGCGTTTGGCGCGGCAGGAATCGCGCTCCGTCGTCACGCGCGCAAGTTCGACTAGCTTCAAAGGCTGATAGCCGGCACCTTCGCGATGCGAACGTGAGACAGCCACGCATGCAGGTCTAGAATGGGCACTGTCGTCGGAGTCTCGGCGGCAGTGCCCATCGTTATAGGGAGGCCCATGACCAGGCTCTACATAGACGCCGACGCGTGCCCCGTCACGCGGGAGGCGCTCTCCGTTGCGCGCGAGCTGCGGGTTCCCTGCGTGATAGCGGGAAACTCCACGCAGAACCTCGAGCGCTCCGTGCGCGCGACAGACCCGCGCGAGCCCCGTGACCCGCGCCATCCCGACCGCGGGTTCTGGGTGCGGGTGCTCCAGGTGGGCGTGGGCGCGGACTCTGCCGACTTCGCCATCGTGTCCAATCTGACACCGAACGACGTGGTGGTGACGCAAGACATCGGCCTTGCAGACATGGTGCTGGGCCGCGGCGCTCGCGCCATTGGCGTGCGCGGGCGCGTGTACAACCCACTGACCATAGACTCCCTAATGCTCATACGCCACGAGGAGAAGAAGGTGCGCCGCGCCGGCGGCAGGACGAAGGGCCCCGCGGCTTTCACGTCCGAGGACCGCGCCCGCTTCCGCACGAACCTGCGCCGCCTGCTGAAGGCGCCACGCGACGGACAGACAACCGCCACCAGCCCGAACGAATAACCACGACGAAGGGTCTCGCATGCAGAGAAGAGCAGCCACCATTGCCGGCACGCCCTGCGTAACGTACGCCGACGAGAACCCGCGGCACATACTCCTGCAACCCGTGGACCATCGCGACCTCAACGAGGTGGACCGCGAGGCGCAGCTTCTGCAAGATTCCTGCAAGGCGCCCCTCGCGCTCGTCGCGTTCGAGGTGCCGGAGTGGAACGACGACCTTTCTCCCTGGGAGGCGCCGCCGGCGTTCGGCAAGCGCGGCTTCGGCAGCGGCGCCCAGCAGACGCTCGACCTCATCCTGAACGGCATCCTGCCCGAGCTGTCCACGATGCTGCGACCCCAGCCCGGCCACGACGCAATTCTGGGCGGCTACTCGCTCGCCGCGCTCTTCTCGCTGTGGTGCGCGCACCAGACCGACGCGTTTTCGGCCGTCGCCGCCGCATCGCCGTCCGTGTGGTTCCCCGGGTGGGTCGGCTACGCGCAAGGCCACCAGACGCATTCGCGCGCCGTGTACCTAAGCCTGGGCGACCGCGAGGAGCGGACGAGAAACGCCGTCGTCTCGGCCGTGGGGTCGTGCATGCGGCGCCAGCACGAGCTGCTTCGGGCGCAAGGCGTGCCGTGTGCGCTGGAGTGGAACGCGGGCGGGCACTTCCAAGATCCGGACTCCCGCGTGGCGCGGGCGTTCCTGTGGTGCGTCGGCGCGCTGGAGGCCGACCGCGCGGCGTAGCTCCGGGCGCGCATGGCACGCTCTTCTCGCCCGCCTTTGCAGGCAGCCGCTAGAAATCCCCCGGACCGAGACTCGATGCAACGAGCACCCGATCCGGGGGATGACGTTTTGGCACCGTCTTGCAGCCAGATGCAAGCGAGGCGCGGTGCTAGTTAGTCCGCTTTCTCAGTGCAATCACAAGGCCGGCTGCAAGCGCGCCGGCGGCAAACGGAATGCCCAGGTAGAACGCCACGGTTCCCGCCACATCGCCCACGGAGAGGCTCACGGAGACCGAAGGCGCGCCCACGAGCGCGGTGAGGCGCGTAGCGAACAGCCACGCCATGGGGCCATACAGCAGCACCTGCAGGATGGCGTTGACCGCGACGAAGCCGGCGCACCACTCCGCGTCGCCGCCGGCGAGTCCGTTCCACACGATGACCATCGCGATGCACGGCGCGATGCCTATGAGAATGAGCCCCGTCATGTACTCAGGCTGGTCGCGCAGGAACGTGGTGGCGAGCAGGAACATGAGGAGCGGACCGATGACTGCGCAGAACAGCAGCATGAGCCCCAACGCGCGAACGTTGCGGAATACCTTGGGCAGCTCTGCGTAGCGCACCTTTGCCAGAGGCGGGTACAGCATGAGCATCATGCAAATGGCGAGCGGTATGTTTGTTGTGCCTACCGAAATTGAGTTGAGCGCGTCGGAGACGCCCGGGACCACGGCGCCAAGCAGGATGCCGGCGGCAGCGGCATGCCCGACGGCTCTGGGCTCGGTCTCCCCGCTGACAGCGTGTGCGAGGTCACCGCCACGAGCTCGTCCAGAAAGGCCTGCGCCTGCCTAGTGGGCAGCGTCTTGCGCCATATCAGCCCGTACCTGGATTCGACGCGCGGCTCCAACTGCACAAACACGAGCCCTGCAGAGCTGGCAGGCGTGATGAGCCCGCCAAACCCGAGGGCAATCCCGTAGCCTGACTGCACGAGCTACGCAAGAGGATCGTCGCTCCTCACGATGACGCCACATTCGTCCGGCTCCGGCGGCTCGAGCACGCTCATATCTGCATGGGGCTGCAACTCGCATTCGAGCATGAAGTCGTACTGACCGCGAACCACGCCGTCCATCAGATCGAACGAGGTGCCGCTGTGAATGTGAAAGTCATCCGCCTTGTCGGCAAGGTCGACGATCGATTCGGCGTAGTCGGCGAGCATCGCCCCGTACTGGGTGGGCTCGACGCCGGAGGGGCCTCGTTTGAGCAACTGGCGCCCCCGCCTCTGGTGAAATGCCTTTTAGGCATATTCTAACTTGCAATATAGGTATTTGATAATGCAAAGGGAGCCTGCGTACCCTCTAGGCAAACATCCCGCCATTAGAAGGAGAAGCGCATACTTGGCAACTTTACCTATCACAACCCGGTCCGCGTGCACTTTGGCCCAGACTCCCTCGACCAGCTCCCCGGCGAGTTCGCGGGGTACGGCCCCAAGGTCCTCCTGGCCTGCGGCGGCGGGTCGATCAAGCGAAGCGGCCTGTACAGCAAGGTGATGTCCGCACTGGACGCCGCCGGAAAGACCGTGTTCGAGGTCCCCGGCGTCATGAGCAACCCCACCGTCCAGAAGCTGGACGAGGGTCGCAAGGTCGCCCGCGATAACGACGTCGACCTCATCCTCGCGGTGGGCGGCGGCTCGGTGATCGACTACTCCAAGGCCGTCTCCGTGAGCGCCTGGTACGACGGCGACGCATGGGAGAAGTTCTTCCTCAGGATGGAGGAGCCCGACGGCAGGATCATCCCCGTGGGCGACGTCCTCACCATGAGCGGCACCGGATCAGAGATGAACGCCGGCTCCGTCATCACCAACCACGAGGAGGGCCTCAAGATAGGCCACGTCTTCGGCAGCGACGTGATGCCCAGGTTCGCCATCGTGAACCCCGAGCTCACGTTCACCGTGCCCGACTACCAGATGCGCGCCGGCATCTTCGACGCGTTCAACCACATCCAGGAGCAGTACTTCTCGGGCACCGACGACAACACGAGCGACTACATCGCCGAGGGCCTCATGCGCAGCCTCGTGCACGCAAGCCGCATCGCCGTGAAGGACCCCACCGACTACGAGGCGCGCTCCAACATCAGCTGGGTGTGCACGTGGGCGCTCAACACGCTCATCGCGTGCGGCAAGTCCACGGACTGGGAGGTCCACATGCTGGGCCAGGCCATCGGCGCCGTCACGGACGCCACGCACGGCATGACGCTCTCCGCCGTGGCGCTGCCGTACTACCGCCTGGTCATGCCGTACGGCGTAAGGAAGTTCGCGCGCTTTGCCACGAGCGTGTTCGACGTCCCCGCGGACGGCAGGACGGACGAGCAGCTCGCCGAGGCCGGCCTCGCCGCCATGAGCGACTGGATGGACCAGATCGGCGTCGTGCGCCACGCCAGCGAGCTCGGCCTCACAAAGGAGAACATCCCCGCCGCGGTCAGGGCCACGATCATCCTGGACGGCGGCTACCACAAGCTTACGACCGAAGAGGTCGAGAAGATCTTCCGCCAGAGCCTGTAGGCGCGGCCGTTGGGTGCGGGGCGGGGCGCTTTCGCGTTCCGCCCCACGCTTTGCGGTGGCCTTCACGCGCGTCGTACGCAGCGTTGTGGTGCAACGACCTACGCGTCCGTGATGCCAATCCTGTAGGACCTCTCCTGACGTACTTGGGAACTCTGGAAGGCGGCATCCCAAGAAAGGTCCCTAAGTAGAGGGCACTAAGCCATTAGAAAAGCGCAGGTATAAGGTCTCGTAAGGGGTATCCCGGCCACCTGTCTGACATCGCGACAACTTGGGAACTTAGGAAGGGCTTGGTTTCCCAAGTTCCCAAGTAAATGTCCAAGTACTAATCGCTTCACGCTGCGCTGTCGCGACGCGTGACTATGCTATCTACGGAGCAAGTGCTTTGGAGCGCGTCTCGTGCTGTATGTCAGAGTCAGAAGATCCAGAGAGCCCAAAAGCCCGACGCCGCAGCTCTTCCCAAGCATCGGTCGAGACCTTCCGCCTTTAGTAGTTGCCGCTGAGCTGATGCGTTCTCCGGTTCGGGAGAAATGTTCATAACCCCAGAGGTATTATCTGTACCACGCCTTAATAGCTACATGATTGCAAATAGAATAGGAGTTCGATTCTGAGAATGTCGTTCTCTATAAAGCAAGGCATGTACCTGTAGATACATAGATTATATGGTGGGGCTTACGCTTGCGAACCGCTTTGGATGCGTACAAAGGAGGATGGCATGGAGTTCCTGAGTGTAACAGTGGGCGGCTTCCGCAACTTGAAAAAGACCAAGATTCTACTTGACGGAAGCATCACGTCGCTTGTGTCTACCAACAACTACGGAAAATCAAATTTCCTCGATGCCGTCGCCTTCGGCACCGTTTTCATGAACTCGACGCCTCAAGCGCGTGTGAGGATGATGGGGGACGAGAGCTGCATGCCTCTTGTTCCCAGACTTGACGAGGATGACTTTACCTTTGAAGTTGAGTTTCACGATGCAAAGCTTGGCGAGTATCAGTTTGTGCGCTACGGCTTCGCCTTCGCGTGGCGTCGAGATAACGGGACCGGAGAGCGTATAACTGAGGAGAGAATCGAGCTCAATTCCAAGCGGGGCGGAAACTGGTCCTCATACCTCCGACGGGACATAGGGAAGTACCGTCCAGGGCATTCGACGCAGAGGTGTACGCGCAAGTTAAACCTCGACTCGAGCCAGCTTGCGATTGACGTCCTCACTGCGATAGACGGTATCGACATCAAACCCGCAGTCCATTCAATTCGTGAGCTGAGATACGGTGCCTGCTATCCTCTCAGTACGGAGGGCATTATGGATGACTACCCTCTTGAGCTTGCTGGCCAGGAGGGTGGTGTCTTTTCGCTTTCGGAGAGGGACCTACCACGTTCGCTTTTCGAGTTGAAGAAGAGCCACCCAGACAAGTACGAGGAGTTTCAAAGCATTGTTTGCGAGCTCTTTCCTGAAATACGCGACATCGATGTAGTCTCGTCGCAGCTGCAGCCCGAGCAGAAACAACGGATTGAGGACCAAACCCAACGGCTTCAAGAGACCACATCGACGGATGATGAGAATCAGGTTCCGTATCGCATCCGCGACGAGGTGTACAGGATATTCGTTACAAGCAGTCACCTGAACCAACCGGTAAGTGTGACGCGGATGTCGGACGGAACCAAACGTGTCATCTGGCTCGTGGCAAGATCCGTGATGGCGGATATAGCAGGTGTCGGTCTCCTCGGCGTCGAGGAGGTCGAGACTGGTATCCATCCCAGGATGATGCAAGACCTTCTTGATGCCGTTCAAGAGGTGCTCGGCGAGACCAAAGTTATCCTTACCAGCCACTCGCCCTACCTCATTCAGTGTTTGCCGTTCGACAGCATTTATGTGGGCGTACCAAATGATGAGGGCGTTGCCTCGTTCGCGACGTTTGAAGCTGGCAGCGTTGAAGGGCTTTCTGACGCGGCATACGACCGTGGCATGTCTGCCGGCGAGTATATCTTTGCACTCATGTCTTCTGGGGATGATGAGGAAGATATTCTCAAGAGTTTCCTCGAGGCGAGCTGATGGCTATGCAGACGGGAGACGGTTACATTAGGGGTTTGGCGTTTGTGGTAGAGGGTGCGACTGAAAGGGTCTTCTACCATGAGTATCTACGTTGGTGCTGCAATCGCGTGTCCGGCTCTAAGATGGTGCAGCTGCCTAACAAGGATTATGTTATCAGGACGGATGATGGCGACGTCCTTGTTAAGTTCAACGTCAAGGGTTCTGTCGGCTCAGTCCCTAATGCGCTAAGCTGGGTAAGGAGCACGTGCATTTCAACGAAAATGCCATGGACGGTGGTGCTCTGTTACGATACTGATGGCGACGTGTCGCTCAACCTAGACACAAGGGCTTGGAAGCGTTTCAGGAGCGATCTTGCAAACCTAAAGCTTCCTGTGATTGACCTTGCCGCTGATGCTGATATAGAGGACGTTATGCTCGTTGGCATTCAAGGCGTCAGACACTTTCTCGAGCTGCCCGACAATGTCGAGCCGAGGGGGAGAAAGGGGAAGACAAAGCTCAGGAGTCTTTATAAGGCTGTTGACGTGACAAGGCCCTATAAGGCTGGAGAAAGGGCTCGAGACCTGATTTGCAGCCTTTCTTTTGAGGTTATCGAAGAAGGGGCGCCGATGAACATTAAGGCTCTGCGTCAAGTCGTATTTGGAACCGACTGACCATGAGTAAGACCCTGTACTTTTAGAGGCGGAAAAGTACAGGGTCTTACTCGGAATAATTGGTGATTCCTGCGGTTATCACTTTCTGGAAGATAAACCATGTAGTCCTGAAGGCGATGCGGTAATCTGGGCTGCTTTCTTCGCGTCGGTGAAACACCAATGCAGTGGGGTATTCCTCGGTCTGTTTATTCGATAGATTGATTTTGCGGCAATCAAAGGCGGGAGATCGTAGCGGGTAATTTCCGCGGTGGAGAAGCGTCGGAGTGGTGGGGCGAGTAGCCGAAAGGTTGCAGGGGTACAGAGACACACGGGCGTCCACCTCATTGCGCATAACGCTGTTGCGGGGTCCCGCACGCGCCTTGATGGTGCTGTCGCGTGCGGGACCTCAGATGAGCAGGAATCTCTTCTTGGTCTTTGTCTGCGGCACGGCGGCTCCTACTCTTCGACGATGGGGATACCGCCGTAGAGACCGGCGAGATATCTCTTCTCGAATGCCTCCCCATCGCGCACGCCGAGGTCGCGCAGGGGCGTAATGAGAGACTCTTCCGCGTAGTTTTTCTCTACGAGGACTATCTCGTCGCGCGAGAGCTCGCGGAGCATGTTTGTGCCATGCGTCGTGAGAACCATGTAGGCTGACTTGCTGCCAGATTCTCCGAACAGCGAGATGATGGCGTGTACAAGCGTTGGGTGAATGTAGGTGCCGAACTCATCGATAAAAATCGTCTTGTCGTTCTCTAGGGCATCAATAATAGGCACCGCCACCTCGAAGAACTTCTGGGTCCCCATTGACTCTTGGCTCCAGAAGTCGAGGTCGTGGGACCCTACAATGGTTTGCTCCTTGTCGCGTACTGCATGGACGGTCGTGAATGTCGTGGAGCCCTTTTCGGCCATTGCCCTCTTTACTTCTGCAGGAAGCTGTACGGGCGGCCGATCGAAAAAGTCATCGGGCAGTGCGACATCGGTGAACTTGATGTCGCGGATTGAGAAATCACAGCGCTTGAGAAGCTCTAGCGTCTTTGTGCGAAGCCCGACATCGTTCTTCAGCATCTCCACGAATAGCGGCGTAGGCGCATCGGGACTGGGTGAAACGATCGTGATGTGGTCCAAGAGGCCGAACACGATATTGGAATAGCCGTTGTTGTCCTCTCTACCCTTGGTGATGATGAGGGTGTCGGGTCGGGTCTTGTCGAGGAGCCTCTTGCCGAACCCGTATTGCTTGGCATACGGATTAAGCCCCTCGGGCGTCCTCTCAAACACCTTGTTCATTCTTCCGGTCTTAGGGGACTGCTCGTGCAGGGACTCGTGCGTAACCCTTTCCGCGGTGAACGAGACGGAGTACTCGTAGCGCCTGTCGTCCAGTGCGAAGGTGATGCCAAGCGACGTTGGCTCCTGGTCCTTGCCGGCCCTGAGGAGGAACGGCTTGTAGGGGAGATGGAAGTTCGGGCTGGAGGACCTTCTTATCGAGTTCGCAAGGGCGACGAGTGCCTTTACGATGTTGGACTTGCCGCCTGCATTCGGGCCGAATACTGCAGTGACGTAATGCCCCTCTCGTCCGCCTAGGTAGAGCGTCTGTGAGTCACAAAACGAGCGGTAGTTATCAATCGTGAGCGATATGAGCTTGTACACGACACACCCCTTCCATCTGTTATTGAACGTATAATGGGTATCGACAAAATTGGTAAGTAGTCTACGAAAAATGTCATTATCCATTAAATATTGAATGAGGGATGATTGCGAGTTTGCTCCAATCGCCTTACTTACTCTCGGGAAATCCGCGAGCGTCTGGGAGTGGGCGTCGCGTGTGAATGCGTCCCCCTATGAGCGGCTGATCTGCGAACGCCTGGCCGGGCTGCGGGAGATTATGATGGGCTCGTGCCTGATAGGCCCTTGCGGTGTCCCCCCCGCCTACGAGGAGTTTCGCCAAAAAGAGTTCAACCGCGACCGCGATGGGTCGTGGGTGGACGAGATGCAGGACGGGAACGACCACAGCATCGACGTCGTGCGGTGATGGATGACGTGCTGAGTGGGCGTGATGGGCTTATCAGACACTATTCTTCACCAAGCGAGCGATTAAGAAACTGCTGGAGTTACCCTCTCCTCACCGTGTCAGGAAGCTCTTTAACTGCGAGACGTCCCTCTATAAGCAGCTTGTGTATGAGGTTCTTGCCATGGTCCTTGTTGTCGAGGGTCCTGCCATAGGCATCCAGCAGCTTAATCACCTGGCTCATTGTCTCGACCCTAACCTCCCCGGAAGTCTTGTCGCCGTGCCTCCGGTAGAAGAAGATCAGCTGCGTCTGTCCCTCATATAGGTGTACGGAGTCGAATATTGCCTGAAAGTAGGAGTAGTCGGCGGAACCGAGGGAGTGCCCGTAGAACTTTATGAGCGCCGTCCCGTAGTCTTGATAGCCGATGGGGGATGCTGCGTGCACGAGCGAGCGGGTGTCGGATACGTCGAGGGACAGTAGGCGGTAGGTCTTGGTGAAGGGCGTCACTGTGGGGTCGTTCATTCGTCCCGTACCGTCTATGCCGAACACAATTTCGCCGCCGAGCCTTCCGTGGATGTTGATGTAGCTCGTCTCATGCTCTTCGGAATGCAGACTCTCGATGGGGTGCGTGTAGTTGAAGCTGAGTACGCTCTCCTCGATGTCGTAGTCCTCTTTACTCGGGCGACCCTGGAGGATGAGCTCGCACATAAGCCTGCGCGCGTTTTCACGGTAATCGGGCTGGTCTTTCTCTGCCTGCATAAGATAGGCGGAGAACTCTTTCTCAAGACATTCGAGGTCGTTGCGCGTGAGTTCCAGCAGCTTCTCCTTGTTCCACTGTCTAGCCTTCTGGGGAGAACCTTCGCTGAGGTACAAGGCTACCTTGTCCGGGATACTCTTTGAATCGAAGGCGCTCTTCTTGCCCCTCGAGATGTCTAGAAGAACGTCTATCGTCTTGTCAATAGATGACTGCCAGAACTCGGAGTTGGTATCCTTCCAGCCCATCGGTACCACCCAGCGCGCTATCGCGCCCTCGACGTCGGCCCAATGATCACCATCCATAGACTCAAGGATGACGTCCCATAGGTTCCTCTTGAAGTCTAGTGGATTGGGCTCGCCATTCTCCTCTTGCTCGAAGGCCCGTTTGCGGGCGTTGACGAAGCTCGAAAAACTCGACTTGAGCTTGCATTCGAGGTCGAATCCATTGCCGATAACTACGAGCTGGTGCCAGGAGGGGCGCGTGTCTGGCATATGTGGCTGTATGTCTGCGAGGTTTTGGTAGATCGGGGTTAAGTCGAGCTTGGGGAGGCTTTGACTGGGAATATCCAAGTGCTCTCCTTCTCTAAGCGGGGTCAATGGTGCTGTTGTGAAGGTCGATGGTTTGCACCATCTGATTTATAATTTTATTATAGCGTGCGGATGATGCATCCTCCAAACGATGCGGGCGGCGTGGCAGATGGACTCGCGGGGTTACCTGCGTTTAGCTTCAGACATGTTAACCTTTCTCGCTAAGCTCACGGTCATCGGGCGATTGCTCGCATGCGACGGGATGGAGACATTAGGCCACTCTTCTCACCTGATGCGAGAGGAGCGGAGGGCAGATTTCGGGAGACGAGCTTGGCGACGAGGAGTACTGGGTGCCGGAGTGCGTGAGGGCGTACCTGAGGGGCGCGGGATACTCGACGCGGGCGCTGGAGGACATGGAGCCGCACGTTAGGGAGTGGGACCGCTGGATGCGGGCTGTGGGCAAGTTCTACGACTACGGGGACGCCGACGGGTTCGGGCGGGTCTACCAGGTGCACCGCAGGACCATCATGCCGGCGATGCCGGATCCCCCGTCGAGCGTGCGGCGGGCGGTGGTGCGTGAGAAGGTTCTTCTCCTCGC
>ENA-OOXJ01001043-OOXJ01001043.1-human-gut-metagenome-genome-assembly--contig:-NODE-1043-length-19736-cov-2.667395_pt1 | contig 19736 bp, 14 predicted proteins | sample MGYA00241587_ERZ501343 | MGnify/ENA primary metagenome ERZ501343 (study PRJEB25962, sample SAMEA2042918) | human gut metagenome | biome: human gut; feature: human-associated habitat; material: faeces... | reverse complement strand
TTATATACAAGCGTACCTCCTGCCAAACTAATACAATTATTAATTTTAAAGACAACAAGATGAGAAAGTCGACAAAGAACGCTTCACTTCACGAAGCACTGAGAAACCTATGGAAAATACGTATCATGCTGGAAAAGAACTACACGGAAACATGCGCCACATGGATGGCCCGACGGATAGAAAGCCTGATAGACCACATGCAATACGGACACGCACTCATAGCCTACCACAAGCAGGACGGGACATTCAGGCTGGCGAAAGCCACCTTACTGCCCTACAAGGCTGACTTCAGAAGAGATTATGACATCACAAGAGTGACAAGCACCATAGCCTTCTGGGACGTGGAACTGCAGGCATGGAAAACCTTCCAGCTGGAAAACTTCCTCGAATGGAGCCCCATATGCTAACCATTAACCATTAATCACTAATCATTAATCATTAAATTACATATTCATCCCACCATCTACCTGAATAACCTGACCGGATACATAAGAAGACATATCAGAAGCCAGGAAAGTAGCGATATTTGCCACGTCTTCGGGTGTGCCGCCACGACGCAAAGGAATCTTCTTGCACCATTCGGCCTTCACCTCGTCCGAAAGAGCATCGGTCATGGCAGTCATGATGAAGCCCGGAGCAATGGCATTGGCACGGATGCCGCGTGAGCCCAGTTCCTGTGCGATAGACTTGGCCAAAGCAATCATACCAGCCTTGGAAGCCGAGTAGTTGGCCTGTCCGGCGTTGCCGTGAACACCTACTACCGAAGCCATGTTGATGATGCTTCCGGATTTCTGACGCATCATAATAGGTGTACAAGCGTGAATGAAGTTGAAGGCAGACTTAAGGTTCACGTTGATAACCATGTCCCATTGCTGCTCGCTCATACGCATCATCAGACCGTCGCGTGTGATACCGGCATTGTTTACCAGAATGTCGATGCGGCCGAAGTCCTTGTGGATTTCGGCAACCACATTGGCCGTATCTTCAAAATTGGCTGCATTGGACGAATAACCCTTGGCCTTTACACCCAGAGCTTCTATTTCCTTTACAGTAGCCTCAGCGTTCTCGTCAATCACCAGGTCGGTGAATGCAATGTTAGCTCCCTCAGAAGCAAACTTCAAAGCAATAGCCTTGCCGATGCCACGTGCGGCACCTGTTACAAGGGCAGTCTTTCCATCTAATAATCCCATATTATTTTTAGTTATTGATTGGTATTTTCAGTTCTGTGCAGGGCGCCGAACACGATGTTTACCGCATAGCGGTCGCGCGTATCGTCGTCCAGGTTGGCACCGATATGCCCGCGTATGTAGGGCACTTCAATCCCCTTAAGGCTGTAGTGTATCAACTCGGCGGTCATGTCAATGTCGTCAATGTGAAACATGCCTTTTTCTACCCCTTCGTGAAGCACGTCCTTGAACAATTGCAAGACTTTTGCATCGAACCGTTTGCGCACCTGCTCCACACGCCAGATGTCGCGAAAGAAATAGGCACGCAACGTACCGTTTCTATACACCGTTTCCTTGACGGCATCCAACTGGGTATAAATCAGTTCCATAATCTTCTGGTCGGGCGAGATGTCTTTCTTGGCGGCACGTTCCATCGTGTCCGAAAGCATTTCAAGTTCCGACTCAACAACGGCCATGTAGATTTCTTCCTTACTCTTAAAATAGGTATAAAGCGTACGACGGCCTTTTTTCGAAGCAACCGCAATGTCATTCATGGTCGTATTCTCAACTCCGTTCTTCGCAAACAGTTGCCGGGCAACCTCCACCAATTTAGCTTTCGTCTTCGATACGGTCATAATTTTATTGCACATTGCTTAATAATGTGAGCAAAAGTAAGACATTTCCGCATATATTACAAACAAAAGTGAATTTTATTGCCGCCCTCCCCTCTTCCCGACCACTTGCAAAGGGGTACAAAAGATGCCTCAGAAAGCCTTCTGAGAGGGGCTTGCTTCTAACCTGTCAGAAGTTTGCTCATAACAGGTCAGAAGTTTGCTTCCAACCTGTTAGAAGTTTCCTTCTAACCTGTTACAAGCAGAGGGGCATCAAGGTTCTTAAAAGCACCCTGTAAATCAAGCTATTACAATTAACTCAGAAAAACAACTAAAAAAAAGTGCATTTTTATTTGCAAATTACAAAGAAAGCCGTACCTTTGCACCCGAAAACATCGCGGAGTGGAGCAGTTGGTAGCTCGTTGGGCTCATAACCCAAAGGTCGTCTGTTCGAGTCAGGCCTCCGCAACTCAATAAAAGCGTCGTTCATCACCAAGAGCGACGCTTTTCTTTTTCCCCTGTCTTATCATTCGAATTCCACACGGGCAGGTTGCTGAAGGCGCAAATCCAAAGACGCGTCTTCATCCAACGGGTTCCACAACACCTCGCGACATTCACCCGGTGAAACCGTATACGAACAAATTCCATTCCCTCCACTCAAATGTTCGGTACCTATGCTGAACTGAGCGGCATCAACAGAAATACCAAACAATTGCTCGACGTTCAGATACAAGTCATCTATCGCGCCACTACTGAGTTCCAGCCCAAACACATCGGCATGCAGACTACCGAAATGGCAATAATTAGCCACCACAGTTCCGGCCGTAGCAACACTGAACATATCGCGCTCAAGGTTGTATAACTCCACATTGTGCCCCTGCATTTCGTCTACCAGCTTAACGGCATTTCGGGGCAGGCTCAAGCCCAACATCTTGCAAACCGGCTTCAAAGTATATGTATCCTTGTAACGCTCATCCAGTGCTGCCCGGGAGAAATCGAAAGCGATGTAAAGCACACTATCCTGCACATCGGCCGACACAAACGGTTCCATATCCTTCGGATAACGTAAGCTGCCACCGGCACTTTCCGAAGCCTCCACCCGCAAAGGCATTTCCCCAAAAGCCAAGTCGGGCGACGGCGGAAGCGTGTCCGAACGGTGCACCACATATACCGTATGGAAAGCAGGAAGCGATTTCAGTACATCATCCCCCTCCAGCACCAGCACATCGTTACCTCTCTCACTCATCAGCAGAGGAACCCAAAGCGATACTCCTCCTGCCAGTAACAAACCAGCCAACAACAGGCCTATCAAGATATAAGTAGTCTTTTTCATAACGGTTTTTCTTGTTTTTTCAGATATTCACGGTACATGTCCGACAACTCTTCGACCGTAATACCCAACGTATAAAGCTGACGAAAAAAATAATCCGGCTCTTCCTTCAGAAACGTATCCCTACGCAGCGCACGGATACGCCCGCAAGCACCGGACGCTACAAAATAACCGATGCCACGCTTGGTACAGATAACCCCTGCGGATTGCAGGTAATCGAACGAACGCATCACCGTATTGGCGTTGACCTCCACCAAAGCCGCATATTCACGTACCGAAGGAATACGCTCCCCCTCCGGGTACTGCCCCAACAGGATTTCGTCACAGATGCGGTCGGCTATTTGCTGATAAATACCTTTGTTTTCCTTGAAGTTCATAATTACCAACGATTGATGATTTCCGACTCTTTGAAACGGAAGTAAGCCAATATCCAGTTTACACATGCCAAGATGGCTGCCAGGATGCACACTACACACATCCCGGTTTCTTCCGATACATATCCATTATCCCAATGGCTACCGTCGTCGTGTGCCAACCCCCAAAAGAAATCGCCCACGGCAATGTAGACCACACAAACAGCTATTCCCGCCGCAAATGTCTTGACCAGCGCATTGCGCGGCCACACGGTGCTGCCCAGCATAAAGAAGGAATGCAGAAAACAATACAGACAGACTAGTATCCCCAGCGTAGAATAGCCGACAATACCCTCACTTATCTGCGATTCGGCGGCAACCTGGGGAAGCAAAGGCAAAGGAATGATAAATTCTTTCCCAGGATAGACCATCGTACAAACCGCCACACGGGTCAGATCGGCCAAATGAAAGACCACCCAATAAGCCAGCACAAAGCATACCGAAGTAAGCAGCCAGCGCAAAAAGAACTTCTCGAACACGGTGGCGGGAGTCATCAGCCAAGCTATCCGGCCGGTTTTTCCCTTCAGGCGCTCCATAGCAAACGAAGCAGCAATGCTTCCAAAAATAAAGAGTCCCCAAAATCCACCTACCCAATATTCCAGATTCCACATAGGATCGACCGCAATGTCTTCATCCGGGAGATAAGAATATTTACACGTATCCAGGCCGTTCCACAAAAAGATAACCGCCAAAATGCCATATACAGCAAACAGGCGCAACAGACTGACTTTCCAGCTTTCCAACAGGTCTTTGCGACACAGGTTCCAAAAACGGGGTCCATAGAAAAAGGTATCACGTATCTTCATCGGTCAGAGGTTTTAGGGTGAAACATTTCGGCCATCCGCCCGGGCTCGGCCAGTAAAGCACCGAACAGAAGCTCGAGGTTAATTTCAGTTTCCGCATGCTCGCGATTGGGCAGCAACAGATAGTTACCCTGTACCGACGGCAGGGAGAAGATGGCTTCCTTCAATAATTCACGGTCGTCGCTCTCGGCAAAAAGCAACGTATCACAAATCTCGGACACCGAAGCATTGAGCAGCACACGGCTGCTGTCCATCACCACCACATGGTCGAGTACCTTGTCAATGTCGCGCACCTGGTGAGTAGAAATGACAATGGTCCGTTCGTCCGACATGCCCGAAGCGATGAATTTCCTGAACTGGCTTTTCCCGGGAATATCCAGCCCATTGGTGGGCTCGTCCATCAGAAGCAACGAAGTGTTGGCCGCCAAAGCAAAACTCATAAACACTTTCTTTTTCTGCCCCATGGAAAGTCCGCCCAGATTCTGCTCGGTATCCATCTCGAAGCAATGCAGGTAGCGCCGCATATCATCCTTGCTGAATCGGGGATAGAAAGGCGCATTCAGTTCCACATACCTGCTTAGCGGAATGGAAGGTAATTCAAACTCCTCGGGCACCAGGAACATATCCTGAAGCGTGTCAGGCAGTCGGCGCCTCACGTCGATGCCGTGATACAACACCCTTCCATTCCCGGGTGTCAGCAACCCGCTCACCAGATAGAGCAAGGTGGACTTTCCTGCCCCGTTCCGGCCCAGCAGACCATAAACTTTCCCCTTTTCAAGCGAAAGCGAAAAATCACAGAGGACACCCGGCTTCCTCCTGCGATAGCTAAACGACAAATTTTCTATTTGTAACATACCGGTCACCATAAAAAAAATGAATACCTGTTCCATACAGAAACAGGTGTACTACTATAATAATACACTGCAAATATAACTACTTCAAACCAAGGAACAAACAAGCTGAAATATATTTATCAAGCAGAAGGTAAAAAAGGCGGTTCCACGCTCTTCAGCAAGCAAAACAGCGTCCGAAACGAACTCGGAACAAGAAAAAGAGCAATAAGCTCATCCGAATTCGCTACCTTTGCACCAACCATAGCGACCAACACTTATGATTACCATCCGAAAAAGCCAACCAGCCGACCTGGACATCCTGATGGATATTTTTGAACAAGGAAAACGCATCATGCGGAAAAGCGGGAACCTGAAACAATGGACGGGCGGATACCCCTCCGCCGAGCTTATCCAAAAAGACATGGCAAACGGCAACAGCTACGTCTGTCTGGACGAACAGGGAAACATCATAGGCACCTTTGCTTTCATTCCCGGCAAAGACCCTACCTATACACATATTTACGAAGGAGCCTGGCTGGACGACACCCAGCCCTACGGAGTTATCCATCGCCTGGCAAGCACTGAAGACAGCCACGGGGTAGCCGCCGCCTGCCTGGAATGGTGTTACCGGCAGATACCCAACCTACGGGCCGATACCCACCGTGACAACCACATCCTGCAACACATCCTTACCAGCCACGGATTCCGCTATTGTGGCATCATCTACCTGCTGAACGGCGACGAGCGCCTGGCCTACCAAAAGCTGGAGCAACACCCATAAAGATGCAACGATTCAGACACCGGCATACCGTGCCCGTAATTCCTCAAGGCTGGTGCCGGTAAAGTAATCTTCCACAAAGTCCCAACGCTGCTCGTCGGTCAGCTTATCGGTACCGAAGAACAGGGTAAACAAGTCCATCTGTTCCTGGAAAATCTGTTCGTTGGTATCCAGAATAAGGTTCCGGTAATCGCTCGAAAGGGCCAGTTCCTGTAACGCATCGGGGTCGTTGAAGCGGACAAACACACACGGTGTTCCCCCACCTTCTACGCTGAACGACAGGCAATCCAGCATGGAGAGCAGGTTGAGCAACATGTTCAGGTCGGAGAAAGGCGTGCAATAGAACAACAGACGGTCGCCCTTGCTGCCCGTAATGCGTTGCCCAAACAATTTCTGATACCTGGAGAGCAGAAGGTCAAACCCTTTGGTCACGGTAAACGACAACTCATTGGAGTCTTTCTTCTTGGCACTGCTGATGTAACTTACGCTACGCCCCTCTTCCGTGCGCGACTCCAACAAGGAGCCGATAAAGCGTTTGGCGGAACGTACATCCATGTTATGTTCGGCAAAGATAGTCCGCAACTCCTCCTCGTCGAAACGGCCCTTATTCTTCAGCAAAGCGTTTTTCATCATTGCCGTCAAGCTCTTGAAGAGGGCATCCAGTTTCTGCCTGATAAGGGTGGCATCTTCCTTCAGCAACACCTCATGCTTGCCCACCGACACGGCACGCGAACCTTCGTGCAAGGTTCCGTTATTCAGTTTTTGTTTAAACTCCTTGTATCCCAGTTCGGAGAAACGGGCTTCCCACAATTCTTCCAGACGCACCTTGTACACTCCTTCCGTACCTTCTACCGGAGTAACCCAGTTTCCGTATTCGCGGGCAAAGGCATCCCCCGTCTTATCCTGCACATAGCCTTCGGAAAGCAGGTTGCGCGGGCTTACCTCAAAGAGTTGCTTGCCGTAGCGCTGTTCCAGGTCATCCTCCAGCCACAGGAGGGCAGTCTTGATGAGCTGCCCCAGTTCGGCTTCGTAGTCCAGCTTGTTTTTGGTACGCGGCAACTTCACCACAAACTCAAAGTCGGACAAGGATACCAGCATTTCCGGCTTACCGCCTTTCATCTGGTACACTTCCATCAGCTTTTTCAGGATAAGCGCCAGCTGTTCCTGGGCAATGTTACCCATCTGGTGCAGACGCTTCATATAATAAAAACCGCGCTCGTGGAAATCGGTGGCCGAAACGCCGTGAACCCCGGCGTCGCGGGCGGCACGGCCTACCTCCTGTATGTAGTCGACAAACGTGCTCGAAGGCGCCACATGATAAATGCGGTCAATATCGCTGATATCCACCCCCATGCCGAATGCCTTGGTGGCCACAATCAACCGCTTGCTTCCGTCCTTGAAGGCCTGCACTATCTCGGCCTTCTGTTCCTTGTCCTTCTTGCCATAGTAGGAAGCCACCAGATGCCAGCCGGCAGGCTTCACCCAAGTTTTGAGACGCATGTCAATGCCTCCGGCAAACGGGTAGTAGAGCAACGTCTTATGTTCTTCCAGAAAATCGTCAATGCGGACGGAAACTACGCGCTGCTTTGCCTTGTCGTAGGTTTCCCCCTCCTCTATCGCCAGCTGGCGGATGTCAAAACCGATATTGCGCCGTTTCACCGTACCGACATACAACACGCAGGGTGCCATCTGAAGCGAACGGATGGTTTCGAACACCATGTCGTTGCCTCCCGCCGGATTCCAGACAGCCGTTGCGGTCAGTGCAAACAAAGGGAAAGCATAGCCCAAAGTCTGTTTCAACGTAGCCAGATAGCGGCCCAGGAACCAGTAGTCTACACGGAACTCCTTGCCCCAGGTAGTTACCGTATGCGCTTCGTCCACCACAACCAGCCCGATGCGACGGTCGCCCACGAAGTGCCGGATGTCGTACGACAGCAACAACTCGGGCGAGAGGTAAAACAAATCGACTTCTCCCTCGCGTACCCGGCGGTAGACCTCGGTTTTCTGTTCGGGCGAAAGGTCGGAAGAGGCATAGGCCACACGCGTGTAGCCCAAGTCCTGCAAACTCTCTACCTGGTCTACGATAAGTGCCTTGAGCGGCGACACGACCAGAGTGAGCAACCCGTACTCCCTGCCCAAATAGATGGCCGGAAGTTGGAAGAGCAGCGATTTGCCCGAACCGGTAGGTGCGGTAAGCAGCATGTTGTCGGCCTGCCCGTTATCCTTGAAAGCTTTCTCCGCTTCCAGTACCACCTGCTCAATCAATTGCCCCTGCGAAATGAGCACCTTGTCTTTTCCCTCGAACAGATTATCGTATATTTCAAGGCTACGAAAATCCTCGTAGCCGTATATCTCACGTAAAAGAGTCTGTATGTCTGCCCGGCAGCCCGCAGGCAAATGCCGTTCTTTCAACTCCGGCAAGCGCCGTGTTGTTGCTGTTTGTATTGTCATTCTATTAACGGTCCTATTGTCTTATAATTCCTGAATCCAACCAATCCTAACTATTGCCACACGATGGGAATATTCCTGAAAGTAAGCACCGTGCTCCGTTCTTCCGTCACCCCTTCGGTAGCAGCCTTAACGCGGCAACTCACTACGCTGAACGCACTGATTCCGGGCGGTATGCCTCGGATTTCCATCGTCACTTTCTGCGGAACGCCTGGCTGGGTACGTAACACCGATTGCGAACCGGTATACCCGGCCGGATAGCGGTTGCCCACATGATCTACCGCATAAGTATCGTTGCCGCTAAGCAACGTCACAGTTTGCGGAGCCAGCCGGTGAATGTATGTAAAAGTTACATACGCCTTACCTTCAGCGGCATTGCCTACGCACGATTCCACGCCGAACTGATAGCCCGGCAACCGGCCTCCCACACCATGGGAAGCTACATTTAGCAAACTGCTGCAACCCCAACACAACAGGACTATCAGCAAAAAGGCGACCTTCTTCATAGTTGTCATGGTATTTTTATTCAACTGCGAAGATATTAAAAACCTGCTGATATACAAAGATTTTTACTAAAAAGAAGGCCAACTTTCCTTACAACATACATAAACCAGACACAGCAGGAAGCCAAAGCCGAACGGGGGCAGGCTCCAAAAAGGCTTGTGTCCTATGCAAAACTTTGCCGGAACAGCTTGTAAAAAATTCCGGAACGAGGTTGAAGTTGTAACTTTAGCCTAAAGTTGTAAAACCCAAGCCTAGGGTTTTAAAACTCCAAGCTTGGGTTACAGAAATCCAACCTAAAGTTCAACTTTTCAACCTCCGACCTGCTGCACGCTATCCATTCCCCACCGAGACATCGTTTTTAAAGGAAACTATCCCGGCAAATCCGACCAGCCCAACACCTCAGCCGGGATATTGGTAATCTGTAAAGCGACTGTAAAAATCCAGACGAAAAAAACGCACAAAAATCCCGCACAAATAAAAAACACGTCCCAGTAAGCTTCGTATTTAGAATAAATTCGTACATTTGTTTTTTGTAGAAATTTATCGACATGAAAAAGCTATTGATAGTACCCATTCTTTTACTAGCCTCCATGATTTCCGCGCTAGCACAACCGGAAAGCCTTGACGCCCTGAAGGCCGATTACCCCCAACTGATGGCCAAATTTGGCGACGAACTGAGCGCGCAAAAAGCCGACTATATCTTTGCCATCGACGTATCGGGCACGATGGGCAAATACCGGCCGGTGGTCGTTCCCGCCCTCGAAGCCTTCTTCCGTTCCCTGCAAGAAGGCGACTATGTGTCCATCATCAAGTTTGGCGGCGAAGCCACCAACGAAGTGGGAAGTGCCGGAAACATCAATCCGGAAACGACCAAAAACCTGATAGACTATGCCGGACACATCTATGACAAGCCTACCACCAATTTCGACAAAGAAAAATTCTTTAAGTGGACCGACCTGGACAACATGCTACACTATCTGGCCACAGACATGAAGCAGATAGGGCGCAGCACGCTTAAATTCGTATTCATCATTACCGACTTTCAGCACGACCCATCCTCTGCCCGCAAGGGCAAAGAAGACTGGGACGGCGTGGCCCGCCGCTTCGCCACCGAACAGGCAGGAAACAATGTATATGTATTTGCCCTGCAACTTCCCAAGGTAGGTAACAATGAAACGAATGATTTAGAGAAAGTGAGGAGTGTATTTCCCCAAACCTTCAACTTCAACCACGTCTCCATTACCAACGAAGCCGCACTTTCAGACTGGTTTACCCAACGCAAGAATGCCATCCTGCTGGACAAATTCCAGGCGCTCATTACACGCAAGATCCAATCCGCAGAGTTCTCTATCACACCTGCCCTTGACATCGATGGGAACCTGGAGCTGGGCATATCCTGGAATCCGAATCCTGTTTACGATTGCATCCGCATAGACGAGGTTACCACATCGGGAAAAAGTTTTGAATTCCACTCCCGCTTGCCCGAAACAACCAAAACCGAGACTACGGCACTCAACGTCGGCAAGCTCTCCTGGAACGGAGCATCCCTGTTCAAGCCCTGCTTTAAGACAATAGATACCCAACTGACCGTCAATGCGTCGTTCGACGTTCCTTATCGCGACGAGCTGAGTAAGTTGGGACTGGACAGCCCGTCCATGCAGGCCTGTGCAAAGGTTCACAAAAACCTGTTCTGCTACCCGATTCCCCTGTGGCTGTTCTGCCTCATCATTGCCCTGATTATCCTGTATATCATTCTGGTCATCCGGGCCTTTTCACGCAATGCCTCGGACTTCTACCGGATTGGCGGCAAATTTGAGGTGACAAACGACGGAGAAGCGGTTACAGAAAGAAAAGCGGCCAAAAATGCCGATAGCGTAGACATCGGGGTCGGTGCGGCCTTCCTGACCGTTCCCGATTGCAACTGGGCCATCACCATCTACGTAAAGCGCTACAACCCCTTCCTGTTCTTTTTCAAATCACCCTCATACGTGATACGTATGACCAAGGGAACCGGCTTCAAGGCCAACGGGAACAAATGGGGAATGCACCAGACACCTGTCGTGCCCCGCTATACCAAAATAACCGTCGGGGCCTACCGCATCAAGTGGATACAATAACAACAACACGAAATATCAATAGAAATTCAATTATATCATGGCAGAAAAACACATATTCATCGGGCTGGGAGGTTCTGGTGTAAATACCGTCTCCCTCATCAAGTACAAAGTATACGAACGCACCAAAGGCACGGAAATGAAATCGCGCCTGCAAGTCATGAACGAGACCTACCGTTTCCTCTTTGTCGACACCGACGACCGGGACGTATATTGTGCCAACGAGAAATACCGCAACCTGTATGAAGGAGGACGGATCGACTTCATCAGCCCCAGAGAACTGCTCAATCTGGGCGACCTGAACCCGTACATCAGTTATCGGGAAGCCGTCAACCATCCGGAAATAAAGATTAACCAGCGTATCCTGGAAGCCTGCCCGGAAATGGTGGCCGACAGCATGGACAACCGGAACCTTTCTTTCGGTGCCGGTGCATTGCGCCTCAAATCGCGCATAGCCTTTGCACGCAAGGAAAAGGATTTCATCGAGATGCTCAAGACCAGCATTAACGATCTGAACCAGAACGAAATTGACAACGAGCCAAACGTAATACACTACTGGGTGGTAGCCAGCACCAACGGAGGAACGGGTAGCGGAACCGTACAGGACGTACTCTACCTGGTAAACATGCTGCACCGCACCCACATTGACCGGGGTAACCCGAAAGTAGGTCTGGTGCTTTACATGCCCAGAATTTACATGAACATCAATGCCGAAAACGAAAAATATCCGCGTAACGCCTTTGCCGTGTTCAAAGAGCTGGAAGCTTTCCAGAAATGGTCAAAGGACGCTACTAAGAGCCGGATTTTCCACCGCATGGCCATGCTCGATTCGTTCACCCTTTTCGATGAAAGCCTGCCTTACCGTCCGTTTGAATTCTGTATCCCCATCGATTTCCATACCGACAATAACAACAACCTGGGGAACATCAACAAGATGTATTCCAACACAGCCGAACTGATGTTCTACATCCATAGCGGACAGGGAGCACGCGGGTTCAAGTCTTTCCTCGACAACAATGAAGACGGTGAACTGGCCAACGGCCCCGAATGTTTCCTTATCCCGATGGGTTACATGGCTATACGCAAGCCCAATGAGGAATTTGAAAACTACATGGCCCTGCGTATCAAATACGAAATGTTGCGCTACGGTATCATAGGCAGCGCCATCGATAGTACGGAAGAGCGTAAGAAATTGATGATGAGCCTGTTTGACACTGTCATCCGAAGCTCTATCTTCCAAAGCGGAACAGCTACGGACTCCTACTTCAAGATTATTACGGAAATAGCCAATGAAATGATAGACGAGGAGATGCCCGACAACATCATCCGCAATAGCAACAACAAAATCACCAACAAGTTGCCCAACAACGTCTCCATTGAAGATGCCCGTAGCATTATCAGTTCCATCGAAGCAGCCATCCGCCGACGTGGCGAAGACAAGAACAAAACACGCAAAGCCATTGAACACCAGCTTTGGAGATGGACAGAAGACAATGCCCGCAAATGGGGCTTGCAATATGTACGGGATATCCTTCTGGAACTGGATGCTTTCTGTACCGAACTTTATATGGCATATACCACCGACACCCATACAAGCATCCTCCAAAGCACACGATGCAATAGCCGGAAGTCGTTGATAGAAAGCCGTGACAGCATAGAGCGCGAACTGGACGACCTTTATCAGAAAGCGCTTCAAATCACGTTCAAGGAGAGCCTCCTGAAAACCAATACCAACGATGTCCAGGCATTCTTCTCCCGTCTGAAAGACTGGATAGGAGCCAGTGTAAAAGTCATGCTGGCCGAAGAAGCATTCGACATGCTCCGCGAATTGTCTTATGGTGACCGCGGCATCATCGACCACATCATTACCCATGTCCGCAAGCTTCTCACCGAAGCGACCAGCGTACTTAACGGCGATAAAGGCGTTGCCCAGGGTTACACCAACCTTGCCAAGAACTTCTATGCGGCCAAGCTGGACGTGACTTCTGTATTCCTCCCGGACATTTCCGAATTTGTAGACGGATACGGCTGGAGAGAAGACGGCAATAAATTCTCCGAATGGTACAGCCTCATCATAGGACACGGCTCCGACTTTGTGGAAGGCGAAGGATACATACCTCTGCGCAACAACGACCCAACGGCATCACTGGAAGGTATCTTCAGCCAGATGATCAGCCTGTACAATGAAAAGATGATTCAAGAGAAATATTTCGTCAACGACGAAAGCCATCTTTTCACCAATACCAATAAGACAGACTTCAAACGCGTCATTGAAGACCTGCTCGACTATACGGTCGGCACCATGAAGTCATTGCTTCAACAAAACGAGACCATTTGCAAACAATGGTACGAAAAGACACTGGCCGATTTCTTCTCGGAACTCAATAACGAAGCACGCCGGGAAATCCAGCAAAAAACTCAACCTTCGGTATTCTTCCCCTACAACAAGGCACAAAGGGCCAGTAGAATTACCGACAAAGCATTCTGCGTAGGTCCCAACGGAGTAGTAAACGATGTGTTTATCGAAGCATCCTCTGCCGGTAAAACCGCTTTCTACGATTCGACAGATCCATCGGTAATGTACAAGCTCGTTACCAAGCTCGGTATGTCGTTCGATTATTACGACATGTACCATAGCATTAAAAACGAGTACGATGCTTGCATAAATAAGGTATTCTACCATTTCCACCAGGCTTTTGCACATGCCGGAGGAAATGCCGACAACATCAAACTCCCCAGAGAATTGCGTCCTGAGCTGATTGTATTTACCAAATACCTGATTCTGAACCAGCTAAGCAGCACATTCTCCCATATTATGCGAAAAGGAGATGCCGACTACAATGCCGGATTCTACACCGACAGCCCGATTATATTTACTGACATGCTGGCTAAGTTCGCCACATCAGGGGCCCTCAGTATGATTGACAACGAAAAGATTGAGTTGAAAATTACAGACGGAGATGCAATCTACTATCATACCGTAGCCATCAACCGTCCCGAGCATAAGATGACAGAACTGGTACGGGGTTTCTCTGGTTATTTTGCCAACGGACGCTTTGCTTCCCTCGTTACGGAACTGGTTAGATACATTAACTTCCTGGAGCCCGATTTGCTTGGACAGAAATACCAAAGCGCCATCAGTACACTTAAGGCTGAGCTGAACACGCAATGGAAAGCAGCCGGAAAACAGGAACAGGAAACGATCGGTGATATTCTCCGAGTATTGAACGATAAATTGGACACGATATCAAAATTCCTGTCCAACAGATACATAGGTTGATATGATTCCACTTTGGATTATTGATTTTGGCGAAGACAAAAACTCGTCTGCAAAACTAAAAAGCTTACTTGATGCACTTTCTGCCGCACAAAGGCCTTACTGGAAGTACACGCATGTCGAATGCAAACCGGTAACCAATGCAACGGATTGCCGGACTTTAGTAAAGGAACTTGTTGAGGAAGGCAGAAAGTGCTATAACAAATTCATACAAGAAGGCTACAATATCAGCAACTTCCAGATTGCAATATTGGGAACGGCCGACGAAGAGTTGTCTCAAAGCATTTTTGCCCCTATCGCAGGATTGCTTAGGGACAACCTGCCCCGGATCGTTTCCGACCACGCCAATCTGGGTGTCGAAATCACGGGCATATTGTTTATACCCCGAACCATCAACCAGACGGACGATATACAAAAACGCCAGAAGGCAGCCATGCTGCTGGAGGCTATCAATATGCTTTCCGAACAGGTTGGAACCAGGCATTACAACAGAGTCATTGCCTATCAGGACGTACAATACCAGAATGTACGTTTCTACCCAGGCCTTTCGGTAGAGGAAAGAACCGAATTCCAGTTCCAACTGCTTTCACACCTGTTTTTGGGAAGTAGCCACACCGAAAAGATTTTTGATAAAGTCGGTACGGAAGGAGGTATTTTCTCATTGGGAGTAGCCTCCATATACTACAACAGCACTCAGCATAAAAGCCACCAGCTGAAACTGCTCCTGAACAAAATACTGGAACAATTCAAGGATAAGGATAATGCCGATGCCGCTTATTCCCAGAAGTGCATACACGAGATGTTCAATAAGGACTCGGCTAACCCTGAAGCAATTACAACGCGCTTGCGAGAAGGATGTTGCAGCTTGGATATTGACCTGAGAAAAATGGAAGGCGAAGCCGACCCGCACCCGGTATGGGACCTGTTTCGGGCAAACCTTTTTTCGACATATTACAGGAAATACCTGAAATATATGCCGGCAAGACTCGTGCGCTTCATGCAAAGCCTTTCTTACATATTGCTTTCAAAGTATTCTGAAATCATACGGAACAACCGGAAGGCGGCAATCGAAAAATTCCGTGTCCTGCTACAAAGCATATACAACAAGAGCCTTACCGATACGTCCAATCGTTTTACCACCATCGCCCAATTGGAATCCTTCTTTCAGGAGGCCAAAGAGTATCTAAAGAAACTCAAAGCAAGCAGGGAGGCACAACTATTGGAAATCGTACCTGTTCCCGACTACCTGCGTACGGACTATGACAAATGCCTGACAGATGAAGATGCCAACAAGCCATCGGCCGTACTTGACAGCCTGAAGAAAAACCTTCGTAGAGAACCGGTTGTCCTCAGTCTGGTAGTGCGTTGCTTTCTGTTGGGGATACTTTTGGTCTTCACACTTATTCCTATAATCAGGGTTCTAACTCCGAACATCATTAATTTGGGAGATATTTCCAAGTACGAATGGTTATGGATATTCCTATTGTTCTTCCTGCCACTCATCATTGAATTCGGCTTCAAGCTACGAAGACACTTCAAGAGAGTAAAGCGATTAAAATACAGATTGCTGGCTTCCACGTTGGTTTCTGCCAACAAAAGGCTTTCCCAGTTTCTTGTCGAAGAGCTAAAGCAATTTTATGAGGAAATGGCCCAGGAATGCGACACCCAACTCGAGAAACTAACCACATTCCGTCAGCTCATTGCCACTCCGGAAGCGGATACAGGTGACATCATTCTGCCCGAAACCAAATTCAATCAACCTTTGGTTGGCGGTTCATTCCAAGATCAAAAACTAATTTTGGACAATACGGCAGCAGAGGCGGAAGTACGCATTATGGATACCCCAAGACGCCTTTCCACATTGGACACAGAAGAACAACTGTCACTCCTCCAGTCTGCATTCAAAAATCTTGATGTACTTTCAGCTGCCTGCATCTCAGGAAGTGAAAACCTTGCAGAAAATGCGGAAGCTTTTGTAAGTGCCATCAAACATTATTTCGATCCCCAATTGCACATCCATACGGCAGACAGTATAGGAGCCATGCTCACTCTTCTTGGTACTAAGGTAGATCTTTTGCCTCTTGTCAATATGGCCGGTATCAATGGTATGCTGTTCTCCACGGCATCGAACAATCCACCGGTTGTTAAAATTACCAATACACCAAGAGCCTTTGCCAGCATGACAACAATATCGGATAATGCCACATCTGATTATGCAATGATTACCACCTGGCAAAAGCTCTCACCGGGTATTTACTCGCAAATTGTCTGCAATTGCTCGTTGGATCCGCTTCCTCCACTGACTTTTGCCGACAAACTGGCACTTTATTACGGATATTACAAGCGTAAGAATCTGGCCTATGCACTGGCCGAAAGTCCGATACGCATCACCAAAGACGAAATGGATACGCTTGACGAACTGATAAATATAGAATAGCCATGGTTTTTATAAAGATTGCAATTCTTTTAGCCGTCCTGCTAATTCTGTTTGCAGTGTACGAGATTATCGGGTTGTTCCGAAAGAAAGCCCGAACCTATTATATCGGAGAAGATGGAAATTTCCGCAGCTTTGGTAATGCCTCCTTCAACGTAGGAACCGACAATTACATTTTCCACGACAACAACCAACCACAGGCAAACCGTTACCAAGGTTACTCGAATGTGGAAAACGGCTTGGCACTTGTCAACCTCCGTAACAATCCTTCAGCAAACGACCTTTCTGCCGAGACCCACAAAGCCGGATGGGTAGACCTGTCTGGAAACATATACAGCAGTTCCGGTTTCCGCATAGGATATATTACCGATGCCAAAGGAAAACAGAGCATCAACGGTTCCGGCAAATGGTACGAACTATGGCTCAGAAAACATTCCTTTGTATATACCTGCCCGCCATTGGCCAGCGAAAACGGAGATAGTGAAGCCGCCAAAGACCAACTAATCGGCAAGGTGGTGGAAACAGGTAGGCTCAGAGCGGCCAAGCCCAACCGGTATACTACAACGGCAAGAGCAGGCGGTTTTCTTCTGCTTTACAAAGATTGCCAGCCTAAGCCCCAAAGCGAAGACGGACTGATATCACGTACCACATGGAAGGACACAGCCCTACCCGCTGCCGTGTTGTTTACCTTCATCTACGGGCTTTTTTACCTCAGTGGAACCGGAAAGATGTCTTTCCCAGCCTTAGGTGAACAAATCGGTTTTACGATAGCCATGCTTCTGGTGTTCTACGCAATCTGGTTCATCCTCCGTCAGATAAAAATAGAAGCCTCGCTGGAAGGACATGCTTTTGATAACTTTTTGATGCTTATTGACCGGAATACCGGAGTAGGTGGTCTGAACAACTGGATTATTCTGGCATCGGCCGCAGCCTTGCTTGTTTCCATCTTCATCTATGGAAGCGATTTTGTCCCGCTACAAGCAGCCATCTTAATAGGAGCCTGGGTAAACAGGAAATATATAACAAAGGAACCTTGGGAAGTAACCAGCGCGGACAACGATGAAACGGAACTACCCGAATGGTCAAGTGAAGAGGAAGAAAGTGATGAATCCGATACATCCGGAGATACAGATATCCCGGTGGTAGAAACCACTGAAAGAACTTTCAAATGGACATTGGACTCGTTATACTCCAGCCTTAACGGTGAACTCACCTTGACATTCGCCCCCGAAAAAATAGAAGAACTACGTGCCAACAATCCGTTTAGACTGGGACCAAACCGGGGATTCAAGGCTAACATTACCGACTTAATAAATACTTGCAAGAACAACGCCAAAGTTCATCAGGTATTACGATATATCGACAAACAAACTCGGGAAACAGAGTTAAGCGAACTGGAACGGATGCAATTTATCCTTGATTTCGTACAAGAACCTAATATTCAATATGAGTACGATGACACATGTCCCGAAATTGGTTGCCCGCGTGAATATGCCCGCTATCCGGACGAAACGATGTTCGACGGCAGAGGTGATTGCGATTGTAAAGCCATGCTGGCAGCTATCCTGTTCCGTGAAGCAGGTCACAAAACCGCTTATATCACCACCATGACTCATGCTGCCATTGCGGTAGCCTTTAAAGACAAAGCGGCTTCCGACTTGGTCGGAATGGCCTCCCAATCTCTTGTAACCAAAGACGGCTACCTGTATTTCTTCTGCGAAACCACCGGCGACGGATTCAAGATTGGAGACTTAGGCAGCACAACCAAAGAAGCAATTGACGACATCATATTCCTGAATTAACCATGAAACGAATAGGACCATTAGCAGGCGTATTGCTTGTATTTATTCTGGCCGCCCTGGCTTTAACCCAAATTTACAAAAAGGGGAAAAATGAAAAGCCCCTCATCTATGCCGATATTCCACAAGGTACCATCGACTGGATTAACTCACTGGGGAATGAGCTCAGCGGCCTGTTGTCGTCTTTCAATCCTTTTCCACGGCCAACGCCTTGGGGTAACGATGACGATCTGGGACAAGATCCCGAATCTGGATTACAAACCCTGGAAGATGAGTATTTCATTTTCTACTTCCCGGAGTCATTGGCAAAAACGGCCAAACTCTGTCAAGAGTATGCCCACGAAGCAATTCCCCACCTGGAAGACATCATCGGCAAATATTACTACCCGGCTGATATGAACGGACGAAAAGTGCCTATCTACCTGTTACCCACCCAAAAGGATTTTGAAAAATTTATGGGAAAGTTCTCAGGGGGAGGTAACTATGAGCGAACGGCAGGCATCACTATCCAAGAAATCTCCCCCTCTGGTTATTTCCTGAAAGCCATTGGATTGAACGGCCGGTATGCATTCTCGGACGAAGCATATACCAAGAATGTGCTTTGGCACGAAATGACACATTATTGTTTCTTTGCCTCTGTCGACTACAACCAACAGATAGACTTACCCATGTGGTGCTATGAAGGTATTGCCGAGTACACGTCACTTCCAGGCGAACGTCCCTCATTCTCTGAAAAAGAAATAAAGATGATGCGTTCCGATTGTGACTTTTCAGCTGAATACTTTCCATATGTTTTTGAAAACTATACGGGAGGGCATTCCATCTTCACACACATGGAAGATGAATACCAAATAGAAGGCTTAAAAAACTTCCTACAAATCATGTATGAGAAAGGTATCTCATATTCATTCAAGAAAAACTTCTCAACCACCATCCAGGCATTTGAATCGGATTGGAAAGCCGACCTTGATAAGTTCAAGAAATAATAACCGACAGCATAAAAACGTGTAGGAATATCTAAAAACAGCGGCGGGATAGACAATCTCTCATTGTCTGTCCCGCCGATAATTTTCTCTGATAACGGATCTATTAATACTCCTCTTCGTTGAAGAAGAAATCTTCCTTACTTGGATAATCGGGCCAAATGTCTTCAATGCTTTCATAAATTTCGCCTTCATCTTCCATTTCCTGCAGATTCTCAATCACCTCAAGCGGAGCACCTGAAC
>ENA-OOXJ01001039-OOXJ01001039.1-human-gut-metagenome-genome-assembly--contig:-NODE-1039-length-19823-cov-6.799828_pt1 | contig 19823 bp, 15 predicted proteins | sample MGYA00241587_ERZ501343 | MGnify/ENA primary metagenome ERZ501343 (study PRJEB25962, sample SAMEA2042918) | human gut metagenome | biome: human gut; feature: human-associated habitat; material: faeces... | reverse complement strand
AAATTGATTTTATCATTCAGCGTGACGGGCAGCTCATTCCCATTGAGGTCAAGTCTGCCGACAATACCAGAGCCAAGAGCTTAAAGGTCTATATGGACACCTACAAGCCCGCTTATGCAATCAAGCTCTCTGCCAAAAATTTCGGCTTTGAGGACAATAAAAAAATCGTTCCTCTCTATGCTGCATTTTGTATCTGAAATCAATATGGCAGCGATAACGCTCACAGAAAATGTGGGCGTTATTTTGTGCCAAAATAGGATACGGGACGGAAGGCATGGTGGTACAATCATTTTTGCTGAACTGGTTTTTCTTAAAATGCAGAAGATTGTAAAAGTAAAGCACCCTGGCTGTTTCCAGGGTGCTTTGTTCGACTAAGGGGTATTGCTATACGCTCTTGTTAGCAGCATGGCTTCCATGCATAGTTGAATCAGTCTTCGGTAGAAAGACGCTCATTAATACCGTCGATCCACTGTGGATTCTGGGATTCAAGATAGCCAAATAGGGACAATATATTGGTCGATGGAATGTCATCCGGGCAAGTGCTTAGCTGTGCAATCCTTTGCTTCATTTTCTCATACGAGCGATAATAGATTTTACTGCAAATTGTTTTCAGTTGATCCTGATGAGCATCATAGTTTTCCACATCGGTAAGTCGCTGCACATCATCCCGTGCTGCTTTTTTTGCTTGGGTGGTCAACTGGACATCTCCAAAGTGGGACAGAATGACTTGCAATGTACATGGACACGTAAAAATCACAATTTCTTTCGCTTTGCCAGGTCCCAGAATATCATCCAGCTTTGAAATAATGTTCACATATTGCTCAGGATTTCTGTCCTTATCACATACAACAAAGACGATCTCATAAAAATTCTTAGCATACGCTGCTTGAAAAAAACTTGGTATGTTGCTCGCAGCTTTTGCATTGCGAATATCCACATTGTATGTGCCCTTAAAACAGGGGAACTCTAAAATACGCTTAAAATAATAGTATTCTTCAAAACCTTCCAGAATAAGACAAATGTTACGTAGCTTTTTCTCTTGCAAAGTTGGAGGAAGCGCTCCCATTGTTATTCCCCCTCTTCACTGACGCTTAACAATGCCTCTACTAAGGAAGGATCTGGCAATGCACCAAAGGCCCCCTTGCTGTATTTGTCAATAATATCACTTTCGGAGCGAACGCCATCTTTTTCCGCTGTAAATTGGGCCAGAGAGTACAAATAAGCCTGATGAATATCTTTATCTGTAAACCATATTTGGTCTTTCCTGAACAGCGTTTTAATATCCAGCAAACTGACATCGTGAGTCGTGCAAATCAATTGTGCGGACGCATTAATATAGTTATTAAACAAAGAAATGATCTCTCTGGAGATCTTAAACTGTAATCCACTATCAAGCTCATCTATAATCAAAATTTTCCCTTTTTCAAGGGCCTCAACAATATAACTTGCCAACGCAACAATTTTCTTTGTTCCACTCGAATCAAATTTAATGCTCGGCAGCGGTTTGCCTCGATGAACAGAAATTAGCCGCAACTGATCCATCAGTTGGTCTGCATTTTGAATTGCCTTTTTCAACCGCTCGTCCTTATCGTCATCAGATTTGAATTCAATTTCGATAGATTCGGCATACCGGAAATCGTCAATATCCAAATCTGCAGCTTTGATTAAGCTGACAACTTTTTTTGCTTCAATGGAATCCGGCTTTTTTAGGACCTCGATTGTTTTAAGTGGACTGATCTGGTTCATGTTCAGAAATACAATGCTATCTGCAAGTTTTCTAAGCACACGTTTTGCCTCGTCCAGTAAAGGAAAATCGCTTGTGTCAAAGGCATAAATTAGAATGCTGTCTTTTGAAGATAACCCAATGATATCTTTTAGTTTGTCATCAATGCTATAGGATGTTTTACTTTGGGTGTCACGTTCAAAGTACACGATCTCTTTTCTGTTGCCATATTCGTCAATCTCAATGCGCCCAAAATGCTCTCTTTGATATGCTTCTGCGTTTGTGTCGTAATCAAAGGAGTAGGTAAACCTTGTCCCATCTGATAGAAATTCAGCTCCAAGCCTCACTACTTTAGATCCTGAGAATACGTTGGCGCTAAATCGGAATGGGCGGTTGAGCAGCACATCACGATAAGCTACAATAGCTTCAATGGTGCAGGTTTTACCTGTGTTATTCGGCCCATATATGGCCAATGCTTTTAGTGCGTTTCCTTGACTGCTCTGTATGACGTTAGAAAGAAACTTCCGAGTATGCAGATTTGCCTCCATACTCAATTCAACTGGCTTCTGAAAGACTTCGAAGTTTTCAATTGTGAATTTCAGGAGCATAGTCATCACCTCACCGTAATAATATCACATCATAATTTTTTATGCAATATATCGGCATGAAAAATTATGAAAATTTTTCGTCAAATTCACACTTTTGTTCCGGAAGATTTAAGCGGGCATACTGTTTTCACCATTATATGAAGAAAAATAAAAAATATTTCTTGATACAGATATTCCCTTAATCAATCGCTCCGGTTTATCTCTACATCGAATTGGGATTGAACTTTACGGGGCAGAAGGAATAGTAGGCGTGCCTTATGGACTGACATCATCTTCCGCTGAAAACTTGCCATATTTAACATCCTGCTTTTCAATGGAGAAAGCTATGAAAGGGAGGGCAGAGGCAATTAGGCATCAGTCATGCCGATGGTCCTTTCGCACATTGCGGTAGGTCGTTTTCTTCTCCACGGGCCTTGCTCTGTGCGTGCACTTGGCCACATACTCCTGAAGGCTGGCGCTGGTAAAGAAGACACAGCCATTGGGAACATACTGCACATAAGCAATGAGGCCGCTGTTCCTTGCCGCATCCAGAGTCGTGATGCTGATCCCCAGCAGTTCGGCAGCTTCCTTCCGGGTAAACAATTTTTCCATTGCGGATCACATTCCTTTCGACGTATTTTGGCGGATGGCAAGGCTGACGCACAGCGCTCTGGTCACATCCTGCATTTTTTCTTCGGGAAGTCTGCCGATATAGTAGCCGATGCGGCGCTTGTCCAAAGTCCGCAGCTGCTCCAGCATGACTACCGAAGGGTATTTCATCCGGCCAATCATGCCAATATAGCTGTGCGTAGGCAGCTTCAATTTTGCATGGATACGGCTGGTGATCGGCGCAACGATGACCGTCCTTGCAAAATGGTTCCCAACATTGTTTTGAAGAATCAGCACGGGACGTGTCCCCATTTGTTCTGATCCGACAACGGGGTCAAGGTCGGCGTAATAGATCTCGCCCCGTAAATATGTGCGGCTCATGTAAAACCTCCTTCTTTGCCGTTTACTGCGGCTATGTAAAAAAGTCCAATTGGGCAATCCAACCGGACTTCGTTCTCATCGCTCCTTTAGCGTGTTCCGGGACTTCTGCGCTTCCTCTCTGGCCCGGTCCGTGACAGTCTGCCAGATTTCCTCCATATAGCTTGTCTCCCGGTCCTCCCACGCCGCAAACACGTCCGCAAGGGGGCTGGGGGATTTCAGTAAAGCCCGCACCTGTGCGTTGGGTAGGCTGTTGTATTCCAGAGACATCAGAATATCTTCCCGCACGGTATATTCATAGGTGTGATTCAGAATTTCTTCCGGTGGTTGGGCAAGCAGCCACGCCCGGTAAGTCTCCTGTTCGGAAAACATCTTTTCATATAAGGCCGTGTTCAGTTCTTCGTTGGTCAAGCTGGTTCACCTCCGCTTTCACAAATGATGCCGTATTCGCTTCGGCTAAGTAAAGGCTGGGAGAAAGTAGCATTTCTCCCAGCCGGTTATACATCATTGCTGCAGGTCATTTGTCCTCGACGCCCCACCTGCACAGGAAATCATCAAGCGGCCGATGGCTGTCGGCTCCACGGGAATTGCACCCCTCCGAGGATCTCTCCGAGCTGCCCCCACTTGTTACGACGGACTACGGCAGAAACCGCTTCAACGCTCGACTTTATGGCCGGACAGGAGTATCGCCCCCACAGACGGTCATGGCCACACACGGAGCCGCCGTGTGATGATAGCGGCTGTTTCTCGCTCACTGTCGGCAGAAACAAAACGCAGACAGAAAATCAACATTAGGTGCAGTCTGGCTGCTTCATCCGGCAGGTCATGGCGCAGCTGCTAAGGTAGCTTCTGCTCATCGCATCGCCTATGGGAATGTACTTGATGAATGGGTATGGGGTTGTCAAGGTACACTTGACCACTCGCCGCACAAGCAGAGAGAAGGTAGAGAGTTTCTGTCTCTCTACCTTCTTCCTCACTCAAAGCCCATTTTACAAGGCACGATTTGAAAAATTTTTATCTGCCATGCAATACAGGCAGGAATCCTTTGCAAACCACAGCATTAACATTGATTTTATTATTAGAATATGTATAATAGTAGTTGATTATTATACCTAACTGCTGTCCAATCTAAAAGCGTCTGTGTAGCAGAAAATCTACCTGCCGAAGGGAGACACAATATGAGCTTGTTTGAAGAACCGCATCTGGAACCGCAGCCGGAGCCGGAAAAGCCAAAGAAGAAAAAACTGCTGTCCGTTGGAATCGGTGCTGCACTGATCGTTGCGGTGCTGGTCACGTCTGTGGTGGCCTTTTCGTTTGGTCAGAGCGGTAAGCCTGCTGATAATGTCCCTGATCCTCCGCAGCGGGAGGAAGTGCAGACACCCTCTGATACGGATACTCCATCAGATGAATCCACGGATACGGAGAAACCGGAGGATACGACACCGTCTGACAGTGCGCAGGAAACGCCTTCTACAAGCGGTAAACAGGAGATTGACCCCTCAACGGGAAAGGATAAATACCAAACCGACCCGGTACCGGATGGAAAGCCCGCACCTGCGGAGCCGGAAGATGCCGAAGTCGATACATCGACGAAATATACCTGCACGATCTCCATTACCTGCAAAACGATCCTTGACAACATGGACAAGGTGAAAGAATCTAAAAAGGGAATCGTTCCTTCCGATGGCATCATTCTTGACACGACCACGGTAACATTCTCCGAGGGCGAAAGCGTCTTCGACGTACTGCAGCGCACCTGCCGGGAGCGGGGCATACACATGGAATCAAGTTGGACGCCGATTTACAACAGTGCCTATGTCGAAGGAATTGCGAATCTGTATGAGTTCGATGTTGGCAGCCAGTCCGGCTGGATGTACAAGGTCAATGGCTGGTTCCCCAACTACGGCTGCTCCCGCTATGCGCTGCAGCAGGGGGATGAGATTTGCTGGATGTATACCTGTGTAGGCTTGGGTGAGGATATTGGTGGCGGATATGCTGCCGGTGGCTAAATAGCAATCAAAATAGGTACATGAAGAAGGGGCTGTCTCTTAGTGAGATAGCCCCTTTTCGTTTTTAGTTATACAAGAAGGGGGCGGCGGAAGATTTCTGCCGCCCCATAGTTAGGTTACTCACTCATGAAGTTTTTCAATTTCTGGATTGCGGACCGTACCGAATCCCGGACGGCCTGATACCGGCACCCTTCCGCTGCTGCAATCTGCTCATAGGTAAGCCCGTGGAAATAGTAGAGCGCCAATCTCCGCTGCTGCGTTTGTGTCAGCTGTGCAATTCCCTTATGTAATTCCTCGTAGAGGAGCACCCGGCCGATTTCTTCCTCCAGAGATTCCTTCGGGAAGGCTGCCCGATGCTCTATCTCGGCTTCGGTCAGGTCAATGTGCTCATAGTGCCGGTCTACCTCGTTCAGAAAGCGCTTGTCCTCCAGTTCAAATTGGTCAAACAGCTCGTAGAGCGCCTGATCTATTTCAAGCCGCAGCGGCCGCTTCTGGCCGTCCGTAAACTCCAGAATGTACTTCGGATGGTCGTTATCGGAGCCGGTTGTGTAAATCGTGTAGGGGTTGTCTTTCGCTTTTGCACGGCGTGGATGCGTGCCTTTGTTTTTCGGATGGTTTCCATCCATAGTATTTTCCTCCGTTTCAATATGAATTTTGGGTTTCATATTGAGGGAGGAGGGCCACGGCACCTATTGGCCGCACATTTTCTGCTTGCTATGGGACGAAATACCGAAAAATCAGAAGATTTTCTGCTTTTGCCGCAGTCTGCATGGAGCGGCACAGGCGGAAGGAATCTCTTGCGCCGGAGGGTGTGAATGAGCACGCCTTTTCTAAACCGGTTGGGGAACCACCTCGGAGTTCCTGCAGCAAAGACAAAAACCGGCTCTGCCATGCCAAAGGCATAGCAGAGCCGATTCAAAGCGTAAGTGCAGAAACCGCACCATTCGGGCAGTTTGCGCTACATTCCAATATGGATTTCTATGATGGGTCTGAGGGATAGTTCACATTCTTCATTCGCATAGGCATTTCCTAAAATCCAGCACGTTGTTTGAAATTGCGCCGGGACGCATGAGTGCGCCCCGGCGCAAAGGTCCTAAATGGGATTACCGGACTTTCTTTTTCTTCTGAGCCAGCAGAAGGATCGCAGCGCCGGAAATCAGCACGGAACCAAACCACAGCACGACCGGCTGATTATCCCCGGTCGCAGGCGTCACGGGGGTCGTCGGGTCGGTGGGCTGGTCGTTTGCCTTGATCGTCACATCGCTCATATCATAGAGCCGGGTCTGGCCGTTGAGGAAGCGATAGTAGGCAGCCAAAGCGTAGTAGCCCTGCTCGGTGGCCATGCCGTCACGGTCGCCGCTGGCGATGTGGCGGAAGCCGCCGCCGTCCACATAGTAGCTGGCCAGCGCATCCAGAATCGTCAGGCCGTTCTTGATGAAGCGGCTGTCCTTGGCCGGGTCGATGCCCAGAGCGGTCAGCGCAACGATGACCTGAGCGCAGGACTCGCTGTTCTCGGTGCCCCAGCTGCCGAAGCCGCCGGTAGCCAGCTGCAGCTCGGACAGCACATCCAGCGCCTTGTCCACAGCGGCCTTCACGGCATCGTTCTCCTTGTAGTAGGGAGCCAGAGCCTGAATGGCCATTGCGGTCATGTCGGGATCTGCGTCATTGCCGCTGAGGTTCCAGCCGCCGCCCGGAAGCTGTGCGTCCAGAATCGCCTGAATCAGCTTCTCACGGGTCACATCGCCGGAGGTCGGATAGTTGTGGCTGTCCAGAGCGATGAGCGCCCAGATGGGGCCGTTGATGCCCTGCGTCTGGATGTAATCCATGCTGTCCAGACCCTTCAGGAGGTTGTGGCCGCCAACATTGGTCACATCCTTGCCGATAGCGGTCAGGGCCAGAATGATACGGGAGTTGTCCGTGGACTTCGCACGATGCAGCCGCTCATTCTCGTCGGCGTGCTTCTGCACATATTCCACGACCTTCTCGTAGTAGCCGTCGGGGACCGTGCGGCCGGAGCGGGCCAGATCAATGACCATCCACTCGCCGCCGATGGAGTTCACCGTGGGGGTGCCCAGGGTACCCATGAAGTCGCCGGTGGTCTTGTAAATTTCATCCAGCTTCTTGCCCATCTCGGTCACCAGCTTGGCGTAGGCAGCCTCGGCGGCCACCAGCACGTTGTAGTTCGTGACCAGAGCCTTCTCGGCGTCGGTCAGCTTGTCATAAGCAGAACGTGCGGCGCTGATGGCACCGGCCTTGCTGAGGTCCACCGTGCCGATGGCGTCGATCATGGCGATGACCTCCTCGGCGGTCTTGGTGCGGTTCTGCTCGGCTTCGTATTCCTTCAGGTAATCATCCGTGTAGTGGAACACGATCACATCGCCCTCGTTGAGGTACTGCTGTGCAACGCCCAGGTTGGGGTGTACGCCGTTGAGGGTGTACATCCAGCCGGAGAGCTTTCCGTTGGTGAACTCTGCCAGTTCCGTGCCGTCCTTGGGGGTGATGGCCTGAATGTAGTTGCCACTTTCGTTCTTGATGTCGAACCTGTCGCCAACGACGGCCAGGATCACATCCAGCACGGTGGCGTTGTTGCTGACCGTGACCTTCGTGGTGTCAATCCAGGTTTCCAGGTTGTTGTCAGCCAGCGTGTGCTTGTCGCCGCTGTCGCCGTGGGCGGAGTCGCCCAGCAGAGCGAAGGACACGGTAATATCCTTGCCCGCAGGCAGCAGCACGGTGACGGTGATGGTCACCTTGGCAGCGCCGTAGGCCAGCGTCACGGTCTGCTCACCACGCTGGTTGGTGTCAAAGCCGGTGATCTCAATATCTTTGGTGTCCACAACCGTATCAGCCTTGTTCATCGTCCAATGCGCTGTGCAGACCATTCCACTGAGGTCAAGGGCTTCTCCAATCGTATACGTTGTCTTGTAATCACCGGAAATGTCCAGCTTATAGCAGATAGGCGTTGTTGCATCTTCAACTTCCATCGTCAAGTTGCTGGCATCTTTGCCCAAAGGATCATCTGTACGATTATGATTCTCTTTCGTCACGCCATAAATATCAGGGAGCGACTTCGATGTATCGAAGTATGTCGCACCGCTCGCTGTTTCGTGCGTTTCACAACTGGTATCTACATAATCAACAGCTCCGATTCCTTGTTCAGCCCCGCAGCCCTTCAGGTAAGCGTTTCCAGCAATGTTGTCAAACTTATTCAGGCTGCGATAGTATCCGATGATGCCGCCCACATTCTTTGCGCCGCTGACCTTGCCGGAAAATGTATTTCCGGTAATAGAGTAGCTATTCCACGCTTGATTGACCTTCATGTCGCCGCCGGTAATTCCGCCGACGTTCTCATTGCCATTGATAGAACCGGAAGCCACGCACGCCTCAATGGTTGTCTTAATGCCGTTCGGTGCTGCTGCACCGGTATACATTGTACCTGCAATACCACCGGCAAATTTGCCGCTGGCGATTACCGTGCCGTCAAAGCTGCATTTGCTGACTGTGCACTGTCCCATAGCATTGTCACGGGAACCAATGATGCCACCTACATAATCCACACCTTTGACAGTGGCATGGCTGACACAATTTTCGATGATGCCCTGGAATCGACCGGCAAATGCGCCAATCTCGCTTTGAGTGCCGTCATAACCGACAACGACATCTTTTTCAATGGTACAGTTACGGATGGTCGTAATAAAAGCGGCACTCGCCCCGGCAAAGCCGTTAACATCCATATCTACTTCTGCACCGATTAAGCCAGATTTCAGCGTCTTGGTGCCGGATTTAAGCGTCACATTTTCGATGATGATCGCAAAAGTGTCTTCACTTGTAAAGCCGACACCGTGAAGACCATCTACCAGACCGTAGCCGTTGATCTCTTCACCGTAGATGTTCAGATCCTTGACCGTGGCGTTCTTAACATAAGCCAGCAACGGTTTGCCACCTTTGGGGACAGTCAGGAGTTTGCCGTTGCCGAGGATCGTGCCGGAGAAAGCACGGAGGTTATCCTTCTCATCGGGATTCCGAGGATCAAATTTGTTAGTTCCATCTACCGTGCATCCGATGGGAGTCCAGCCGTTCGGCAATGTAATATCGGAAACAAATTTAAAAAATACTCCATCAAAGGAAAGACCGGAATTGACAGAATCCCGTATGTATTCAATATCCGAAACAGTAGCAATCTCATAGGGGCTGTCAGCCGACCCATCACCGTTCATATCGGTTTTCCAAGGATTAACTGTGACCTGCGCACACTCCGTTGTTGCGGTCGGGCTTGTTTTTCCATCAAAGACCTTATATACGACGCAATAATACCATGTCGTGCCGACTGTATTAGTAGGAACTATAAGACTGCTTTTTGTCTCTCCCTGAAGCAACTGCCCGTTACTATTGTCGTTGACCGTATTACTATACCACTGATAGTGGAACTGTACGCCTAAGGCGGCATCTTTCAGCTCTACTTTCAGAGGAGTTGCTTCTTTTCCAAAATCACAGGTAATAATTTTGGGGGCTATGCTAACTTTGGGCGCATCCAAAGCTTCTGCACTTATTTTGATATTGTATCTATAAGATGTCGAATAAGAGAAGCCGTCTACAATGTTGGTAACCTTGCAAGTATAAAAAACTGCTCCGGCCACAGCGTCGGTATTCACAAGGCAGGTTGCCTCGGTGCTTACTACAGCTTTTGTAGACAAAAGAGTCCATTCATATACAGTGTCCGCACTTATACTTTCAGCATCAATATACTCGCTTGAATCCAAATAAAAGTCTTTGGTTCCTTGCGCTACTGTAAGTTTGATACCGGCAGCCGAGGGCTTTGTTCCACCTACAAACGTGGGGAAATAATCCTTTTCTATACACTTTACGTTGAGAGTGTATTCTCTCGCTTCGACTCCCTCAACTTTGCTGCTGATACGAATATTGAGGGATTCATCACCACTGAATGTCTTGGTAACCGAAGAGCCTGCTCCATCTATGGCAGTTGTATCCACGTTTTGAATTCCACCGCCAGCCGTGATTTTCACGGAACTATTTGCCACAACAGTCGTGGTGTATGTCCCATCAGCCAGTAACTGCATAGGACGGGTGTTCTTTGCTCCTGCAGTTTCTGTAACAGATAGTTTAGTCACATCGCAAAAAGGAACTACAGTGTACTCAACCGATTCTCCATCGTAGGATAACTCGATAGTTTTTGTCCATTTGAGGTTATTAGCCGATATGTACCGGAAGAAACTATATTGTTCTCGGTAACTTCCATTGATGCTTACTGTTCCAGCATTGGATTCCTTTAGTGTAAGAGTTTCCTTTTCGTTTCCGTCTATATCAAACTCGCTATACGCAACAGAAAATTGTTCAGTACTATCTGATTTAATAGTGAAATCAAGAATAGCGGTCTTAGACATTAACGATACAGGAATATAGATCGTATTTTTACCATTGTCTTTAATGCTTGCTAATTTAACGCTTTGTGAACTGGTTGCAATATAGAATTCAAAGTTGCCTATGCTTTTGTTTTCTGAATCAGTTTCAGAATCATTTTGAACTGGATCTAAGCCGTTGTTTCCATCGGAAACTTCCTCTACGTTGTCAACGCTTTGCTCTGCTGTTTCAACGGAGGGTATCTCCTTGAGCTCAGAGTCCGTTGCGGCAAATGCCTGAGTGGGCAGCACACCTATCATTAGCACAAAAGCCAATGCGCAGGCAATAATCTTGCGCCCATTTCGTTTCTTCATTGGTACCTCCTTCGCATTTAGACTTTCTCCTGTGTTCATGGAGATAATCTAATGACTTGTTGATAGAACTCTTTGACCAAACGCAAATAAATGCTATTCAAAATGCGGAGGGGCGGGCTATCCCGCCCCTCCGCATGAGAAATTTTTAGGTCAATTCACATCGTACAGAGTATAAGCGCTGAAGTCAAATACAATTACCATTCCATCAGTCAGGGAATAGTTGGTGCCATACAGGCTGAGGGCCTGAATGCTGTCACCCTGAGTGCAGGCGATGTTCCAACCAAAGCCACGGTAAACATTGTAGGTAGTTCCGGCAATGGTCTCCTGCGTAGTCGGCTGATAGGTGGGCTGCACGGGTGCTACGGTATGGATATAGCCACCATTCGGAGTGTTAATGGTATCCCAGCCGCCAGCGATATCCGTATAGCCATTCAGCATGAGCGCAACAATAATTGCATCCAGTACATTGGGGTTCGGATTTTCTTCGGTGTAGGAATCAGGAGCGCTGTACAGGCTGCGATCCATGAGTGCAGCGATGGTGTCGCTGTCCAAAACCATAGGCGTGAATTCTTCGTCGAACGGCAGCTGAGTCATCCAGTCGGAAGCATCAGGCTCCCCGTCCTTGATGTACGCTTGCTGACGAGGGGCCCCATTGGCAAAGCCTCCTTCGTCAAACAAGCCCTCTGTGATGTACACGGTCACCGTGGCGGGCTCATTCGTGTCCGTGGTGGCAGCTGCGGCCGGGACGACCAGCACAACGACCATCATGACAGCCATGATCAGAGACAAAAGTCTTTTCTTCATGTTGTTTTCCTCCTTAGAGAATTTTTATTATAAACTCGCTGCCGCTTTGGCAACGTGCTTACCGAAATTGCTTGCCGTTCAGAGAGCGGCCTCTGTCGGCTCGGCTTCGCAAGGCTCGTCCGCCTGCTTGGCCGCCGCCCGTGCGGCGTTGACCCGCTGGCGCTCCAGATTTTTCTTTTCCCGTTCCGCCCGTTTGGCGTCCCGCTCCGCCCGGTACAGTTCAATCTGGCGCTTCTTTTCCCGCTGATACCGGCCATTGGACCGGTTATGCGGGTGGCTGTACGCAGGATTCAGGTGCGCCGCCCGCAGAGCGTTTGACCAACTGCCAAAGCGTTCTGCTATATAGCTTCCGCCGACGATCTCACATGGGGCAGGGGACCGTCCCCAATGTTCGGCGCAGCGCCGCAGATAACAGGCCAATTCCGCCAGCGTATCCCCGGCATGACGCTCCGCAAAGGCCCGGTCCTGCTCGTCCAGAGCCGCCCGTGTCCGCTTTGCGATATGCTGTTCGTGCCAGTTCCTGCCATCAAAATTCTGAGCGCCTGCAACCTTCCCCATAGGGGCACACCTCCTCCGTGTTCGTAAATGGTAAAAATAATACGCCGATAAACCCATAATGGGTCATCAGCGTACACTCCTGCCATATAGCACCACGGAGAGAGCGCCCGCTGCCCGGAATCCTAAACTACACAATTCTACTGACTTGCGCCACGAGGATTTTCCTCTGCGTCCATGATCTACCTTCTCACGATTTCTCGCAATGACGGGCTTTCGCCCCAGCGGTTTCCCGCCTCGATCATATCCTTGCGCTTACAGTGCCGACCGCATGGGGCATTGCACCCCTTTCCTTTTAGGCAATCACCTGGCCGTTTCCGGCTCGGATGACCGCCGTGTCGCATCATCGGATTCAATTATTTTATTTTCGAGAATCAACTTAGGCTTGATGGGGAATGATAGAATAGGAATTCCGGAAATGGGGTTTCGTAAATTTACCCCATTTGCGATACCTAAATCTATCTAACCACCTATATTATATCGGCACTCACCGCAAAAGTCAATGACCGTATTGCCGGAATTTAGCAAAATCTCATGCAAATTACAAATACGCATGATAGTTATACTCGGTTTCAGCGCATTTGTGCCAACTGTATCGGTCAAAACGGGAAATGCAAGTAAAATACGCCGTCAAATACATCGTCAAGGAGGAGCCTATATGCCGAAGCGTGGAGAGAACATTTACAAGCGAAAAGATGGCCGGTGGGAGGGGCGGTATATCCGGGGACGGTCGCCCTCTGGCCGGGCCGAGTACGGCTATGTTTATGCCGGAAGCTATCGGGAGTGCCGTGCGAAACGGCAGAAATGTTTGGACGCCTGTCGAGAAGCGTCGGTAGCAGCTTCCTCGCTCACACTGAATCAGGCTGCGGAGCGGTTTCTTGCGGACAAGCAGGATGACTTGAAACGGTCCACCCTTGCCAGGTACACCTATGTACTGAAACACTATATTCTGCCCGTTTTTGGGGCCGTTCTTCTCAGCCAACTGACGGCGAACCAAATTTCCGAATTTCTTCGTCGGTTACAGAAAAACGGTCTTTCCGGGAAGAGCGCCAGAGACGTGGGGGTGTTATTGAAGTCCATCCTGAGATACAGCGCCAAAAAGCTGGACAGCCCCAGTCCGGGGATGACTGTGGAGCTGCCAGCGTATCGACGAAAGCAGATCGACATCTTCTATCCGGACGAGATCCAGCGGTTGGCACAGATGATCATGGACGAACCGACGACAACCGGTATCGGCATTTTGCTGACACTGAACACCGGCTTGCGTCTTGGGGAGCTGTGCGCCCTGCAATATAAGGATATTGACCTGCGGAATGGGGTAGTCCATGTCCGCAAAACCGTACAGCGCATCCGCAGTGGGGACCGCACCAGTCTGATGGTGCTGCCGCCCAAAAGTGACAGCGCCCGGCGTACTATCCCGCTGCCGGGGGACATGGCCGCCCTTCTGCAAAAGCTGGTCCAGTCCCATCCCAACGGCGAAAACTATCTCTTGACTGGGAAAAATGTGCCGATGGAGCCACGGACAATGCAATATCAGTACCGGGCTTTGCTGAAAGCAGCGGGTATCCCGTACCGAAATTTTCACACGCTGCGGCACACATACGCCTCCCGCTGTGTGGAGCGTGGGATAGATGTAAAGAGCCTGAGCGAGATGCTGGGTCATGCGGATGTCCGCACCACACTTCAAGTCTATGTCCATTCGTCCCTGGAGCACAAAATGCGGGTGATCCAAAGCATTTGCTTCCTTGCTCCGGCGCTGGCCGCAGAATTTGCGCCGTCACCGTCTCCGTCAGTTTTTCCGGAAACGCTCCAATATCAACAGCTTTTGGCAGCGCTATCGCAAATGGGGTAAATTTACGAAATCTACAGACGCTTTCCTTTTCCGTGAGTTTACTACAAATTCATTATACTATTTAGCACATTATCGTCAATTCGTTTGTTGCGTTGCTTTTCAGAAAAATGGTGCCACCCGATGGGGTGACACCATTTTCTTTGTTACGGGCACAGAACACCATATCCCAGAATCTCGTAATGTCCTATGGGATAGCGGTTCACCCGGCAGAGGTTTCCGGAATTGCCCTCTACGGTGTAGATGATTCCGTCCTCCACCTTCTGGACGATGCCCACATGGTCAGCCTCCCCATCCTGGGGGCCGGAGCCGCCCTTGTTGTCCCAGTCGAAGAAGATAACCATGCCGGGAACAGGCTTGGCGGAGCCGTCCAGCCATTGCCCACGCTCCTGAAACCACTGCACGCCGTTTCCGCAACCGGAAAATTTCGGGCAGACACCGGTGTCGATATAACCGCACTGGTCGGCACACCAGCTGACAAAGCAGGCGCACCACTCCACACGGCTGCCGAATCCGTACCAAGACCAGTATGGTCCGCCGCCTATATTTCCGACCTGCGACAGCGCCACTGTAACGATGGTATCGTCCCCGGAATAGATGCCGTAGAGAACGGATGACCACAATTTGCGGTTTTCCTCGGCAAGCAGTTCGGAAAGCTGCTGCCGCTGGTCGGCGGTGAAATCGAATTGCTCAGCCATTTCCTCGGCGGTCTTGTGGCTGACCGTGATATAGAGATAGGTGCGTGTGACCGTCGTGACGGTTTCCACAATGTTTCCGTGGCCGTCGTCGGTTTCAGTGATGACATCCTCAGTCTTGCTCTCCGTGCGGGAAGACAGGTCGTTCATCTGCCAGAAAATATCCTTGAGGATGACTTTCTTACTATCGTCCACCGTGGCGACCTCCTGCGGATCATCGGGGTCAGTAGTGGTTTTCACCGCATAAACGGCCAGCACCTCCGGCCAGACCGCACGGGAGCCGGACATTTCCAGTTCGTCATAGGTGCTGCCTGCTTTTGCAGCGTCGATCTGCGATTGATAATCGGTGTTGATCTCCTGTACCACCTGCCGCATGGCCTGTCCCGTGCCGCTATCCTCGCCGGAGAAGAAGATGCCGAAGCAGGAACTGGCAATCAGCCCGACCACGCAAAGCACAAGGACGACGACTACCGCGACCCAGCCGCCTGCGGCAATGGCGGCGATCAGCGCCTTTGTTCCGGCAATGATCGCTTTGACCGCCGCAACGGTGGCTTTTGCGGCAACCTTAACGGCCTGTACCGTGGCCTTGACTGCCGCCTTTGCCGCCTGTACGGTTTTCTGCGCCGCTTTTGCGGAAGCCTTTGCCGTCACCTTGGCGGTCTTAGCCGTGGTTTGCGCTGTTTTTACTGCTGCCCGCCCGGTCTGCTGCGCGGTTTTGACCCCCTTCTGTGCGACCTTTACGGAGCCCTTTCCGGCAGACTGTGCCGTTTTGAGCGTACCCTTTCCGGCTTTCTGAACCGCTTGCTGTGTGGCTTTTTTCGGCTGGGTTCCCTTGAACGCATCCTTGCATTTCTGAATGTTGTCCCGTGCTTTACCGGCATTGTGCTTCGCATCGGAGAACCCGCGCCGTCCGCGTTTTTGCAGCTGAACCCCGGTTTCTGCCACGCATCGGCGCACGGTATCTTTGATCTGCTGTGCGCCGTACTCCTGCGGAGAAGTCTCCGCAGGAGCGGCGTTTTTTTCAGCGGTATCCGCAGTGTCCTTGGTGCGGACGGCAGCAGATTTGATGCGTTCAGAGACAACGGCAGCACGGTCAATGGTCTTGACCGTACCCCGAACCGACTCTTTTGTTTTAATATCCGCCATGATGTTTCTGTGCACCTCTCATTTCGTATTACCTCCCACAATAATGCTCTCATCCGGTTTGGTGGTCATAAGGCGGTACAGCTCCGTATCTTTCGGAAACTGATTTTTGAAGGGCACCAGTGCGCCGCCGTAGCGCAAAAGGCCGCAGCCTGCCGGGGCGTTGGTGATATAGCCGGTCTGCTCCGGGGAAATGTTCAAAAGTGCTGCCAGCTTCTCCCGGTCGCTGGGAGCCTGATTGAGCAGGATCAGCATTTCGGAATTCGACAGCATGGTGCTGGCCTGAACGGAATCCAGCAGATACTCTACATTCTGCGTAATGGCGGTGGGATAGGCGCCGCGTTTACGGAAGCGACGCCATGCGGAATCAAAGAAATCCGCGCTGTACGGATTCTGAAAGACCACATGAAATTCGTCGATGAACAGGTGCGTCCGCTTGCCCTTGCGCCAGTTTTCCGTCACGCGGTTGAGCATGGCGTCGGTGATAATCAGAAGCCCCATGGTTTTGAGCTGACGCCCCAGATCCATAATGTCATAGATAACGATGCGGTTTTGGGTGTCCACATTGGTTTCATGGGCAAAGGCATCCAGGCTGCCGGTGGTGAACAGCTCCAGCGCCAGCGCCAGATCGCGGGCTTCTTCCTCCGGCTGTGCCAGCAGCTTTTCCCGGAGAACACGAAGCGTCGGGACAGGGCCGCCGCGCTTATAGGCCGCATACACGGCGTCTACGCACCGGTCGATGATGCTCTTTTGCAAGGGGCCGATGCCGCCGCGGTCAAGCTGTTCAAACAGGGACAGGATAAACTCGGATTTATCTACTACCGGGTTGCCGCCATCGCCGTAGCCCTCCACCATGTCCATGGCGTTGATATGGTCGGGGCTGCCCGCCGCAATGCGGATGACCTCACCGCCCAGCGCCTGACCCAGCGCATAATACTCGCGCTCGGGATCACAGATCAAAATATCATCCTTCGTGGCCAGCGCCAGAAAGACGATCAGCTCCTTTGCCGAAAAAGATTTGCCGCTGCCGGGTACGCCGGTAATGATGGTGGATTGGTTGAGCAGATTTGCACGGTTGCACAGCAGCAGATTGCCGGAGATGGCGTTCTCACCGTAATAAATGCCGCCCGGCTCCATGATCTCCTGCACACGGAACGGCATCAGCGCCGCCAGCGCTTCCGAGGTGAAGGTGCGCAGAATATCAATTTTCCGCACGCCAATGGGCAGTGCTGTGTTCAGGCCGTCCATCTGCTGAAATCGCAGCGTGGCCATTTGGCACATCCGCTGTGTGGCAGAGGTGAGGATGTAGTCGGTGTCAGCGTCCAGCTGCTGCTTGCTGTCCGCCGTATGCACCAGCGTCACCATGCCCAGAAGCATCCGCTGGTCACGGGAGGTGAGGTCGTCAAGAAATTCCTTCATCTCCGCCCGCTGCTTTTCCATGTCGTAGGGGATCGTGCCGGAGAAATTGTTGTTTTGCTGCTGCTTGCGTAAAAAGTCCACGATGTTTCTCTCTACGCCGAGCAGTCGGCTTTCTCCGTCGCGGATCGCCTCGTCCATGGGGATCGGTACCACATCAATAGATAGGATCATCGGCCGGTCAATACCGGACAGCTCCGAGAGAATATCGTCCCGCAGATAGGCGGCGTAATCCTTGAGGAATAGCACACGGCCGTAACGGTCGCCCATGCGGAAACAGTCCCGGTCAAATTCAAAGCTGTCCGGACAGATGTAGTCCTTAAAGCTGTGACCCAGCTTCATGGACAGCTTTGGGTCGAAATGAAAGTCCGCTTCCTCGCCGTGACGGAAAAAGCCGTGCAGAATGCGCAGCCGATCCATCATATCCAGCTCCGTGCAGCGCGAGCCGAGGCGGGAGAGCGCCAGCGTATACTCTGAACCGGTGCGGGCGAAATAGCTTTCGGCCTCCTTATAGCTTTTGCGTGTGATCGTCACCGTGATATACAGGTCGCGGATCATACCGCTGGCGTGGGATGCTTTTTCCAGCAGCATATCGTTATATTCCTTGCGGTAATGGTCGCGGCCGTCGTTTTCATAGGGGATCATGATGTATTCCTCAAAATCACGGCGGTTGAGCTTTCGGGTGACGATGCTCAACTTGGTGTCGGCATTACTGTCGCAGAGGTTCAGCAGGGCGCTGTACCCCAGCAGCATGGATTTCTGATCTTCCTCGCCGGCCAGCGCGTAGTTGATGTCGGAAAACTGCCAGGTGCGGCTATAGCGGTTCTGCCCCACAAGCAAAATACCGCTTTTCCAGACCGTGCGGATGGGGATCACCTCCTGCACGCTGTGGGGGATCATAAATTTATCCGTATCTCTGCGGCGGATGTTTTTCAGTGTTTTCAGCATTTTTGCCTCCTTCGGGTGTGGTCGGATGTCGTTTTGAACTTAGGGTAAAATGCACCCAAGTTTCCAATGTCAGTGTCGTTTTTGGGCTTTGGCGTGCGCTTCCCGCATGGCTTCGCGGTATAAATTCTTCGGCTTGAAGGTCAGCCGCCTGGGGATCAGAAATTCCGAGCGTACCCATGCGATCACGAATTTTTCCGCCGTCATGCCGTGGTATTTTACAAAGCCCATGGCAGCAAAGGGAGCCGCGCCGAGGATACACAGCCAGCTGACCGTTTCCGTACCCAGCACATTCCGCAGACCGAAATAAATACCGACGGCAACACCGCAGGCCAGCACAGAAAAAACGAGCTGCCGCAGCGACAGCCCGAAAAACATATTCTCTTTATATTCGCGTATCTCGCGATTGATCTTGATTTCCATAGTCGTTATCCTCTCTCCGGTGTGCTTTTAGCCGGTACTTTCGGTTGGAGCGCCGTGGGGCTTTCACCGCTCTCCGGGCGGAGAAAATCCAGCCGCGAGGCAGCATAAATAGCATTGTCATTGAGCTGACGCTGCCATGCGCCGACAGACGGTGCCCATTTGAAGCCGTTATATTTTAGCTTGCTTCGCTGTTCCTCCGTGGGCTTTCCGTCAAAATACAGGCGCAGGCGATTATCTTCCTTGTCTGCCTCGGCATGACCGCCCGGAAAATCCCAGCCTGCATATTCCGTGTTTTGTGTTCGGGACACCTCCTCAATGCGCTGCCTAAGTCTGCGCATTTCCGCTGTGTTGCCGCTGAGTATATAAGACGGATAGGGCTGCTTTTCCCACGAATAGCCGGTTTGCACACGCTCGTCCAGCTTGGCCGCCTCCGCGTCCGAAAGGCCGGGACAGCCCAGCGCTGTGGCGTGTTTCTTGAAGTAGGCGTTGATCTCCTTCATGCGTGCGTGCTGCTTAGTCAGCTTATCGAGCTTCGCTTGCAGCTTTTCCACCGCCTGGGGATCATCGCTGCGAATTACATTATTTTGAATCATTGTATTTCCTCCTTCAAATTAAAGACCCATCATTTCGCGTACTACGCGGTCTGCCATTTTTACCGTTCCCACCAGTACAAGCAGGTTAAAAATCAGCTCGCCAATGTAAGACCATACCTGTGTGACCGCCGCTGCGTTCGGATCGACCACGGGCGGACTGGATGCGAACAGAGAGAAGATGATACAGGCCAACACAATGATCGCACCCTCCAGGCAAACGGCGGCGTAAGATTTCAGAAAGCTCTTACCCACCTGCTGACTCGGTTCACCGGCAAAGGTAGCCAGCGGTACCGGCGCGATAGCTGTGTAAAGTAGGGTAAGCGCCCAGCGCCTTGCCGCATTACTGCGGTAGGTTTCCAAACGCT
>ENA-OOXJ01001037-OOXJ01001037.1-human-gut-metagenome-genome-assembly--contig:-NODE-1037-length-19833-cov-3.218930_pt1 | contig 19833 bp, 19 predicted proteins | sample MGYA00241587_ERZ501343 | MGnify/ENA primary metagenome ERZ501343 (study PRJEB25962, sample SAMEA2042918) | human gut metagenome | biome: human gut; feature: human-associated habitat; material: faeces... | reverse complement strand
GGCTCCGCCGATAATTCCTACTTTAATCATAATCTTGTTGAATTAAGAATGAGGAATGAAGAATGAAGAAGTTAGGTCGGGCAATCACACCGAAGATACATTCTCCATTCTTCATTTTTAGTTCTTCATTTATTAAATGTTGTTCAATTCGTCCTTGTGCGTGGCATAGTAGGCGCGCAGCGGAGTCGATGAAACCTTGATGAAGCCTTTGGCATCTTCGGCTGTCCATCCCTTCTGCATTTCGCCATATTCGCCAAACTTGTTCTTCACCAGGTCGTCGGTACTTTCCACGCCCACGGTGTGGAATCCCAGCGGACGGAGTTCGAGGATAGCGGTACCGTTTACGTTACGCTGGCTTTCGGTCAGCATGGCCTCGATGTCGCGCATTACGGGTTCCAGGTATTGGCTCTCGTGCAGGAACATGCCATACCAGTTGGCTACCTGGTCTTTCCAGTATTGCTGCCATTTGCTCAGTGTATATTTCTCCAGGAAGCGGTGAGCACCGATAATCAGCATGGGAGCGGCGGCTTCGAATCCTACGCGGCCCTTGATTCCGATAATGGTGTCGCCTACGTGCATGTCGCGGCCGATGCCATAGGCAGCTCCAATTTCCTCTACCTTCTGGATGGCCTTGATGGGGTCGTCGAAGCGTTCGCCGTTCACGGCCTTCAGTTCACCCTTCTCGAAGGTGAGGCGCAGCTGCTCGGAGCCTTCCTTGGTGCAATGCTTCAGGTAGGCACTCTCTGGTAGACCCTGTGCCGAGTCGAGGATTTCGCCTCCGCAAATGCTCGTGCCCCAGATACCTACGTTATAGGAATATTTCAGTTTGGCAAAGTCGGCGGCAAAGCCGTGCTTGTTCAGGTAGTCGATTTCTTCCTGGCGGCTCAAGGCCATGTCGCGGGTCAGGGTGATGATTTCCACACCCGGAGCCATAACGAGGAAGGTCATGTCGAAGCGCACCTGGTCGTTGCCGGCACCCGTAGAGCCGTGGGCGATGGCATCAGCGCCTATCTCGTTGGCGTAGCGGGCGATGGCCAGTGCCTGGAAGATACGTTCGGAGCTGACGGAGATGGGGTAGGTACCGTTGCGCAACACGTTGCCATAGACCATGTACTTCAGGCTCTTTTCGTAATATTCCTGCGTTACGTCGAGGGTGACATACTTCACGGCACCCAGCTTGTAGGCATTCTCTTCGTTGGTTTTCAGCTGCTCGGCGCTGAATCCGCCTGTATTGGCACAGGCTGCATATACTTCATAACCTTTCTCCTTGGCCAGATACATCACGGTGAACGAGGTATCCAATCCGCCGCTGAAAGCGACCACTACTTTTTTCTTCTTTGCTTCCATTGTTCAATATGTGTTTATTGTTTTATTTAGATTTTGTCGTCCTCGTGCAAGGCGGGATCGTAGAGCATGGCCGTGCAGATACAGAATTTGCGGTTCTTGGCCACCAGGATGTCGTGGTTGATGCAACCTTCACATCCTTTCCAGAAAGCCTCGTCGTCGGTCAGCTCGTTGAAAGTGACGGGTACATAGCCCAGTTCGGTGTTCATCTTCATGACGGCCGCTCCGCTGGTAAGGCTGAATATCTTGGCCCACGGCCAGCGGAGGCGTGCCAGGCGGAAGGAGGCCTGTTTGATACGCTTGGCCAGTCCGATACCCTGATATTTGGGATGGACAATCAAGCCAGAAGTAGCTACGTATTGCTTGTTGCCCCAGCTTTCGATGTAGGTGAAGCCTGCAAACTCGTTGCCACAAAGGGCGATAATGGCTTTCCCCTCTTTCATTTTGGTGGCTACATATTCATGTGTGCGTTCGGCAATTCCTGTGCCGCGTTTCTTGGCGGCTTCCCTTATGGTGTCAAGAATTGTATCCACATAAACTTCATGTGAGGCGTCTGCCACCATCACATCAATTTGTTTAGAATCCATTTCTATCTTAATTGTTTTGTTTAAATATTCGGTATGATTTCGGAGAGGAAAGTACGCACGTCATTATGTGAGGTTTCTTCGGCCAGTACTAGCATGATGGTGTCGTCGCCGGCAATGGTTCCGAGGATGTGGGGGCATTCGCGGTTATCAATATCGTAAGCGATGCTGCTGGCATAGCCGGGGCGGGTACGGATGACAGCAATGTTATGCGAGAATTGCAACGACACGAAACCGCTAGACATAAGCATTTCGCTTGCGCTTTGGTGGTTGTGGCGCTTATACATGATGTCATTGGGGAGTACGTATACATATTTCCCATTTGTATTGGCCGCCTTGGCTACCTTTAGCTGCTTCAAGTCGCGCGAAAGGGTGGCTTGCGTCAGTTCGAATCCTTCCTGACCCAAGGCTTGGAGCAGCTCTTCCTGCGAGCCGATTTCCTTACTCGAAATGATCATCTTGATGGCGTCTAACCGATTGGCTTTCTTCTTCATCTTTTTGTATGTTTATTCTAACTGGGCGCAAAATTAGAGAATATATTTGAAAGAATATGCAAAAATGGGCATTTTTTTAGGGGCTAATTCTTCATATATATACTTTAAAAGATAACTTGGCATTGTTAAGTGGCAAAATCAATAAGATTACAGCCAAAATAAAGAGAGGAGTTTTGGAGAAAGTTGTGTATTTTTGTCATATGGAAAAATGAATCTGATTTATTTACCAATACAAAACCTGTGAATATTATGAATAAACGATTGATGACTTGTGTACTGGCTTTGGGCGCATGCGGATTGTTAAGCGCCCAAGATATCGCATGGCCGGAAATGTCGGTTGAGGCTAAGCCGGGCGCTCGTTGGTGGTGGATGGGAAGCGCCGTTGATAAGGCGAATCTTACCCGCAGTTTGGAAGAATATGCTGCCGCTGGTATGGGTACAATGGAAATAACTCCCATTTATGGTGTTAAAGGAAACGAGGCACGTGATATTTCATTTCTTTCTCCTCAGTGGATGGAAATGTTGGGGCATGCAGAAAGTGAAGCTGCTAGGTTGGGTATGCAGATGGATATGAATACGGGTACAGGTTGGCCGTTTGGAGGACCAGAAGTGACTATTGAGGATGCCGCCTGTCGTCTGCTTATCGAAGAATATCAGTTGAAGAAAGGGGAGCGCCTGAAGCAGAAGGTGGAGACTACGGATAGCAAACAGAAACCTTATGCAGTATTGGAGAGGCTGATGGCCTTTTCTGAGGATGGAAAATGTTTGGATTTGACCGATAAGGTACACGAAGGCCGGTTGGACTGGAAGGCTCCAAAAGGAAACTGGCGACTGATTGCCGCATTTTGTGGTAAAACATTCCAAAAGGTGAAGCGGGCTGCTCCTGGCGGGGAAGGATATGTGATGAATCACTTTTCGCATGAGGCTGTTGAACGTTATTTAGGCCGTTTTGATAAGGCTTTTGGAGGCATGCAGGGGAATATCTCTTACCCTCATAACTTCTTTAATGATTCTTATGAAGTTTATGGAGCTGATTGGACGAAAGGACTATTCGACGAATTTTTGTCGCGGCGTGGGTATAAATTGGAAGAATATCTACCTGAGTTCCTGTCGGAGGAGAGGCGGACGGATGTGGCACGTCGCATTGTATCCGACTATCGTGAAACATTGGCTGAAATGCTCCAGGAAAATTTTACGCGTCAATGGACGGAGTGGGCTCATCGGCATGGAGCAAAGACGCGTAACCAGGCACATGGCTCTCCTGGCAACTTGATTGATCTGTATGCGACGGTTGATATTCCTGAGTGTGAAGGATTCGGCCTTTCTGATTTTGGTATTAAGGGTCTGCGTAAGGACTCGTTGACTCGTCCGAATGACTCAGATCTATCCATGCTGAAATATGCTTCCTCGGCGGCACATATTGCGGGAAAACCTTATACTTCTTCTGAAACATTTACGTGGCTGACGGAGCATTTTCGTACCTCCTTATCTCAGTGTAAGCCAGATATCGACCTGATGTTTGTTTCGGGTGTCAACCATGCTTATTTCCATGGTACTACTTATTCTCCTGCCGATGCTGCCTGGCCGGGATGGAAATTCTATGCGACGGTCGACATGAGTCCGACGAATAGTATCTGGCGTGACGCACCAGCTTTCTTTCAGTACATTACTCGTTGCCAAAGTTTCTTGCAGATGGGCAAGCCGGACAACGATTTCTTAGTATATTTGCCCGTGTATGACATGTGGCAGGAACAAAATGGACGCCTTTTAATGTTTGATATTCATAAAATGGCCGAAAGAGCTCCCCGATTTATCGAGGCAGTACATCGTATCAATGATGCCGGCTATGACATGGATTATATATCAGATGCATTTGTACGTACCTTGTGCTTCCGCGATGGTAAGCTAGAAACTTCGGGGGGCGCTAAATACAAGGCTTTAGTGGTGCCTGGGGTTCGTCTGATGCCGGCAGATGTGCTTGAAAAGCTTTGCCAGCTGGCTAACGAGGGGGCTACTATTGTTTTCTTGGATCAGTATCCTGAGGATGTGCCTGGATTGGGGGATTTGGAGAGTCGTAGAAGCGCTTTTAAAGCCGTTTGGAGAAAAATGCAATCTATGAAGCAAGCGGGTGGCGCACATATCTTGTTTGGCAAAGATTATGCACAGACTTTGGCGCAAACCTCTGCTGTTCCTGAGGTGATGAAAACTCAATATGGATTGAGTTGTATTCGCAGGAGCCATGCCGAAGGTTATCATTATTTTATAGCTGCTTTGACAGATAGGGATACAGAAGCCTGGATACCCTTAGCAGTAGAGGCTCGGTCGGCGATTTTTTATAATCCGATGGATGGTACTTCGGGAAAGGCTCGCCTGCGTCAAAAGGACGGAAGAACGGAAGTATTTATGCAGATGCGGTCGGGTGAATCGTTGATATTAAAAACGTTTACGAAAGATGATGTACAAGTACAGGCATGGACGTATGCTACTCCGATGCAGGATCAAATCCGTTTGGATGGTGAATGGAAATTTCGTTTTGTACAGAGTATGCCGACGGTAAGTGATGTACCTGATGAGGTTGCGTTAGGTTCTTGGACTGATTTAGATTTTGAAGGTGCGCGTACGACAATGGGTACTGCTTGCTATACTAAGAGCTTTAAGCTGGATGCACCTGAGAATGCTTCTGGATGGATACTTTCGTTGGGAGATGTCCGCGAGAGTGCACGTGTTCGTATCAATGGTGTCGAAGTAGCTACATTATGGGCTGTCCCCTACCGTTGCGAGGTGGGCAAATACCTGCGTGCGGGTGAGAATGTACTGGAAATTGAAGTGACGAACTTGCCTGCTAACCGTATAGCTGATATGGATAAACGTGGAGTTGAATGGCGTATTTTTAAGGATATCAATATTGCGGCATTGGGCTATAAAGAAGGAAATTATGCAGGTTGGGATCCTATGCCGAGTGGCTTGTTGGGGCCTGTCTCGCTGATACCGATGAAGAATTTGGAAGAATGAATTTAGCAGGTGATTTGTTTATTCTTCGTTTATTTTGAAAAAAGGTGATTGTCAAATATAACAGATTTAGTATCAAAATAGACATCACTTGTTGAAGTATAAACGGTTACTTTTGTATCATCAATAAAAATATATAACTAATGACCATGAAACAATGTTTTTTCGCGGTTGATTTGGGAGCAACCAGCGGTCGTACTATTTTGGGAAGTTTTACTTCGAATGGTTTAGAAATGGAAGAAGTCAATCGTTTCCCTAACCATCTGATTGAAGTAAACGGACATTTCTATTGGGATATTTATGAACTCTATCGCAATATCATTGAAGGTCTGAAATTGGCCTCTCGCAAGGAAAATGTAGAAATCGTTTCTATTGGTATTGATACGTGGGGGGTGGATTTCGTGTGCGTAGGTAAGGACGGACATCTCTTGCGCCAGCCTTATTCTTATCGCGACCCACATACAGAAGGTGCACCAGAAGCTTTCTTCTCGCGCGTACCTCGGAAGCATGTCTATGAATTGACGGGTATTCAGGTGATGAATTTTAATTCTCTTTTCCAGCTGGATGCGATGCGACGTGCGGGTGATAGTGCGTTAGCTGCCGCTGAGAAAATACTTTTTACCCCCGATGCCTTGAGCTATTTGTTGACGGGCGAGATGGTGACCGAATATACCATTGCGACTACAGCTCAACTGGTCAATGCTTCAACACGCAAATTGGAAAGTGAATTATTGCAGGCTGTAGGTCTTACGGAGTCCCATTTTGGACGCTTTGTCTATCCAGGCGAGAAGGTGGGTGAACTTTCGGCTGAAGTACAGCGCATGACTGGTTTGGGTGCTATTCCAGTGATTGCCGTAGCTGGACATGACACGGCTTCTGCCGTTGCCGCCGTTCCTGCCCAGAGTAGCCATTTTGCTTATTTGAGTAGCGGTACCTGGTCGTTGATGGGTATAGAGGCGGATGCGCCTATCATAACTCCTGAGACAGAAGCATTGAATTACACCAATGAGGGTGGTGTGGAAGGCACCATCCGTTTCCTGAAGAATATTTGTGGCATGTGGCTGCTCGAGCGTTGCCGTCTGCAATGGGGCGAGACTTCCTATCCCGAGCTGATAGCAGAAGCGAATGCCTGCGAAGCTTTCCGTAGCTTGATTTATCCAGATGATGCTTCGTTTGCCAATCCGTCGGATATGGAGCAGGCTATCAAAGATTATTGCAAGTCTACCGGCCAGCCAGTACCTGAAACCCGTGGTCAGATTGTACGTTGTATTTTCGAGAGCCTTTCATTGCGTTATCGTCAGGTTCTCGATGATTTGCGTGCCTTGTTCTCCCGCCCGATAGATACATTGCATGTGATAGGTGGAGGAAGCCGCAACGATTTGTTGAACCAATGGACGGCCAATGCCGTGGGTATCCCCGTAGTAGCAGGCCCGTCAGAGGCTACCGCCATCGGAAACATCATGTTGCAGGCCATTTCGGCAGGCAAGGCTCAGGACGTTCCTTCCATGCGTAAGCTGGTAGCGGCATCCATTCCTTTGAAGACTTTCCAGCCTCAAGACGATGCCGTGTGGAGTGAAGCTTATGCTCAATTCAAACGTATTGTACGATAATTATAACCATAATAAAATAAGATAAAACCATGAAAGAAGAACTGATTGTAAAGGCTTATGAAGTGGCCAAAGAACGTTATGCGGCCATCGGTATGGATACAGACAAGGCGATGGATGCCTTGCAGAAGGTACAACTCTCCCTGCATTGCTGGCAGGCTGATGATGTGACTGGCTTTGAGTCGGCTGGCGAATTGACAGGTGGCATTCAGGCTACCGGTAACTATCCCGGCAAAGCGCGCAATATTGAAGAACTTCGTCAGGATGTGCTGAAGGCTGCCAGCTATATTCCTGGTAACCATCGTTTGAATTTGCATGAAATCTATGGTGATTTTGGCGGCCAGTTTGTAGATCGTGATCAGGTAGAACCCAAGCATTTTGAAAGCTGGATGCAATGGGCAGCCGAGCATAATATGAAGCTCGACTTCAACTCTACTTCCTTCTCACATCCGAAAAGTGGTAGCTTGTCTCTCTCCAATCCTGACAAGTCTATTCGTGACTTCTGGATTGAGCACACCAAGCGTTGTCGTGCCATTGCCGAAGAAATGGGTAAGCGCCAGGGCGATCCTTGTATCATGAACCTGTGGATACACGATGGTAGCAAAGACATCACCGTCAATCGCATGAAGTATCGTGAAATCCTGAAGAACTCGTTGGATGAAATTTTTGCCACTGAGTACAAGAATATGAAGGATTGTGTAGAATCTAAAGTATTTGGTATTGGACTGGAAAGCTATACTGTGGGTTCAAGCGATTTCTATACTGCTTATGGTGCAAGCCACAACAAGATTGTGACATTGGATACCGGCCACTTCCATCCAACTGAAAGCGTAGCCGACAAGTTGTCTTCTTTGCTTCTATTTATCCCTGAAGTGATGCTTCACGTTAGCCGTCCTGTACGTTGGGATAGCGACCACGTAACCATCATGAATGATGATACACTGGATTTGTGCAAGGAAATCGTACGTTGCGATGCGTTGGATCGTGTACACATCGGTTTGGATTACTTTGATGCAAGCATCAACCGCATTGGTGCTTATGTCATCGGTAGCCGTGCTACACAGAAATGTATGCTCCAAGCCCTGTTGGAACCGCTGGATACGTTGCGTAAGTATGAAGCTAACGACCAGGGATTTGAACGCCTGGCTCTGTTGGAAGAAGCCAAGTCGTTGCCTTGGAATGCCGTTTGGGATATGTTCTGCTTGAAGAACAATGTACCTGTGGGCGAGGAGTTCATCGCAGAAGTTGAGAAATATGAAGCGGAGGTTACTTCCAAACGTAATTAATATACATCGTAGGACGGGACAAGTGTCGGAAGGCGCTTGTCCCTTTCTGCTGTATGCAAAAGAATAAATAGCATGAATACACTGATAGGATTGTTGATTATAGCGATTGGCAGCTTCGGACAGAGCAGTTCGTATGTGCCCATCAATAAAGTGAAGGAGTGGTCTTGGGAGAGCTTCTGGCTGGTTCAGGGCGTTTTTGCTTGGCTGGTTTTCCCTTTGTTGGGGGCTTTCCTGGGCATACCTGACGGAGGAAACTTGCTCGACCTGTGGAGCTCGGGTGGTGCATTTCCTGCCATTGTCTATGGAATACTTTGGGGCGTAGGCGGATTGACGTTTGGGTTGAGCATGCGATATTTGGGGGTAGCTTTGGGACAAAGCATTTCTTTGGGTACTTGTGCGGCTTTTGGTACATTGTTCCCTGCTTTGTTTGCAGGTAAAGACCTTCTGCATGGTGATGGCCTGATGTTGCTTATTGGTGTGTGCATCACGTTGGCGGGTATTGCCACGATCGGCTATGCAGGTAGTCTTCGTTCGAAAAACATGACGGAAGAAGAGAAGAAGGCTGCGGTCAAGGACTTTGCGTTGACCAAAGGTTTGCTGGTTGCCTTGCTGGCTGGTGTGATGAGCGCTTGTTTTGCCTTGGGCCTCGATGCTGGTACGCCTATCAAAGAAGCGGCTTTGGCTGGTGGAGTAGAGCCTTTGTATGCAGGCCTGCCCGTCATTTTTCTGGTGACTTTGGGAGGCTTTTGCACCAATGCTGCTTATTGTATTCAACAAAATATAAAGAACAAGACTGGCAAGGACTATTTTTCAGTGAAAAGTAGTATCTTTGTAAACAACCTGTTGTTCTGCGCCTTGGCAGGCGTTTTGTGGTATTCGCAATTCTTCGGCCTAGAGATGGGAAAAAGTTTTCTGACCGAAAGTCCTGTCCTGCTCGCTTTCTCGTGGAGTATCCTGATGTCGTTGAACGTCACGTTCAGTAACGTATGGGGTATCTTGTTGAAAGAATGGAAAGGATGTGGGGCACGTACCATCTCAGTGCTCGTCATAGGCTTGGTTGTATTGGTCGCTTCTATCGTAGTAGTGGCCATGGCGCAGTCTTGAATTATTGTAAATTTGTAGTTTAGAAAGAGTATTTATGGAATCAATTTTGAACAATCGTCCGGCTCTGGCAGCCGAAGTAGAAAAGGTAGCCGAAGTGGCTGGCTATTTGTGGCAAAAAGGTTGGGCCGAACGCAATGGCGGTAACATTACAGTAAATGTGACCGAATATGTGGACGACGCCATCAAGGCGATGCCTGCCATTAGCGAAGTGAAACCGATAGGAGCCGTGCTCCCTCACCTGAAAGGATGCTATTTCTATTGCAAGGGCACCCAGAAGCGTATGCGCGACTTGGCACGCCGTCCGATGGAGAATGGCTCCATCATCCGCATTCTCGATGATTGCGCCAGCTATGTGATCATTGCAGACAGCCCTGTGATGCCCACTTCCGAGCTTCCTTCTCACTTGAGTGTACACAATTATTTGATTTCAAAAGGCCTTCCCTATAAGGCATCTGTTCATACACATCCTATCGAGTTGGTGGCCATGTCGCACAACAAGAAATTCTTGGAAAAAGACGTTGCCAGCAATTTGTTGTGGAGCATGATCCCTGAGACAAAAGCTTTCTGTCCGCGTGGTTTGGGTATCATTCCTTATAAATTGCCCAGCTCAGTAGAATTGGCCGAAGCCACTATTCGCGAACTCGACGACTATGACGTCGTTATGTGGGAAAAGCATGGCGTGTTTGCGGTCGATGTCGATGTCATGGCTGCTTTCGACCAGATCGATGTACTGAACAAGTCCGCCCTGATTTATATCGCCGCTAAGAACATGGGCTTCGAGCCCGACGGCATGAGCCAGGAGCAGATGAAGGAGATGTCTGTAGCGTTTAACTTACCTAAATAAAGCAAGTATTATGTATAGAATGATATTGAACGAGACATCCTATTTCGGTGCAGGATGTCGTGAGAACATTGCCGTTGAGGCTGCCCGCAGAGGTTTCAAGAAAGCCTTCTTCGTAACCGACAAAGACCTGATTCGTTTCCATGTAGCCGACAAGGTAATCGAAGTTTTCGAAAAGAATAATATCCCTTACGAACTGTTCAGCGACGTAAAGGCCAATCCGACCATTGCCAATGTACAACATGGTGTAGAGGCCTTCAAGGCATCGGGTGCCGATTTCATCGTGGCTTTGGGAGGCGGTTCTTCCATCGACACGGCTAAGGGTATCGGTATCGTAGTGAACAATCCCGATTTTGCCGATGTGAAGTCGTTGGAGGGCGTGGCCAATACCCGTCAGAAGGCAGTGCCTACCTTTGCCTTGCCTACCACTGCTGGTACGGCGGCCGAGGTGACCATCAACTACGTTATCATCGACGAGGATGCCAAGAAGAAGATGGTTTGTGTCGATCCGAACGACATCCCCTCGGTAGCCATCGTTGACCCCGAACTGATGTACTCCATGCCGAAAGGGCTGACCGCCGCTACGGGTATGGATGCTTTGACTCATGCCATTGAGAGCTTTATCACGCCTGGTGCTTGGGTTATGTCCGATATGTTCGAACTGAAAGCTATCGAAATGATTGCTGCCAACTTGAAGGCAGCCGTAGACAATGGTAACGATACTGTTGCGCGCGAGGCTATGTCGCAAGCCCAATACATTGCAGGTATGGGCTTCAGTAACGTAGGTTTGGGCATCGTACATTCGATGGCTCATCCGTTGGGTGCCCACTATGATACGCCGCATGGCGTGGCCAATGCCCTCCTGCTTCCCTATGTCATGGAGTATAATGCCAATTCTCCAGCTGCTCCCAAGTATCTTCAGATAGCCAAGGCTATGGGTGTCAATACGGAAGGCATGAGCGAAGCTGAAGGTGTGCGTGCGGCCGTTGATGCTGTTCGTCAGTTATCATTGAGCATCGGTATTCCTCAGAAGTTGCACGAGATTGGTGTTCGTGAGGAAGACCTGCATCAGTTGGCTATCGACGCTTTCAACGATGTTTGTACGGGTGGTAATCCTCGTCCTACTTCCATTGAAGATATTGAAGCTCTTTATCGTCAGGCTTATTGATAATTTGCATGTTGTGTTGCCTCCATTTTAGGGTTATGGAGCGATGCGAAGGCTGTACTTCCTTTTCGGGCAATTTTATATGGATAGGGAGTGCGGCCTTCCCTTTTTAGGAAAAGGGTGTTTTCCTGTCCGTATCTCTATGTTTTAGGAGTGCTAAAAGTATCATTTGTTATTTAGATTTGTATTGGATACCATGAAAAAGTTTTTTTATTCGATTCTGGTATGCACCTTGGCGGCTTGCGGTGTCGAAAGGCAGGAGCCTATTGATCGCGAGGCGTTGGTGGCGCGAAACAATCCGCAGGTTTCTGCGTTCGATTCATTGGCTTCATTGTCTGTGGGCAATGGGGAGTTTGCCTTTACGGTAGACGTGACGGGTTTGCAGACTTTCCCTGAACGCTATTCCAAAGGTGTGCCTTTAGGAACACAGAGCCAGTGGGGGTGGCATAGTTTCCCAAATCCTCAAAACTTTCAGCTGGAAGATGCGTTGAAAGAGTTTGATTTCGGCCGTGGGCACAAGGAACTTTATGCTTGCCAGTTCAAAGAGGCAGGGCGTCAGCAAGATGCTTCCAACTGGTTGCGGATGAATCCACATCGTCTGCATTTGGGTGTCGTTGGTTTGGAATTGGGAGATAGTGTGGAGGTAGAAGACTTGACTGATGTGCGTCAAAGCCTTGATATGTGGAAGGGAACAGTAAGTAGCAATTTTACACTGAATGGTGTTGACTACGAGGTACAGACGGTGTGCCATCCCACTTTAGATATGATTTCGGTAAAGGTTGTGGATGAGGCCCGTTCGGGCATTAATTTTCGTTTTCCTTATCCTACCGGCCAACATTCAGACGATGCTTGCGATTGGAAGGCTAATGATAAGCATGCAACGGAAGTGGTGCGTCAGGATGCTCAATGTGCGGTCTTGAAGCGTACATTGGATGAAACATCTTACTACGTGACTCTCTCTTGGGAAGGGAAAGCCCATCTGTTGGAGAAAGAAAGGAACTATTACATTCTGGAACCTGAAGCGGATACGTTGGCTTTCTCTTGTTGTTTTACTTCCGAACTTCTTAAGGAAACTTCCGATGCGTCTGTAGTTGAAACGCTACCGACTTTTAAAGAAACTTCCATCGAGAGTGCCGTCCATTGGAAAGAGTTTTGGACAAATGGTGCTGCCGTTGATTTTTCTCATTGCACCGATCCTAGAGCTAAGGAGTTGGAGCGTCGCGTGGTATTGTCCCAATACCTTTTGGCTATTCAATCTGCTGGTAGTTTTCCGCCACAGGAAACAGGTTTGACATATAATTCTTGGTTTGGAAAATTTCATCTGGAGATGATTTGGTGGCATCAGTCCTGGCTTGCTTTGTGGGGGCATGAGAATTTGTTGGAGCGTACGTTGGGGTGGTATGAGACGGTTGAACCCGTTGCTCGTGAGATAGCTCGTCGTCAAGGTTTTGAAGGCGTACGTTGGATGAAAATGACAGATCCCAGCGGAATGGAAGCTCCTTCGAATGTGGGTTCTTTCCTGATATGGCAACAGCCTCATTTCATTTATTTGGCCGAATTGGTCTATCGCGCCCATCCTTCAGAAGAAATCATCCGTCGCTATAATCGATTGGTGCAAGAGACGGCAGCTTTTATGTATTCCTTTGCCACGTATGACGAAATGGGGGCACGTTTCCTCTTGAAAGGATGCATTCCTGCTCAGGAAACTCTTCGTGCTGCTACCACTATCAATCCTCCTTTCGAACTTTCCTATTGGCACTATGCCATGCAAGTGGCTCAGAAGTGGCGTGAACGGGCAGGCATGGAGCGCAACCTGGCATGGGACGAACTGATAGACAAACTCTCCCCTCTGGCTTATAATGAGGAAGGATTGTATCTGGCTTCAGAAGATGCTACGGATACATATAAGGATATACGCTTCACGAGCGATCATATGGCTGTATTGGGGGCCGTAGGAATCCTGCCGATGAATTCTTTGATTCGAGAAGATTATATGAAAAATACGCTCCATTGGGTGTGGGACAATTGGAATTGGGGAAAGACCTGGGGATGGGACTATCCGATGACCGCCATGAATGCCGCCCGTATGGGTGAACCTGAGAAGGCCGTAGGTGCTTTGTTGATGGAGAAACGCACCAATACATACTTACTGAACGGGCATAATTATCAGGATGGGCGTCTGCGTTGTTATCTGCCTGGTAATGGTGGCCTTTTGACGGCTATTGCCATGATGTGTGCTGGATGGGATGGATGTGAGGTGGATAATCCTGGTTTTCCGAAAGATGGTACATGGGATGTGCGTTGGGAAGGACTGAAGTCCATGCCTTGATGGGGATGATGTAAAAAATACGGCGGATGAAAAATCATCTGCCGTATTTCTGTCGAAAGCCCTTACAAATTATCGAACAAATTTATAGAAGATTTGCGAAAAATACACGATTTTATTGGTTATTTTCATATTGAAATAACACGGTAGGTAAAAACAAAATAAGCAAATCCTGCATAACAGCCCTTCCTGAGGGCTGTTGACGTGTGTATCTCGTACGAACTATATACTTTTTTAATAGGTAAAGACAAAAAACGGTTTTCCATATTTTTACCAAGCTATAGATTATAAGAAAAATGTGTTACTATACCTGCTTTTCTGACTTTACCTAATATTTATATATAAAAAGGCAAATTATGAAAAGACAATTTAGACAGTTGAACGATATGACTAAGTCACGTATTAGTCAGAGCTTACGAGGACGCTCGATGAGCGAAACTCACAAGCAAGCTATCAGCGATAGCATGAAGGCTTACTGGGCTACGATACCCAATAAACCAACCGAAAATAACAAAAGTGAAAACCAATTAGATAATGAAACGAATATGTAAAAGAAAGATAATGATAGATGCCTTAACGGTTTGCTTTGAAGTTACAGACCGTTATCACTATGACCGTATTTGTGAGCTTGACTTCGGTCAAACTTATGATATGTATGAATTTCAGTTGATGCGGGTCGAAGGACGTTATTACAATAATGTCTATACTATTATATATATGGACGGAGATAATCAAGTTGAGTTCGGGCAGCTAAAGTTTAATATTTGGAAAATGGCTAATCCGAACAACTTACACGATAACGGCAGTCCAAAGGTTTGGATAAGCCTCAACAATAAAAGCCTATATACTAATGACCAAAACTATTTAGGCTTCATCGCCACTAAGCTGGGGCTGGAACCGCACAATATTACGACATTGGATTTGTGTCTTGACACACCTTTTAATGTCAGCAAATTATTGCGGCAACATATAAGGGACAAATCCATTATAACGGTTTTGAATGGTACAAAAATCAAAGACCGTGATGAAGACCGTCCCGAAATCACTTATACAAGCAGTGGGAGTCTCAATAAAGATAAGTATATGACCGTAAATGTTAAACAGCGTAACGCCATGAAAGATAAGACTCGTGGCATTACGGTTACCGTTTACGACAAATTGGCTGAAATAAGGAATAGTTCTGGTAAAAGTTATATTTTAGACTACTATGAAAATCCTAATAGATTATATAGAACAGAAGTTCATCTAAATAACGCTGAAATCAAAGACTATTTGGATAGTCGTGGCTTGTATTTTAACTATTATATGATTGATGAAACCTTGCTAGAAGAAATGTTCTTTTATCACCTGAATAGTGTTATTCGTTTTAAGGCTGGCAAACAGGATATAATGTGGGAGCAGTTGTTAGGTCGTGCTTCATAGGGTTATAACAACCCCCTCTCTCAGTATGCAGAATTTAGATATAAACTATTGATTATTATAGCTTCCGTATCAAATTTAAAACGTATCAATATAATCAATTAAAATGACGATATTGATACGTTTAATTGTATTATTCTAATCTAAAAGATTACTTAGAATCAACTATATTTGAACTATTATTGAGAAATAATGTAACTTTGTGATAAATAACAGCTCACAACAAACCGTAATTGCTAAATTCTTACTATCTTTGCTGTGCTACTATAAAAAAATAATAGCAGACATATTTAGGGAAGCGTTTAGCTTTTTTCCATAATGATGAATCTCGACACCTCATCTGTAAAGTTGGAAGAGCAAAGACGGTTTTCCTTTGGTTTCGTATATATGTATTCATTACATATACAGCCAAAGGTGTGAGCTGTTTTCTTGTCTACTTTACGGGCAGTCGAGAGCCTATCATTAGGATGAGAGTTAACAGACTCACACTTTTCTTATATGCCTATTGTTCCATTTTTTATATTTACACTTTGGGTCTGAGTGAGAGTTATTTTATTATGGCTTTAATTCAATGTAATGAATGTGGACAGAGCGTTTCAGATAAGGCTGCTAATTGTCCGAATTGTGGTGCTCCTCTTTCCTCGACAGAAAACAAAGAAGCAATACTTAAACTTGTTTGGAAAGGGAAATATGCTGTGACAAAGACATCTATGGAGGTTGTTGTTAATGGGAAGTCTTTGGGATTATATTCTTATAATGATGGTTTTGAATTAGATATTCCTATTCAATCTTCTTTTATGGATATTGCATTACGTTGTAATGGCATGACATTTCATATAAAACTTCCAATTGAATCTCAGGAGAACTATACATGTAAATTATATTATTCTGCATTCTCTTACTTCTATTACGAGTTGTATAATAGCACTGGACATTTGATGAAAAAGGATAAGTTGGGTATTGGAATGTGGATTTTATGCTTTTTAATACCTTTAGTTGGCTTTATTTATTTCTTCGTGAAAAAGAATGAGTATCCGTCAAAAGCAAAAAGTGCATTACTGATAAGTATTGTTGGTTTTATTATAGCCATTTTGCAAATGTATATATTGTAATTAGGGAATGGCTTTAATCTATTGTAAAGATTGCGGACAACAAATTTCAGATAAAGCGACTAATTGCCCTCATTGTGGTGCTCCTATTGCTGATAATAAACAGCAGATAATAGGTAATTCAAATGGATTTGCAGTAAAACTTGGCTATGTGTTTTCTTTTTCTTCTTTTTTTATATTTCCATTAATTTTCGGGTTGACGGGATTTATTTTAGGTGTTGTTAATATAATAAAAAAGGAAGATTTACACGGGTGGGTACAGATTGCTTTATCTATATTCTCGTTAGTAATAGAGTTTTCTGATGCTTTTTATTTTGACGAGTTGTATTGGTTCTGATGTGAGTAAAAATGAGTTTATTTATAGATTGGGATAATCTTAATTTGAAATAAAAGAGCTTTATCGTTGCTATAATTAGGAACTGATAAAGCTCTTTTATGCTTGTTATATAATCAAGTATTTAGATGGCTTTCGTAGATTTTATTTATATGTATTTAGAGGATTAGTTGATTCTGTGAGATGTTGTTAATCAGAATTGTTTTTAACTCTTTGATACTGTAGAATTGATAGATTTTTCCCTTTATCTTAATATAACCTTCCACCTTTTCATCATCTGCTTGTTCAAACAGACTTTGGATAGATACTCCTAGGGCGGCTGCAATTTTCTCGACAGTGTCTAGACGGGCATTTCCGTACATTGTACGGGTCAAAGATGCAGGGTCAACTCCCATGCTTGCTGCAAGGTCCTTTAACTGCTTACCTTGTTCTTTGCATAGTCGTTTTACGTTTTCAGCTAATATTCTTTCCATATACTTCTTTTAATCGTGGTAAAGTTAGTCTATTTGTTTTAAATATCAAAATTGATGATATTAATTGATTTTTTAATCAACTTAGATTTGCAGGTCAATTATATTATATGTATATTTGCAATACAATAAATTGATATTTAAAACAATTATGGTAAAGACGGTAATTTTCGCACGAGTGTCAACAAGCCTTCAGGAGTACGATAGGCAAGTCAATGAATTAACAACCTTGGCAAACACTAACGGCTGGAATGTGGAAGCTATATTTGCCGAAAAAATTTCGGGAGCAAAGGCAAATACTGAACGTACTGAGCTTTTGAATATGATAAGCTATGTTGAGAGCAATCATATAGATAAGGTGTTGGTTACAGAGTTGAGTCGTTTAGGTCGTGACACCTTACAAGTGCTGGAAGTAATTGAGATGTTGAATAAAAAAGAGATTAGTCTCTATATTCAAAATTATGCTATTGAGACCCTAACAAAAGAAGGTAAGATTAATGCTATGAGCCAATTTTTGATTACCATACTGGCAGAAGTTGCACGTATGGAGCGTAAGACAATAAGGGAACGCGTAGAAAGCGGTTACAATAACTATCGTGCTAATGGTGGAAAAGTTGGTAGAAAAACTGGGTATAAGAAAGCAGAAGAAGCAATGAAAACACAATATATAGAGGAAATTAAGTTACTCAGAAAAGGGTACTCATTACGTAATATTTCTAAACTGACAGGAACGTCTATTAATACTATCCGAAAGTGTAAGAGCCTCATCTAACTTGGTTTTTAATTTTATTTTCGGTATATTTGAATCAGTAGGCGTTCTTTGACATATTGAGAATAAAGATAAAATAGAAGTAATAAAATGAGATATAGTCATTCTTTAAGAGAGTAGGTTTACTGCAAACGCGAAAGGCAACGGTCAGGTATTTGACGATTATTGTTTTACCGTCGCTGGATGGCTATCAAATACCAAATATAAGTGTCTAGTGAGACACAGGCAAAATATAATGTTGAATGTTTAGTGAGGATGAATTAAAGTATTATGAACAAGTATTCAATCAATTAGGCATAACAAGCCCAAAAGAACAAAAACAAGTTTTAGAGTTTATTTATTCGATAGGTACAACCATATATAATAATAGCAAATAATTAGAATCTAGTGTTATGAAAAAGAATAAGGTAAAAATTACAGAGTTTTCGAGGTTGGAAAGGAAGGTGGCCGCGTTATGGACGCGTGTCAGTACGGAGAAGCAGGAAAGAAATAATTGCAGCTTAGAGAATCAGCAACGTATTTGTAGAGAGTACGCAGAACGTAATGGAATAATAATTAAAAAGGAGTTTGGTGGAACGCATGAAAGTGCTAAGACAGAAGGTAGAAGGTATCGCGAAATGATAGCAGAAGTAGCTAAGGATAAAGAAATCAATATTATCTTGGTATATTCATTTGACCGTTTCAGCCGTGCAGGTACAGAAGCGATAATGACTAAAGCATATTTGAAAGCCAAAGGAATCTATGTTATATCTGCTACACAAGCAACAGACCCAGACAGTGCTGCTGGTACATTTATGGAAAACATATTGTTCCTATTCAATCAATTCGAGAATGATTTGCGCAGAGATAAATGTGTAATGGGAATGACGGAATGCCTAAGAAAAGGCTATTGGTTCGGCAACGTCCCATTAGGTTACGACCGCAAGAAAGTTGGTCGTGAACATATCATAACTGTTAATGAAGATGGAAAGAAATTACGGAATGCTTTTATTTGGAAAGCAAATGAAGGACTGGGAGATATAGCTATTGTAGATAGATTAAGGTCTTTAGGGTTAATGATAGACCGTAAGCATCTGAATAAGATACTGCATAACCCTTTCTACTGTGGCTATATTAAACATAGTCTTTTGGGAGATGAGATAATAAAAGGCAAACATGAGGCATTGATTGATGAGGCTATATACAATAAAGTAAATGGCTTATCAAATGCGGGTTACGAACATCGTGAGATAACAGATGAGTTTCCATTGAAACGTCATGTAATTTGTTCCGATTGTGGTGGCTATTTAACGGGTTATACGGTTAAAGCGAGAGGACGTAATTATTATAAATGCAATAAGAAGGGGTGCAAAAGCAATCATAGTACTGATAAAATGCATAGTAAATATGTAGGCTTATTAAACAGCTATCAGATACCGCAGGAGCTTATTCCAGTGCTTACAGGAGTGTTTGAGAAGGTCTTTAAGGAAAATAATGATATGAAGACGGAAACGCGCAGGATGCTCTTAAAAAGTCAAACGGAGTGTAACGCCAAGCTGAAAAAACTTCAAATCCGTTATGGGTTAGGTGAAATCAGTGATGAGGTATATCAGACCACATATAAGCATTTGAACGTGGAAATGGCAGAAATAAAGAAAGGGCTGGAAGAAGCAAGCCAAAATTTATCGAACATGGCAAAATTTGTAGATGAGGCTATTGTAATGTCTTGTAAATTAGGAGATTTATGGAGTAATGGTAGTTTTGACGGTCGTCAAAGTTTGCAGAAATTGATGTTTCCGACTGGTGTTTTGTTTGATAAAGAAGTTGATGATTATCGAACAGATAACGAGAATGAAGTATTTAAGATATTCCGTAGAATATCAGCAAGTTACAAAGAAGATAAAACAAAAGCGACAAGCAATTTTCACTGCTTGTCGCCTTCTGTCGGAATGAGGCGACTCGAACGCCCGACCCCTACGTCCCGAACGTAGTG
>ENA-OOXJ01001036-OOXJ01001036.1-human-gut-metagenome-genome-assembly--contig:-NODE-1036-length-19838-cov-3.810544_pt1 | contig 19838 bp, 14 predicted proteins | sample MGYA00241587_ERZ501343 | MGnify/ENA primary metagenome ERZ501343 (study PRJEB25962, sample SAMEA2042918) | human gut metagenome | biome: human gut; feature: human-associated habitat; material: faeces... | reverse complement strand
CGCCGACCCTCTGCTTGTAAGGCAGATGCTCTGAACCAGCTGAGCTAAACGCCCGTCACTTTCGTTTCAAAAGCGCTGCAAAGGTACGACATTTTTTGATATCTGCAAACAAATGCTTGTTTTTTTTCTAAAAACATTATCTATCCTTGGTAGAAACGTACTACAGCATACACCACAAGTACGTTTAGCACTACCCAATCATCTCCGGAAGTGGGACAAACGAAGATGTGTACTATCAAAACAAAATGCCATTCTGAGCGAAATAAAGAACCTCTGCATAACCCACGAGATTCTTCGCTTTGCTCAGAATGACATTATCTTCGTACTTTTTCCTCCAGAAAAAATCTCTTAGAGAAAAAATAGTTCCTTATTTATACTCCTGCCAGCTCTTAATCTGAATATCTTCCAGCTTCATGCTACAGAAGGCCTCAATGAAGGCGCTGGCCAGACGTGCATTGGTAATCAACGGAATATTATGATCGATTGCACCACGACGAATCTTGTAACCATTGGTCAGCTCACGCTTGGTATGATTCTTCGGGATATTGACAATAAGATCAAACTTGTGCTCAGAAATCATCTTCATCACGTTGTTCTCTGCATCGGGACGCTCATCAGGCCAGAATACTGGTACAGTGTCTACACCATGAGCATTAAGGAAAGCAGCTGTACCGGCCGTCGCGTAAATCTTATACCCCTTGGCAAAGAGCATGCGGCTGGCGTCGAGCAAATCTACCTTGGACTTCATGGCACCACTGGAGAACATCACGCCTTTTTCGCGTGAAGGAATCTTGAAACCGGTAGCAATCATGGCGTTGAGCAAAGCTTCAGAGAAGTCGTCACCAATACAGCCTACCTCGCCCGTAGACGACATATCGACACCCAGCACGGGGTCGGCCTTGTGCAGACGGGAGAAGGAGAACTGGCTGGCCTTCACACCAATCCAGTCGATATCGTAAGCCGACTTGTCGGGCTTGGAGTAAGGAGCGTCAAGCATAATCTTTGTAGCAGTCTCGATGAAGTTGCGCTTCAACACCTTGCTGACGAAGGGGAACGAACGGGAAGCACGGAGGTTACACTCGATGACCTTCACCTCGTTGTTACGTGCCAGGAACTGAATGTTGAACGGTCCGGAGATGTTCAGCTCCTTAGCAATCTGACGGCTGATCTTCTTGATGCGGCGAGCTGTTGCGAAGTAGATCTTCTGGGCAGGGAACACCAGCGTGGCGTCGCCCGAGTGTACACCGGCAAACTCAACGTGCTCGGAGATGGCATATTCTACAATCTCACCGTTCTGTGCCACGGCATCGAACTCGATTTCCTTGGTATTCTGCAAGAACTGTGATACGACTACAGGATATTCCTTAGACACCTCGGCAGCCATCTTCAAGAACTCTTGCAACTCGTCTTCGTCATAGCATACGTTCATAGCTGCACCCGAAAGAACATAAGACGGACGCACCAGAACAGGATAACCCACCTTGGCCACGAAGCCCTTCACGTCTTCAAGGCTAGTCAGCTCCTGCCATGCAGGCTGGTCGATACCCAGCTGGTCGAGCATGTGGGAGAACTTGTTGCGGTTCTCGGCACGGTCGATAGATATCGGAGAAGTACCCAATACAGGTACAGACTGGCGATAGAGTTTCATAGCCAGGTTGTTCGGTATCTGGCCACCCACGGATACGATGACACCACGCGGCTGCTCAAGGTCGATAACATCGAGTACGCGTTCAAACGACAACTCGTCGAAGTAGAGGCGGTCGCACATATCGTAGTCAGTAGATACGGTCTCAGGATTATAGTTGATCATAATAGACTTGTAACCCAGCTTGCGAGCCGTCTGAATGGCATTCACCGAGCACCAGTCGAACTCAACGCTGGAGCCGATGCGGTAAGCACCCGAACCGAGCACGACAACGGACTTCTCATTCTTGTAGTAGTTCACATCGTAACCCTCGACAGCGTAGGTCATGTAGAGGTAGTTGGTCAGTTCGGGATGTTCGCTGGCCACCGTATTGATACGCTTCACAGCCGGCAGAATACCCAATTCCTTACGACGAGCACGCACCATAAGGTTTTCCTTCTCCATGTTGCCCGTAGGATGAAGAACGAAGCGGGCAATCTGGAAGTCGGAGAAGCCCAATACCTTAGCCTCACGAAGAACGTCGGCAGGCAGATCCTCTACCTTATTATACTGAGAAAGCTTATGCTTGTAGTCGACAATATTCTTCAGCTTACCCAGGAACCAGGGATCGATCTTGGTCAGTTCGTAGATGCGATCGATGGTGTAGCCCTCTTCCAGCGCCTGTGCGATAGCGAAGATACGCAGATCTGTCGGATGAGACAATTCATGGTCGAGGTCGTCGAAGTGAGTACCGTCGTTGCCCACAAAGCCGTGCATGCCCTGACCGATCATACGCAGCCCCTTCTGAATGATTTCTTCGAAAGAGCGGCCGATAGACATGATTTCACCCACAGACTTCATGCTGGAACCGATTTCGCGACTCACACCGACAAACTTCGTCAAGTCCCAACGAGGAATCTTACAGATCAAATAGTCAAGCTGCGGTGCAACGTAAGCCGAATTAGGGGTGCCCATCTCGCCAATCTGGTCGAGCGTGTAGCCCAAAGCAATCTTGGCAGCCACAAACGCCAACGGATAACCGGTAGCCTTGGAAGCCAAAGCAGAAGAACGGCTCAGACGGGCATTCACCTCGATGACACGGTAATCATTAGTCTCGGCGTTGAAAGCATACTGAATGTTACACTCGCCCACAATACCCAGGTGACGGATACACTTGCGCGACAGGTCCTGCAACATCTCCACCTGCTCATTGGTGAGCGAACAGGTAGGAGCCACTACGATAGACTCACCCGTGTGAATGCCCAGCGGGTCGAAATTCTCCATGCTGGCCACGGTAAAGCAGTGGTCGTTAGCATCGCGGATTACCTCAAACTCTATTTCTTTCCAGCCTTTCAGCGACTCTTCTACCAGTATCTGTTTGGAGAAAGTGAACGAACTTTCGGCCAGCTTAATGAAGGCTTCTTCGTCGGGACAGATACCACTACCAAGACCACCCAGAGCGTAAGCCGAACGTACCATGACAGGATAACCGATTTCACGGGCAGCCTTCAAAGCATCTTCCATGCTCTCTACCGCGTGGCTCTTGGGCGTCTTCATCGGTATTTCGTCGAGTTTCTTCACGAAGAGGTCACGGTCTTCAGTGTACATGATAGCCTCTACCGAGGTACCCAGCACACGTACACCGTATTTTTCGAGAATGCCCTTCTGATAGAGTTCCGTGCCGCAGTTCAACGCCGTTTGTCCACCGAAAGCCAGCAAAATGCCGTCGGGACGTTCCTTTTTGATGATTTCTTCCACGAAATAAGGAGTCACCGGCAGGAAGTAAACCTGATCGGCGATACCTTCCGAAGTCTGGATGGTAGCGATGTTGGGGTTCACCAGCACAGAGCTGATACCTTCTTCACGCAACGCTTTCAGCGCCTGCGAACCGGAGTAATCGAACTCTCCGGCCTGACCGATCTTGAGCGCACCTGAACCCAAGACGAGCACTTTCTTCAAATCGTTCTTCATTTTTTCTCTTTATAAGTTGTTTTTAAATAGCTTCAGTCTGCTTTTGAATAAAAAAAATGCGTCACCCGACAACGGACAACGCATTTACCAAAGAACTAATATCTTACCGGAAACGAAGAAACCACCAGCCGGCGAATGAAAATCATCCGAACTGAAATAAAAACTGGTACCCATTTCCTGTGATTGCATATTACTTTCCAAAATTTATGCAAAGTAACGATTTATTCGGGAAACGAGCAAATTTTAGGCGGAAATGTTTCCGACATTTATTGTAATTCAGAATCCAAACTTTTACATCAAAATAGAGCCTTCTAATTTTCATTATATCAAAACAACTTAAATACGCAACCAGACGAAAGTGTACATAACACATACTAATCTGCTGATACTACGCCTCATCAGAATACAAGAAATCGCATGCCAAAACGCTACACAGCACTATATTATGATACAAAACTCCACTGGATCACAAACAGAAAATCGTCTATTATCTCACAAACAAATTTTCAACATAGCAATAAAAAGCGACAAAAAGAATCTCAAATGACCACTCCCCGACCTGCTCCGCACCCGCTCCAAATAAAAGTATCCCAACACGGAGTTGATACGGAGCAAGTACGGAGTAGATACGGAGTAAGTCACCCAATTGTAATATTTTTCAGACATTTGCATTCCATCGATCATCGCTTGACGAAAGCTATAATCTGTTTGTTTGCCTCGTCTATCCGTTCATCCTGGAATGGTTTCAGATAAGTTTCCGTCACAGCTATTGATGAATGCCCCATTGCCTCCGAGATAATACCCGGATGGATTTCGCAATAATAGGCCAAAGTAGCCCAACTATGACGGGCTGCATAGGTGCTCAGATGCGCACCGATCCCCAAATAACGGCCTAGTTCCACCAATTTGTAATTAAAAAAGCGAAGAGCGGACTGATATTCCCGATAAGCCTTTTCCTGATCTTCCCAATTACCGATAATAGAAAATAAATAAGGCGACCTGCGATCCCGGTTTTCTATTTCCACCATCAATCGGATAGCTTCAGGGGGTAACACAACTGTCAGCAGACGCCCCGTCTTCTTTCTTCTATAAACCAGCACATTCCCACAAAGATCCGTTTTGCGCAGAAAAGCCAGGTCGACAAACGGCAAGCCACGCAACAGAAACATAAGGGCAAATATCACCCCCGCCTTACGCACATCCGGCGAGATACAGTCATCCACTCCATCATCAATCCAAGCCAGCAGACGTTTAAGGTCCGACGTATCCAAAGCACGCTTGATGTTGGTTCGTGCCCCTGTATGAACATGCTCAAACAAACGAGGCACGTAGGGTACACGTCCGATATCCACACAACGGTTATAAGCCGAACGAAGCGAACGCATATAGGTTGCAACCGTATTCCAGCTACAATTGCGTTTTCTCAAATACTGCTCGAAATGTTTCAGTACAGCTGGCGACAAATCTTTGAGTTTGAAACGAGGATTGTCACTAAATGCGAGAAAAGCGTTTAGTGCAGACTGATAAATGTGGGCACTCCCCCATCTCTCATTGTCACGGAAATCATCTATGATTGCCGTAAACACATCTTTTAATACAATTTGTTTCATGACCTAAAAAAAGTTATTTCAAAAATCTTTGGTATTATAACTTTTTTTGCCATATTTGCGTTGATTTAGGGTTCAATTTTTAATTTGAGTCACAATGAAAACAATGAGTAAACTAATGCTGGCGGTCATGCTGCTCTGGACTACAGGCCTTTCCGCCCAGCAGACGAGTGGAGAAACTTCACAGCGTCGCATCAAGGAAGAAGGGAAAACGATCTTCGATCCCCACTTCTTTATGCAAATTCAAGGTGGTGTAGCCCATACGATTGGCGAAGGCGACTTCGGTGACTTGCTTTCACCCGCCGCAGCTCTGTATGTAGGCTATAAGTTCAATCCCTGGTTGGGAGTACGCGCCGGATTAAGTGGCTGGCAAGCAAAGGGTGCATGGGCTTCTCCCTACACAACCTACAAGTACAACTACCTGCAAGGAAATGTAGATGCCATGTTCGACCTCTGCAACCTGTTTGGCAAGTTTAATCCTAAACGAGTAGTCAACCCTTACCTTTTTGCAGGAGTAGGCATTAACGGCGCATTCAACAACGACGAAGCAGTCGCTCTCAGCACAAAAGGTTACGACATGGCTTACCTGTGGAACGATAGCAAAGTACTCGTAGCAGGCCGACTGGGACTGGGACTTGATTTCCGTCTGAGCGACAGAGTTAACTTCAACATTGAAGCCAACAGCAATGTCCTTTCAGACAAGTTCAACTCCAAGAAGGCAGGAAACGCCGACTGGCAATTCAATCTGATGGCTGGTTTCACCATCAAGTTCGGAAAGGGATACACAAAGACCGAACCGGTATACTACGAGCCGGAACCTCAGCCCGCACCGGTTGTCGAGAAGAAGCCCGAACCGAAACCTGTTGTAGTAGAAGAAAAAGAAGTGGTAGTAGAACCAATCCGCAAGGATATCTTCTTCACCTTGAATTCAGCAAAGATTCGTCCGTCTGAAGAGCAGAAGATCAATGATTTGGTTCAGTACATGAACGAGAACAAGGATTCAAAGGTAATCATCAGCGGATATGCTGACGTAAAAACAGGAAACGAAAACATCAACCTTCGTATCTCTGAAAAACGAGCTAAAGCAACAGCAGAAGCCCTGAAAGCAAAAGGTATTGCCGAAGACCGTATACAGATAGAATACAAGGGCGATACAGAACAACCCTTTGAAGTGAATGAGCAGAACCGTGTTGCTATTTGTGTAACACAATAATAAAGCGAATGAAAACCGATAACCACTTTATTTATATAGGAGATTGCGTAAACAAACTGAAATGGTTCAAAATGCGTAGTTTTTTTATAAAAAAAGGGGATATTATTTGCACAGTTTTGCAAAATACCGTATGTTTGCACGACTTTTAATCCGTTATCTGCGAAATAACGGAAAAATTAATCAATTTAATAGGTGTAAAATAAATTACAAACGGAGAGGAAAATTCGGCAAGAACTAAACGATTAAATATGAGAAACTCAATTATTTACTAATTTTTAAATTTATAAATTTAAAGTTTTTAATTATGAACAAAAAGTATCTAAGTGTGATCCTGTTCAGTGCCTTAATGCTGGGTACGACAGGAACGTTCACATCTTGTAAGGACTACGATGACGACATCAATTCGCTGACAGAGCGTATTGAAGGCGTTGAAGGAGACCTTGAGAAGCTGAAAACTGATTTCGGCAACTTGGCTTATGTGACAGGCGTTTCGTATGTTGATGGTGTACTGACTGTAACTACGACAAACGGAACCAACAATTACACCATTCCTGACAACAACACAACGTATTCGTTGAGCGGAACGACTGAAGGCAACAAAGTTACAATTACCCTTACAGGTAGTGATGGTAAGTCTTCAACGTATACGATGGAAGTAAATGGGGGAGTTGCATTTGATGCAACTTTGTTGACTGTTGGTGAAGATAACTATATTTATTACGATGGTCAAAAGACTGGTGTGCAAATACCTAAAGAAGCCGAAGTAGCGGTAGGTGTTATTGAAAAAGACGGTGAAGTAGTAGGTTACACATTTACATACGAAGGGAAAACCACTCAGTTGATGATTGCTTCCGCAACGCTGAATTCGTTGGTTTTTGCCCCCGACTTTTATTATCAAGGCATTGAAGCAATGCGTGCAGCAACATTTATTTATGATGCATTGGCTTTAGGAACAGTAGATGCTAATGGAGATTATAAAGAAGATGCACCGACTACAGGTTCAACGGTTGAAATGACTCCTGGTTTGACAGCGAACTATCACTTGAATCCTACGAATGTAAATCCGGACTACTTACCTACAGCTAATTTGTCATTTATTGCCGATGATAAAGCCTATACAAAAGCAGGAGTAGTAGTACCCCAAATTTACAAGAGTTCTATTAAAGCCGGAATGCTGACTGTAAAAGCACATTTAACAGAAGGAACAATCAAGGATATTGAGAAAGATGGAAAGGTGACTGTATTGGCTTTACAAGCAGGAACAAAAAATGCGACTAAAGGCGATACACTGATTACATCAGACTATGCAGCAGTCAAGAAGGCTGAGATTACCGATTTAACATTAGATAACGCAAAACTTGAAGGATGTAATCACTGGTATACAAAAGCAAAAGATGCTATCGACAACGAAGCTGCTATTGAAATGGCATGGAATAGCAACGGAATAGATATAGCAGAATATGTCCAGGCACATTATAAAGAGAATGGTACACACAAAGCTTGGGATGTTAATGCAAAAGATGGCATTGTCAAAGAAGATGGTTTCAAATACATCTTTGAATTAGTTGGTTATTACCAAGGTCAAAATGAGACATCTGCTAGTGCTCATGCAAATTGGACTGCCGCAAATTCTACTGTATTGCGTCCGCAAATGACAGTAAACGGTCAACAAGCGGGATATAATGGTGAGCAAAATCGTGCGAGCATTGGCCGTGAACCGTTGGTTCGTGTTATCTTGAAAGATACTATTAGTGAACAGAATGCTGCTGTTGCTTACATTAAGGTGAAAATTGTAGATTCTGAGTTAGAAAATAAGGTTACTGTCATAGATCCGTTCGTAATCACTGATGGTTATACAGTTAATTGTAGCAATGCAGATTTGACAAAGAAGCTTAGCTGGCATCAAATTGAGGAGCGAATCATTGCACATGCAGATTTAAGTATCTCCAAGGAAGAGTTCGAAAAGAATTACAAACTTGATGGCTTTATTGAGGATACCACTCCTGCTACTCAGTTCACCAATACTACCATGGATGCAACTCCTGTTACTACAGCTTTGGGTAAGGTAATTAAGACTGTTGATGATACAGAACCTACAATGACAGAAGTTCTTGCTTGGACTCTCGGTGCTAACGAAGCTTACGAAACGTTCACTGCACAAGAAAGTGCAAGTGTCATTGTTCGCTTCACTAAGACCAATGACAATGATACGAAACATTATGTATACGTGACTTTGACTTGGAAGCCTAACCCGCGCAATGTTACTCCAGCTGGTAAAGTAGATGATAATAGTAAACTTGCCGAATACTGGTTTGCAAAAGGCCAGTCTGTAGGTAAGACTGGATATCACGAAGTACACTTCAATGTGGCTACTCCTACAACAGCTAGTGATAATAACTCTGCAAATTGTACATTTAAAAAGGATGTGTTTGATGTATTCGATGCTACAAAAGCTATGATTGTAGGTATAGATGAGGTCTATGCAGATTTCCAAGATGCAAAACTGAAAAAGAATTTCAAATTCATCACTCCAGATGTTACTCCTGTCAAAGGCGTAAGCGGCACTACTTACTACTTAGGTGTGAGTGCTGATGGTTTAAAATTCATGGCTAGTACAATCACTCCATTCAGCGAGTTGACAGCTACTGCAATTGCAGTTATGAATAACAATGTAGTAACATATCAGGAGAATAATGTTGCTAAAGATTTGCTCAACTATGCCAGCCACAAGGAACTGGGTGAAGGTGAAACTTTAACAGCTAAAATTGAAGTCGTAGCATCTGCTTGCGGTGGTACTGACCAAATCTCAACTAAGAATGTGAAGCTGGAGAATGAAACCTTTGACGTAAGATTCCTTCGTCCGATATCAATTGAAATGCAGGATAATGACGGAGTTGTTGATGGTAAAGACGGTGGTGATGAAGTTGCTTTGGCTGATATCCTTTCATTCATTGATTGGCGTAATTACGCCTTTGCTGAGAATACACACCTCTTCGGATTCTATGGTGTAGAAAGCATTGCACTGGATGTAACCAAGATTACTACCAATCTTAATAATGGTACACTTGGTAACAATGGTACAACAGATGGTGGTACGCTTTTGAAAGATAAATATCCGAATGTAGATGTGACATTCACAGAGGCTACAAGCGTTGATTTGGAGCACATGGGTACTATTACTTGGAAGAACAATGGTCAAGTTGTAGGTAAAGACTTCATTATCCGCCTTCCGATTATTGTTACTTACAAATGGGGTACGATTGCTGTCAAGAATATTGATGTAACAGTACATCCTACTGTAGGTCAATAAAGACGATTGTATAAAAATGTAAAACTAAGGGAGAGCATCCTCAAGCTAGAGGATGCTCTTTTTATATAAAATGTGTATTATGAAATACAACTTATTATGGCTTTGCGTCTGCTTAAGTGTCTTGATAGCTTGCCAATCTAGACAGAGGAATATTGAGAACAATACAATAAAGGCTTCAAGGCCAGCAATGAAAGTTACACAACAGGATAGTATAGCGGTGATAAACATGGTTAGTCATTTTATGGATTTTCTGAAAGAAGGTAAATGTGATGAAGCTGCAGCTATGATTTATGAGCTTAGTAAAGACAATCTACAAGAAGAACCTACTATCTTGGATGAAAATAGCTGGAAACAAATGACAAGTTATCTAAAGGAGCTATCTGTAAGCGAATATCATATTGAGCACATTATATTCAAACAAGCTAACGATAATGAAGTAAAATGTAGTATTCAAATTTCAAATAGCTATACGACAAATTTCTATTTAAAGCCTGTCAGATTTTTAGGTAATTGGTATCTTTGTTTAAAAGACTCCTCTGCTGGGGACAAGACATTATGAAAGTCAAATCAGAAAGCACTACAAAAAGAAATAGAGATAGGCTTACTTACAATCTATAAGCTGCAACATAAAAATCTCCTGCTTTTAGTCCTATAATTGCAATAAACAAGGGCTAAAGCAGGAGTTTTTTTACTTCTAAGTTTCTATCACCTTTCAGTGAAGTTTCACTAAAACACCTTGATTTAAAGTCTTTTACGTTGAAAGCAGTATATCTACCCGCAATTATCTTTCACAATATCATATTGTCTTACAGCAAATTACAAAGCTGTGAAAGCGTGAAGGTACAATTTGAAGTTAAACTGAGAAGTGAGATATATACTAAGCGAAAGACTATAGAATAAGCTCACTTTAGCAACTAATGACTTCACAATTTCTAAAGTTCATAGTTATGCTTCTAAAGTTTATAGTTAGCCTAATAATATTGATAGTTACAAAGCTAATATGCGACTTCAGAAAAATAAAGTAAGTAATATTAATCTGCGTATACAACAGGAGTAGAGAATTGATCGCTGAGCATATCTTCTTCTTCGTAATATAGCTTGGAATCTTTCAAATAGTAATATTTCGGATAGCCACCAAACTCGATGTTGGCATATTCCTGATTGTCTGCAGTATGCGAAATGGTCCATGTACCTTCATAAGTCGTACTATCCTGGAACAGGATGAGTGTGGTAGAGTCCGGTTTCAGCTCGAAACGTATACCGGATTCAGTAAAGAAAACTCCATCGAACGAATGTTGCTTGGCACTTGGCCCGCAGGCAACGAAAAGTGCGGTAATAAAGCTTGCAATAATAAATATAAAATGTTTCTGCATATCTTTAGTATATAATTATTGGATACAAAAGAGGGCATCCCTAAAGGATACCCTCTTTATTTAAGTCATTTAAAGAACATATTCATTATTCACCAGAAGGAGTACCACCGGCTTTAGAAACTCTAACTTGCAGATCGTTCTTAGAAAGAGTTCCCCACTTGTACTGAACATTTACGTCAATGTACAGGAAGTAGTCAACATTAACCGGAGTACCGGCATTGTTGAAGTATGCCAAGTGAGTCGGGTCAGAAGAAACTTCCTCTGCTTTAGACTTCGGATCTGTTTCAACCCAATTCATCATCTTCAAAGAACGTCCGGTTGGCAATACACCATCTTTCACACCATCCTTGTGGATATAAGTGCTGGTTGCAGCATCCCATGCCAAGCTTGTTGTAGTCTTATCTGTCAAGAATGTTACTTCCTTCACAGCATAGTAGTCATACAACTGGTGTGCATAGTCATCCTTATCAGTTTCAGTCTTATCAGCATCCTTGATACCTGCAGAAGCGACTTTGTAACCATTCCAATCTGTGAATTTGAAATTCTTAGCAACGTTCAAGAAGCTACCGTCGACTTCAGCATCCACAAAGCTATCACCAATTGCTCCGTCTATAGCCAAAGGATTAATGAAGAATACTTCAAAGTTCTGAACTGCGATAGTGTTATAGTCATTGTATTTAACCAACAGCTTAACAGGAACTGCGCGACCGATCAGTTCTTTTGCTGCATCTGTACCGTTCAGAGCATCTTTTTCATGCAGACGGATGATTGCAGAGCACTGATCTAACTCAACACCACCTAATGCTTCTTTGTAATCCCATGGCAAGTTCTTCTGGTTTTCAGTAGTAGTAGCTGACATGAAATTGTTGATAGTTGCAGCTAGGTTTTTATCAGGTTGCACATAATCCCATATATCTTTATCATCCATACCGATATTCGGATTCGGAGCATCATGATTAACATCAACAGGTGTACCTACGGTTGTCTTCCACAATTGAGTTTGTGTACCATCAGTCTTATAACCAGCCAAGTAATCGTAATCTTTGAATCTGTCAGCATCGAATACGAACTTCACTTCAGCGCAATTACGGATATACTGGATGAACTGTGCCAAGCTAGTCGGTTTCTGCTTAGTAGGCTCGTAGATATAACCATTTACCAAGTCTGCCTCAATGTGGCTGTAGTCTTTCAGTTCACATCCACCTGTTAAGCCCGGATAAATGTGAGGTATATTCTCTGCACCACCTAACCAACCGTCAATAGAAGTGTTGAATACGATCGGGTTCACGTTGAATACACCTTCGCCCTTACCGTCTTTCCAATAAGTACCTTGGTAAGCAAACTTTTGAGTCGGAGCAACGATGGTCTGCTTGAATGTCTGCTTGATGTTGCCGTTCAAACCGCTCTCATCAACATATTCAACATCGATTTCGAATGTAGAAGCATACTTGCCATTTACGTTAGCCAGTTCACCTACAATTTCAGGCTGCATAGCCCATACCAAGTTATATGAAGTGTTGTCTTCTTTATCTTCCAACATAGCGAATAGCAAATCAATATTAGCATCATTGATCTGTTCATCTCCATCTTTCTTTATCCAACTAGCACCTTCTTCCCACTTGGTTGCGTCTGTTGATATTCCATATTTACTTAAGTCTACTTTTTGTCCATCCTTTCGCAATTCATTAATCTTTAGACTCTTATAAATATCATGGAACTGTTTTTTACTAATACTTTGACCTCCGTCGAACTTAATCTTGTGGTAAACATTCTCATTCATTGCCTGTGAGAACATTTGCTGGAACATATGTTTGCAAGTTACAGTATCTTGAGCGAATGTGTAAGCATCAATAGTCTGTTCCTTTTCACCGGTCCAACGAACTTTGATGTAACGTTGAGCCACAAGGTTATTATTCTTCGTATCAACTAAAGATACGCGTACAATCGGTTCGCGACCGATAGAGGTCTTAGAATATTCATCGTCACCCAATTCTACATCATATACTTCAGACTTCAGGTAGTGACCGTTCAGGATCTTACCGAATGCCTGTTCGTCTGTCTTCAGACCACCTTGCAAGTATTTAGCTGAAGCCATAGCGAAACGGAATTCCAAACCATAGTCTGCATAGTTTTCCAATTCAGAGTGGTTAGCGTGGCTCTTTTCATCTGAAGAAACGCAAACTGTAACAAGCTTGCTCAGATCAAGAGGCTCGTTGTACTGAGCTCTAACGTCAACCAATTGGTCGTTTCCAGAATTGTACAGACAAATTGAGTCATGGTAATGTACGTAGAACAGATTGTCACCTGTACCTTGAGTTTCGTCTGCAAAATCATCGTTTATTGGCTTAGTGAAATCAGTCTTGCTATTGGCCAGATAAGGAATGGCAACGATTTCCTCGATTCTGCTATATTCAGAATTTACAGCAACTTCTTCACCTTTTTCCTTCTCTTCTTCAGTCAGATTAGCTTCTGCAATCGGAGTCTTCAAAGAAGCCATGTAGAATGTTTCCTTCTTATCTTTATCATCAGTTCCAATTACAGTACCCAAGAACTCTTTGTTCTTCTTGAACGTAACAGTCATGATACCATCTTTGATGTCATAACCTGTAACTTCAATAGGCTTGTTGTTGGCAACATCAACAGCTTTAGTCGTGATGTTCGTAGACTTGATGCAATCGAATGAAGGCATTTCCACGTCATCCTTGGTAACACCCATATTCGGATTCATCTGGTAGTTGGCTTCATTCAGCTCGGTAGAAATATACAAAGCTTTTGCACCTTTAACGTTTTCATGATCTAACCATGGTTTGGTTGCATGTTTTGTAGTACCATCAGCAAGGTTGCCCTTATGCTCATTCTTTACATATACCTGAGGAGTATATTGCAAAGTCGTAAAGGTGATGGCAGGGATACCGTTGATGTGGAATTCAGGAATAAGTGTTGTGCTTGTCAGACGTCCGCCAACGATATTCATGAATTGTGCGCTCAGTTTAGTGAACTCTTCCTTAAGTGCAGCCAATTCTTCCTTAGTAGCGGCGTTGTCAATCTTGCTCTCCAACTCAGTAACTTTCACGCTTAACTCTTCCAATTTAGCAATCTTCTGAGCCTGCTCTTCTACTGCTTTTTCAAGCTTTGCAACTTGTTCTTTCAATGCTTCATCACCTCCACCGGCAGCATCCAGAGCTTCCTGAGCTTTTGCCAAAGCGTCGGCAGCGTCTTTCTTTGCCTGTTCGGCAGCAGCCTTAGCCTCGTCGATGGAAGTCTTCAAACCATCTACTGAAGTCTGAAGATCCTTAAGTTTGTCCACCTGTTCTTGTAAGTTGTTGATGTCGTCATCGTAGTCCTTACAAGATGTGAACGTTCCTGTCGTACCCAGCATTAAGGCACTGAACAGGATCACACTTAGATACTTTTTGTTCATAATTAAAAACTTTAAATTTATAAATTTAAAAATTAGTAAATAATTGAGTTTCTCATATTTAATCGTTTAGTTCTTGTCGAATTTACCTCTCCGTTTGTAATTTGTTTTACACTTGTTAAACTAATTAATTCTTCCGTTATTTCGCAGATAATTTCTTAATCGCATAAATCACACTCACATAGACACTTAAGCAAGGATTATCCTTAGAATTGCGCGAAAATAGAGTAAAAAGAAGAGTAAGATGAAGAAAAAAACAATCAAGAAGAAAGCATCTCCGAGAAAAGAAAATATCTTACATAGAAGTTCTAATCCAGCCGGATAAAAGAACAAAAAAAAATAGAATGCACCGTTACCGATGCATTCTATTTTCTATAAATTTCAGACAGAATCTCTAACTTACTTCTGACGAATATAAATATTGATAGGTGTGCCTGTCAGGTTCCACTTTTCGCGCATTTTGTTCTCTAAAAAACGGCGATAGGGTTCCTTTACATACTGAGGCAGGTTGGCAAAATAAACAAATGATGGAACTTGTGTATTAGGCAACTGAGTGATGTACTTGATCTTAATATACTTTCCTTTGTTCGAAGGAGGTGGATAAGCTTCGATAAGTGGAAGCATTTCTTCATTCAACCGAGCGGTGGAAATACGGGTCGTCCGATTGTGATACACATTGCGTGCTTCTTCCAACACTTTCAGAATACGTTGTTTAGTAAGTGCTGAAGCAAAGATTATAGGGAAGTCGACAAAAGGAGCAAAACGGTTCCGAATGGCTTCTTCGAAGGTCTTCATCACTTTGACTGTCTTATCTTCCACCAGGTCCCACTTGTTTACCACAACGACCAGTCCCTTTGCATTCTTCTGAATCAATGAGAAAATGTTCAGATCCTGACTTTCAATACCACGAGTAGCATCAAGCATCAAAATACAAACATCCGAATTTTCGATAGAACGAATAGAACGGATAACGGAGTAATATTCCAAGTCTTCATTCACTTTGTTTTTCTTGCGAATACCAGCCGTATCCACCAGGTAGAAATCGAATCCAAACTTGTTGTAACGAGTATAAATAGAATCGCGTGTTGTTCCGGCAATTTCCGTTACGATATTACGCTCCTCTCCAATAAAAGCATTTACAATAGACGATTTACCGGCATTTGGACGACCAACAACGGCAAAACGAGGGATATCTTCGTCCAATATTTCCGCAGATTCTTTTTTGAACTTACTCACGATCAGGTCCATCATATCGCCCGTACCGCTTCCGGTCATAGCTGAAATACAATAAGGATCACCTAAGCCAAGGCTATAGAATTCGGGAGCATTATACTGCAATTCGTTGTTATCGGTCTTATTGGCTATCAACAACACAGGCTTCTTAGTGCGACGGAGAATAGATGCGACCTCCATATCCAAGTCGGTCACTCCGTTCATTACATCCACCACAAACAGGATCACATCCGCTTCGTCCACAGCCATCAATACCTGTTTACGGATCTCTTCCTCAAAGATATCGTCCGAGTTCACCACCCAGCCACCTGTATCTACTACCGAAAACTCACGACCTAACCATTCAGCTTTACCATACTGACGGTCACGCGTAGTCCCCGCTTCTTCGTTCACAATCGCCTGCCGGGTCTTCGTCAAGCGATTAAATAGCGTAGACTTTCCCACATTAGGGCGTCCTACAATTGCAACTAAATTTCCCATAGTTCTTTATCTTTCATTCGTTTTGCGACTCTCACAGCCGCCTGTTCATTCTTTAATCAAGTTGATATCCAAAATTACGCAGCTCTTTATCTGAATTGCGCCAATCCTTATCTACTTTCACAAATGTCTCCAGGAAAATGGTCTTCCCAAAGAACTTCTCCAGATCGCGCCTTGCTTCCGAAGCAACCTTCTTCAATGCCCGCCCCTGCTTACCGATAATGATACCCTTCTGAGAATCGCGTTCCACATAAATGACCGCATGAATATGAATCTTCTTGGCATCCTCCTTGAACTGTTCCACAACGACCTCTACAGAATAAGGGATTTCCTTATCATAATAAAGCAAGATCTTCTCGCGAATGATCTCATTGACAAAGAAACGGGCTGGTCTGTCTGTCCACTGATCTTTATCAAAATAAGGAGGCGAATCGGGCAAAAGCTCCTTGACACGCTTCATTACATAGTCCACATTGAACTTAGTGGCTGCCGAAATAGGGATAATCTCCGCCGAAGGCAGTAACTCTTTCCATGCTTCCACCAGTTCCACCAGTCTTTCCTGATTAGTAAGGTCAATCTTATTAATAAGTACAAGGACCGGTACCTCCAGTTTGCTAACTTTTTCAACAAAATCGTTGTGCTTGTCTGGTGTCTCGACTACATCCGTGACATATAGCAATATATCCGCATCTGCCAAAGCCGACGTAGAAAAGTTCAGCATTGATTCCTGTAACTTATACGACGGTTTCAACACACCCGGCGTATCTGAAAACACAATCTGCATCTCGTCAGTATTATAGATTCCCATAATACGATGACGGGTAGTCTGCGCTTTAAAAGTGGCAATTGAAATCCGCTCGCCTACCAACGCATTCATCAACGTCGACTTCCCGACATTCGGATTTCCGACAATATTCACAAAACCGGCCTTATGCATAACCAATCATTTTAAAACTGTGAAAAAAAAACGCATCGAATTCATTAAAATAGGATGCGTTTTTTATTATTATACCAACGTAGTCTTACTGTTCTTTCTTACCGTCGTATCCCCATTTCACGTAAACGGCACCCCATGTAAAACCGGCGCCAAATGCTGTGAAAATCAGATTGTCTCCTTTCTTCAGCTTGTCCTCAAAATCCCAGATACACAACGGAAGTGTTCCAGCACTCGTATTACCATAACGCTGGATGTTGATCATTACCTTTTCATGAGGAACTTCCAAACGATTAGCAACCGCATCAATGATGCGCAGATTAGCCTGATGAGGAATTACCCAATCAATGTTGTCCTTATTCAATCCATTTCGTGCGGCAATTTCAGCACTAACATCGGACATATTTGATACGGCATACTTGAATACCGTACGACCTTCCTGATAGATATAGTGCATATGATTGTCTATTGTAAAATAGGAAGGAGGACATACGGAACCACCTGCTTTCATATGAAGGAAAGGAAGTCCCTTACCATCTGTACGCAAGATAGAATCCATAATACCATAGTCTTCCGTGGTAGGTTCTATCATGAACGCAGCCGCACCATCACCAAAAATTGGACAGGTTGCACGGTCTGTATAGTTCACCATTGACGACATCTTATCTGCACCAACAATGATTACTTTCTTATATCTGCCGGAGCGGATAAAATTAGCCGCAGTTTCCAGTGCATACAGGAAACCACTACACGCTGCCTGCAAATCAAAAGCGAAAGCATTCTTCAAGCGCAACTTGTCACACAAGATAGAAGCTGTCGAAGGGAAATGATAGTCAGGAGTCGTAGTAGCAACAATCACCAGATCGATATCATCAGGATCAGCTCCCGTACGCTGCATCAATTGCTTGGCAGCCTTACGAGCCATATACGAACTTCCCAATCCTTCTTCATTGAGAATACGTCTTTCCTTAACACCGATTCGGGTCATAATCCATTCATCATTGGTGTCCACCATACGAGATATCTCGTCATTCGTCAAGATATAATCAGGGACATAACCGCCGACTCCTGTAATTACTGCATTTATTTTTTCCATTAAAATTTCAATACTAAGTAAATACTCAAAAAAGGTAATCTAAAAAGTTTTGCCTTTTCTCCAAAAGCAAAGCTTTTCAGACACCTATTCAAGCAGAGACCTACTGCGCGCCAATTAAACGGCAGCCTCTTTCTCTATAGCAAGTTTTCCTCTGTAATAGCCACATGCACCACATACAGTGTGATATACGTGCCATTCACCACAATTCGGACAAATAGCCAATGTAGGAGCTACCGCCTTATCATGAGTTCTTCTCTTTGCAGTTCTTGTCTTTGACTGTCTTCTCTTAGGATGTGCCATTTTCTTAAAACTTTAATTGTTATCTAATATTTTTTTTAATTCGTTCCAACGAGGGTCAATCGGCGCCTCTCTATCATCATCCGACATATCTGTACCAGAAAACATTTCATCATCATCGTCCGCAGTGGTCCGCAAATGTTTACTCAGTTTTCCACTCATTTCCTTATTACATTTTCCAGGAGCATGCACATGCTTCATAGGAATAGCCAATGCAACAAACTCATACATAAACCATGCTACATTTATTGCACCTTCCACTTCGGGAATAACAATCAAGTTATCACCCTCCTCAGCATATTCTGCACCAAACTTGACCATCAACTTATCTGCAGAGGAAATTGAAAGCTCCATATCATCCAAACATCTATCACATGGAACTAAAATAACCCCTTCTGTTTGAAAGTTCAACTCAAATGCGCGAGAAGTTCGTTTCACAACCAATGACACATGCACCTTGCCTTTTTGAACTTCAGGTCCATCTATATCAGCAAAAAACTGGTTGTCAAGTAGAAAATCATACTGACAACTATCAGTATGCATACCTTTCAAATCTATTTTATACTTCTCAAACTTTCCCACGTCTATTCCTTTCAAAGCTGCCAATCACTAGCAGATATAATTCGGGCGACAAAGATACAAAAAAATATCCGTTTTGCACAGGCCTGAACAAAAAATATGTCCTTTTTATTAGTTTTTATCATTAAAAGTCCAATCCGACAGCGTTTTATCCTCAAATAGTTCATCCTCCACAAGGAGATACTTTCAGAAGATGCAACGAAGCGCAATATGAGGGTGCAACGAAGCACTGCGTGAGGATGTGACGAAGTACTTGCTGAGGGCATGACGAAGCGCCTCATGAGGAGGCCAGAAAGCACTGCATGGAAGAGATAGGGATTCTCCCGGCGGGCATAAAAAACAAAGTCCCCCGCAACAGATTCGTTACGGAGGACTTCTCAAGAAAAACGGCGGCGACCTACTCTCCCACTGTTACGCAGTACCATCGGCGTGACCGGGCTTAACTTCTCTGTTCGGAATGGGAAGAGGTGGAACCCCGGTGCTATAGCCACCTGAATAAGGTTGACATGAAGACAGAAAAAATAAATGCTGAACGTATATACCGTCCAAAAGGACCAGCATAAAAGCTTACGGGCAATTAGTAACGCTCGGCTTTGGTGTCACCACCTTTACACCTGCGTCCTATCAACGTCATCGTCTTTGACGACCCTAAGAAATCTAATCTTGTGGCCGGCTTCGCACTTAGATGCTTTCAGCGCTTATCCGA
>ENA-OOXJ01001032-OOXJ01001032.1-human-gut-metagenome-genome-assembly--contig:-NODE-1032-length-19890-cov-2.587043_pt1 | contig 19890 bp, 15 predicted proteins | sample MGYA00241587_ERZ501343 | MGnify/ENA primary metagenome ERZ501343 (study PRJEB25962, sample SAMEA2042918) | human gut metagenome | biome: human gut; feature: human-associated habitat; material: faeces... | reverse complement strand
CTGCCCTTCCGGTCGGAAGTCGGCCGGAGTAGCCCCGGAGAGGCAGCCTTGATCTTTTTCTTTTGGTATCTTTTCTTTTTGTATCAAGACAAAAAGAAAAGTACAAGCAAGCAAACCCAATAACAAACTTATATATGATAAAGCAACTACTCATTCCGCTGGCATTCTTTGCCGCCACCCTCCTCCCCGCCCGGGCGCAGGAGCGCACCGCCGAGCCCTACGACACCCCCCGCTGGAGCCTCAGCACCAACCTGCTGTCCTGGGCCACACTGGCGCCCAACTTAGGAGCCGAAGTGTACTTCGGTGGGCGGTGGTCGGCCGCCGTAGACGGTTCGTTCGGTATGTGGGGCTTCGGCACCCATCAGACCGCCACACAGACGTGGAGCGCCGGCGGCGAGCTGCGCTACTGGCTCCAGGCATCGCGCTACGGACAGCGGCGCACCTGGGTGGGACTGTCGGTGCGTGGCGGTGAGTTCGATGAGAACTTCTTCAGCCCGGGACGCCGGGGCAATGCCCTGCTGGCAGGCGCCACCGTGGGATACCGCTTCATCCTGCCGGGACGCTGGCGGGTGGACGCCGCCCTGGGGCTGGGCTATACGCACTTTGATTATGACAAATACTTCCACAATCCCCGCTTCGACGCCTGGGAACTGGAGGGACACCGCACCACAGACGGCTTCGGGCTGACACACCTGAATGTAGCACTGGTCTATTTATTTTAAACGGAGGAGGACAGACGCATGAAGACGATAAGAATTGTACACAAAGCCGTGGCATCCGCCCTGTGCGCCGCATTGCTCGCACTGACCGCCTGCCATGAAAAGACGCTCTACACCCATGCCGAACTCTATGGAACTTCGCTTACCCTCCGTGCCGACTGGGGAAGCGGCACCACACCCACCAGCGACGCCCTCGACGTGGCCGTGGAAAGCCTGAACCCGGACGTGGACTACCGCCAGACACACAAGCTGACAGCCGGCGGCGTGCTGAACCTCGACCTGCTGGAGTCGCGCTACCAGATCACTGCCACCCATGCGGCGGAGAACGTGACGTACGACGAGGCTTCGGCTACCTTCAGCCTCACCCCCGGCAGCGACGGGGTGCTGCCCCAGCCCGGGGCACTGAGCGCCTGCCGCACCGAAGTGCAGCTCGATGCCCAACAGACGACTCCGGTGGTACTTCCGCTGCACAGACTGACGCGCACACTGGTGCTGCGCTTCCGCCTCGGCGCGCAACAGGCCGGCCAGGTGACAGGCATGGAGGTGCGTATTAGCGGCATGGCATCGGCCATCGACATTGACGGGACTGACCGCAGCGCAGGCGCGCCCGGCATCGTCGTTCCCGCCCTGCAAACGGCACAGCAGTCGGACGAGGTAGTGTACGAGGGTTCGTACCGCACCTTCGGCACCGTGGGCAGCAGCCAGACCATGGAGGTTACGGTGCATCTGGACAACGGTCAGCAGTTCAGTGTGCAGACCGACATCGGCCGCACGCTTCGGGGCTTGAACGCCTGCCAGGAGGAGACCTTCACCGCCGCCTTCCAGCTGGATACCGCCGGACGCCCGGGCAGTGACACGGACTTCACCATCGGTCCCTGGCAGGACGGCGGAGGCGACAGCGACGGCGACGCAGGCATGGAAGTGCCGGAGGAATGAAGAATGACGGACGAAGCATGAAGAATAAGGAATAACAAATAAAGAAGGGAAATTATAACCAATAACAAAATACAACCATGAAGAAAAAACAGTTACTCCTTGCACCTGCATTGGCAATGCTCTTGGCCGTGGGTGCATGCAGCAATGAAGAAAATCAGCCTCAGGCGGTAGACCTCAATACCCCTATCAGCCTGGACTTCGGAATGGGAACGGCTACCAAGGTGGCTATTGCCAATCCCACGGGCTTCGATGCGGGCGACAGGCTGGGTGTGTACCTCGCCACTTCGGATGACAATGTACAGGCATCCCTGGGCAGCGGCCGGGCAGTGAATAACGTGCCGTTCAGCAAGACCGCCACGGGCTGGGACGGCGCCATCTACTGGCAGAACACGTCGCAGTGGCACACGCTCTATGGCTACTATCCCTACGACGAATCCCTCGACGGCACACTGACCTCGAAGGCTGTCACTGTGGCCCAAGACCAGCAGTCCGACGGGGGCAAGGGCTACAAGGCAGCCGATTGCCTGTGGGGTGTGAATGCGCCCACAAAGGCCACTACCAACACCCAGACCATGGTGCTGAACCACTGCATGGCACGCGTCACCATCACGCTCAAGCCGGGCAAAGACATAACCGATGCCGAACTGGACGCCATGGCGGAAAGCCTCAGGATTCTGGCCTCGAACGGCCGACCTGTCCCCGCAACGGGTACGTTTGAGCTGGCAACGGGTGTCATCACCGCCAACGCGCAACAGGCCGCCCCGCTGACCGAAGTCGCCCCCTACTACACCAACGCCAACGGCAGCCGCACTTACTACGCCATCCTGCTGCCGGGCACGGGTTTCACCAAAGGCGAGCCGTTCATCAGCCTCACCGCAACCGACGGCACAACCTACGTCTACAAGCTCGATACAAGCAGCGACCTCTCCCTGGAGGCAGGCAAGGAATATATCTTTAACCTGACCGCCAACAAGGCAGGCCTCGACATCGAACAGTTCAACATCGCAGACTGGACAACAGGCGGGAGCAGCAGCGGTAACATCGACATCATAATACCGTAACCTTTTCAGGTAACCATACATCCCGGAAGCAGGCACGTATGCGGGTTTCACTCCCACATCACGCGCCTGCTCTCGTTTTAACGGGTAAAACGCTTGCCCAGTATTGAAAAATACTTATTTTTGCAGAAAATGTGAGAGAAGAAAGGAGAAACACACTATGGACGAGAATCTAAGTCTCAAGGAAAGAGAAAAGGCAGAGGAGGAAATGATACAGCAAGCCTTCCAGGAACTGCTGAACGACTATCTGCACACCAAGCACCGCAAGAGGGTCGAAATCATTACCAAGGCTTTCAACTTTGCCAACCAGGCACACAAGGGCATCAAACGACGCTCGGGTGAACCATACATTCTGCACCCTATCGCCGTGGCAAAGATTGTGTGCAACGAGATAGGACTCGGCTCCACCTCCATCTGCTCGGCCCTGCTGCACGACGTGGTAGAAGACACCGACTACACCGTAGAGGATATCGAAAACATCTTCGGCCCCAAGATTGCACAGATTGTAGATGGATTGACCAAGATCTCCGGTGGCATATTCGGCGACCGTGCCTCGGCACAGGCCGAAAACTTCAAGAAACTTCTGCTCACCATGAGCGATGACATCCGTGTCATCCTCATCAAGATTGCCGACCGCCTGCACAACATGCGTACCCTCGGCTCCATGCTGCCCAACAAGCAATACAAGATTGCCGGCGAGACACTCTACATCTATGCCCCGCTTGCCAACCGGCTTGGCCTCAACAAGATAAAGACCGAACTGGAGAACCTCAGCTTCAAGTACGAACATCCCGAAGAATACAAGGAGATAGAGAACAAACTGGCCGCCACCGCTGCCGAACGCGACCAGGTGTTCAACGAGTTCACGGCACCCATCCGTGCCCAACTGGACAGGATGGGACTGAAGTATCGCATCCTGGCACGCGTCAAATCCATCTACTCCATCTGGAACAAGATGCAGACCAAGCATGTACCCTTCGAGGAGATATACGACATATTGGCCGTGCGCATCATCTTCACCCCGCGCAAACAGGAAGAAGAACTGAATGACTGCTTCGATATCTATGTGGCCATTTCCAAGATATACAAACCACATCCCGACCGCCTTCGCGACTGGGTGAGCCATCCGAAGTCCAATGGATATCAGGCCCTGCATGTCACCCTTATGGGCAACAATGGCCAGTGGATAGAAGTACAGATCCGTAGTGAACGTATGGACGACGTGGCCGAGCAAGGTTTTGCCGCCCATTGGAAATACAAGGAAGGTGGCGGTAGCGAAGATGAAGGCGAATTGGAGAAATGGCTCCATACCATCAAAGAGATATTGGACGACCCACAACCCGATGCCATCGACTTTCTGGATACCATCAAGCTGAATCTGTTTGCCTCGGAAATCTTTGTCTTTACCCCGAAGGGAGACCTCAAGACTATGCCGCAGAACGCCACGGCACTCGACTTTGCCTTCATGCTGCACTCTGACATTGGTAGCCATTGCATCGGTGCCAAAGTGAACCATAAGCTTGTTCCCCTCAGCCACAAACTGCAAAGCGGTGACCAGGTGGAGATTCTGACCTCAAAGGCCCAGCGCGTACAGCCCGAATGGGTGAACTTTGCCACCACGGCACGGGCACGGGCACGCATCACCTCCATCCTGCGCAAAGAGGCCAAAGCCAACCAGAAAAAAGGTGAAGCCATACTGGCCGAGTTCTTCAAAGACGAACCCATACGGTTGGACGACAAAGCGCTGGACAAACTGACACATCTGCACGGCTTCCATACCCATGATGAATTGCTGATTGCCATTGGCAGCAACAAAGTTACACTGAGCGATGCCGATAAGAATGTGTTCAAGGAAAAACAGACCGTAGGCTGGAAGAAACTGCTTTCGTTCTCGTTTGGCGGCGGAAAAGACAGCAAAGAGGAAAAAGAACAGCCCGAAGAAAAGCAACCGCAGGAAAAAATCAATACCAAACAGATACTAAAGCTTACCGAGGAAGCCATTTCCAAGGAATACATCATGGCCGAGTGCTGCCACCCCATCCCGGGAGATGATGTGCTGGGCTACATCAACGAACAGAACCAGGTCATCATCCACAAACGCCAGTGCCCGGTAGCCGTCAAGCTGAAAAGCAGTTATGGCAACCGCATCATCGCCACCCAGTGGGATACACATAAAGACCTTACTTTCCTGGTGACCATCTACATCAAAGGCATTGACTGCATGGGATTGCTGAACGAAGTAACCCAAGTCATCTCGCGCCAACTCAACGTAAACATCCGCAAGCTGAACATTGAAACGACCGACGGTATCTTTGAAGGCAAGCTGCAACTTTATGTGCACGACGTGGACGATGTACGCACCATCTGCAATAACCTGAAACAAATACAGAATATCAAGCAGGTAACCCGAATAGAAGACTGACAAGCGGAAGGAGGGGAAGAGGTTATTGTTCCTCTCCTGCTTCTTTCAAGCTTTCGATGTTTTCCTTCAGCGCATCCACCTCTTCATAGGTAAAAGCATCGAGAGCATTGCGCATGCTCACCAATTCCTCACGGATGCTTTTGAGCCGCTCCACAATTTCAAAATTGCGGAGGGTATTGTTTTTGTTGTCTTTCAGCCGCTGGCGTGCACCAGGAAGAGTCATACCCCGCTCCTTCACCAGGTGGTAAATCAGTTTCACGGTTTCAATGTCTTCCTTGCGGTACTGTCGTATGTTGCGTCCAGCCTTTTTGGGATTGAGTTGCGGAAACTCCTTCTCCCAAAAACGCAGAAGAGATTCGTTGACCCCGAACATCTGAGCCACTTCGCCAATGGAGTAATACAACTTCAATTCTTTATCGGTATTCTGTACGGGCATAACTTTTCAGGATTCAAGAACAACAAATCAGTCGAGCACCTTTCCGTGGTTGGCGGCAAGCTGTATCATGCGGTCGTAATCTTCGGCGCTGAGGTCCATGAAGTAATAGTTGACCGGATTTACAACCTGCCCTTTGACATGCACCTCATAGTGCAGGTGCGGACCGGTACTTTTTCCCGTATTACCTACCTCGCCTATCACCTCGCCGCGCACCACTTTCTTACCGCGTTGCGTACGAAAAGCCTGCAAATGCGCATAACGGGTAACATAACCAAATCCGTGGTCGATGACAATGGTATTGCCATACCCTGTCTGCCATCCCACTTCAACCACCGTACCGTCGCCCGTAGCATAAACCTCCGTGCCCGGATTGGCAGCAAAGTCCATGCCTTCGTGGAAACGGGTTGTACCGTATATGGGGTCAATGCGGCGGCCGTAACCGGAAGCCGTACGTTTCAGGTCTTTGTTGGCCACAGGCTGTATGGCGGGGATGCAACGCAACATTTCGTCGTGCTGCTTGCACATTTCCACCACATCGTCAAACGAGCGGGACTGTATGTAAAGTTGCTTGGTCAGCATGTCCAACTTCTGGGTTGTGTTTACCACCAGTTCGGCATCGGCCATGTCGAGCAGGTCTTCGTAGCGGTTGGTATTACCATAGCCGGCCTTACGGATGGCCGAAGGTACGGGGTCGGCCTGGAATATGACGCGATACAGGTTATCGTCGCGTTGTTGAATGTCCTGCAACACCCCCATGGCTTCGTCCAAACGGCTGGACAACACATTGTATTGGGCCTGCAACTGACTGTTTTTCTTTCGCAGCTCCTTTTCCGAAGGAGAACCAAAGACAATCAGCAGTACAATGAAACTGCCCGCACCCAGTCCCATGCCGATGAACAGGCGGCGCAGCAAACTCATCATTCGCTGGCGCACAGTAGGATAGATACGGTCGTACGTCTGTGTCTGCGGATTGTAAATGTAGTAAACTTTGCGCATCTTTTCGGAAATATTCGCTTGTCAATGCGGCAAAAGTAATAAAAACACGTATCTTTGCGCAGTTTTTTCAAGATTATTAACCTCATACATGAGGGGTTACAACGAAGCAGTAACTTTCTTTAAGTACTAAAATAGGAAAATAAACATGTTGACAGCTAATGAAATCAGAGACTCCTTCAAGAGTTTCTTCGCGAGCAAAGGACACCAGATTGTTCCTTCGGCCCCGATGGTAATTAAAGACGACCCCACACTAATGTTCACCAATGCGGGTATGAACCAGTTCAAAGACATCATACTGGGCAACCACCCGGCCAAATACAAAAGAGTCGCGGACTCGCAGAAGTGTCTCCGAGTAAGCGGAAAGCATAACGACCTGGAAGAGGTGGGACACGATACCTATCACCACACCATGTTCGAAATGCTGGGAAACTGGTCGTTTGGTGACTACTTCAAGAAAGAAGCCATCTCATGGGCATGGGAATATCTGGTTGACGTTCTGAAGCTGAACCCCGACATTCTCTATGCCACCGTATTTGAAGGAAGCCCCGAAGAAGGCCTGGGACGCGATGACGAAGCTGCCTCCTACTGGGAACAGTTCCTCCCCAAAGACCACATCATCAACGGAAACAAGCACGATAATTTCTGGGAAATGGGCGATACAGGTCCCTGCGGCCCCTGCTCGGAAATTCACATAGACCTGCGTAACGCCGAAGAAAAGGCCAAAGTACCCGGACGCGACATGGTAAACAAAGACCATCCGCAGGTAATCGAAATCTGGAACCTGGTGTTCATGCAGTTCAACCGTAAAGCCGACGGAAGCCTGGAAGGCCTGCCTGCCAAAGTAATTGACACCGGTATGGGTTTCGAACGCCTCTGTATGGCTTTGCAGGGAAAGACGTCCAACTATGATACCGACGTATTCCAACCCATGATTAAAGCCATTGCCAAAATGGCCGGAACCGAATACGGAAAGGACAAGCAACAGGATATCGCCATGCGTGTCATTGCCGACCATATCCGTACCATTGCTTTCTCTATCACCGACGGACAGTTGCCCAGCAATGCCAAGGCCGGTTACGTTATCCGACGTATCCTGCGCCGTGCCGTTCGCTACGGCTACACCTTCCTAGGCCAGAAGCAGGCTTTCATGTACAAACTTCTGCCTGTTCTGATTGAGAACATGGGGGCTGCCTATCCCGAACTGAATGCCCAGAAAGACCTCATTGCCAAAGTAATCAAGGAAGAGGAAGAAGCTTTCCTGCGCACACTGGAAACCGGTATCCGCCTGCTGGACAAGACCATGGCCGAAGCCAAAGCCGCCGGAAAGACCGAAATCAGCGGTAAGGACGCCTTTACCTTGTACGACACCTTCGGCTTCCCGCTCGACCTGACCGAGCTGATTCTGCGCGAGAACGGCATGACGGCCGACATCAAGGAATTTGACGCCGAAATGCAACAGCAGAAACAACGCGCCCGCAACGCCGCCGCCGTTGAGACCGGCGACTGGATTACGTTGAAAGAAGGTACTACCAAGTTTGTGGGCTACGATTATACCGAATACGAAACCAGCATCCTGCGCTACCGCCAAATTAAGCAAAAGAACCAGACGCTCTACCAGATTGTACTGGACAAGACTCCGTTCTATGCCGAAAGCGGCGGTCAGGTAGGCGATACCGGTGTGCTGGTCAGCGAATTCGAGACCATCGACATCATCGACACCAAGAAAGAGAATAACCTGCCCATCCACCTGGCCAAGAAGTTGCCCGAACACCTCGACGCACCGATGATGGCTTGTGTAGATACCGACAAACGCGCCGCCTGTGCCGCCAACCACTCGTGTACACACCTGCTGGACGAGGCATTGCGTACCGTATTGGGCGACCACGTAGAGCAGAAGGGTTCACTCGTTACACCCGACTCGCTCCGCTTTGACTTCTCGCACTTCCAGAAAGTGACCGACGAGCAGCTGCGTCAGGTAGAACATCTGGTCAACGCCAAGATACGCGCCAACATTCCTCTGAAAGAATACCGCAACATTCCTATCGAGGAAGCCAAGGAACTGGGTGCCATCGCCCTCTTCGGCGAGAAATACGGCGACCACGTACGTGTTATCCAGTTCGGTTCGTCCATTGAGTTCTGCGGTGGTACACACGTTGCCGCTACGGGTAACATCGGTATGGTGAAGATTCTGTCCGAAAGTTCGGTTGCTGCTGGTGTACGACGCATCGAAGCCGTAACCGGAGCCAAGGTTGAGGAAATGATTGACAGCTTCCAGGACACCATGCGCGACCTGAAATCACTGTTCAACAACGCTCCTGACCTCTCTGGCGCCATCCGCAAATACATTGAGGAGAACGCCGGACTGAAGAAGCAGATCGAAGAATACATGAAGGAGAAAGAAGCCCAACTGAAGGAACGTCTCCTGCAAAGCATGAAGGAAGTGAACGGCGTGAAAGTAATCAAGTTCTGCGCCACTATGACACCGCCCGAAACAGTGAAGAACATTGCCTTCCAGTTGCGTGGCGAAATAACAGAAAACCTGTTCTTCGTAGCCGGAACCGTATTCGAGGGCAAGCCCATGCTGACTGTCATGCTGAGCGACAACCTCGTGGCCGGTGGACTGAAAGCCGGTGCACTCGTGAAGGAAGCTGCCAAGCTGATGCTGGGTGGCGGTGGCGGACAGCCTCATTTTGCTACGGCCGGAGGTAAGAATCCCGACGGTGTAAGTGCTGCCGTAGACAAGGTGCTGGAGCTGGCAGGTATCTGAACAAGCCTGTACGACTCTGACATATAAAAGCGCGGATTCTTTTGCACAAGTAAGTCTGACAACAGACCGAACGGCAAAAGAATCCGCATTATTTTTATCCGAAACCGGCAACTCCGTTCATGGAGCCGGCAAGTTCCGTCAACCGTTTACCTGACTGTCCACTGCTCGGCCTGATACACCTTGCCGCCTTCGGGCAATGCAATGGGCGAAAAACGGGTAACATCTTCCCACATCAGTACCGGAGCAATGGGCGACGACTTGGTTTCGACCGGCGGAACAGGTGAAACAGGCGACAACAGATGTTCCTCATTGTTGTAACGCAGCAACAGGCCCGAACGTCCATAATCGGTCTCGGCCATCTCGTATGTACCTTCCACGGGTTCAACCGCCTCGGCATCGGGATAGACCTGCAACGTACCACCGCCCCACAAGGGATCGTCCTCATCGGCCGCACAAAGCACGTAATGTCCCTCCGGGCGTACAGAAAGCTGGGCATCAATGCCTTGCTGGATGGTTATCCAATCCTCGTCCGAAATTTCCGGTCCTTCGTACAGGAAGTTACGCTTGCCCACCGCAAAAGTCTGGTTATAGCACTCCTGCACCCATACCTGAAGGCGTGCCGACCGGCGGCTTCCGTCGGTTACCAGAATTTCGGTCTCACCAGCCTTTTCCGGCACCACCAGCATACGCTGGTATCCGTTGGCCTCTTCCGTGAGCTGTACCCTGACCACCGAAGGATTGGCTGTAACTACGGAATAGGCACCATCTCCCCCGTCTATGCCCACTACAATCCCTTCCGGATTGGTCAGATAGAGCCTCAACGAAGAAGTAAGATTCGTACATGTGCCCTGCTGGTAAATGGGTTCGGCACCGGTAAAGAGGGAAATATCAATGTAATCGTCCTCGCACGACGTTCCGGCAACGAGCAGAAACATCAAGGCTATCAAGGTGTGAAAGTGTTTCATGGCAACTGGTTGAACTGTTGGTTTATACTGATACAAAATTAAGGAAAACAGAAAAGATTTCCAACCCTATATCCTATAAATGCAGCGACCGGAGAAATACTGCACCTCCCCCAACCGCTTTTGCCCGTACGACCTCGGACAACATGTCGGAATATGCCGCAAAAAGCCAACAATATGTCTACAAAAACGTCATTTTACTAACAACCACTTATAGCAAAACATACAAACCAGCGAGATGTCGTCTCGTTCTTTGCATAAACATACGTTTTTTAAGGACGAAATTCAACGGATATGCAAGATTTATGCATGCCGGACGCTTTTTCTGCCGACTGGTAACAGGTTGCGTGTTTATTCGTAACAGGTCAGAAGCGTGCTCCTAACCTGTTGGAAGCACGGCCGCAACAGGTCGGAAGTGCGGAGGTGTCCCGTAAAGCACATTTCCGGCCTCCCAAACAGCCCGGAAAGCACCGTTTTTCAGCTGGAAAAAATGTAAAGTTTTCGCTATTCCACTCGATGCCAGACTGATGAATGGTTGCGTCTTCAAAAAATACCGGCACCCTGCCTGACGGGCAGAAACAAGCGATTCTAAAGCGGTTGGAAATGCAAAGTGTCAAAACGTCATTCCACCTGCTCCTTCGGATAATTCACCAGATAGAGTGTACCCGTGGCTCGGGTAAAGGCGGTGTAAAGCCACCGGAAGTAATCGGGTGTCAGGTATTCGTCGCTCATGTAACCCTGGTCTAGAAAGACGTTCTTCCACTGGCCGCCCTGCGCCTTATGGCAGGTCACGGCATAGGCATACTTCACTTGCAGGGCGTTGTAGTGAGGGTCGGCCTTCATCTTCAGCATGCGTTCGCGTTTGGTGGGGAGGTCGGCATAGTCCTCGAGCACGGCGGCAAACAGGCGGTCAGCATCTTCGCGCGGCAAGGCAGGGGCGTCACTGTGCAGGGTGTCGAGCAGCAGGTTGACGTCCAGCTCCAGGTCGTCGTAGTTCGGAAAAGCCAGGGTAACATCTGCAAAACGGAAGCCGTACAGCTCGCGCGTGCGGCGCACCCGGCGCACCACGGCTGTCTCGCCATTGGCAAGGAAATCCACCTCTTTCTCCTTTTCGGCCCAGAAATAGTTGTTCTTTGCCACCATGAGCAGGTCGCCTGTGTTCAGTTCGTCCTCGCGCCACAATATCTGGGCACGGATGCCGTTATTGTAAATATTGGCGCGCTTGTTACTGCGGCATATCACGATGGTTTCGTCCATGCCGTCGGTATCGTAGCAGCGTTCCAGAGCCTCTATCAGTTCGTTGCCCGGCAACACACGGATGTCGGCAAAGCCCGATACACGGATTTTGGGCAACGACCAGCACTCGTCGTCGGCAATGAGGCTGCGCAAGCGCGTGGCATTCCACAAAATGCCCGATTGCTGTTCCTGACGCACCACTTCGGTGAGTTGCGCCTCAATCACTTCCAGTCCATAGCCTTTCAGTGCCTCGGCATACAGGGCCGGACTCAGTTCCTCGCCCACCGGCGGAAGCTGTGCCGTATCGCCCAATAACAGCAGCCGGCATCCCTCTCCGGAGTAGACAAACTGCACCAGATCATCGAGCAGACGTCCCGATCCGAACATACCGCCCGACAGGCCTTCGTTGGCAATCATCGACGCCTCGTCGACGATGTAAAGCGTATGTGTGGTGAGATTATCGTTCAAGGCAAAGTTAGTCGTGTCATTCGAGAAAGAACGCTGCCGGTATATCTTCTTGTGAATGGTATAGGCTGCATGTCCCGCATAGGCCGAAAACACCTTGGCTGCCCGTCCGGTAGGTGCCAGCAACACACATTTCTGTTTCAGTGCATCGAGCGTGCGAACCAGTGCTCCCACCAGCGAAGTCTTTCCCGTTCCCGCATACCCCCGCAACAGAAAAGCGGCGGCATCCGTACGCGACACAAGGAATTCGGACAGCAATTTCACCGCATTTTCCTGCTCAGGGGTTGGCTGATAAGGAAAATTTTCCTTAATTTGCCTTTCTAAATAGTTATTTATCATTTTTGCTAAAGAAAAAGTAAAAGGAAACAGCCGATATTCAATTTATTTCTTTTATTTTTGCGGTGCGAATATAACAACTAAAAAACATATTTATCATGAAAACAGTATTTAATGTTATCTTAGGCTTGTGCGCCCTGGCATTGGTATATATCTGTTATGCCAGCATCATGAAGCCTATTGACTTTGAAAAGGCCAAGAAGCAGAGAGACGCAGCTGTCATTGCCCGCCTGATTGACATCCGTAAGGCACAGGCTGAATTCCGTAACCTGAACGACCAGAAGTACACCGACAACTTCGACTCACTGATTCACTTCGTGAAGACTCAGAAGCTGCCGTTCATCTTCAAGCAGGGTGAACTTACCGACGACCAGTTGGAAAACGGTATGACCGAAAAGAAGGCTATGAGCATCATCAACAAAGCCAAGAAAACAGGTAACTATGCTGAAGTAAAGAAAAACGGTCTGGAAAACTTCAAACGTGATACCATGTGGGTTGCCATCCTCGATACTATCTTCCCCAAAGGCTTCAATGCTGACTCTATGAGATACGTACCTTACGGTGGCGGTGCACAATTCGAAATGGATACCGTTACTCAGGTGGCCAAATCAGGTGCTCCTTACAGCCTGCTCGAAGTTAGAACTCCGTACGATGTTTATCTGAACGGTCTGGACAAGCAGGAAATTGCCAACCTGAAAGACGTACAGGTTAAGCTGAACAAATACTGCGGTCTGAAAATCGGTGACTTGGAAACGGCTAACAACAACGCCGGTAACTGGGAATAATCCAACCCCGTACGTATGATCGAAACGACTGATTTTAATAAATCGGAACAGTATACATTATCCATCCGTCTCAGCACGGATGGATTTTCTTTTTCTGTATTCAACCCCCTGGACGAAAAAGGCTTCTCGTGCGAAGACTATGCCATCAACGAGGAACTTCCCCTGACGGCTAACCTGAAAGAAGCTTTCGCCCAAAAAGCATGGTTGGCACGCCCTTTCCGTCGGGTTAATGTACTGGTGGCCGACAAGCGCTTCACCCTGATGCCCCTGGAATTCTTTAAAGAAGAATTGGCCGAAACCGTGTTCTACCACAACCATCCACGGCACAACAACGAGACCGTACTCTACAACATCAGGCAACGTAACAACCTGGCCATTCTGTTTACCCTGGACCAAAGTGCGCACAACTTCCTGCGGCAACAATACCCCAACGTATATTTTTATTCGCAAGCCAGCCCGTTAAGCGACTTCTTTGCTTCCAAAAGCCGGCTGGGGAACAGCCGCAAAATGTATGTACACCTGCGCCGGGAAGCGATGGATGTGTTCTGCTTTGAATACGGACGCCTCATGCTGGGCAATTGCCTCCAATGCTCCGTCACAGCCGACCGGCTCTACTACCTGCTGTATCTTTGGAAAACCCTGGGCTTTGACCAGGAACGTGACGAAATGCACCTTACCGGCTATCTGGCCGACAAAGAGCAGCTGTTGCCCGAACTTCAAAAATTCATCCGCCAGGTATTCATCATGAATCCGGCCTCAAACCTCGACCTGCAAGCCATAACCACATGCGAGTAATCAGCGGAATCTATAAAAGCAGACGCTTCGACGTCCCCCACTCTTTCAAGGCGCGCCCTACAACGGACTTTGCCAAGGAAAACCTGTTCAACGTGTTGTCCAACCGGCTGGATTTTGAAGATATCTATGCCCTCGACCTCTTTGCCGGAACGGGAAGCATCAGCATCGAACTGGTGTCGAGAGGATGCCAGCAGGTGGTGAGCGTGGAAAAAGACCGCGACCACTACGCCTTTATCTGCAAAGTGATGAAGGAAGTGAAAACCGACAAATGCCTGCCCATACGCGGCGATGTTTTCAAATACATACAGGGATGCAGGCAACAGTTCGATTTCGTCTTTGCCGATCCTCCCTACGAACTGCCCAACCTGGAGACCTTGCCTGACCTCGTCTTTGAGCACGGGCTACTGAAACCTGAAGGCCTATTTGTTTTGGAACACGGCAAAAAGAACAACTTTGAACAGCATCCCCACTTCGTGGAACGCAGGGTATATGGCAGTGTGAATTTCTCGTTCTTCACAGCAACGGAGCCATAAGCCTTACCACACTCTCGGCTGCCTTGTGATACCACGGGCGCTTTACCCAGTTTTTGAGGAACAATTGCGTGCACTCACGCTGGTCTTGCAGGAATATCTCACGCATCTGTAAGGCCGTCTCCATGTCGTAGATAAAGGCATTGACCTCAAAGTTGTGCTCGAAGCTGCGGAAATCGACGTTGGTAGAGCCCACGGTGCTCAGTTCGTCATCAGATACCATCAGTTTGGAGTGCAGGAATCCCTTACGATAAAAATACACTTTAACGCCGGCTTGCAAGGCTTCGGCCAGGTAAGAGCACGAGCCCAGATGAGTCCACAGGTTATCGGCCCGGTAAGGAAGCATCAGGCGGACATCCACCCCAGAGAGGGCAGCCGTCTGCATGGCCGTAAGAACGGCATCGGTAGGCAGGAAATAAGGTGTCTGCATGTAGAAATATTTCCGTGCACCGGTAATGGCCATGACAAGCCCCTGCATAATCTCTTTCCACGGCCCGATAGGCTCACTGGTAACCACCTGAATCAATGAAGTACCACAGCTCTCCAACTTCGGGAAATAGGCAGCCGAGGTAATGAGCGAACGCTCCACAAAATACCAGTCGAGCAGGAAAGCCGTCTGCAAGCCATGTACCGCCCGTCCCTCAATCAGCAGATGCGTATCGCGCCAGATTCCCCACGAAAAGCCACGCAGATAGCGTTCGGCCAAGTTCATACCCCCCACAAAGCCGATGCGCCCGTCTATCACCACAATCTTTCGATGGTTGCGATAGTTCACCTTACTGGTAAAGATGGGGAAACGGACCTTCAGGAAGCCATGCGTCTCAATACCGGCCTCGCGCATCTCCTCAAAAAAGCGGTTGGGCACACGCCAGCATCCCACATCGTCATAGAGTACGCGCACCTCGACTCCCTGCCGCGACTTTTCCATCAGCACATCGCGCACCAACCGGCCCACGGCATCGTCCTCGAAAATGTAGAATTCCATGTGTATGTGATGACGGGCCTGTTGCAACTCACGCAACAAGGCTTGCAAAAAGGATTCACCCGAAGTAAACGTATCGACCCGGTTACCATCGAAGGGAAATGCCTGGTTAGTGTTGCGGAAGAAAGACATAAGCCTTCCATAAGCCACTGGAGGAGTAGTCGATGCCTGAGCCAGATATTCGGCCATCGGCTTCTTGAGCAAACGGTTGTAACTTTTCCTGCCGATGAGACGCTCGCGGCGCTGGCTACGTCCGAAAAAGAAGTAAAGCACCAGTCCCACAAAAGGCAGGAAGGTGAGCACCAGTATCCACGCAAGGGTTTTTACCGGATTGCGGTTGTCGAGCACTATGACGACAATCGTTCCGATAACGGCGCCAAAATAAAAGACATTGAACGTCAGGGTGGCTATCTCGCCTGCTATGAAAGACCAGTCTATCATATAGGCAAATATAGTGAATAATACACGCGCCCTGCACAAAACAAGTCAAAAAAACATGCCGGCCGGCTACAAAACTTCTACATATCCCATACAAAAAAGCGGCAAATCCTCCCGGAATCTGTAACCCAAGGCTAGATTTATAGAACCTTAGCCTAAAGTTGTAGAACTCTAGCCTGGAGTTGTACAAACCCAACGTAGAGTTACAGATTCCGGGAGGATTTGCCGCTTTTTCAAACGGACCTTATTGGAGAATAGTCCGTATCACGGACATCTTTCCATCCTGTCAGCCCGTAGCAGACAACGGTATCAGAACCGCCGGCCACCGCCAAAATGAGGAGGAGGACCAAAGCCACCGGGACGGGGACCGCCGGGTGCCTTTCCTTTTCCGCCAAAGAGATTCAGGCGATAGGTGAAGTGCAACATGCAATAGCTGTTCACACCGTTATACTCGTACACCGAACGTCCATTGGCTGTAAGCGAACGGCTGATGTTACTCTGCTGGTGCAGGATATCGTACATTTCAAAGCTTACCGTAGCATTGCCTTTGAGGAAGGTTTGCGAAAGCTGGGCGTTCCATATCAGCTCGTTGCGGTTCATGCTGCTGTCACGGTAACCACGACGGCTCTGGTTGGTTATATTGGTATTGAGCGTCATGTTCCAGGGCATCGTAATGCTGGTATTGGCACCGTAGGAGAAGGTGTAAGGATTCTGATTGTTGGTAGGAGTCAGTTTGTCCTTCTCGATGGTGTATGAGAATGTTCCGTTCAGTCCGAACTCAAACCAGTCATTACGGTAAGCACCGTTCAGACGCTCACTGGCCGTAAAGTCGGTAGTAGTATTCTTCTGCTCGATGGCATCGGCACCCGAACCGGAAGTCAGATAACCCACATTGTTGGTGTAGCGGAGGTTGGAGAACGAGCCGATGGTGAACTTCTTGTTCTTCAACGCCGTGTTGATGCCAAACATACCGAATGCATTCCAGTTGCCGTTGATGTTCTTTGGCATCGAAGTCCATCCACCGGTGCTTTCGTTATAAGTACGGCTATTGCTGATGCTGTTCTGCGTAGCCGAGAAGTTGGCATGCGAGAAGATGCTGCGTTGCTTGTCGGCATTGAACGTATTGTAGAAAAGGCGCAGGTTGTGGGTAAACGAAGGTTTCAAGCCCGGATTACCCATCGTAATGCTCAACGGGTTTGAGTTATCGACCACCGGAAGCAGGTTCTCCATGCTGGGCTGGCTGCTACGTCCACGGTAAGTAAAACGCAACTGGCTTACCTTGGAGAAACGCACCCGCAGGTCTACATTCGGAGCAAAGTTGAACACACTTCGGTTAGTAATTGTGTCAGTCTCGCCCTTCAGGTAAGACAACTTCGTATTTTGCGGCTGGAACGACATACCCACATTCAGCTGGTAGATGGGACGGATAAAACGTAAGCCTACCATGGCATCGTGTGCGTAGGTCTTGTACTCGGCATACTTGCTCTGGTCCATGTCCTTGTTATCCTGATAGCCGCCCGGCAACGGATTGCCCATTTCCCAACCGAAGCTGGTAAGGTCGTACGTACTCTTGTCGCTCTCGCTATAACTATACTTGAACTGGTAGCTGAATTGCAGGAACGTAGCACGGGCAATGGGTTCACTATACGTCAGCTGGCCGCTATAACTATAATTGGAAGAAGGTGTGTTGATGTAACGGCGAATGATGTCGTCTTCCGTATCCGAAAGGAAGTAACGCGTATCGGACGAACTGTACTGGTCGGTATCGGTATCGCCATAAGTAAATCGCCCTCTGAAGGTGATGTTACGTCCCTTTGAATTGAGTTTACGGTTCAACTGCAAGGTCGCATTGGCCGAAAGCGAATTGCTCTTGGAACTGGATTCGCTATTGCTGGTATTGACACGGATGTCTTTCAGAGGATCTTCATCGCTTAGGATGTCGGCTTTTGCCAGTGTTTCCAAATCCAGATAGTCGTTGGGACGGTCTACTATGGCATAAGGATCACCGCTGAAAGTTCCCGACAAGGAATTGCTGGAACTTGTTGTCTTGGTATAAGCCACATCGGGACGGAAAATAATATTGGTCAGCGTATCGGGACGCCACTCCATGCGGAAGTCGGCCCTGAAATTCGTATTCAAGGTTTTGCTCTTGCTTCGCGAGTTGTTGAACGAAGAACTGTTGCTCAGGAAGTTTTCCGAATATCCGTCGCTATAAACATCGTTTCCCCGATAATTGTAACGCGCACTACCGCCCAATTCTATCTTGTCAGTTTCGGTGGCAAAGTTCAGACCGATTTCCTTAGACGTAGTCAAACCGTTGTTGCGACGCCAGCGGGGACCGCCACCACCACCCGAAAAGCCTTGGTCGTTTACATTGTTGGCACGGGCAATGAGTGAAACCTGCGTATTGTCGCGGAAGTAATTGACCATGGCACGCCCTGTGTAACGGTCTTCCGTACCGCCGCCCAGGTCGAAGTTACCGAACAATCCCTGATTCATACCTTTCTTCACCGTAAGGTCGAGCACGGTTTCTTCCTCACCGTCATCAATTCCGGTGATACGAGCCAGGTCGGACTTCTTATCGTAAGTTTTCAGCTTTTCAATCATGTCTACGGGCAGGTTCTTCAAACCGGTAGCCACATCGCCACCAAAGAACTCCTTACCGTTGACCATAATCTTGGAGATATCCTTACCGTTGATTTTTACATTGCCGTCATCGTCAATCTCGGCACCGGGCAACTTCTTGACCAGTTCCTCGAGCATCGCACCCTGTGGAGTACGGTAGGCCGACGAGTTGAAGGCTACCGTGTCTTCTACAATCTGTACCTGAGGTGCTTCGGCAGTAATGACCGTTTCGGCCAGCATCATGGCATCGGTATCCAGTTCCAGCGTACCCAGCTTCTTGGACGGTGTAGAAGCCGACAATTGCAAGGGAACATACTTCGTTTTGTAACCGATGTAGGAAACTTTCAGTACATATTTGCCGGCTTTGACTTTGGGCAACACAAAATTACCGTCGCCTGTTGTGGCAATACCCGCGGCATACGTACTGTCGGGCAGATTAAGCAGCTGGATAGTAGCTTGTACCACAGGCACTTTCGTTTCGTCAACGACACGACCCGATACCGTGATGTTTTTTGTTTGTGAAAAGGCGGACAGCGTTGTAGCCAGCAAAATCGCCATCCCCGTTACCAATTTCTTCATGCGTCTATTCTTCTAATGAACTATGTTTTTTTACACTGTTCATTTGACGGGCATGGCAACGGAAGGTTTAACGCCCCGCATGATAAAATGTCTTAATTATCGACCATTTCGCTTAAAAAGTCTATCAACAGTCGCTTTTTTGATACCAAATTCCAGACAAAGCACGTTCAAGATAAGAAAGATGAGAAAGGATGAAGAATCCACACTCAGCAAGTCACCTTTGGCCACACGGTACAACATTCCTCCGAATATGAAAAGCACCGTCAGGAAGATGGCATTACGGGTAGCCAGGTTACGAACCTTCTCAATTTCAGCATTCTCGTTGCGCGTCAGGGCAAAAATAATGAGCAAGGCTCCCAACATCATCAATAACTTGGAACATTCCTTATAGAACAACAGGTTGGCATCGGTAACACGACCCAACAAGAGCATAATAAAAGGCATAAACAAGGCCAGTGCTATGACTACATAGCCCAGCGGACGACAATATACAGGCAACAAAGCTTTCATAACGTATCTGTTTTTTAGAGTTTAATTATAGTAGAGCCACGGGCGATGCCGTTTTTTATCCAACGGCAAAGATACACCTTTCACAGAGAAATCCTATCTTTGCGAAGCGGAAATAGAAAAACTGATAACCATTTATGAGCAAACAAGAAGTAATTGTATGCGAAAAGCTAACGGACAGCCTGGCAAAGGCCATTGCCCAATGTCCCCATGACCGACTCTTTATCCTGACCGACGTACATACCCACCAATACTGCCTGCCGCATCTGCAAGGCATTCCCGAACTGGACGCCGCGCATGAAATCGTGATAGGTGC